>Ga0126371_10004546_pt1 | contig 12227 bp, 28 predicted proteins | sample PanSoiMetaPlot_4_FD_110145 | JGI IMG/M metagenome (GOLD analysis project Ga0126371, IMG submission 110145) | Tropical forest soil microbial communities from Panama - MetaG Plot_4 | ecosystem: Environmental > Terrestrial > Soil > Tropical forest > Bulk soil | place: Panama | collected 2016-02-17
ACGAGCGCCGCCGCGTCCGCCGTGACGTTCTTCACCCTCCCGGCCGCATACCGCCCGGCCTCGCAGCAGCCGATCTGCGCGGCAGGCGCCAACGCCAGCGTGCCGGCGGGCTTGTCCCCGTGGATCCGCTGCGACACTGGCGGCAACCTGACCGTGCAGAACACGGGCGCGATCCCGGCCGCCTTCCAGCTGTTCTTCCACGGCTTCGTCAGCCTCGACGCATAGGGGGAGGGAACCGTGCGCATCACTCCCGAATGGCTGACCGTGGCCCTGGCGGTCTTCTCGGTGCTGCTCATCCCGGCCCTGGTGATCCTGCTGCGCGCCGCGGTCAAGTGGACCCGCACCGAGGACAAGCTCGGCGCGCTCGTCGAGGACGTGAAGCAGCTCGTCGACGATAAGGCCAAGATCCACGCGGAGATCCTGGAGCAGATGCGCGTCGACCGGGACGCGACTGACCGAAGGCTGCGCTACATCGAGGAATTCTGGATGGATGCCGGGCGCAGGTCGCTGCGGCCCTAGGCGTGTTCTGGCGCGAGGTCACCCCGGTCGAACCGGGCTTCCAGGTAGTCCAGCAGCCCGGAACACGTGTCATGCCCCGCGGGCTCGTCGGCAGCCCGGCCCGGCCAGTCGGCGACCCACAGGCCGGACGGGTTCTGCCCGGACGGGGTGATCGTCACCTGCGGGTGATGCTTCTCGAATTCCTGGCGCCGCGCGAGCACGCTGACCTGCGGGGCGTCCTGGACGGCGTTCCTGTACATGCTGTCAGCGACACCGAGCGGGTTGTGATCCATGACCGGATGGTAACAAACTGCTCCATGGAAGACCATGGTTAATCCCGGACATGGAGGGAAAGCCCTGGTCAGCTAGCGTGTACGGACATGACGGACACTGTGGACCGCGACAGTGGCGGGCCGCCGTGGAGGCAGGTCGCGGAGATCTTGCGCAGGCGCATCGCGTCGGGCCAGATCCGCGGCAGGCTGCCGTCCGAGCGCGATCTCGCGTTCGAGTTCGAGGTGAACCTCAAGACGATCCGCAAGGCCCTGGCCGGGCTGCGCGATGAGGGCCTGATCGTGACCGAGCAGGGTTACGGCTCGCGGACGGCCGGCCCGGACGGGACGGCCGGGGAGTGACCCGGCTCCCGGGAGCGGGCGACGTGCGCGGCGAAGAATCCCGCGAGCGTCTCGGCCGGGATGCCGGAGGCGAGCACGGCGGCCAGGTGCAGGCCGGCGAGCATGCCGGCGGCCAGGCGCAGGCACCGCCCGCACGGCGAGCGGGGCGGCACCGGCCGGGGACTGGCGTACGCGGCCCGCGCGAACGCGCGGACCTCCGCGCAGGCAATGGAGTCCCACGGGAGGTCATCGAGGCCGGGGCACGGCGTGCCCGCGGTCCTGGCGATCGCGGCGGCGAGCCGGGCCTGCGCGCCGAGCGCGAGGATCAGCCCTTCCCGCTGGCGGGCGCCGAGCCGCTTCCAGAGCAGTTCCTCCGCGGCACTGTCCCCCGCGGCCATATCCCGTGCAAGTTCGTACGCGTCTCGCGGCGCTCCCCACCCCGTCGTCATCGCTGTACCCACCCGTTGACTGCCAAGATGACGCCTCCCGCCCGAGCGCATGACCAGTTAAGATGCCGACAGGCCAGTCTGGGGCAGCCCTCCGGCTGCCCCTCGAAACCAGCCGGGCAGACTGCCGGGTGCGCACCCCGGTGCGGGCGCCCATTCCCTTGGGGGGGATGGCGCGGGGTGACGCGGTGATAACCATAGCGCTAAGAGGTACAGGTGTCTAGTCCTTCGAGTGGGATTGCAGGAGGCCTCGTGAACGGGGATGAGGCCGGGAAGGCGGTACGCCACTGGCATACCGCCAACCGGCTGCGCGCTGACGTGATCTCCGGGCGCCTGGCGCCGGGGGACAAGCTCGACCGCGAGACGGTGCTCGCCGCCCGGTACGGCGTGGCGCGCGGGACGATGCGCGCGGCGATCGAGCTGCTGCGCGAGCAGGGCATCCTGGTCAGCCGTCACGGCACCGGCACGTTCGTCGCCGCCTCACCGACCATCAACGTGATCCTGCTGAACCCGGGCGACTCGGCAATGGCGCGGCTGCCCGACGAGCGCGAGCGCGAGGAACGCGGCCTTCCCCCGGGCGTCCCGGTCATCGAGGTGAACCGCTGCGGCGGCGGCACCGAGTACTACGATGCCTCGCTCGCGCAGATAGGCGTGCCCTCCCCGGGCGGCTTCCGGGGAGGGCACTGATTGCGGTGATCTGTCTAGGGACAGGGGACCGTCCCTTATGTCGTTTCTTCCAGGAAGGACAGGTCGACCACGTTCATCCGGGCCAGGTTCTCTGCCGGGCTGAGCGTCGGATCCCACAGGAGCACGCTGCAGTTGACCGACGCGCACATGGCCTGCGTTTCGCTGATGACCAGCCGGCTAGGCTCGCCGCACTCGGGGCAGAAGATATCGGCCGGGTGGTCGTCAGTCAGCGGGATCTCGGCGGCGGCCATCTCGCATTCATGGCCTTCGGTGAAGCACCGCGCGCACCCGACATCGCCCGGGACGGGGCGGTGCTCGGCGCAGGCCGCTCCCCGGCGCTCATGCCCGCAGGCGCACCGGTAAAGGTGGGCGGTGACGGCCTGCTCGACGCAGACCAGCCATTGACCCCGGAGATCACCCGGGACCTTCGCGGCGCAGACGGTCATGCGGCCAGCCTCACTTTCGCGCGGGCGCGGTCGGCGCGGTCGAGGCGGGCCAGGGCGTGGCGGGCGCGGGCTTCCTGCTCGGCGTGCTCGAACCCGGCGCGGTAGCCGAGCCACAGCAGGAGCACCGCGCCGAGCACGGCGAGCAGGGGCAGCGCGATCAGCAAGAGCGTCATCATGTGAGGTCCCCGTTCATCTGTTCGGCGACCGTCAGGCCGAACGCAAGGTGTTCGGCGAGCAGCCGCCCGGTCTCGATGGTGAAGTCGGCGGGCATCGGGTCGTCCATGGAATCGGCCCAGGCCGCGAAGACCGGCCACGTTTCCGGCGATGTGACGAACTCGGCGGCGAGCAGGCCGAACGCGACAGCGGCGACCTGGACGTCGGCGGGCATCAGCGCCGGGCCGTCCGGGGGGGTCACAGCTCGTTCCCGAGGGCGAGGGCGCGGGCGGCGGCGCGGGCGCGGGCGTCGGCGCCGTCGGCGCCGTAGCGGGACAGCATCTCGCGGCTTTTCCAGCCGAACAGGCGCATCATGTCGGTCTCGCTCATGCCGGCCTCGTGGCAGCGTGCGGCGGCCATGTGACGGAATGAGTGGGGGTGGTAGGCGCGGGTGCCGGCCAGGCGGCAGCGGCGCGCGACGATGTCGTAGATGCCGTCGGCGCGCATGCGGCCCTGCTGCCCGAGGACGACCTTGTCCAGGTGGGCGTACGGGTGGGCGGCGCGGGCGCGCATGTACCGGTCGAACGCCTTGGCGGTTTTCGCGCTCAGCGGGATGGACCGGTAGCCGGTCTTGCCGTTGACGTGGACCGTGTCGGTGGCCAGGTCCAGGCCGGGCAGGAGCAGGCCGGCGACCTCGCCGCAGCGGGGTCCGCCGGCCTCGCAGAATAGCCGGATCACGGCCTCGTCGCGCAGGTCCAGGAACGCCGGCTTGCCGCCGCGCGGCCTGCAGGTGGCGAGCATCGCGCGGACCTCGTCGACGGTGGGGTACTGCAGCGGCCTGCCGGATCCGGGCGGCTGCGGCAGCCGGGCCAGCGGCGAGGCGTCGAGCTGCTCGTCGGCGACGAGCCAGTTGTAGACGCGGCGCACCGACCGGAAGTAGGACGCGATCGAGTCCTTCGAGTGGGTGGCCTGCAGGCTCACGAGCCAGGCGGCGGCCTGGTCGCGGTCGACGGCCAGCAGCGACGTGTCGTGCCCGTGATCGGCGAGCCAGCGTTCCAGGGACAGGCAGCCCTGCCGGTAGGCGGTGACGGTGGCCGCGGAGCGGTGCGCGGCTTCCAGGTCGCGGGCCAGGCCGCGGAATACGGCCTCGTTCGCCGGGGTCAGCGGCGAGCCCACGATGCCGTTCACGCGTTCACCGCCGCGACGATCTCGGCGGCCGGGGTCGCGTCGTTCCAGGCTTTCCAGATGATCTCGGCGGCGGTCTCGGCCGCATCGTATTTCGCGCGCAGGTCCCGGGCGACCGCCCAGACGGCCTCGGCCATCTCCCGGCATCCTGATCCGGCCAGGACGCCGCGGGCCATGATAGCGGCCACCGCGCCGCCGGCGGCCTCGGCGCCGCGCCACATGATGTGGGCATCATGGGCGGTCGCGCAGGCTGCCTTGTACTCGTCCCACAGCTTCTTGCTTGCCTTGTCCATCTCTCGCTCTCCGTGAGGTCCGGAGGTCCGGGCCTCCGGACCTCTCAGAGCGAGATTAAACGGCCGGTGCTTGCAGTGCAAGTGAGGGCGCGCGGCGCGGCGGGCGGCCTGGTAACGTGTTTGCGCAGGTGAGAGGGCTAGGGGCGCGCTCGGAGGGACTCGAACCCCCAACCTTTTGATCCGTAGATACCCCGGTTAAAACGTAGTGCTGACACGGCATTTCCGCAGGTCACGCGCTCTTATAGTTAGCCAGGTTAAAAGGCCAGATACGGCGGCTAGAAGATCTTGGAAAATTCCTGGTACTCCCGGCCAGGACGCCCGTAACTCGCAGCCTCGATAGACGCGGCCCCGGTCCTTGACAGGACCGGGGCCGCTCTGCTATCGGCCGGGCTGTTTCATGAACCCACTGGGTGTTTGGGCAGATCACGGGCTCTCCCCGGTCATCATGGCCCTGGGCGACAAGTCAAAGGTACACCCTGCTGGACCTCTCCACCAGCAATGCGCTACGCTCCGTCACATCGATGAACGCACTGTGTTACGGGCGGCCCCGGCCGACGCCGGCAAGCACTTGGCCAGGACCGCCCTAGACCTCTCACGGAGAGCGAAAGGCCGTACACACTATGCCATCTACACCCGCCGAGCGCAGTGAGATAGCCCAGATTGCGGCGCTCACCCGCAGCGCTCGGGAACCCTCGGGCACTGCGATGACCGAGACCGCGCGGCGGAAGTTCTGGGAATCCTTCGAGACCGGCCACGAGTGCAGCATGTGCCCGAAGGTCGAGATCGATCAGACCCTCCCCGATGCCGAGCGGCAGCGCCAGGTCACCGCGGCCCGCTCGGCGCACTTCGCCCGGGTGCGCCGGATCGGCCACCAGGCCGCGCAGGCGGCACGCGAGGCACGGATGCCCGCTCGTGTCATCGCCGACGCGATATGACATCGAACGAGCGGTCGGAGCCTCGGACCTACCGCCCGTCGAGCGGCACATCGTCCTGGCCCTCTGCACCTACATGGATCAGGGCAGCACCTTGATACCGGCTCAGTACACGCCGAGCCTGACCAGGCTCGCCGAGGTCACCGGCTGGAACCGGCGCACCATCCGCCGGCATATCAAGGCGTTGGCGAAGGCCGGATGGCTCGGCCTGGCCAGAGTCCCAGGAAAGCGCTACCGCTACGCCGTGACTTGTCCACAGCCTGATCCAGCTAGGGACACAGAACCCTCAGAGCTAGGGACAGGCAGTCCCGCAGCTAGGGACACAGAACCCCCCGTCCAGACCTCGTCAGAACGTGATCCAGAGATCGCGCTCGTGATCGAGGAAATCCGGAAGCGCACCGGCAAGACCATCAGCGGCGACCTGGCGATCGCGGCGCGGGATTTCATCCTTGCCCGGCCGCGCCGCCACGACGATGCGCTGTCGCGGGCCAGGTACCTGCGCCAGACGATCGCGGGTGATCGCGACCCAGCGCGCTTCCTCCCAACCCCCACACCACCGAAGTTCACCAAAGAGAGAGGTTTCGCATGATCAGCAAGGTTTTCGACGCCGCATACCCGCCTCTGACCGAGCCGGATGGTTTCGCGGGCGTCCTGGGCTACATCGGCAAGACCGGCTTCACCCCGCATGTCTGGACCCCGGCCGAGTGGCGGCGATTCGAGCATCTGCGGCAGTTCCCGTGCTATGTGCCGGACCTCGCCGCCGACCCGGCCGGTGAGGCCAAGATCGCGGTCGACGCCGCCGAGGCGCTCGGGTGGGCCAGGTTCCCCGAGCCGGACACCCGGACAATCATCTGCGACACCGAGACGAACATCGTGCCCGGCTGGTACGCCGCGTTCGCTGCGACGGTCGCCGAGCTGGGCTTCATCGCCGTCAACTACGGGTCGCTCTACTACGCCGCGCAGAACCTCGCGTCGAACCTGTGGGCGGCGTCCTGGGACGGCAACCCGCATCTCGAGGCCGGGCAGACGATCCGCGCTCACCAGTACATGGCCGAGCACACAATCGATTTTTCGGTCATCGACGAGTGGCTGCTCAACCGCGGCGGCGTCGGGCCGAGGAAGGGCTGACCGTGAACACCAACGTCCTGGCATTCATCCGCGGCGTGATGCACGTCGCGTTCGGGGCGCTAACCGCGCTCCAAATCCAGTATCCGGCATGGCACTGGGTCACGATCGCGCTTGGCGCGCTCGCATTCATCGGAACCAACGGCCTGCCGGCGGTGATCGGCCTGCCGCCGCGCGCCGCGCCGACCACGCCGAGCAGTTCGCCGGGAACTCAGTGACCATCACCACGCGAGCGTGGATGACCGAGGCCGAGCTGCTTGCAGAGATTGACAAGCTCTGCGAGCAGCTCGGGCTCCACTATGTGCACCATCCCGACTCGCGTCGCGTCCACGGCCGGGGCTGGCCCGATCTCACAATCCTCGGCCCGCGTGGGGCGCTGTTCCGCGAGTGCAAATCGGCGAACGGCACGCTCCGGCCCGATCAGCGCAAGGTCGGATCGTGGCTCACGGGCGCCGGCCTCGACTGGGCAGTCTGGCGCCCCGTCACCCTGCTTACCGGTGTGATCGAACAACAGCTACGACGAATCGCAAAGGACTGCAATGCGACAACTCAGGCCTAATACCTCCAAGGTATACGAATACATGAAGCAGCATCCCGGCGTCGATTTCCATGTCCAGGAGATCGCGCGGAACACGGAGATCGCTGCCAGGCAGCTCCATACCTGTCTCGCCACCCTCGCGCGCCGCGATAAGCGGCTGATCAATACTCACTGGGGTCGGTGGATGTACAAGGGACCAATGCCTCGGCCCGCATCCCCGGCCGTGACCCCGCCCGGGCAATTTCCGACCGAGGCCGAGCTATTCGAGTGCATCGGCAGGACGCCGGACGGCGCTTTCCTCCTGAAGTCGACGTCCGGGCAGTTCCTCAAGGCGGTGACGATCTTATGACCGTCAAAGAGCTGGTCGACAGGTGCGGCACGATTCAAGTCCGCGCTGCACCGCTGCTCATGCTGATAGGCGCCGTGATCAGCATCGACAAAGGACCGGACCTGGAGACGATCGTGGAAATGCTCGACCCGCCCGGCGCCGAGGCTGGTGAGCCGCGGTGAACAAGTGGGAATGCGATTTCCCCAAGTGCCGGGTCACCGCGACGGGAGAAGGAGTCGCCAAGGGCCTGGAGCACATCGGCTGGGAAGTGAAACCGGGAGAAGGAATCGGGGGGGGGCTGCTGATCCTCTGCCCGGTACATAAAGGCTGTCAGCCGATCTTCTGAGACGAGCTAGCCGCCCTGGGGCCTCCGGAGAGGTGCCAGGGCGGCTTCGCGCGCAAGGGCGAAATTTTCGGGGGCAAGTTGCCCCCTTGGACACAGCTAGGCGACGTTATTCCTCGACGTATTCCTGTTTGCATCGAGTGCATTGCCAGACCACATCCTCGGCTGTGTGGATCGCGTCAGGGACAAGGATGTGCCACGTGTCATTTCCGCACAGGCAGGTGATCGTCAGCATCACCACATACCCAGTCCGACCTTGCGCGAGGGCGTCTCGGGCGCGGGCGATCCTTCGGCGGGTGGCGGTGCATCGTCGGGCTCGCCATCATCGGCGGGCGGTTCGGGCGCGACGATCTCGATTGGTTCGGCGGCGGGCGGCTCGCTTGCCTCAAGGGCCGCGCCGATGATTTCCGCTTCGGCGGCGGCAGCTTCTACGGCAGCCTCCGCTTCAATCTCGGTGCGCTCAAGGCTGGTCTCGTTCCAGTCGCGGTCTTGCCGCGCGCCGATCTTCGCTAGCTGGATTTCCTTGTCGCGTTCGATTTCGGCAATGCGCACGGCATCGCTCGGCCCGGCCGAAACCTGGCCCTCGCAGTCGTGGCTGACACCGCAGTCTGGACAGTAACGCATATTAGGTGCCTCCCCGGCGCCGTGGGTCGTAGGGCCATTTGGACCTGTCGGGTCCGTATTTTTCGAGTACGTGCTTGCGGGCAAGCGTCTTGTCGACAGCGCGGAATTCGATGTGGTATGCGCAGTCGCTTTCCTTACATGGCCGCGCGTGCTTTTGAATCTTGGCGCTCATGCTGACCGGTGCCTGTCCGGTGCGATTCAGCCAGTGCGCGCAGCGGTACAGGGCGCGGTGCCACTCGGCGGCCTCGTCGCGGTCGGCCAGGCCGCGGATGACGAGCGTCGCGTAATGGCCGGTCTGCGGATGGTGCTTGCCGAGGCCGCCGGCCTGGTTGACGGATGCGAGTATCCAGCCATCGACTACGGGCGGCTTGCGGGCGCGCCATGCCGGCGCGGGTCCTCGCGGCATGCTCGCCTCCCGTGTGCTACCGTCAAGGGCAATGTTACACACACAGTGCTACGGGAGCTTTGATCGTGGGCGTAGGTACTTTCCTGCGGCGTGCCGACGAGGCCGTCCAGGACGCGAAGACGACGGTCAACACGATCGCGGCGCTGTCTGTCGCCGCCCTGATCGTGGCGGTCGTCGCGCTAGTAGTGGCGGTGAGACGGTGAGCCTGGGAGAGAAAGTCGCGGATGCGATCCCCGATCGATGCTTCGAGTATGTGCACGAGCACCCGCGGGTGCTGTACGCGGTCACGGTGCCGCTGGTGGCGTTCGCCGCTTACACCCTCGTTCGTGGTATCCGCGTGCATGTGATGGTCGAGCAGTTCGTCGCGGCGCACACCGCTGACGCTGCCCGCGCAGCATCAGAAGCGCTTGGAGGCTGACAGTGGATACCGAGCGGTTGTCCGACTCGCTCGCCGAGACGACCGAATTGCTCGCTCGCCGAGTCGACGGCCTGGCGGACAAGATCATTACGCGGCTATCCGCGAGCGTCATCCCGTCATCGTTCCCGGCCTATGTCGGCGCGATGATCCGCGAGGCGTGCAAGTTCGGCCAGGTGCATGGCAATTACGTGATCCCGCTGCGCGGACCGTTGGCGATACGCGCCATGTATTACTTCAGCCCGGACGGCACGTTCCAGATCGAGCTTTCCGACATAAACGGCTCCCCGTTCTGGCGCGGCACATTCCGCCCCGAGGAGGAGGCCGCAAATGCCCATGCTTGAAACCCTCGACGGCAAGCCGGTCGACGTGACCCCGGTCGATGGCGATGCGGTTAACCGCAAGTTCGATCAGGCGATGAACGATGATGGCCCGGATGAGCAGGCCCCGCCGAGGCGGCAGCCCCGCGCCGCGGCCGATCCCGATTCGCCGAGGCCGAGGCGCGGCAGGCCGCCGAAGGAAGACCGGTCGCGTACCGCGCCGAAGGCGGCGGTCACGCTCGATGACGCGCAGCGCGCCGAGGGCATCAAGGGCTGGGCGCAGATCGGTGCCGGGCTGTGCCTCATGGCCGGCAAGGCGACTAAGAACGATGCGTTCAGGGCTGACGCGATCACCATCGCCAGCGCGGCCGACGATGCCGCCGACGCATGCGTGCAGATCGCCAAGACCGACCCGGGATTCGCCGCCGCGCTCGACCGGGTATGCGCGGTCGGCCCTTACGGCGCGCTGATCTCCGTCATGGTCGGCGTGGGCGCGCAGCTCGCCCGCAACCACCGCCCGCGGCTGGTGATCCCCGGCACGGTTGACCCGGCTGAGCTGCTCGCCGAAATGGCCAAGCAGGAGGCCGCCAATGTCCCTGCTGCAGCTTAACCGCGATCAATTCTTCGGCCTGGACGGCACGGACGGCTATTTCGACTACAACCCGGGTGAGCATGCGGGCTGGATTTATCCGACGCAGAAAGGCAAGACTCACCTGGCATGGCAGACGCTCGGCGCGGCACTGCGCCAGCATCCCGAGCTGACCGCCGCGACGCTCATGCCGAAGGCGAAATCGCCGTCAACGGCACGGTGGGCCGAGGCAATGAATTTCCGCGAGACGCCGGTCTGGCCCCCGCGCCGCAAGCTATTCGGTGAGAAACCCGCAGGCTGGGTCGTGTGGCCGCCGCACCGCCCGGACCTGTCCGCGGCCGAGAACCGCGCGCAGATCGCCGAGGTTATGCGGAAGGCACTGCACCAGCTCCTGTGGAAAGGCGATTGCATCGCGTTCGCCGATGACCTCCACCGCCTGGCGGTCCTCATGGGGCTGAACCCGGAGTGCGAGGAATTCTGGACGACCGGCGCTGAGGGTGGCGCCGCGCTGTGGGGCGCCAACCAGAAACCCTCGGGCACCGTTAACTCGGGCTCGGTGTCCAGCTATTTCTACAACTCGCCGACGCACCTTTTCCTCGGCCGCGACACTGATGAGAGGAATGTGCGCCGGTTCGCCGAGATCGGCGGCGGCATCGATCCGCGCGAGATCGCGTCCATCGTGCAGAACCTTCGCCTTTACCGCATCGGCGACAAGACCATTTCCGAGGTGCTCTATCTCGATCTGAGAGGGCCATACAAATGCCTCATCGGCCCGTGACTACTTCCACCAGATGGATTGTGACGTCATTCGAGCGCGATAATCCGGTGCCCGTGGCAGTCCTGCACTGCCCGTCGCTGGAATTGGCCGAGCAGCACCGCGATAAGGCCATCGCGGCGAGCGGCGTTTCCGGCTCGCACAGATTCGTCATGGAACCCGACGAGTGATGGACTGGTGGGTCTGCCCGGACTGCGGCCGCGGATTCATTCACTCGCGGTTGTGGGCGAGGCATCGCCGGGAGATCCATAACAAGCCGTCGTGCCCGCTGCTTGCGCGCGTGTAATTCCCGCCGGGGGAGCCCTGCAGATTTTTCACCTTCTCCGGCTAGCTCGGAGCGAGGTACTGCAGGACCCGTCCCCTTTGGGCCTGGGAGCTACCCAGGAGCTTCAGCGCGTGAGCAGGTTCCCCTTCGTTCCATCCCCACCGGTCAGGAGGGCTGATGACGGCTTGGGCGACCGGTTGACTGCCCGGGTTGACTGCTCGCGTGTCAATGTAGCACGCGAGGTGTTACGTAGCCTATGCTGGTAGCGCTACGAGAGTCGCCGCGTGCGGTGAGAACCCCAACGGCTCTCGTAGCAGCCGCCCGCGGCGGCTCTCCTCTTGACACGGGGAGACGCCTTGCACGACCTGCGGGACCTTGAGCCCAAGTGCGGTGACGCCGCACGGCGCATGGCCAGTGAGGTCACGCTCGCCGCGATCGGCGGCGGCGCCGGGAAGTTCATCGCGATCCGCCTGCAGGACGGCGGCAGCGACCACGTCGTCTACGACTCCCGCTCCGATGCGCAGTCTCACCAGCTCAGCCCCGCGCGGTCCCTGTACATCCTGATCCCCCCGGACGGGATGACCACGGGCCAGGCTGACCGGGTCCTGGACTACTGGCGGCAGCTCTACGACGCCGGATTCCGCGACAACGACCCCCGCGACGACATCCCCTCGATGCCCCTGCTGCGCGCAGACGGGCAGCGCCAGATCCGCCTTCTCACCGCGAGGTAGACATGACAGGTACCGCGACCGCCGCCCCGCCCGCGAACCCGCAGGCCGGCACCGCCCAGACGCAGGCGCAGGAAGCCCCGTTCCGCTCGGGCACGCAGCGCACGCTCTCGGCGGACGGTTACGTCAACTCCACGACCCCCGGGGCCGGCGGGCAGGACCTGCCGATCTACAACCCGTCCAGCAACAACTACCTGCGCGGCATGTGGATCACCGCAACCTGCCTGACCTCCGCGAACGCGGCGACGGTGGCGTTCGCGGGCGACATGCCGCTCGGGATCTACACCGTGACGTTCCAGGACGCGAACGAGAAGCCGATCGTCGGGCCATTCGACAGTTACACACTGGCAATGGTTTCGAAATTTGGCGGCTATCAAAACTTGGGCGATCCGAGGGCATCGGCGGTCTTCTCCGTGACCACCGGCTCGGGCTCGACCGGCGGCTCGTTCACCGAGGTCCTGTACGTGCCCATCGAGGCGAACCTGCGCGACGGGCTCGGCGCGCTGCAGAACCAGTCCTC
>Ga0126371_10004548_pt1 | contig 12225 bp, 11 predicted proteins | sample PanSoiMetaPlot_4_FD_110145 | JGI IMG/M metagenome (GOLD analysis project Ga0126371, IMG submission 110145) | Tropical forest soil microbial communities from Panama - MetaG Plot_4 | ecosystem: Environmental > Terrestrial > Soil > Tropical forest > Bulk soil | place: Panama | collected 2016-02-17
GGCCGCAGCCGGTACGGCTGCTCCCGCGCAGATCTGGCTCGACTCGATCGGCCGGACCGGCGCTGAGCTGCTGCTGCTCGTCGTCATCGGCGCGCAGTTGTTCTGCGGCATGTCCTCGGTGACGGCGAACTCGCGAATGATCTACGCGTTTTCCCGCGACGGCGCGCTACCGGGCAGCAGGATCTGGCACAAGGTCAACAGGCGGACCAGGACGCCGACCAACGCGATCTGGCTTGCGGCCGGCGGCGCGCTCGTGCTGGGCCTGCCCTACCTGTGGAACGGCGCTGCATACGGCGCTGTCACCTCCATCGCCGTAATCGGCCTCTACATCGCGTACGTGACGCCTACCTATCTGCGACTGCGCCAGGGCGAGGGCTTCAAACGCGGCCCGTGGCACCTCGGCCGCCGCAGCTACATGATCGGCTGGACTGCGGTGGTGTGGGTCATCATCATCGCGATCTTGTTCATGCTCCCGCAGTTCGGCCCGATCGGATGGAAGACATTCAACTACGCGCCAATCGCGGTCTTGGTGGTGATCGGGTACGCCGGCATCTACTGGCTGGCATCCGCGCGACGCTGGTTCAAGGGCCCGAAGGTGCAGGGCACCGAGGAAGAACTGGCCGCCATCGAGCGTGAGCTCTCGGCCTGATCATGACCGACGTGCACGCGGGCGCAGCTCGACCGGGGATGCTCTCCCTGGAAGAGCTGCGCCTGGCCGTCGACAACGGCGAAATCGACACGGTGATCCTGGCCCTGACTGACATGCAGGGCCGATTGCAAGGCAAACGTCTGTCAGCGGAGTTCTTCCTCGCCGAAGTCGCGCATGACTACTCCGAAGGATGCAACTACCTGCTCGCGGTCGATGTCGACATGAACACCGTCGACGGTTACCAGATGTCGTCGTGGGAGCGGGGATATGGCGACTTCGTCATGCGGCCCGACATGGCGACTTTGCGCAGTATTCCGTGGCATCCAGGCACCGCACTGGTGCTGGCCGATCTCACCTGGCTGGATGGTGCACCCGTTACCGCCTCGCCCCGGCAGATCTTGCGCGAGCAACTCGGCCGGCTGGCACAGCGCGACATGATCGCCCTGGCCGGCACCGAGCTTGAGTTCGTCGTCTACAAGGACAGTTACGAGCAGGCGGCGGCGAAGAATTACCGCGACCTGAGTCCGGCAAATGACTACAACGTCGACTACTCGATCCTCGGCACCTCACGGATCGAGCCATTGCTACGCCGCCTGCGAAACGGCATGGCGGGCGCAGGCATGTACGTCGAGTCCGCCAAAGGCGAATGCAACCTTGGGCAGCACGAGATCGCGTTCCGCTATGCCGATGCGCTCACAACTGCCGACAACCATTCGATTTACAAGACAGGTAGCAAGGAAATCGCGGCCCAGGACGGCATGAGCATCACGTTCATGGCCAAGCCCAACGAGCGCGAGGGCAACTCCTGCCACATCCACCTGTCTTTGCGCGGCACCGACGGCACCCCCGCGCTAGCCGGCGACGGACCGCACGGCCTGTCCGCGCTCGGCGAGCATTTCATCGCCGGGCAACTGGCTGCCATGCGGGAGCTGACGCTGCTCTATGCGCCGAATATCAACTCCTACAAGCGCTACGTGCCCGGTAGCTTCGCGCCCACGTCGGTCCGCTGGGGTGTAGACAACCGGACTTGTGCATTGCGTCTTGTCGGGCACGGTCACTCCCTGCGGGTCGAGAACAGGACTCCTGGCGGCGACGTCAACCCCTACCTCGCGCTGGCTGGCATGATCGCTGCCGGGCTGGACGGCATCGATCGCGAACTGCCGCTCGAAGCGGCGTTTGACGGCAACGCCTACGCCGACACCAGCTTGCGAGTCCCGCACACGTTGCGAGATGCACTCGAGCTTTGGCAGAAGAGCGAACTGGCCAGGACTGCATTCGGGGCTGACGTGACAGAGCACTATGCCAACTATGCCCGAGTTGAGCTGGCCGCCTACGACGCCGCAGTCACCGACTGGGAGCTGCGTCGTTGCTTCGAGCGGCTCTAACCTATGAGTACCTACACCGTCATCAACCCAGCGAACGAGCAGCCAGTTCGGCAGGTAACGCTTACCAGTGCCGAGGAGACCGACGCCGCAATTGAGCGGGCCGCCAAGGCACAGCAGCGATGGCGCAACGTCGCACCAGGCGATCGGGCAAAACTACTTCGCGCGTTCGCGGCCCAAGTCGATGCGCACATAGACGAGCTTGCGGCGCTGGAGACGGCCGGCTCCGGGCATCCGACGGGGGCCGCAACCTGGGAGGCAGGCCAGGTTCGCGATGTCCTGCAGTACTACTCAGCGGCGCCAGAACGAATGTTCGGCAAGCAGATCCCGGTGCCCGGCGGGCTGGACGTGACGTTCGCTGAGCCGCTAGGCGTGGTCGGCTTGATCGTGCCGTGGAACTTCCCGATGCCGATCCTGTCCTGGGGTATGGCGCCAGCGCTCGCGGCGGGCTGCGCTGTCGTCGCCAAGCCAGCCGAGATGACCCCGCTGACCGCTATCCGAATCGGCGAGCTCGCGCTGCAGGCTGGCTTGCCCGAGGGGGTCTTCCAGGTGCTGCCGGGAAAGGGCAGCGTGGTTGGTCAGCGCCTGGTCGAGCATCCGCTGGTCCGGAAGATTGTCTTTACCGGCTCTACTGAGGTCGGTCAGCAGATCATGACGGGCTGCGCCAGGCACATCAAGCGGCTGACGCTCGAACTCGGCGGCAAAAGCGCCAACATTGTCTTCGCCGACGCCGACGTCGAGAAAGCGGCGGCAACTGCTCCGTATGCGGTTTTCGATAATGCTGGCCAGGACTGCTGTGCCAGGTCCAGGATCCTGGTCGAGGCCAGCGTCCTGGACAAGTTCATGGCGCTGCTCGAACCCGCCGTGCAGGCCGTACGGGTCGGAGATCCGACCGCTGCCGACACCGAGATGGGACCGCTCATCTCTGCCGCGCACCGTGCGCACGTGGCGAGCTACGTGCAGGCCGACGCTCCGGTAGCGTTCCGCGGCAGCGCTCCGCAAGGCCCGGGCTACTGGTATCCGCCGACCGTGCTTGCGCCTGTTGCCGCCAACTCCCCCGCCTACACCGAGGAGATCTTCGGCCCGGTCGTGACAGTCACGCCGTTTACCGGCGAAGACGAGGCGATCGCCATGGCCAATGACTCCCCGTACGGCCTGTCTGGTTCCATCTGGACCGGCAATGTGGGCCGCGCCATCAGGGTGGCTCGCGGCGTGGAGACCGGCAACTTGTCGGTCAACTCGCATTCGTCGGTTCGGTACTGGACGCCGTTCGGCGGCTTCAAGCAATCGGGCCTCGGACGCGAGCTTGGCCCCGATGCCGTGGACGCATTCACTGAAATCAAGAATGTCTTCATCGCTACCGAATAGGAACGGGGTCGTCCAGCTATGCAGCGCCTTCAGGATCGGGTAGTCGTGATCACGGGAGCCGGCAGTGGCATCGGCCTAGCCAGCGCCCGGCGGCTAGCCGCTGAAGGCGCGAAGATCGTGGCCGTCGATATCGATGCAACAGCAGGCGAGGCTGCGGCCAAGGAAACCGGTGGCACGTTCATCGCCGCGGACGTCGCTGACGAGAAGCAGGTCGAGGCACTGTTCGAAGGCGTCGCGGACAGATTCGGCCGGATAGATGTGGCTTTCAACAACGCTGGCATCTCGCCGCCAGACGATGACTCGATCCTCACTACCGGCATCGAGGCATGGCGCCGCGTGCAGGAGATCAATCTCACCTCGGTCTTCCTATGCTGCAAGTACGTCCTGCCGCACATGCAGCGACAAGGCAAGGGCTCGATCATCAACACCGCTTCGTTCGTCGCGGTACTGGGCGCCGCCACGTCGCAAATCTCCTACACCGCGTCCAAGGGCGGCGTCCTGTCCCTGAGCCGCGAGCTCGGCGTCCAATTTGCCCGCGAGGGGATCCGGGTCAATGCCCTGTGCCCCGGCCCAGTCAACACCCCGCTGCTGCGTGAGTTGTTCGCCAAGGACCCCGATCGGGCGGCGCGCAGGCTAGTGCATGTACCCATGGGCCGGTTCGCCGAAGCTGAGGAAATCGCCGCCGCTGTTGCCTACTTGGCCAGCGACGACTCCTCTTTCATCACAGCCGCGCAGTTCCTCGTCGATGGCGGCATCAGCGGCGCGTACGTGACACCCTTGTGATCGTGACAAAACATCCAATCATCGGGATCAGCAGCTACGCTCAGCAGGCGCGGTGGGGAGCCTGGGACCTGCCCGCGATCTTGCTGCCTGCCCGGTATGTCGACATGGTCGTCAGAACCGGTGGCGTGCCGGTACTGCTGGCGCCCGTGCCTAACGTCGCCGAGGTACTGCCGCGCCTGGACGGCCTGGTGCTCTCGGGCGGCGGCGACATCGACCCGGCTCTTTACGGCGCGGCCAAAGGTCCTGCTGCTGGGCCGGCAAACGCCGACCGGGACGGCGCCGAGCTGGAGCTGTGCCGCGGAGCCCTCTTCAGCGGCATGCCGCTGCTCGGCATCTGCCGTGGACTGCAGATTCTCAATGTCGCCTTGGGCGGTACTCTCCATCAACACCTGCCCGACGTCGTGGGCACCGACGTGCACTCTCCCGAGCAGTCCGGATATGGCACCCACGATGTGAGCGTGGCGCCAGGCACGCAGCTGGCCAAGATCGTCGGCGGCACCGAACTTGCGGTGCCGACCCATCACCATCAGGCCATCGATAAGCTCGCGCCCGGCCTAGTGGCTACGGCGTGGACAAGTGACGGAATCATCGAGGCAGTCGAGTTCGAGTCTGGCGATCGCCCCGCCATCGCAGTGCAATGGCATCCAGAAGCAGGCGACGACATCAGCCTCTTCGACGCGCTGGTCAGCTCATGCCAACCGGGACGCAGCTAGCCCAGAAACTTCACTAGGTCGAGCTCGCAGAGCATCTCCCGCGGGCCGTCAGTCTCGATCTGTCCTGCCGGCACGAAGCCAGTTTTCTCGAGCGCGCGGATTGATCTGGTATTGGCCACGTCCGGGCTGGCTACCGCTAGCCGCGCGGCCGGGTGCGCGGTCCGGACGATGTCGCGCAAGTATCCCCAGATGAGCTGTGGCCCGAGACCGTGACCGGTGAGCTCCTCCACGCCGATCGCGTAGTCGATGGCGATGGATTCTGGCTTGCCAGTAGCTGCCGCGTACTGCGGATAGTCAGCAGCACGGTAGTGCTGGAGGAAGCCGCAGGGCCGGCCATCCACGAGCGCCACGTGCACCTTTGTCGGCGACAAGCCCTCGATTCGGGGACCGTACTTGCGTTCGGCTGCCGGCAGGTCCAACGACTCAGGAAACCAGGGCGCCGCGTGTGGAGCGTGCTGCCAGGCGACGAGATCCGGCAAATCCTCCATGGACAGTGACCGGAACGAGATGGCCGCGGTCGCGGCACAGTCAGCCTTGGCGATTCCGGCCGCTGCAAGATCGGGCTTGCAATACACGAGTGCCCGTGATGCCGGCAGCCATTCGAACTTGTCGTGCTCGGCATCCAGGCGGACGGGCATCTCTGCCGCGACGTCCAGCCCGAAGCATGCCCAAGCCCCGCTGAGGTCGAGCGCGCGCAGGTCGGCCAGCCTAGCTTGAATACCGCTCTCCTCTGCCAGCTCGCGCAAGGCAGCCCGCAAGACCGACTCGCCCGGCTGGCGCGAGCCAGAGGGTGGTGTCCAGGCCCAGTCACCCTCGTAGTCCGGGCCGCGGTGCGCGCGATGCAGGATGAGGTACTCGCGCTCGCCACCGCAGCCGCCTGGCCGGCGAACGATAATCGCCGCGCCATGCGGCTCATCCGGTGCGATGGGCAGGCCGTCCCAGGTGCGCTGCAAGCGGGTGGACACGTGCCGAGTATCTCAGTCGCCCGAACTACCGCAAACCCGGTTACTGTCTGATGCATGACCGACAAGCCCGAGGACAAGCCGGAAGCGACCGAGCATGCCGAAGCTGACGACAAATCAGCAGAACCTACAGACGACCTGGTAACCAGCAGGCACTCGATCACAATTGACGGTGCTGAACTTGCCTACACGGTGACCACTGGCCGCGTCGTCCTGCGCCAGGAGTCTCAGACCGACGACAAGTTCGACGGTCCCAAGCCCAAGGCCGAGGTTTTCGTCACTGCCTATACCGCGGTCTGCGACGACCCAGCCAGCCGGCCGGTAACCTTCGCGTTCAACGGCGGACCGGGATCCTCCAGTGTCTGGCTGCATCTTGGCTTGCTGGGGCCGCGCCGGGTGCTTATGGGCGACGCCGGTGCGCTGCTTCCGCCGCCCTACGCGCTCGCCGACAACGCTGAGACCCTGCTGCGATACAGCGACCTGGTGTTCATCGATCCTGTCTCGACCGGCTACTCGCGTGCTGTCAAGGGGGAGAAGCCGCGCGACTTCCATGGCTATGGCGGCGACATCACCTCGGTCGGGGAAGTCATCCGGCTGTGGACTACACGCAACGGCCGGTGGATGTCGCCGAAGTACCTGGCGGGTGAGTCTTACGGCACCACCCGGGCGGCTGGGCTGGCCAGGTACCTCCAAGAGCGCTATGGCCTCTACCTCAACGGCCTCATGCTGATCTCGGCGATACTCGACTTCGGCTCGGTGAAGTTCGGCGGCGGTAACGACGACCCGTACGTGCTGTACCTGCCGACCTATGCGGCAATCGCGCACTACCACGGCAAGCACGGGGACCGGCCACTGCGCGCGGTGCTTGATGAGGCCGAGGAGTACGCGCGGCGCGACTATCCCTGGGCGCTGGCTCGCGGCGCACGGCTCACTTCGCAAGAGCGGGCTGCCGTCTGCGCGCGGCTGGCCGAGCTGACGGGTCTGTCGGCGGACTATATCGACAGAGTCGACCTGCGACCTGAGCACGTGAGGTTCTTGACCGAGTTGCTGCGCGACAAGCGGCTGGTCGTCGGCCGGATCGACGGCAGGTTCACTGGCTGGGACACCGATTACGGCCGTGAGGTCTGGTCGGACGATCCGTCCATCAACGCGATCACTGGACCGTATACAGCTGCACTCAACCACTACGTCCGCAGCGAACTTGGCTTCGAAAGCGACCTGCCCTATGAGGTGCTGACCGACCGGGTGCGTCCGTGGTCATACTCCGAGTTCGAGGGCCAGCACGTGTTCGTGCTGGACAAGCTGGCCGCGGCGATACGAGCCAACCCGCACATGCGGGTACATGTCGCCTGCGGATACCACGATGCGGCGACTCCGTACTTCGCGGCTGAGCACACCATCGCGCACCTGGGTATCCCGGCCGAACTGGCCGGCAACATCGAGTTCAGCTATCACGAAGCCGGGCACATGATGTATGTCCACGAGCCCAGCAGGCTGGCCCAGTCACGCCAGCTAGCCGACTTCGTGCGGCGCTGAGGCTGGCTGACCCAGCCCGACCCATAGACTCGCGTGCGTGAGCATCGCGCCGGCCCTCGAAATCGACGGCCTGGTCAAGCGCTACCGCGACGTCGCGGCAGTCGCTGATCTGTCGCTGCGCGCTGAGCGGGCGCAGGTCACTGCGATCCTCGGTCCCAACGGCGCCGGCAAGACGACCACCATCGAGATCTGCGAGGGGTATCGCAAGCCGGACGCCGGGACGGTGCGAGTGCTCGGCCTTGACCCAGTGGCCGACGCACGCCAGCTGCGTCCGAAGGTCGGGGTCATGCTGCAAAGTGGCGGCGTGCCGACGACCGCGCGGGCAGGCGAGTACCTGCGTGTGATGGCCAGCTTCTATGCGCATCCGCTTGATCCCGCAGCGCTGCTGAGCACGCTGGGACTCGCGGGCTCGGCTCGTACTGCTTACAAACACTTGTCTGGCGGTCAGCAGCAACGGCTCGCCCTGGCAGCTGCGGTGATCGGCCGTCCAGAACTGGTGTTCCTCGATGAACCGACGGCGGGCTTGGACCCGCAGGCAAGACACGCGACCTGGGAGCTGATTCAGGGACTCCGGGATGCCGGCGCCGCCGTGATCTTGGCCACGCATTACATGGAGGAAGCTGAGCGGCTGGCCGATCAGGTAGTGATCGTCGATCACGGCAGTGTGGTCGCGGGCGGCAGTCCCGGCCAGCTCACCGGCTCAGCGGGCCAGCTTCGGTTCCGCGCCGAAGCTGGCCTTGATACCGATGGGCTCATAACTGCCCTGCCAGCTGGCACTGCGGCCAAGGAGTCTCCGGCTGGCCACTACCTGGTCGAGGTTCCCGGCCGGGTCGATCCGCAGCTCATCGCCTCCGTCACTGCCTGGTGCGCTGAGCACGGAGTGCTGACCACTGACCTGCAGATTGAAAGCCGCACGCTGGAGGACTTGTTCCTGGAGTTGACCGGGCGGGAGCTGCGGTCGTGACCGAGCTACTCAGCCGTGACTGGCCAGCGCCCGCGCCGGGTGCGGCGCCACTGCCGCGCATGATTGCCGCGCAGGCTTCCCTCGAGCTGCGAACGCTGGCCCGTAACGGGGAGCAGCTACTACTGACTTTGATCATCCCGGTACTGCTCCTGCTGGCATTTGGCCATGAGAACCTCATCAGCCTCGGCCCGGGCAGCAGGATCGACTTCATCGTCCCCGGAATACTCGCTCTGGCAGTCATGTCGACCGCGTTTACCAGCCTGGCGATTGGCACCGGCTTCGAGCGGCGTTATGGGGTACTCAAGCGCCTTGGCGCGTCGCCGCTATCGAGATCGGGCCTAATCGGCGCTAAGACCCTGACCGTGCTGGCTGTCGAAGTTGTCCAAGCCGCGATCGTGCTCGGCCTCGGCGCGCTGCTGGGATGGAGCCCAGTGAGCCATCCGGCGGCTGTGATCTGGGTCCCCTTGCTATTGCTGGCTGGCACGGCTGCGTTCAGTGGTCTGGCCATGCTCATGGCGGGCACGCTGCGGGCGGAGGCAACCCTTGCCGGGGCGAATCTGCTGTATCTCGTCATGCTCGGGCTCGGCGGGGTACTGTTCCCGCTCAGCCGGTTCCCGGCGGGGATTCAGCCGGTCTTGCGGCTTCTTCCGGCCGGCGCGCTCTCGGACGGCCTGCGCTCCGTGCTGGCGCACTCGGCTGGGTTGCCAGGCCGAGATCTGCTGGTGCTCTGCCTGTGGGCGGTGGTCACGATAGCGATCGCTGCCCGTACATTCCGCTGGGAGTGACGGTTAGAGCGAACCGGGCTTCCGTGAGCGCCCCGCCGCCGTCGCTGCTCGTTTTCGCCGGCATCATCTCGGTACAGCTCGGCGCTGGACTGGCGGGCCGGATGTTCAGCGAACTAGGCCCGGCCGGTGTCACAGCCCTGCGCCTGGGCTGGGCAGCGATCATCATGGCCATCATTGGCGGCCGTGGGGCCGCTGCCGCCGTCCGTGCCGCTATCACCGACCACGCGTGGCGGGACCTCATCGTGGCGGTCGCTTTCGGCTTGGTCCTGGGCGTCATGAATTTCTCCATCTATCAGGCGTTCGCCCGCATCCCGCTCGGCGTTGCCGTGACCATCGAGTTCCTCGGGCCGCTCGCAGTGGCCGTGGCCTCCTCGCGCCGCCTCCTGGACCTTGCGTGGGTGATCATGGCTGCGGCCGGAGTCTTGCTGCTGACCAAGAACGACGCGGCGGTGCCCGCCGGCTCGGCGGGCAGCCACACCTCAGGACCGCTCGCTGGGCTGAGCACGCATGCCACTGGCATCGCCTTCGCGCTCATCGCCGCGACTTCGTGGGCCGCCTATATCCTGCTGACCCGGGCCACTGGCCGCCGGTTCAGTGGCTCGTCCGGCCTGGTCATAGCCATGATCGTGGCAGCTGTCCTGGTCGCGGCACCTGCCGCCGTGACCACCGGCGCCGCGGTGTTCCGCCCTCCCGTCGTGGCCGAAGGCCTTGCCATCGGCCTGCTGTCGTCGGTCATCCCGTACCGGCTCGAACTGGAGGCGCTGCGCCGCGTGCCGGCCGGCATCTTCGGCATCTGGATGAGCCTGGAACCAGTGGTTGCCGCCCTCGTGGGGATAGTGCTGCTGAGCGAGACCCTGGTACTGCGGCAATGGCTGGCCATCGGGCTGGTCGTCGTTGCCTGCGCTGGAGCATCTAGAGGTGTTCAGCAGAACCGCCAGCAGCTACCGCCGACAGGCGGCTAACCCAAAGTGCCTGCGACCTCCTGGTGCGCGGATGGCTCAAGGCCTTCTACCATGGTGCGCGTGCCAGGCGATCTTGTCAGTCCCGATGTGCCCCTCGCCCGGGCTTGGCGGCCCATCCGGGCCGCTCTGCTTACGCCGTCGGCTGCTGTCTTGAGAAGGTGGGCGCTGGCCGGAGTCATAGCGTCGGCGCTGATCATCTTGACCGGGGCGGCAGTCCGGCTGAGTCAATCGGGCCTCGGCTGCCCGGACTGGCCAGCCTGCACAGCGCACAGCCTGGGTGCGGCGGATGCGACTGGAGATCCGCTGATCCATCGCTGGATAGAGTTCGGCAATCGCCTTGTCACCGTGGCGATATTCGTGATCGCGGTTGGCGTATGCCTGACCGCGTGGCGGTTCCGGCCCGGCGGCCGGCCCAGGCGGGACTTGCTCTGGCTCGCCGCTGCGCAACCAGCAGCCATCGTGGCGCAGGCAGTGATCGGCGGCATCGTCGTCGTTACGAAGCTGAATCCGGCATTGGTTTCATTGCACTTTGTGGTGTCAATGGCGTTCACCGCCGCCGCCGTTGCCCTCTACATGCGGTGCCGCGAGGTCGGCCCGCCCCGTCCGCTGGTGCCTAGAATCATTCAGCTCACGTCCTATGGCGTGCTGGGTGCAGTAGCGCTCATGATGACCGTCGGCACCATCGTTACCGGTACCGGGCCGCTCGCTGGCTCGGCCGACGTGCCCCGTTACCGCCTCCCGCTGGAAGGCGTCACTCAGCTACATGCGGACATCGGCTGGCTGCTTGCCGGACTCATGGTCGGCCTGCTGCTAGGACTGCGGCTGGCCAAAGCCCCTGCCACGGCCGTCAAGACCGGATGGCTGCTGGCCGGCCTGATCTTGCTTCAGGGCGTCATCGGATACACCCAGTACTTCACTGGCTTGCCCGCCGGACTGGTCTGGGTGCACGTGGCCGGATCAACAGGGATCTGGATTACCGCCCTGGTGCTGCCGTACACGTTGCGCGCGCGCGACACCGTCACCGAGCCAGTGCCAAACCCCGAGCAGAAGCTGGACTCGGTCGCGCCGTTGGCATGATCCTCGGGTGGTTGCGACTGTAGCTTGGCGCCCATGACAACTGCTTCAGTCAACGCCACTAACGTCACTTACACCGACACCGGCGGCACCGGACCTGCCGTCGTGTTCAGTCACGGATACCTGATGGATTCCGCCATGTTCGACGACCAGCTTGCTGCTGTGGGCGCGGCAGGCTTTCGCGGAATCGCCTGGGATGGGCGCGGCTTTGGGGGCACCAAAGCGACAGGCCCGTTCTCATATTGGGATTCGGCCCAGGATCTGCTCGGGCTGCTTGACCATCTCGGCATCGAGCATGCAGTGCTGGCCGGCATGTCGCAGGGCGGCTTCCTGAGCCTGCGCGCCGCGCTGCTTGCGCCGCAGCGTGTACGCGGCCTCATCCTGATAGACAGTCAGGCTGGTCAGGAGAACCCTGAGGTTGCGCCGGCGTACGAACAGCTGGAGCAGACATGGATGGAGCACGGGCCGGGACCGGTGCAGGACATCGTCGCCTCGATCATTGTCGGTCCAGCCGACGGCCCGGTCGGCTACCACCCGTGGTTCGCCAAGTGGGCACAAGCGGACCGGCAGGAGCTCAGGCTCGCTTTTCGCTGCCTGATGGACCGAGACGACATCACCAGCAGGCTCGGCGAGATCACCTGCCCAGCCCTTATCCTGCACGGCACCGCAGATGCTGCGATCCCGATGGAGCGGGCTGAGACGATGCGCGCAGGCCTGGGCGGCCCAGTCACGCTAGTACCGGTCGAGGGCGGTTCGCACGCGTCCAACCTCAGTCACCCAGACGAAGTGAACGCCGAAATTCTCGGATTCCTTCAGTCATTGCCTTAACCCTGGGGCCCGCCCTAGTTAACCCGGATGGGGCAGGGTAGAGCCGACGGCGTCAGGGATATGGTCGATCCGTAGCGGCGTCTGCGGCGGAAGGGATCTGAGGCAGCGGTGAGCGGGGATACGCGGGACACACTGAACTGGTCAAAGACCGATGACAGGACCGTCGATCTGATCCGTGTCCTGGCCATGGACGCGGTCGAGCAGGTGGGAAACGGCCAC
>Ga0126371_10004549_pt1 | contig 12224 bp, 10 predicted proteins | sample PanSoiMetaPlot_4_FD_110145 | JGI IMG/M metagenome (GOLD analysis project Ga0126371, IMG submission 110145) | Tropical forest soil microbial communities from Panama - MetaG Plot_4 | ecosystem: Environmental > Terrestrial > Soil > Tropical forest > Bulk soil | place: Panama | collected 2016-02-17
AACGGCGCGTCCCACGGCGTCGGCGGCTCGCCCGGCTCGGGCCCGATCGGCGGCCAGAGCTCGACCACGCCGGCAGCGCCGAGGCGGTGCGCCTCGTGTCGGATGGCATCGCCGGCAATCGCGACGCCGGCGGCGGCGCGCGCATCGGCGAAGACGGCATCGACCGTCCGCAGGACCGCGGCGACCGAGCGGAATGAAAGCTCCAGCGTCAGCGGTCGCCAATCCTGGCGTGCCGCCTCGACGCGCGCGCGGAAATGCGCCTGCATCGCGACGAACTTGGCGGGATCGGCACGCTGGAAGCTGAAGATCGACTGCTTCGGATCGCCGACCGCGAACACCGTGCGCCGGCGATCACGCGCGCCTTCGCCGACGAAGAATTCCTCGGCCAGCGCCGCCACCACTTCCCACTGGTCCGGATTGGTGTCCTGCGCCTCGTCGATCAGGATGTGGTCAATGCCGCCGTCGAGCTTGAACAACACCCACGGCGCGACGCCGGGCCGCCGCAAAAGATCCTTCGTCTTCAGCACCAGATCGTCGAAATCGAGCAGCGCCCGGGCCGCCTTGTCGGCGGCATAGGCGTCGAGCACCGCGCCGGCCAGCCGCAGCAAGGCTGCGGTCGAAACGACGAGCCGCGCCGCATCGCGCCGCGTCCGCATAGCCTCTAGCCGCTCGGCCTCGGTGTCGAGCACGGCGGCGATGGACGGATCGACGGCCAGCGCCGCCTTGGTCGCCAGCCGAACTTTGCGGCCACCTTCGCGGGTAAAAAAGGTGTCGCAGTAATCGTCGAAGCCGAGAACCCGACCGCCGACGCGACCGAGCCAGCGGCCGATGGCACGGCTCGCCTTCGCATCCGTCGACGAACCGCTTTGACCGAGCACACGCGCCGCGCGCTTGAGCGCGTCGCTGGCGAATGCGTCATCCTTGCACGCCTGCCGGACGATCGAGTCCGCTGTCTCACGTGGCCGCAAGCCTAAGGATTCCCGCAACCGTGCCTCGAACTGCGCGTCGCCGGCTGCGCGCACGGCGGCAACGCGCTCGCGCTCATTGGCTAGCATCGCGATGAGCTCGATGAAACGGCCTTCGCCGACCAGTTGCGTCACCGCGTCGAGCGCGGCGCCGAGGACCTTCGGTTTTCCGTCGCGCGCCCGATCGAGCACATGGGCGACGGCGCGTTCCATCGCTTCGGCCGTGCTGCGCTCCTCCATCACCTGGAAGTGCGGCGGAATGCCGGCTTCGAGCGGAAATCGACGCAGCAGCGACTGACAGAAGGCATGGATGGTTTCGATGTGCATGCCGCCCGGCGCATCGAGCACGCGCGCGAACAGCTGCCGCGCGCGGTCGAGCTGGTCGGCATCGATATCGCCGTCGACCAGACCCGTGAGTTCGACGCGTAGCTTCGCATCGGACATCGTCGCCCACGCACTGAGCCGATCGCCGACGCGGATCGCCATTTCAGCCGCGGCCGCCTTGGTGAAGGTGAGGCAAAGGATGCGCGCCGGCTCGTTGCCGGCGAGCAGCAGCGCCAACACGCGGTCGGTCAGCACCTTGGTCTTGCCGGTGCCGGCCGAAGCCGCGACCCAGACCGACGCGGCAGGATCGGCGGCGCGCCGTTGCAGCACGCCCGGATCGGTTTTCGCGGGCGCGCTCATTCGTCGGCACCGCCGCCGGGCAGCCACTCCTGCACCCGGGCCAGATGCGTGTAATCCGAGTAACGCGGCCCCTTGTCCGGCTGCGGCCAGGCGCGATAGGGCGTCGCAGGATCATCGAAGCGGGCGATCAGCCGTTCGAGGCCCTGGCGGGCGGTGTCGACCAGCGCGCGGACGGCGTCGACGCCATCGGCATCGGTGCGCGCTTCGCCCGGCGGATCGCCGCCCGACAATTTCCAATGGATCAAGGCCGCGACCGCAGCCGCCGGAACGCCGCGAAAACCGCCTGCGGCGGCGATCATCGCTTCGAGCGCGAGCTGTGGCGCATAGCCGGATTCGACTTCGCCTTTTTTCGGCAAGACGCCGGTCTTGTAGTCCAGAATCGCCAAGCCGCCGGCGGCGAGGCGATCGATGCGGTCGGCTTTGCCCGACAGCGTGAACACGCCGTGCTTGGCTGGCAGGGAGAGCGTGCCTCCGATCTCGCCGAAGCTTTGCGTGATCAGCGTGCGGCGTTCGCGTTCGGCCTCGACCACCCAGCCGGCGATGCGCTCGAAGCGCGGCCACCAGAACGCACGCACGTTCGGATGCTGTAGCGCCGCGCCGAAACAATCGCGGCCGATCGCCAGCAGCTTATCTTCGGCGTCGTCGGGCAGTGCATTGGGGAAGGCTTGCAAGAACTGATGCAGCGCCGCGTGGATGAAAACGCCGCGTTCGGCCGCGCCGGGATCGGCGTCGATCGGGTCGAGCGCCCTGAGGCGCAATACGTGCCGGGCATAGATCGCATAGGGATCGCGTAACCAAGTCTCGATTTCGGTGACCGAAAGATGGCGCGGCCGCGCCTCGACCGGCGGATGCGGTTCTGGTGGATCGATGCGCCGCGCCGGGCCCGGATCGTCGAGCCGCGCCTGCCACGCGAGTGGCGCGCTGTCATCGAGCTTGGCTTCAAGACCGGCGGCGCGCAGCGCGGTTTCGAGCCGCAGCAGCCAGCGCGACGGCACGGTCGGATTGCCTTCGACCCGCGCCGCCCGCGTCAGCACGACCGTGCGCGCACCGAGACATTGGACGAAATCATGCGCCGCGCGCCCGACGCGCAGTTCCGGCGGCGGCAGGCCGAAATCGCGCCGCATCGGCCGCGATAGCCACGGATCGCTGTCGGTCCGCGCCGGCCAGACGCCTTCGTTGAGGCCGCCCAAGATCACGAGGTCAGCTCGCTGCAACCGTGCCTCGAGCAGACCCCAGATGAACAGCCGCGGATGCCGGCCATAGCCGGGCCGCACCACCGGCGCGGCGATCAGCGCTTCAAACAGCGCCGGATAGTCGGCCCCGGCGAGCTTGGGAAAGCCGCGCGCCGCGCCGAGCAATTCGCTGAGCCAGACTGCCGCCGCCTCGCCGGCTTCCTCGCGCCACAGCTGGCGGTCGCCGCTTTCCGTGTCGCTCGCCGCAAGCGCCTCGGCGGCGCGGATATGCGCCTGCACCAACGGAGCCAATTCGATTTCGGCGGCGGCCAGCGCTTCGACCAGTGACGCCAGTGCGCTGCCGATGCGACGCACCGGATCGGCCAGCGCGCGCTCGCCGATCGCGGCGCTCAGTCCGTCGATTCCCGGACCAGGACGCGGTCCGCGCAGTGCGGCGACTTCGAGCCGGCGCGCCAGATCGCGGAACGCTGCCGGCGCCATGCCGCATGCCGCCAGTGGATGTTTGAGCAGCGCCAAGAGCGGCAGCGGCGCAAATTCCTCGACGACGCACGTCAGCAATAGGCGCAGAAACACGCCGGGCGGCGTCTTGGCCAGCGGTGTGCCGGCGGAATCGTCGACCGCGATGTCCCAACGGCGCAGCTCGGCGGCAACGCGGCGCGCCAGATCACGGTCGGGCGTCACCAGCGCCGCCGTCGCGCCCGGCTCCTCAAGCTGACGCCGCATCAACAACGCGACTGTCGTCGCCTCTTCCTGCGGCCCGGGGCAATCGACGCGAGTCACGCCGGCGACGGCTTCCACCGGAAGACGGCCAATAGTTGCCCAACGATGGCTGCGCGACGCCGGTGCCAGCGCGGCACGCACCAGCGTGGCACGCGCTGCATTCGAAGCCGTGGCTGCCGGCGACGGCCAGGTGGCGACTTGCCCTGGTAGAATTTCGAGACGCCCCAGCAGGCGCGCCAACAAATATTGCGGATGCGCCGGATCGGCGGCGATTGCCTCCCATTCGGAGGTCTCGGCGGTGCGGTCGAGACCTGGCAGCACGACGATGCCAGTCGGCAGGCGTGCGACCGCGGCGACGAGAACCGCGACCGACGGCACGCCGCCCGTGATGCCGGCGGCGATGACTGGATCGGCCGGCGGTTGCCGGCGCCACGTCTCGGCCTGGCGTTTGAGTACCCGATTGCGCCGCTCGGCTGCGTCGAGGCAACCGATCTCCGCCAGCGCCTTGGGCCAATGGTCGGAAACGACGCGCAGGAATGTGACGACCTGTTGCCAGTGCGCGGCGTGTTGCGCCGGCACCAGATGGTCGAGATTGGCGAGCGTGCAGCCTTCGGCCGCGACTTCGTCGACAAAGCGCGCCAGCTCGGCCGCCAGCGGTGCCGCTTGCGCGGCACGCGCCGGGCCGGCACCGGCCGGTGTTTGGCCCCAAGCGAGGACGAGGCGCGTCAGCATCAGCCGGCGGGTGAGATCGGGCACCGCCGGCGGCAGGTCGATCGCCTCATCGCCGGCGCTTTCGTCAGCCAGGATCGCGAACTCGTCGGCATCGACATCGCCAACCGGCACAAGATGCGGCAACAGCAGCGGCCGGCCGTTGCTCTGGCGCAGGAAGGCTTCGGCCAGCGACCGCGCCGCACGGCGCGTCGGCAAAAGCACGGTCATGCGCGCAAGCGCCAGCGGTTCGCCGCCAGCGCGCGCCAGCAACCCCGCCGCCAGCGCGTCCAGGAACGGCACGCCGGCGTCGATCGAGAACACCGCGCCCATGCGGCTAGCGATCGTGCCCGTTCAGGTGAACACGGCCATCAGCCAAGGTCAGCCCCTGCGGCGTGCCGACGTGATACCACTCGCCGTCGTGAACCAAGCCGCGCAGGCGGCCGTTGCCGATTGCCCGATCCCACAGCCAGTTGATCGAAAAAGCGCCGGCGGGCGCCCCGTCGAACAGGCGGCGATGCACGATCTCGATGCCGGCGAAGACGAACGGCACGATCTCGGTCTCGCGGCGCCGGCGCACGACGCCCGCGGGGTCGACCATGAAATCGCCGAGGCCGTCGTAGCCGGCGGCGCGCGCCGTCGGCTGCATCAGCAGCAGCGCGTCCTCATGCGCCGGATCGAATCCGGACGCCAATTGGCGCAACGCCATCGTTGCACCATCGATCCAGAAAACATCGGCATTGAGGACGTAGAAGATTTCACCCAGCAGCGGCAACGCCTTGACCACGCCCCCACCGGTTTCGAGCGCTTCGGCCTCGCGCGAGAATTCGATGGCGATGTCGCGCCGGGGCGCGAGATGCGCGGCAATGGCGTCGCCCATGTAATGGAGGTTGACCACGGCACGCTTGACGCCGGCGGCGACGAGCCGGTCGAGCACGTGATCGATCAGCGCACGGCCCTCGACGCGGATCAGCGGCTTGGGCGTTTGGTCGGTGAGCGCGCCCATGCGCTTGCCACGCCCGGCGGCCAGCACGATCGCGCTGTCGGGGATGCTCACGCGGCGGGACGGCATGGCGGAATTTTGCGTTCGGCCTCGGGAATGTGGCGCGTCATCCAGGCCGCGACCGGCGCCAGCGCCGGATGCTTCAGGCCTTGTTGGAGGATCCGCCAGACGCGGGGAATGTGCGCGAGATATTGCGGCTTGCCGTCGCGCACGCAAAGCCGGGTGAAGATGCCGACGATCTTGGCGCTGCGCTGGGCGCCGAGGATCGCGTACGAGGCGTCGAACGCGGCGCGGTCGATCTCGCTAAACGCACCGAGATACCGTTGCTTCATGCGCACGGCGAGATCGGCCATCACGTCGCGTCGCGCATCCTCGAGCAATGAGACGAGGTCATAGCTCGGCGGGCCGATCACCGCGTCCTGGAAATCGATCACGCCGCATTCGAGCAGACCGTCGCGATTGCGCACGCGCATCAGATTGTCGACATGGAAGTCGCGCAGCACCAGCGTCGGCGGCAATTTGTGCGCCGCCGGCAGCGCCGCTTGCCAGAGCGCCAGGTATTCCGCACGCAACGCTGGATCGACGGGCTCGCCGGTGATGGCCGACCAGTACCAATCGACCAGCAGCGCCGCCTCGTCGAGCAACCGCTGGTCGTCGTACGGCGCGAGAAACTTCGCCTCTTTCATTTCCTTGGCCGTGAACCGCCGCCGCAGCGCGATCAGCACGTCGACCGCGAGGCTATAAAGCGACTCCTCGGATTCGCCGTTCGCCAGCAGCCGTGTATAGGTGTCGTCGCCCAGATCCTCGATCAGCAGCAGGCCGTTTTCGGCGTCTTGGCCATAGATCGCCGGTGCGCCGAACCCCAGGCGTCGCAGTAGCCGCGCCACCGCCAGATAGGGCCGGACGTTTTCCTGCGGCGGCGGCGCATCCATCAGCATCGCCGTGCGCTTGTCCGGACCTTGCAGCCGGACGTAGCGCCGGAACGAGGCGTCGCCCGGCAGCGGCGCATGCTTGGCCTCGCTCCAGCCCGCCTGGTCAAGAAAACGTTCAATCAACGCGGCGCGTTCAACCACCGGACAGCTCCCCGATTCGGTCGCGCCACGACGCCGACGGTTGCACCGCCAGGCTGCGCGATTCGGGCGTTGGACCGGCGGTGAAGGTGAGCGCCAGCCGTTCAGTCGGCAGCAGCGGCCCCAGCCGTTCGGGCCATTCGATCAAGCTGATATCGTCGATCAGCGCGTCTTCGAAACCGAGCTCGCGCGCCTCGTTCACACCATTCAAGCGAAACAGGTCGAAATGCCAGATCGCCGGCGCCGAGTCGTCGACGCCATAGATCTCGACCAGCGTGAAGGTCGGGCTCGGCACTTCCACCGACTCGCCGAGCCGGGCGCGGATGAAAGCGCGGGCGAAGGTCGTCTTGCCGCTGCCCAGTTCGCCGTGCAGCGCGATCACGTCGCCCCGCCGCGCCAGGCGCGCGAGACGCGCAGCGAACCGGCCGGTCGCGGCCTCGTTGGCCAAGGCAAGAACAAGCGCGGCACCTCCACCCACGGCGTTGTTTTAGGCCCCGGCTTTCCGCGCCGCAACCGCGGGGTTGCGCCATTCGCGGCGCGCCTGCATGGTACGCGCGATGACGGAAACCGCAACGGATGTCGCAATCGTCGGCGCGGGGCCGGTCGGGCTTTTCGCGGTGTTTGAATGCGGCATGCTGAAAATGCGCTGCTGCGTCATCGACGCCCTCGAAGCGCCCGGCGGCCAGTGCGCGGCGCTCTATCCTGAGAAGCCGATTTACGACATTCCCGGCTATCCGCGCATTGCCGCGCAGGAGCTTGTGCACAAGCTCGTCGAGCAGGCGGCGCCGTTCGCACCCGAATACCGCCTGGGCCAGCCGGTGACCGCGCTGACGCCGCACAACGGCGGCTTCGCACTGCGCACGGCGGACAGCGCGAGCGTTACGGCGCGGGCGGTGATCGTCGCCGCTGGCGCCGGCGCGTTCGGCCCAAATCGCCCACCGCTCGCCGGCATCGAGCGCTACGAAGGCAAGAGCGTGTTTTACCTCGTGAACCGGCGCGAAAATTTCCGCGGCAAGCGCGTGGTCATCGCCGGCGGTGGCGATTCGGCGGTCGACTGGGCGCTATCGCTCGCCGAGATCGCGGCCAAAGTAATGGTCGTGCATCGCCGCGCCAAGTTCCGCGCCGCGCCCGAAAGCGTCGCGCGGCTCGAAGCCCTGGCCAAGGCCGGAACGATCGAGTTGGTGACGCCGTGCCAGCTCCACGCGCTCGATGGCGCGGACGGACAATTGCGCGCCGTGATCGTCGCCGATCTCGACGGCCAGACGCGGACGCTGCCGGCCGACGTGCTGCTGCCGTTTTTCGGCCTAGCGACCGATCTCGGACCGATCGCGCAATGGGGCCTCGCGCTCGAGCGCCATCACCTCACAGTCGAGCCGTCCACTTGCGCCACCTCGCAGCCAGGCATCTTCGCCGTTGGCGACGTGGCGCATTATCCCGGCAAGCTGAAGCTGATCCTGTCCGGCTTCGCCGAGGCGGCGCTGGCGGCGCGCGCGATCTTTCCGCTCGTCCATCCCGGCGAGGCGCTGCATTTCGAATATTCGACCATGACCGGCGTGCCGGCGCGTTAGTGGCGCGTCCGGCCGGTTTCAGGCGAGCTCGTTGAAATCGTCGAGCAAGCTGGCGATGCGGGCGTCGTCGAGCTGATCCATGATCGCCCGCGCGCGCTGGGTCGCCGCCGCCAGGTCCATGGCGCGGATGCGTTGCTTGACGCGCGGCAGGTTGGCGGGTGCCATCGACAGATCGCGGATGCCGAGTCCGACGAGCAGCGCGGTGTAGCGCGGATCGCCGGCCATCTCTCCGCACAGGCTGATCGGGATCTGGGCGCGCAGCGCCGCCTCGACGGCGAACTGGATCAGCCGCAACACCGCCGGATGCAGCGGATTGTGCAGATAAGCGACGCGCTCATCGCCGCGATCGACCGCCAGCGCGTATTGGATCAGATCGTTGGTGCCTATGGCGAAGAAATCCGCCACCGCCGCCAAAGCATCGGCGGCCAGCGCCGCGCCGGGGATTTCGATCATCACGCCCAACGGCGGCAATTCGTCGGGCACGCGCACGCCGCGCCGCTTGAGGCGCCGCGCGACCTGCGCGAGCTGTTCGCGCGCGGCGCGGACCTCGCCGACGCTCGAGATCATCGGCAGCAGGATGCGCACCGGACCATGCGCAGCGGCACGCACCATGGCGGCCAGCTGGGCTTCGAGCAGGCTGCGCTCCTTGAGCGACAGACGGATGGCGCGCAAGCCGAGCGCGGGGTTGTTGCCCTCGCCCTCCATCAGCTCGGCGAGCGGCGCCGCCAGCTTGTCGCCGCCGATATCAAGCGTTCGGAGCGTTACGGGCTTGCCGTCCATACCGCGCACCAGCTCGAGATAGGAGGCGTATTGCTCGTCCTCGTCGGGCAGGTCGTCGCGATTCATGTAGAGGAACTCGGTGCGCACCAGGCCCAATCCCTGAGCGCCGACCGACAGCGCCTGGCCAATCTCGCGCGGCAGCTCGAGATTGGCCTCCAGCAGGATTTCGACGCCGTCGCGGGTTTCGGCCGGCAGGCGCTTGAGCCGCGCCAAGCCGCGGCCGGCGCGTTCGATCGCCGAACGGCGTTTCTCGAAGCGCGCGTGGGTCGCGGCGCTCGGCCGCAACACGACCTCTCCGGTGCTGCCGTCAAGCGCCACGGCGTCGCCCGGCGCGGCGTCCTTGAGCAGGTCGGCAATGCCGAGCACCGCCGGAATGCCGAGCGCGCGCGCCATGATCGCGGTGTGACCCTCAGCGCCGCCGAGCACACTGGCGAAGCCCTTGACCTGCTTCGGGTCCATCAAGGCGATGTCGGCCGGGCTCAGTTCCTCGGCCAAGACGATGGTGCCCTCGGCCAGCGATTTGAACGTGGCGTACGGCGTCTTGGTCAGATTACGCAGCAGCCGCTGACCGACCACGCGCACGTCTTCGATTCGCGATGCGAGATAGGCATCACCCATCGCCGCGAAGCTTTCACCCATACTCTCGATCTCGAGCGCCACCGCGCGCTCGGCATTGGCGCGCTCATCGACGATGCGGCGCTCGACGCCGCGGACGAAACGCGAGCGCGACAGCATCGCCAGATGCGCGTCGAGGAGATAGCCCATCTCCTCCGCCGCCGTGCCGGGCAGCGCGACCGCCTTGGTCTTGAGTTTCTTGAGTTGCTTGATCGCCGTTTCGACGGCCTGGGCGAAACGCTTCTGCTCGCTTTCGACCTCGGCCGGTTCGATGCGCCGTTCGGAAACCGTGATCGCGCTGTTGTCGCTGACGAAGGCGCGGCCGATGGCGATCCCGGGTGCGATCCCGAGACCTTGCAGCCGCCGTTCGCCGTGTCCGCCGTCAGTCCTCATTGAAGCCGCCGGTGATCAGCGCCACGAGCGCGTCGATCGCGCGCGCGGCATCGGGCCCGGTGGCGCTCAGGTCGACGGTGCTGCCGGGACCCGCGGCCAACATCATCAGGCCCATGATAGACCGGCCGGAGACCGATGCGCCGGCTTTCGTAACGGTGATCTCGGCGTCGTATTCGAAGGCGAGCTTGACGAAGCGGGCGGCAGCGCGCGCGTGCAGGCCGCGCTGATTGCAGATGGTGACGGAGCGGTTGACTTGATCGGGCGCGGCGGCGCTGGCGGACAACTCCGCCATCAGCGGACGTCAGCCAGGAGCTGCGAAGCGACGTTGATATATTTGCGGCCAGCTTCCTGCGCGCCTCGTACCGCGTCAGCCAGCGATTCGGTCTGGCGCAGGCTCGCGAGCTTGATCAGCATCGGCAAATTGATGCCGGCAATGACCTCGACCTTGGCCTTGTCCATGATCGAGATCGCCAGATTCGAAGGCGTGCCGCCAAACATGTCTGTCAACAGCACGACGCCGTCGCCGTTGTCGACCTCCTCGACTGAACGGAGGATGTCCTGACGCCGCTTCTCCATGTCGTCTTCCGGGCCGATGCAGACGGCAGCGATGTTGCGCTGCGGACCGACGACGTGCTCCAGCGCGGCGATGAACTCCGCCGCCAAACGGCCATGCGTCACGAGAACCATACCAATCATGCAATATCCTTCACGGGAGGCGCCGGCGGCTCGGCGGGATGCGGGCCGGCCTCGCCCGGCCGGTCGAGATCGCGGTGCATCAGGGCAACGCGCCGCCCACCGGCTGCAAGCCGCGCCGCCAGCCGCTCGGCAACATAGACCGAGCGATGACGGCCGCCAGTGCACCCGACGGCGATGGTGAGATAGCTTTTGCCCTCGGCTTCGTAGCGCGGCAGCAGGCGGTCCAGCCACCCGGCCATTTCCTGGAAGCGGGGTGCGAAATCAGGATCGGCCTCGATGAAGGCGCCGACAGCGCGATCGCGGCCCGACAGCAGCTGCAACGCCGGCACATAATGCGGATTGCGCAGGAAGCGCATGTCGAAGACTAGGTCGGCGTCGCGCGGCAGGCCATGACGATACGAAAACGACGTCACCGCGACGGTGACGCCGGGCTGCGACGTCAAAGCGAAATGGCCTTGCAGCAGACGCTTAAGATCGCCTGAGGCGAGATTGCTGGTATCGATCACGAGGTCGGCGCGATCACGCAACGGCCAGACGCGCTGCCGTTCGAGCCGGATCCCGTCAGCGACCGGCCGTTCCAACGCCAACGGGTGCCGTCGCCGGGTCTCGGTGAAGCGTCGCTCGAGATGATCGTCGTCGCAATCGAGAAACAGCAGCTTGAGATCGATCGACCGGCCAGCGGTCAGTTCGTCCAGCGTCTTGACCAGCGACGGCACGGCAAAATCGCGTGTGCGCACGTCGATACCGATCGCCAGCGGTGCCATCGCGGCACGCGGGCCGAGCAGGCTGGGCAACAGCGACAGCGGCAAATTGTCGACCGCCTCGTAACCCATGTCCTCGAGCGCCTTGAGCGTCGTCGAGCGTCCCGCGCCCGACAGGCCGGTCACCACCAGAAGACGCGTACGGACGGAATTGGGCGTCACGGCTGAACCGAAAGCGGCTCGGTGGTGATCGCCTCGCCGGTCACCGCCCGCAACGCGAAGCGGAGCTTGGCTGGCGTCGAGGCGTCGAAGGCGCACAGCGCGACCCGCGGCACCATGACGCCGAGCAGTGTGCAGTCGCCACGCTCCGGCAGCCGCTCAACCTGGTCGCGCGGCACCAGATCGCACACCAGGCGCAAGGCGGCGCGCGGCGCCCGCGGCAGGCGCAGGATGCCGACCCCGCGCACCTCGATCATGCCGGCGATAGCCGGTGGCGCGCCCAGCCAGATTTCGGCGTCGTCGAGCGCCAGCGCGACCTGATCGTCGGCAATCAGGGACGCGCCCGTCTCGATCAGGCGGAGCGCCAAATCGGATTTACCGCTGCCGGAGGGGCCGCGCAGAAGCACGCCTGCCTGCCCCAACCGCACTGCCGTGCCGTGGACCAATTGCATTGGGCGCTTTAGGTGCGCCGGGCCGCTTTCAATGTCAATGGTGTGGCACTGCACCAAATCGTTGACAGGCCACTATGTATTGAAAAGAAAGCGATATTTCCTGATTCTGGCTGCTAAAACTGCCGGCCGAGGCCCGCCATGTTGCAGGGCAATATCGGCCGCTTCCTAGCCCGCCGGCAGCCGGACGGTGAAGCGCGCGCCGAGCACCTGGCCGCGGTCGTCGGTGCGGTTTTCGGCCCCGACTTGGCCGCGATGGTTTTCGACAATCTGCTTCGAGATCGACAGGCCGAGACCGGAGTGGGTGCCGAATTTTTCGCCGGCAGGCCGCTCGGAATAGAAGCGCTCGAAGATCGCGGCGAATTTGCCTTCGGGAATGCCGGGCCCTTGATCGTCGATCGTTATCACGACGTCGCGACCGTCGCGTCGCGCCGCGATCCGGATCGCGCTGCCTGGCGGA
>Ga0126371_10004551_pt1 | contig 12224 bp, 10 predicted proteins | sample PanSoiMetaPlot_4_FD_110145 | JGI IMG/M metagenome (GOLD analysis project Ga0126371, IMG submission 110145) | Tropical forest soil microbial communities from Panama - MetaG Plot_4 | ecosystem: Environmental > Terrestrial > Soil > Tropical forest > Bulk soil | place: Panama | collected 2016-02-17
CAGCTCCAGTTCGGGTGGTCGGGCAGCATCGGCTGCCCCTGCGGCGGCGTGATCACCATGCGCGCCATCGGCCGCGCCATGTCCCATTCCTCGAGCGCCAGCAGCGGCCACACGATCATGCGCAGGCCGTCGGGCAGCTTGCGGACGGGGCGCGTCTCGATGGGCGAGTAGGCGAGGCGTTCGCGCGGATGCATGAGGGGTCTCTCGGGAAGGTTCTGTCGTGTGCCGCCAGGATGGCGATTGGAGAGCAAAGAAGCTAGCCTGTCCGCGCAGGAGGCGGCTGTGACAAGTTTTCCGAACATGCTCGAGCGGTTCGCGGCGGCGGTCGAGGCGAACGACGGCGCAGGTCTTGCGGCACTGTTCACCGACGACGGCGTCTACGAGGACGGCTTCTTCGGCGCCTTCACGGGATCGTCGGCGATCGCCGGCATGGTCGCGCATTTCCACGAAACGGCCGAGGATTTCCGCTGGGAGTTCTTCGACCCGGTGGCCGATGCGCGCGCCGGCTATGCGCATTACCGCTTCAGCTACCGCTCGAAGATGCCGGGCGCCGAGGGCAGGCCGGTGGCCTTCGAGGGCATCGGCCACTTCACGCTGCGCGACGGAAAGATCGCCCGCTACCGCGAGGTATTCGACCGCGGGGTCGCGCTCGCCCAGCAGGGCTTTGCGGCCGAGCGCATCAAGCGCGTGGTCGAGAAGGCGGCGGCGCGGCAGAACGAGGCGCCGGAATTCCGCGTCCACCTGCAGCGGCTCGCGGGCGGCTCGGCCTGACGCGCACACCATCACGACACGAGGAAGGGCTTGCATGTCGCGCACGCTGATCAAGGGCGGATGCGTCGTCACCATGGATGCGCGGCTCGGCGAGCTGCCGCGGGGCGACGTGCTGATCGAGGACGGCCGCATCGCGGCGGTCGCGCCGACGCTCGAGGCGCCGGCCGGCGCCGACGTGATCGACGCCGTCGGCATGATCGTGATGCCCGGCCTGATCAACGGCCACCTGCACACCTGGCAATCGGCGCTGCGCGGCATCGCGGGCAACTGGACGGTCGCGCAGTACATGCAGGCGATGCATCGCGGGCTCGCGACGCTCTATCGGCCCGAGGACATCTACATCGCCAATCTCGTCGGTGCGCTCAACCAGATCAACAACGGCGCGACCACGCTGGTCGACTGGTGTCACAACAATCCGACGCCCGAGCACACGGACGCGGCAATCCAGGGCCTCGCGGACGCCGGCATCCGCGCCGTCTTCCTGCACGGCTCGCCCAAACCCAATCCGAAACCGGGGCAGAAGCACTTCAGCGAGATCCCGATGCCGCGCGCCGAGGTGGCGCGGCTGCGCAAGGGCCGCTTTGCGAGCGATGACGGTCTCATCACCTTCGGGCTCGCGATCCTCGGGCCGTATTACTCGGTGTGGGACGTGACGCGGGCGGACGTCGCGCTCGCGAACGAGCTCGACCTCATCTGCAGCATGCATGTGGGCGGCGGCACGGCGATGACGCCGGACGGGTTCGAGCGGCTCATGGCCGAGGGGCTGATCAAGGGCAATCTCAACGTCGTGCACGGCAACGACATCGCGCCGGCGACGATTGGCGGGATCGTCGAGCGCGGCGGCACCTTCACGAGCACGGCCGAGATCGAGCTGCAGATGGGCTACGGCCATCCGCTCACCGGAACCTTACGCGACCTCGGCGCGCCGATGGCGATCGGCACCGACGTCGAGGCCGCGTCGCGCGGCGACATGTTCACGGCGATGCGGGTGACGCTGCAGCACGAGCGCAATCGGGCCATCACCGAGACCCTCGAGAAGACCGGCAGCCGCCCGGTCGAGATGCCGGTCACCTGCCGCGATGCGCTCGCCTGGACGACCACGCAGGGCGCAACGATCCACCGGCTCGATCGCCGCACCGGTTCGCTCGCGGTCGGCAAGGCGGCGGACATTATTCTTCTCTCGGCCCACGACATCACCATGTTCCCGGTGCGCGATCCGATCGGCTCGATCGTGATGCAGGGCGGGCTTGCTGGCGTCGACACCGTGCTGATCGAAGGCCGGGTGATGAAGCGCAGCGGCAAGCTGCTCTATCCGGCGCTTGGCGGGAAGCTGGAAGCGCTACGCCGCTCGGGCGATCGCATCCTCACCGACTTCGGCTATCTGCCACGCAAGGCGGCGTGAGGACGGGGCGCTGAGTATTGACTCGGCGGCGAAAAAGAACAAAATAAGAACGCTACATCGCGCCGGAGTCCGCATGCCCCACCGATCCGGAAGCGCCGACCTGCCGCTGCATGGCGGCCGCGTGCCGGCATGGCTCGGCGCGCGCATGAGCCGGCTCGGCGCGGTCATCTGCCAGGCGGTCGTGCACCACTACGGGCGTGACGAGCTGCTGCGGCGGCTCGCGCATCCATTCTGGTTCCAGTCGTTCGGCTGCGTGATGGGCATGGACTGGCATTCGTCCGGCATCACGACGAGCGTCATCGGCGCGCTCAAGCGGGGGCTTAAGCCGCTGGAGCGCGAGCTCGGGCTGCACGTCTGCGGCGGCCGCGGCGCGCATTCGCGCAGGACGCCGCAGGAACTGGTTGCGATCGGCGAGCGCGTCGGCTTCGACGGCGGCGCGCTCGCGGGCACCAGCCGGCTCGTCGCCAAGGTCGACAGCGCCGCCGTGCAGGACGGCTTCGATCTCTACCTGCACGGCTTCATCGTCGCCGACGACGGCCACTGGGTGGTGGTGCAGCAGGGCATGAACGGCGATCGCCGGCAGGCGCGACGCTATCACTGGCTCTCGGAAGGGCTGACCAGCTTCGTCGATGCGCCGCACGCCGCGATCGAGGGCGCGCGGCAGGGTGAGATCATCAACCTGACCGATCGGCGCGCCGCGGCGTCGCGTAGCCGACAACTCGATCTGTTGGCGACGCTCGGACCCGACCGGGTCGTGCAGGAGTTTTCGCTGCTCGAAGATCGGCATGAGGCGAGGCCGCCCGCGGCGCCCGAAGCCGAGCCGTTGCTGCCGCATCTCGTGATGCCGAGCCACCACGAGGTGCGCGCGAGCGACGTGCACCTTTCCCGCCTGCACGCCAATCTGGCGGCGGCCGCCGACCGCGCGCCGGCGGATTTCTCCGCGCTCCTGCTCACGCCCGGCGTCGGGCAGCGCACCGTGCGCGCGCTCGCGCTGGTCGCCGAGGTGGTGCACGGCGCGCCCTGCCGGTTCAGCGATCCGGCGCGCTTCTCCTTCGCCCACGGCGGCAAGGACCGCCATCCGTTTCCGGTGCCGCTCAAGGTCTACGATCAGACGATCGACGTGCTCAAATCCGCGGTGCGCAACGCCAAGCTCGGGAATGCCGAAGAGCTCGCGGCGCTCGGGCGGCTCGACGATCAGGCGCGGCTCGTCGAGCGCCGCGCGAAAGGTCCGGCCCTCGAATCGATCGTCGCCGAGGAGTTCGCGCAGTCGCACGCCTATGGCGGTCGCAGCGTGTTCGGGAGGGAGCCGTCTCCATCGGGACGCAACGACGCGCGCGCCGAACCGTCGTTTCGCACGGGCATGCGCCGCGCCTGAGCCGAGCCCGCTCCGGTTGCAGGAACGATCGGGGCGGCCTCTCGTTCTTACCAGACGTGAGCGCACATCCTTTTCGGCGAACCGGTACCCGCTTCGCCGGGATATGCGCAGGGACCGATGAGGAGAAACCGATGCGACAATGTCTGATGATTCTCGCCGCCGTCGGCGCGCTTGCGCTGGCCGCGGTCGCGGCGCCCACCAATGCCGATGCGCGCGTCTATGGTTACGGGGCATATCCCCACCATCACCATCATTACGGCTGGCGCGCGTTTCGCGGCTCGGCCTGCGATTTCCGGAACTTCGGCCGCGATCGCCAACTCAACGGCACGTGCTGAGCTTGGCCGTTCCTTCACAACTTCTTGAGTGCATGCGCCCCGCGCGGCCACGGTGGTTGCGCGCGCCGGAACGAAGGTCTGCGGCGCTTGTTGATTAGACAATGAGAATTGATGGGAGACGATTATGCGCAAATTACTGACAGTTGTCGCAACCACGAGCGCGCTTGCACTCGTTGCGGTTGCGGCCCCGACCGGCGCCGATGCGCGCTGCCGCGGCTGCGGCGTTGCGGCGGGCGTGGTCGGTGGCCTCGCGGTCGGCGCCGCGATCGCCGGCGCCACGAGCGGCGCGTACTACAACGGCCCGTATGGCTACGGTCCCGGCTATGCGTATGAGCCGGGCTATGCCTATGGCCCGGGATACGCCTATGACGCGCCCTATGGCTATCGCTATGGTGGCTCGAGCTGCGACTACAGGAACTACGGCTACGATCACCAGCTCCGCGGCACGTGCTGAGCCGGCGACCTGAATCCCGAAGTTGAACCCGGCGGGCAACCGCCGGGTTTTTCGCACCGGCCGGGGGCGGCACGCTCTGATTTCGGCGCCCTCCGGTCTTCGGTCGGCGGGGACTTCGTCCGCTCCTACCGGCGGAGCAGAAAAATTCCCCGCAAGGTGGAACGCGCGGCCCGCGGTGGCGTTAGGCCGGCATGTGGACCCATTCTCTCATGTTTCAGGTGCCGTTCGGCGCACTCCTCGGCCTTTCAAGCGTGGCGTTCATCGTCGGCTTGATTCTGCACTGAAATCGGGCATCTGGAATTGAAACGTCCCGCCAGCGGATCGACCGCGGGCGGGACGCTTGCGTTTTTGGGTACGGCCGGGCGACGCGCCCGGCCGCGTGGCCTCATGGCTTAGGCGGGAGGTTCGCAATGCCCGGGAAGAACAGGTAGCAAGCCACGCCGATCAGCACGAGATAGGCCAGCAGCACGATGGTCCAGCCGAAATTGTGCCGGATCACCTCCCCCTCGTTGCGCACGAACTTGCTGGTGGACACGCCGACGCTCGCGGTCTGCGGCGCGACCGGCTTGCCGATCTCGGCGCCGACCGAGTTGAGGGTCGGCAGCAGCAGCGGCGGGAAGCCCAGCAACTGGCCGACCAGCGCCTGGAACTTGCCGAACATGGCGTTGGTCGAGGTGTTGCTGCCCGAGAGCGCGACGCCGATGAAGCCCAGGATGGGCGCCACCACGATGAACCAGACGCCGATCTTCGAGAACGCGCTCGCCAGCGAGCCCGCCATGCCGGAGTAGTTGAAGACGTAGGCGAGCCCGAAGATGAACACGCCGACCAGCATCGCGCCCCACATCTGTTCCCAGGTCTTCTTGAAGATCTCGGCGAGCTGGGCGCCGGTCGGCTGCGCGATGAGCGCAACGATGATCCAGGACACGAGGATCGCGGTGCCGCCGACGAACGGGTTGAAATTGAACAACGCCGTGATGGTCGGCGCTGCCGCCGCCCCTTCCGGCTTGATCGAGGACGCGGCCGCGACGCTGACCTTCAGCCAACTGATGTCCTGCAGCTTGAACCAGCCGGTCCAGAAGCCGACCACCACGACCAGGATGATGATGGGCAGGCACGCCTGCAGGATTTCACCGCCCGACAGGCCGTGATGCTCCGCGTCACTGCGCGTGCCGGCCGGCAGCGGCGTGCCGCCATAGCCGAGCACCTGCGCGGGGCGCCAGAACTTGAGCAGGATCAGCAGACAGGCGAAGCAGGTGATCGACCCCGCCACGTCGGGAAGGTTGGGGCCGATGTAGGTGCCGACCGGCAGCTGGCCGATGATGTAGCCGAGCGAGCCCACGACCGCGAGCGGCCAGCCCGTCTTCATGCCTTGCTTGCCGGAGACGAGATAGAGCAGCACCCACGGCGGCAAGATCGCCAGGATGGCGACGATCTTGCTGATCGTGCCGGACAGCGCCAGCAGCGGCAGGCCGGTCACGGCGGCGAGCGCGATGATCGGCGCGCCGAGCGCGCCATAGGACACCGGCGCGTTGTTGGCGATCGCGGCGACGCGGATCGCGTCGAGGTCCGGAATGCCGAGCGCGATGAGGATCGGCGCGACGAACGCCCATGGGTAGCCGAAGCCGACCAGCCCTTCGAGCAGCGCGCCGAAGGCCCAGGCGAACAGGATGGTCTGCACGCGCACGTCCTGCGTGCCGAGCGAGATCAGCCAGCGCCTCAGCATCTCGAAGCGGCCGGTGACCACCATGGTGTTGAACAGAACGACGCCCCAGAATGTGATCCAGTTGACGTTCCAAACGCCTGTCGCGGCGCCATAGATGTAGGCCAGCGCGCCGTCGCCGAACGGCATCTTCCACACCAGCAGGGCGAGCAGGAAGGTCACGATCGAGCCGATCAGCACCGCGAGCCATGCCGACATGCGAAAGCCGGCGAGCAGCACGAGCAGCAGCACGACCGGAATGAGCGCGACCAGCCAGGTCAGGAATAGGTTGCCAAGCGGGTCGAGTATCTGCGTGAACATGGACGATCCCCCGGATGTGACGCCTTATGGTGGCGCCTGCCATTTCGTCATACGCACAGCCCTCCCGCGCGTATCACGATGTGAAGCATATGCGTGATCACCCGCGATTTCCATTGGAAAGCCCGGCGCGACACAGATAGGCAGTGGGAGATAGTTGCCTTCGTAAACTTTCATGCGCTGCAGCAGCGACGCGCGCAAAAGGCTTTTCCGCTGATGTGACTGGCTATTATAACGATAGTTACCAGCGTAAACCTTTATGCACTGCAGCAGTGATGCGTACGAGAAGGTTTTTACCGTCGCGCTCGGCGCCTCACATCACGGCGCCGATCTGCCAGGGCACGAACTCGAGGTCGCCATAGCCGAGGTCCTCGGAGCGCGTGTGCTCGCCCGACGCGACGGCCAGCACCTTGCGAAAGATTTCCTCGCCCTTCTGCGCGACGCTCACGCCGTCGAGGATGTCGCCGCAGTTCACGTCCATGTCGTCGCTCATGCTGCGAAACACCTGGGAGTTGGTGGCGAGCTTGATCGACGGTGTCGGCTTGCAGCCGAAGGCGGAGCCGCGGCCGGTGGTGAAGCACATCACGTTGCAGCCGCCCGCGACCTGGCCGGTCGCCCCCACGGGATCGTAGCCGGGCGTGTCCATGAACACGAAGCCCTTCTCCTTCACGGGCTCGGCATATTCGTAGACCGCGCGCAGGGTCGTCGCGCCGCCCTTGGCGGCGGCGCCAAGGGATTTTTCCAGAATGGTGGTGAGGCCGCCCGCCTTGTTGCCGGGGGAGGGGTTGTTGTTCATCTCGCCGCGATTGCGCGCCGTGTAGTCCTCCCACCAGCGGATGCGCTCGACCAGCTTCTCGCCCACCGCGCGATTGACGGCGCGCCGCGTGAGCAGGTGCTCGGCGCCGTAGATTTCCGGCGTCTCGGCGAGCACGCCGGTGCCGCCGTGCTTGACCAGGAGGTCGACCGCGGCGCCGAGCGCCGGATTGGCCGTGATGCCCGAATAGCCGTCGGACCCGCCGCATTGCAGCGCGAGCGTGATCCCGGAGGCCGGCCGCGTCTCGCGTCGCGCCCGCGCCGCGATCGGCAGCATCGCCTTGATGCGCTCGACGCCCTCGGCCACGGTCTTGCGGGTACCGCCGGTCGCCTGGATCGTCATGCTCTGGAAATGGTCGCCCTCGACCATCTCGTATTGGTCCTTCAACCGATCGATCTGGAAGGTCTCGCAGCCGAGCCCGACCATCAACGCGGCGCCGAGGTTGGGATGGGTCGCATAGCCCCATTGGGTGCGCTGGAGGACGTCCCAGCCTTCGCCGCGGGCCGCCATGCCGCAACCCGTTCCGTGCACGAACGCGACGACGCCGTCGATCTCCGGATAGTCGGCCAGCATGTCGGAGCGGTTGACCGCCTCGGCGATGAATTTCGCAGCCGAGGCCGAGCAGTTCACCGAGGTGAGCACGCCGATATAGTTGCGCGTGCCGGTCTTGCCGTTGGGACGGACATAACCCTCGAAGGTCGCGCGCAATTCGGGCGGCAGCACCTCGTCGTTGCGCGCGCCTTCGGCGAAACGGTAGTCGCGGGCGAAATCGCGCAGCGCCACATTGTGCTCGTGTACCCAGTCGCCCGGCGCGATCGGCCGCGCCGCGAAGCCGATGATCTGGCCATATTTGCGCACCGGCTCGTTCGCCGCGATGGCGGCGACCGCCATCTTGTGGCCGCGCGGCACGCGCTCGCGCGCGGTCGCGCCGGCGACCGCCGTGCCGGGCGCGATCGGGTCGACCGCCACCACGACGTTGTCGTCGGCTGCGAGCCGGATGGTGCGGGCGGTCGTCATGTGCATGCCTTTAGCGTTAAGCTCGTTCGACTTTCGGATAGGTCATTCCGGCCGACGCCGGCCTGGCGAGGATTTCATCCTCGCTGCGGCACTGTCGACGCAAGGATCGGACTAGCCGCACCCGAAAGATCAGAGTATCATTTTTTCAAATGCGCGCCATTAAGGCGGCGATTTCGGGAGGACTATGATGGCTTCACGTTACGTCACGCGTCGCAACGTGCTCAAGAGCGCGGCGCTCGGCTCCGCCGCCGCGATTGCGGCGCCCTATGTGCACGGCGCCTATGCGGCCGGCACGTTGTCGCTCGGCGTCTGGGATCATTGGGTCCCGAACGCCAACAAGGCGCTGGACAAGCTCGCGAAGGAATGGGGCGACAAGAACAAGGTCGACGTCCACATCGACTATATCACCTCGCAGGGCGAGAAGGACAAGCTGACCGCCGCGGCCGAAGCGCAAGCCGGCACCGGCCACGACATCATGTCCCATCGCGACTGGAACATCCGCATTCACCAGGACGCGCTCGAGCCGCTCGACGACGTCATCGCGGGCCTCATCAAGAAATACGGGCCGATCAGCCCGGTCGCGGAATATCTCGCGAAGATCAAGGGCGTGTGGCGCGGCGTACCGACCGCGATCGGCAGCCAGGTCAAGCCTTGCTGCTCGCGCTTCGACCTCTACAAGCAACACGCCGGTCTCGATGTCCGCGACATGTTCCCCGCCGACGAGTCGAAATGGGACAAGGCCAAGACCGACAAGTGGACGTGGGAAACCTACGTCGAGTCCGCGCAGAAGCTGCACAAGGCCGGGTTCCCGGTCGGCCTGCCCATGGGCCAGACCTCGGACGCGGTCGACTGGGTCGGCGGACTGTTCAACGCCTACGGTGTGGTGTTCGTCAACGCCAAGGACGAGATCAAGATCAATTCGGACGAGACGCGGCAGGCGATGGAGATCGCGCGCAAGATCATGGAGGCGAGCCCGCCTGAAGTCTTCGCCTGGGATGACGCCGGCAACAACCGCTTCCTGATCTCCGGCAAGAGCTCGGGCATCATGAACCCGCCGAGCGCCTGGGCGGTCGCCAAGCGCGACAACCCCAAGGTGGCCGAGCAATGCTGGACGCATCCGGTGCCGAAGGGACCAAAAGGCCGCTTCGTTGGACAACTGCCGCAGTTCTACGGCGTGTGGAAGTTCTCGAAGAACAAGGGGGCGGCGAAGGACCTGCTCACTTACATCTCGCAGAAGGAGTCCGTCGCGCAGCTCGTTGAGGCTTCGTTCGGCTACGATCTGCCCTCGTTCAAGACCATGTACGACCTTCCGACCTGGAAGACCGTCGCGCCGCCGGTCGGCACCGTGTACGGCTATCCGCCGCGCGGCGACGAGTTGACCTCGATCGCCGGCGCGCCGGCCCGTTCGGAGGTCGGCGCCCAGATTTACAATCAGGCGATCAACACGGTGATGATCTCGAAGTTCACGCAGGGCAAAGAGAAGCTCGACGAGGTCATCAAGTGGGCCGAGAAGGAGCTCGAAGGCACTCTGCGCGCCTGAGGGTTCTTCGGGCTTCTGGTGAAACGCTGCATGCCGGCCGGGTTGGCCGGCATGCGAATACTGGCCGCCGAGGCCATCGGGCAACCATCACGAGATCGCTGTCATGGCAGATGCCGTCCAATCCTGGGCTTCCGGGGGGGTGTCGCCGCACACAGCGGCCGCTCCGGTCAGGAAGCGCGGCCTGCACCGCTTCCTGCGTCAGCGCTCGACGATCGCCCTGCTGATGTGCTTGCCGCTGATCCTGATCATCGCGTGCCTCATCATCTATCCGGCCTTCTATTCGATCTATCTGTCGATGCTGAACAAGGCGCAGACGCGCTTCATCGGCCTGTCGAATTTCACCTTCCTGATGTCGCGCGACACGTTCTGGATGGTGGTCTGGCAATCGACCGTCTTCGCGCTGACGGCCGTGTTCTTCAAAGCGCTGATCGGGCTGATTACCGCGCATCTGGTCAACAACCTGCCGGCCAAGGGCCAACGCAAATGGCGCGGCATGCTGCTGGTGCCGTGGGTGATTCCGCTGGCGCTCTCGACGCTGGGCTGGTGGTGGATGTTCGATCCCACCAATTCGGCATTCAATTATACCCTCAGGAGCCTCGGGTTCGACGGAATCCCCTGGCTCAGCGATCCCTATTGGGCGCGTTTCTCGGTGATCCTGGTCAATGTTTGGTACGGCGCGCCGTTCTTCCTCATCATGTACCTGGCCGCGCTCAAATCGGTGCCCGAGCAACTCTATGAGGCGGCCTCGATCGATGGCGCCACGGCGTGGCAGAAGTTCATCCACATCACGCTGCCGATGATGCGCAACATCATCGCCATCACGGTGCTGTTCTCGATGATCGTCACGTTCGCGAACTTCGACATCGTCCAGATCATGACGGCCGGTGGCCCGCGCAACATGACGCACATGTTCGCGACCTACTCGTTCCTGCTCGGCATCCGCTCCGGCGACCTGCCGCTCGGCGCGGCGACGTCGCTGTTCATGTTCCCGATCCTGGCTATCGCAGCGGTGTTCATCCTGCGCGGCGTGCGCAAGCGGGGAAGGGAAATCGGATGAGCAGCGCCACGCTTTCGTCGTCCGCGGGCGGCGCGGCTCGCCTCGGCCACAGCCTGCGGCGCAATCGCCGTTGGGCGCTGTTCGCCTCCTATTTCTTCCTCGTCATCTTCGCGATCTTCTTCCTGATGCCGCCATATTACATGGTGGTGACAGCCCTCAAGAGCGACGCCGAAATGGCGCGCCTCGCGACCAATCCGTGGTTCATCTTCGATGGAGTCACGCTCGACCAGTTCAGGATCCTGCTGTGGAACACGGATTTCCTGATCTTTTTCAAGAACACCGCGATCGTGACCGTCTGCGTCGTCGCGATCACCATGGTCGTGAGCATCCTGGCGGCGTTCTCGCTGGGACGCATGAGGTTCTGGGGCTCAAGCGTCCTGGCGACCGGAATTTTCCTCACGTACCTGGTGCCGGACACGCTGCTGTTCATTCCGATGTTCCAGATCGTCAAGTCGATCGGCCTGCTCAATTCCTACTGGGGCATGGTGCTGGTCTATCCGACGCTGACGGTGCCGTTCTGCACCTGGATCATGATCGGCTATTTCCAGTCGATCCCGAAGGAGCTCGACGAAGCGGCGCTGATCGACGGTGCCGGGCAAATGCAGATGCTGCTGAAGATCTTCATACCGGTGGCGCTGCCCGGCATCATCGCGGCGATGATTTTCGCCTTCACGGTGTCGTGGGCGGCCTTCGTCTACCCGATGGCGTTTCTCTATTCGTCGGACCAGCAGGTGCTCACGGTCGGGACCGTGACGAGCCTCATCCGCGGCGACGTGTACAAGTGGGGCATGCTGATGGCGGGCGCGCTGCTCGCCGCAGCGCCCCCGCTGGTGATCTATGCGTTCCTCATGGACTACTACATCGCGGGCCTGACGGCCGGCGCCACCAAGGGATAGCGAGGGGTAGGCGATGGCCGAAGTCGCGTTGCGGAGCGTGGTGAAGCGCTATGATGCGGTCGAGGCGGTGCGCTCGATCGACCTCGACATTCCCAACAACGAGTTCGTCGTGCTGGTCGGGCCCTCGGGCTGCGGCAAGAGCACGACCTTGCGCATGATCGCCGGTCTCGAGGAGATCACATCGGGCGAGATCTACATCGGCGGCGAGGTCGTCAACGACCTGCCGCCGAAGGACCGCGACATCGCGATGGTCTTCCAGAACTACGCGCTCTATCCGCACATGACGGCGTACGAGAACATGGCGTTCGGCCTCAAGCTGCGCAAGTTCTCCAAGGCCGAGATCCGCTCGCGGGTCGAGAACGCGGCGCGCATCCTCGACATCACCGAGCTGCTCGAGCGGCGGCCGAAGGCGCTGTCGGGCGGCCAGCGCCAGCGCGTCGCCATGGGTCGCGCGATCGTGCGCAACCCCAAGGTCTTCCTGTTCGACGAGCCGCTGTCGAACCTCGACGCCAAGCTGCGGGTGCAGATGCGCACCGAGATCAAGCG
>Ga0126371_10004552_pt1 | contig 12222 bp, 12 predicted proteins | sample PanSoiMetaPlot_4_FD_110145 | JGI IMG/M metagenome (GOLD analysis project Ga0126371, IMG submission 110145) | Tropical forest soil microbial communities from Panama - MetaG Plot_4 | ecosystem: Environmental > Terrestrial > Soil > Tropical forest > Bulk soil | place: Panama | collected 2016-02-17
ACCGCAATCACCATCAGACCACGGCCCTTTTTCTTTCCGCCCTGCGTCGTTTTCATTCGTATACGGTTTTAGCACCCCACCGCTTGTCTCCTGCGTTCGTGCGCCTCAAAGGGCGGTTATTCCGGTGGCGACAGTTTCGCATCGCGCGTTGACTGCCACGCCCCCATCTGCCACCGCCCATCCCTTCGCGCATACACGCCCAGGAAGAAAATATTTACGTCAAAGGGATCGGGCTTCATGCGGCGGTCGATCACCCGTACCAGGTACTCCCCGTCGATCACCGTTGCTTCGCCCAGTGGTCGCACGTGCATGGTCTTCGGCTGCCATGAAAGATAGTGCAGTTCATCGGACCGGATCGCCGCTAGGTAGCTCGCTTTGCTGTCCACCTTTCCGCTGGCATGCACGTATGTCAGATCATCCGCCAATATTCTCTCGACCGCCGCCACGTCCCCATGCTCGAGAGCCGTCGTGCGCTCCTGTTCCGTTGCCGCGACTAAGGCCGCGGATTTCTCGACTGCCTTTGGGCCTTCCGCAGTGACCCACCCGATGAGTCCCAACAGCGCCATGGTCGTCATTGTTCGTCTCATGTCCGCCTCTTAACCTTTGTCGCCCTGCGTCCGCAGAAAATAACACACGACCTGTCACCCTGCATCTTAGGGTTGGTGGATCGGCGGCCAGACTGCCGGCAAATACGCAAGTTTACATTCGCAAATTTTACATTGCGGTTCCGCAAAGTCGAAGGTAGGATGCGCCTGACTCTCCGCCCCATTCATCGCATCGCCCATTCCAACTCAGGCAAGCGAAGCGAACCTATGTTCCATGGAGGCACTCATGTTCCCCAGCAGATCCTGTCTCGCGTTGTCCCTCGCCCTTTTCGTTCTACCAGCAACATCAAGCGTTGAGGCCCAATGGGTGATGGCCGCGCGCGCCGCCCGGAATCGTATCCAGCAAATGACCCAGAAATCCGACGCCGGCGGCTACGCCGTTGCCGTGGTCATTCTCGACGCGCCTCCCGCTAAGGTTTACGAAAAAACGCTGAAGTCGCTCGAGACGCACTCCGAGATCACTATCACCAAGCACGACGCCAAGAAAGGCAAAATCGAAATTCGCAAGGACCAACAAGTTGGCGGCTTCCAGATCTCTGCGCTCGGTGACAACCTCACGCAACTCGTCTTTGCCTCGAGCATCGCCGCCTCGGGCGCTAACGCCAATTCCACGGTCGTCGATGGCATCCTTCGCGTCTGCAAGGAAGTTGACGTCAAGTGCACCGTTGAGTCCGACTAATTCCTTTCCTTTGCGATCCTGCTGGGGACCGCCCAGCCTATTTGTGGTCTCGGGTTTGCATACCTTTCCTACCCAGTCGCTTGCAGTTCCGCTCGTGAAGTTTCCATCCCATTGCTCCTGCCGCGCCGGCCGCCAGGACCCTTTCGAAGGGCCTTCAAACGGATGCGCTCAACGTCCCACGAGTTTCTGTAATGCTTCGGGGTAACGCGCGCCTTGCACCGCAATCTTCGATGCGGCCTCGGTGATTTGCCGCAGATCTTCGACGCCGAGCCTCACGTTTACTGCTCCGACGTTTTCTTCGAGACGATGCCGCTTCGTCGTGCCCGGGATCGGAACGATCCACGGTTTTTGTGCCAACAGCCATGCCAGAGCAATCTGCGCAGGCGTCGCCTTGTTCTGTTGCGCAAACTGTACAATCAGGTCCACAAACGCCTGATTCGCTTTCCGGTTCTCCGCTGTAAATCGTGGAACGACGTTCCGGAAATCGTTCTGGTCAAACTGCGTGTCTTCTCCAATGGTTCCGGTGAGAAAGCCCTTACCCAAGGGGCTAAATGGCACGAACCCGATTCCCAGCTCTTCTAGCGTCGGGATCACTTCTTTTTCGGTTTCTCTCCACCAAAGCGAGTATTCGCTTTGCAGCGCCGCCACTGGTTGCACTGCATGCGCTCGCCGAATGGTCTGCACGCCCGCCTCCGACAATCCAAAATGTTTCACCTTGCCTTGCTGGATCAGATCCTTCACCGCTCCCGCCACATCCTCGATCGGCACTTCAAGATCGACGCGGTGCTGGTAGAACAAATCGATCACGTCGGTCCTTAGCCGCCTCAGCGAGGCCTCCGCCACTTCCTTGATATGCGCGGGCCGGCTATCCAACCCGGCCTGCTTCCCGGAGTTCGGATCGATCCTGAATCCAAACTTCGTGGCGATTACCACTTGCTTACGGAACGGAGCCAGCGCCTCGCCCACCAGTTCCTCATTCGTATACGCCCCATACACCTCCGCAGTATCGAAGAACGTTACCCCGCGATCTAGCGCCGTCCGGATCAACGCAATCATCTCTTGTTTGTCCTTCGGTGGCCCGTACCCGAAGCTCATCCCCATGCACCCAAGCCCGATCGACGAAACCTGCAAACCGCCCTTTCCTAATTTCCGCTTTTCCATCGTTTCCCCCTCTCCCTTTGGCTCGAGCATTCTTCCCGGCGCGCTGTGAGCCGACGCACTCGATTTGGGCGCTGCGAAAGGCAGTCGGCCTCAACAGCCGGAACCCCACCGCCCGAAGTGTAGTCCTTGCGGACACAAAACGCCCAATCCTCCGACTTGTCCAAGGTACTGAAAACTCGGTATAAGTGAAAAACAAAGACCGTCTTTTCGGCAATGTCTCGGTCTCTGTCCAGGCCAATCACTCCCCGTTGGCTCTTAATTCGCAAGCCGTTGCTGACTTCATCGAACAAGGCGCCCGTTCATTGCCCTGAGAGAGTTGCAAAGGGGCCCAGACCGCGCTCTATCGTCTCATCGATTTTTCCAGATGCTCCAGCGCTATCCCCAGATTTGCTTGAGTCCATGCCAGCGGAGTGTGCTCATTCGGGACAAATTCTCCCCGCTTCAAGTAATACAACTCAGGACACGCAATCTCCGGCGTGACCTGGGCAATCGCTCGATTAAAATGCTCCACTTGCAGTTCCAGGAATTCCGTCCGTCGGGGGTCTGCCTGGTATCGGCGCCCATAAATCACCGACAGCAAGGGATCAAACAAACACCACTGGGCCTCGCAACCTGGCCGCAAAAACTCATCCCGGAAGTCCAGACCCAGGCTAAAGTCGGCGCTGCGCACCTCTGCGGTGAACCACTCGTCGTAATCCTGACAAAAATACGAATCCCCGATGTATCTCCGAACTCCCAGACGACCCATCAATCGCGAACGCACTAGCGACAAGATGGCGTGGGTTGCTTTGTCGCTGCTTACAATCTCGAGCGGATAGATCAGGAACAGTAAGGCCGCATCGCTTCGCCGGTGTGGCGGCGCCTCAAACGGCAACTGCGCATCCAAGGTCTTCTGCCCGTACTTCAGCAATTCCTCCACGAGCTTCCGGCTGCATCCGGGCAGCGTGTTTTTCGCGTCAAGGTATTTTCCCGTTTCGCGCAGCCCTGCCATCACTGCGCCTACGCTCGAGGAGTTCAACTTCCGCCCCTCTTCCCACGCTCCACTGTCCAAGTCCTTCCAATATTGAATCGCTTGAAAATACCGTGTGATAGTACCGTACAATTCACGCTCTTCCTTGCTCAGTTTGCAACCTTCCTCATTGGCGAGCCGCAATCGCAGCCAAACCGCGTATCCCAGCGCATCATTCTGGGCGTGCGACCAATCCTGTTCCAATTCTCGCAACGTCTCGGCATCGAATCGCACATGAGGCCGTGCCTGCACATTCTGTTTTTTCGTGGGGCGCCGCAAAATCGCTTCCATCCGGCCGATCTGCGTGTGCAAGAATTTACCCAGTCCCTGTGCTGTGTTCAATGCGGATTCCGCATCGCCGCGTACCCATTTCGAGTACGCCACCATGGCGTTGTCGCGGAGCCACGCGTTCTGGTAACCGGTTTTCGAGTCCGGCGACTGGCTCGAACTTGCAGCGTAAATTCCGTGGGCATTTGGCTCCACTTCCAATGCTTTGGTGCGCGCGAACTTCTCCTGCAGTGCCGGCAACTCTGTTTTCAGCTTGCCGACACTGAGGGCCGGGAAGAATGCCTCCGCTCGATTGCTCATCGATACAATTCTCCGATTTTAGTTTTATGCGTACATCGCCATTAGCGCACAAACTGGTCGCACCCGCACCTGCCTGTGAATCCGGAATTCCAACAGATGTCGAGGAGCTATGCTGTGGTGCCTTGCGCGGCCAGTGCGGCGTCCAGTTTGTCAAACGATTCGAGCGTGCCCTGCTCAACGAACCGGATAATCTCACTAGGCAGATCTTCTTGCGTGAGAACCATACGAGTTTGCGCACCTTCCGCGAACAGTTCAACGGTGACGCGCGTCGAGGCTGGGCCGAGATTGACATTGTAAACGATTTTCGAGGGTTTACGGATTTCCTGGTAGACACCGGAGAACACGCAGTCGCAGTTGGCATGGCCTCCGATGTGCATTTTGGTTGTAAACGAGCCGCCCTCACGGAAATCGCTTTCGCACACGACATCGGTGGCATCCTTGCATCCGGTCCAGCGCTGCAGCTTTGCCGGTTCAGCCCAAGCGGCGAAGACCCGCTCCTGTGGCGCGTCCAATGTGCGCGTAATTTGCAGGCAATTGCCGGTGATCTTTATGCGCGATTTCATTTGCGGTGTTCCTTTCCTGGTGCGGAATCTTTGTCGTTGCGGAGGAATTCCTCGAGCGCGTCGAACTGGTAGTCCCATGCTGCGGCGCAGGACGCCAGCCATGATTGCGCTCTTTTGAGCGGCCCGGAACGCGCGCGAATCAGATGCGTGCGTCCGACGCGGCGCCGTTCGATCAGCCGGGCACGTTCCAGCACGCGCAGGTGACGCGAAATCGCTGGCAGGGAAATCTGAAAAGGCTTCGCAAGGGCGGTCACCGGAGACTCGCCACGCTGCCCCAGGCGGATGAGAATCCCGCGGCGGGTAGCGTCGGCGAGAGCCGCAAAAACCGTGTCTACGGATCTGGAATAGTTAACCATTATGTGAAATATAGCTGAGCTACTTTGAAACCGCAAGTAATATTTAACCGGCGCGTTAAATGACCTGCGAAAAACTGCATAAGAGAACAATCGCAGATGCGTGCAGGTCCGGCAAGTGTCTTTTCGCTGGCTCGGCTATACTGTCTGCCATGCAAGATGAATCCGGCCAGAAGGTTTGGGAGACGCTATGCTTCGAAGGATCGCCGTTATTTGTTTGTGTCTGATTTTTCTTTTCATCCTCGATACCCGTACCTCTGCCCAAAACGACCCGGATTGGACTACGCCGTTGTCACCCTTCCATATCGCGGGCAACCTCTACTACGTCGGTAGCAAGGGACTCGCGAACTATCTCGTGGTCACGCCGGAAGGAAATATCCTTATCAACAGCGATCTTGAGGCGAATGTTCCTCTCATCCAAGACAGCATTGAAAAGCTCGGTTTCCACTTCAAAGACACGAAAATCCTTCTGATCAGCCACGCACACTGGGATCACGACGCCGGCAGCGCGAAAATCAAGGAACTGACTGGCGCAAAATACATGGTTATGGATGGCGACGTTCCCGTGGTTGAGTCTGGAGGCAAAGCCGATTTTCAGTACGGCAACCGCTCCGAGCTTCTCTACAGGCCCGCCAAAGTGGATCGCGTACTCCATGACGGCGACGAAGTGAAACTCGGCGGTGCGGTTCTTGTCGCGCATCTCACCCCGGGCCACACCAAAGGCTGCACCACCTGGACAATGAAAGCTACCGAGGCCGGCAAAACTTACGACGTAGTGATCGTGGGCAGCCCCAACGTTAATCCCGGATATAAGCTGGTGAACAACAGCGCGTATCCCGAGATTGCTCAAGACTACGAACGCATGTTCCGCGTCCTGAAGTCACTGCCTTGTGATATTTTTCTGGGTGCGCACGGCGTTTACTTCAACATGGAAGAAAAATATTCTCACCTGAAGCTAGGGGCCGTAAGCCCATTCGTTGATCCCGCCGGCTATCGAAAGTTTGTCGCCGGCAAGGAGCAAGAATTCCGCAGCGAACTCGCCAAACAAGAACACACTCCCAGCTAGACGCGTGCCCGTTTGGTTGCGGAGAAAGCAAACTGGGAGGCCCATGATGAGGGCCGCGTTTGCAGACAATTCCGAGGTCGTTCTGCAACCGCGGAATGGCGGGAAGCCCCAAAGTTGGCGGCTTTCCTTATCTTGCAGACGCCCTGAGACATGCTGATATCTGCCCCCTTGCCAAAGCGTGTCATTCCACCGTCCCCTGAACCAACCAACCTCCGGAGAGCCCGCCAGTAGCCCATCGTTTCAACGTTTTCCAAACCGGCTGCAAAGGCCAGGCTGACCGGGAGCTGCCAGCAAGCCTACGACGGCGTGAGACTAGACTGTCAATTCTACTAGTGTTCTCTTCGGCCCTTTTGCATATGATTACACTCTCCCAAGCCGCCGCCCTGTCTGAAATGGTTCTTTCGCTAGAGTAGGGAGGTACTCTGGAATGAAACTCTTCCTCAGGCTGGTTTGTCTGCCATTCGGTGCCGTTCTTCTGTTGCCAACCATCGTCTCTTCACAGCAAATCGGGGCTTTGAAGATGTCGGTGTATCCAAAAGAGGCATATACATTTGTCGATGGAAAAGCGATCGGGCCTGGCAACCGGAAGTTCAATTTGCCTTACGGCTCGCACCAAGTCATCGTCGCCAACTATGGATACAAGTTCTATGAGAAAGAGGTCACCATCGACTCGGAGCGGGCTGCGGTTCTAAAGGTATCGCTAGACCCCATTGGCGAGGAAGTATCCGGGCCACGCGGCCGCATCCAGCTTGAACTCGGCGAGCTCAGCACATTCACAGACGCCGGCGCGGACGCCGTCTTGCTGAACGGAAAAACGGTAAATTATTTTGTCGGCCACGTCGATGAATTCAATCACAACATTCATTGGCACCAAGAATTAATCGTCCCTCCGGGAGAACATCAGGTGACCATTACCAGGAACGGCAAGGAAACCTGGTCGGGAACCATCCCCGTCGCTGCCAACCAGCGCGTGATTGTTGACGTTTCCACCGGGAAGAAAAAGATCAAAGACTGGCCACGAGGCACGCAACTTGGCGCTCTTCACCGTTTCACCGCGGCTACCGCGAGTGCCACGGTTGCGGTTGCGCCCGTTAGTGGAACCATTTCCGCGAACCCGGCAAAAATCGATTGCGGCCAGGCGAGCGTTGTGAAATGGGCATCGAAAGATGCCGTCGACGCCGACGTTTCCCACATGAGTCCGGTGCCCATGGTTGGGGAACGAAGCGTTTCGCCGAAACAGACCACCACCTACGACTTCACCGCGAAAGGGCCGGGAGGTACGGCTACGTCGAGTACGACTCTCGAGGTTAACCCGACCGTGCAAGCATCGCTGAGCGCCACGCCAGCGGAAGTTCGCTACCGACGCATAGGCGATAAGACCATAGACACGTCGGACGTTACGGTGAACTGGTCGGCCACAAACGCCGACTCGGCCTCTCTAACTCCGCTCGGTTCGGTCACACCCAGCGGAAACAAGGTCGTGACCATTGCCCCGACGCAGTCCACTAACGGTTCGCTCGATGAAACAGTTACGTACACCTTTAACGCAACCAATGCCTGTGGCGGAAGCGAAACCAAGACTGCTTCGGTGCACATCACTGGTTCGATCGAGCCACTCCCTGAAGTGCTGCTCAACAGTGTTTTCTTCCCGACCGATTATCCCATCGAGAAGGATCCTTCTCTCGGCCTGCTGCGAAGCCAACAGGAATCCCTCACTACTCTGGCGGCGGGCTTCAAAAAGTATCTGGAGTATGATCCCGACGCAAAACTCTCCCTATTGGCGTATGCCGATGAACGTGGGTCCGACGATCACAACCAGCCATTGTCGGAACGCCGCGCCGAGCGTGTGAAGGAGTTCCTTGTTTCGCAGGGAATTCCAGAAGGGAAGATCGAAAGCGCTTCTTTCGGGAAGGAAAAACCACTGGATAAGGGTGCCGTGGCCGATCTGCAATCTCAAAACCCGAGCCAACCGCCGGAAGCAAGCGTCAAAAACCCGAGAGCGACTTGGCTTGCTTACAATCGCCGGGTCGATGTCATTCTGCTGCCCAAGAATCAGGAGTCCCTGCGCTACTACCCGAATGGAGCGCCGGATTCGGAGATCTTGAGGCAATTGGCAAAGCCGACCACTACGACGGTGGGGCAGAATCAATAGACTAGCAAGCGGCGACGCTAATCCTTTTCGGCAATGGAGTCGGCTGGGGTGTCCTGCTTTCGGAGCCCGTAGAGGCTGACCTTGGGAGTGTGTCCCCAGGGCTCTTTGTAGTACCAAAGCTCCACGCTTTCAAGAGCACGACCCTCCTGGGGAAGCTCAATCATGTAGCTTTTTTCCGAAGGAGAGATCCGGCCGTTGACGGTGACCTGCTGAAAGCCCTTTCCATCGAAGTGCAGCACCAGTCGATCCAGGAAGATAGCCTCGTCCGTTACCCGCATCTGAACGGTGCGATAGAGGAGCTCCGGACGGACGATTCGAATCTTCATATGATCTTGGCTACCGTCGATTTGCGTGTGGCCTAGGAAATCCCAAAACTGCCCGCTGGCGAGCAAGCAGGGGCAGGCAGTGAGAGCCAGTAACAGGGCAAAGCAGAGAAAGGGGCGGATCATAGTACTAGAGCTACTAGAACTATCCTCGCGTCTTGGGCTGGTTGGAGCAAGCAGGCGGGCGTCTGGGAGTGTGCAATCCGTTACTTGGTCGATAGGCGGCCCGACTCCGGTGGCCGGCCTACACCGAGTTTGGCCGTCTTGCCGTCACCAGAAACACACGCAGTCCAGGCGAAACTTCTCCCGGGGCCGTGCGTAAAGGGTGGTTGAGGAGGGGTCCATGAACACTTTTTTGCGGTTATTCGTGTTGTGCCTAGCAATGCCGTCGGGGTTGTTGTTGGCTCAGGACAAGGCAGCGCAAGAGAATCCGATGATGAGCCAGGAAAATCCGTTGAGCACCTGGAACAAGTTCGCCTATGCGCGCGTGAAGGACATCCTAATGAAGTCGGCAGAGAAGATGCCCGAAGAGAGTTACGGTTTTAGGCCGGTTGACACGGTCCGCAGCTACGGACAGATCGTGGGACACGTGGCTGATGCGCAGTACTTGTTCTGCTCGATCGCGCTCGGGGAGAAGAACCCGGGTCTGGATATCGAGCACACCAAGAACGCCAAGGCGGACCTGATCGCGGCATTAAACGCGGCATTTGCCTATTGTGACAAAGCCTATAACACGATGACCGATGCCAGCGCCACGCAAACGATCAAGTTATTCGGAAACGACGCGCCGCGGCTGAGCGCTTTGACGGTCAATAATATGCATGACCTCGAACACTATGGAAATCTGATCACGTACATGCGCATGAAGAACATCGTGCCGCCCAGCAGCGAGCAGCAGCAGGCTCCGACCCCAGCGAAGAAGTAAAAAGCCAGAACGCTGATAAAGCGAAACCCATGCAAGGCGAAAATGCTCGAGGTGTCCTCCGAATGAGCCTAACTCGCGCGTTTGCCATAGCTTTGGCAGTGGGTGAAGACCACGGTCGCTCCTATTGCAGGCGTTTCAGCTAACTCGCGCTCCATGGCCTTGACGCCGCACACAGGTCCCATTGCGCTCCTGCGCGCAAGGTGCCAAAATCGCGTCGCTGGCTTTCCGGTTACCCGCCCAGCCAAGAAAAGGGCGGAAAAGCTCGGAAACATCCGTCCACTCTGTGGTGTCTAATCTTGTGAGCGGACCAAGGTTGGGATCAGTCACCCGAAAAAGAGCGACCCAACGAATCATCGCCAGCAAGCCCCAAGGTTTGACGCAGGTGGGGCGGAAAGGCCGACTGTGTCCGATTGGGCCAGTGCCCTCTCGTGGGGTAGAGACGAATCCGAGCTTGTCAATGAACTGCAAGCGGGTTCGGAGACCGCCTTTGACTGGCTCGTGAATCACTACCATGCCCCCGTGTACAACCTGATCCTCGGGATGCTGGGAGACACGGCTGATGCCGCCGACGCCGCTCAGGAAGTTTTCTTGAAAGCGTTTAAGGGAATTCGTAGTTTTCGCCAGGGCAGCTCGTTGAAGACCTGGCTTTACCGCATTGCGATTCGCGAAGCCCTCAATCATCGCCGCTGGTTCAAGCGTCACCTTCAGAAAAACGTATCGATCGACGCCGAGCCGCAGGAAGGCTGCGCGCCGCTCGACGTCGAGGATTTGAGCGCCACGCCTTTCGATCAACTTGCCGCGCACGAGATTCAAGTGGTCGTGCAAGGTGCGCTGCAGCAAGTACCGGACGTTTTCCGCAGCGCCGTGATCCTGCGGGACATTGAAGGCCTAAGCTACGAGGATGTGGCCGAAGTTCTGGAGTGTAGCGTCGGCACCGTTAAGTCGCGCATTTTGCGGGGACGCCGCGCTTTGAAAGAGATTCTCGAGCCGTTGCTCGGCGAGAAAATCAGGCACGCCTCCGCTGTTAGCATGGCGGAACCCGAAGCGTCCCGGCCAGCCGTGGTCCTCGAGCCGTTTCCCGCAAATCAGGTTGGTCTGCAGATGGCCTATGTTCGCGTGGCTCCGCCGGCAACGGCAGAAAGGTTGACGCGCCCGCAGACAGCGCGCGAGGATCTACCATGACGTGCGATAGAGTGCATCGCCGCCTCGCCGGTTATCTCGACGATGGCAATGTTTCGGCCACTCGCTCTTCGGAGCGGGCTGCCATCCGCTTGCATTTGGAACACTGCGAAGATTGCCGGGAAGAACTGCAGCGCTACCGGAAGATGGCCGTATTGATGTCGCGCGTCCCGCGCGCCGTGCCTCCTTCTGATCTTGCCGTGAAAATCAAAGTGGCTGCTTCACAAGCCCAGGCCACTCGGGATTGGGCGGGTCGCTGGCAGCATTTCAAGGATCGCTGTGAAATCCTGCTGGATAATGTGTTTCGTCCTTTGACCGTTCCGGCCACCGGCGGATTTTTCTCCGCCATCGTGATCTTCGTCTTTGTGCTGCACATCATCATGCCGGGAATCACGGTGCAGGCCGACCCGAACGACATTCCCACGGGTCTGTTGCAGCCCGCTGAGTTGATTTCGCTTTCGGATATGCCGGCCTCGCCACTCATGCAGCATCCCGATCTGCAACTCTCGCATGATCTTCTCGTGGATGTTGTGGTGGACGCGCAGGGCCAGATGTCGACTTACGACATTATTGTTGGCCCCGACACGCCCGATGTACGCCATCAACTGGACCAGGTACTGCTCTTCTCGCGCTTCCGGCCAATGCTGAGCTTTGGCCGGCCAACACCCGGCGGGCACGTCGTTTTGAGCTTCAGCTCGGTTCACGTGCGCGGCTAGTCCATTCACATTGATAACGGGACCATTTCCGAGTGGTCCTCTGTTCTTTCCTGTCCATTCGTCCAGCTTCCCCTTTGCGAACCGCCAGTTCGCGCCGCACATCCTTTTCCGGAACCTCGTGTTGGAATAAATGTAGGAGATGCCAGAAACCATGTGCCCTACTACGCGCCTTGTCACCCTTATCTCTGCCTCGCTGCTGAGCGCCATGCTGTTCTCACCGGTTATGTTTGCGGCCGCTTCGTCACGGCCGCCCGGCAATTCGGCCGAAGCGCTGCTTTTCGATGCCGCGAATCGCGAACGCACCGCAAATGGCCTCCAGCCGTTTCACTGGGATGAGTCTCTAGCCGCAGCCGCGCGTCTGCATGCTGAGCGGATGGTCGAGCACAACGGCCTCTCTCACCAGTTCCCCGGCGAGGCCCCACTGCAGGACCGCGCCCGCCAGACCGGCGCCCGTTTCAGCCTGATTGCCGAAAACGTCGCAGAGGGTCCAACGCCCCAGGGACTGCACACGCAGTGGATGAATTCGGCGCCGCACCGCGCCAATCTTCTCGACCACGACCTTAACTCCATCGGCATTGCTGTCGTTCGTAGCGGTAACCTGTACTTCGCCGTGCAGGATTTCTCGGTCGGTGTTCCGCATCTCTCCTTCGGGGAGCAGGAAGCCCAGATCTCTTCGCAACTCGAGACCCTTGGTGTGCGCGTGGGGGATGCTGCCGGTGACGCACGCAAGACCTGCGCTATGGATCGCGGTTGGGCTGGCCAGCGCCCCGGGGCCGTGCTGCGCTATGAGACCTCGAGCCTCAGCAACCTGCCTGAGGACATAGAGCAGAAGCTTCGCGCCGGCAAGTTCCATACCGCCGCGGTCGGCGCTTGCGAAGCAACCGGTTCGGGCACGTTCACGCG
>Ga0126371_10004553_pt1 | contig 12222 bp, 9 predicted proteins | sample PanSoiMetaPlot_4_FD_110145 | JGI IMG/M metagenome (GOLD analysis project Ga0126371, IMG submission 110145) | Tropical forest soil microbial communities from Panama - MetaG Plot_4 | ecosystem: Environmental > Terrestrial > Soil > Tropical forest > Bulk soil | place: Panama | collected 2016-02-17
CAAAGGCAGGTTCGACATGGGATGGGACCGTCTGCGTGAGCAGACCTTTGCGAGGCAGAAGGCGCAAGGAGTGATTCCCTCCGATACAAGGCTGGCGCCCAAGCCGCAAGCAATCAAAGATTGGGACTCCCTCACATCAGACGAGAAGCGACTGTTCGCCCGCCAGATGGAAGTATACGCGGGCTTCGGCGAGATGACTGACTACGAGATTGGACGCCTGGTCGACGCCATTCAGGACATCGGCCAACTTGATAATACGATTGTCATCTATATCGCTGGCGATAACGGATCGAGCGCAGAAGGCGGAATGAATGGTGTCTTTAACGAAATAACCTACTTCAACGGTGTTCCGGAACCAATCGATGTGCAGCTGAAGCACATCGATGAGCTAGGCGGGCCGATGGCCTACAGTCACTATTCCGCGGGATGGGCCGTCGCTGGAGACGTTCCTTTCACCTGGACCAAGCAGGTTACTTCCAATTTTGGAGGTACGCGCGATGGCATGGTGATGTATTGGCCGAAAGGTATCAAGGCTAAGGGCGAGTTACGCCCCCAGTTCCATCACGTCATCGACATCGCCCCGACGATCCTCGAAATTGCCGGCCTGCCAGAGCCCAAGAGCGTCGACGGCATCGCGCAGACACCGATGCAGGGCATAAGCATGGCATACACATTCGATGACGCCCAGGCGAAGAGCCGCCACGACACTCAGTACTTCGAGATTGGTGGGAATCGAGCGATTTATCATGACGGATGGCTCGCGGGCACAGTTCATCGCGCGCCTTGGGAGCGACAGCCGCGGGCGACGCTGGAGAACGACAAGTGGGAACTCTACAACACCGTCGATGACTTCAGCCTGTCCAGCGATCTCGCCTCGAGCAATCCAACCAAACTCAAGGAAATGCAGAATCTGTTTACTCAGGAAGCGATCAAGAATCACGTGTTGCCGATCGACGATCGCAGCGTCGAGCGCCTCAACCCTGCGCTAGCTGGCCGCCCTGACCTGATGGCAGGGCGCACCTCGTTAACTGTTTACAGCGGCATGACCGGAATGATGGAGAATGCATTCATCAACGTTAAGAATCGCTCGTTCAACATAACTGCCGACATCGAGGTTCCCAAGACCAAAGCCAACGGCGTGATCATTTGCCAAGGAGGACGCTTTGGCGGCTGGACCTTATACCTCAAGAACGCACGGCCCATGTTCACCTACAACTGGGTCGGCCTTAACCGCTACACGATTGCGGGAACCAAACCTGTGGCTCCTGGCAAAGCCAGCATCCGAGTCGAGTTCGTTACAGATGGCGGCAGACTGGGCGCGGGCGGAACGGGCTCGATCTTCGTCAACGGCGTGAAAGTTGCGACCGGACGAATCGATAACACCAACGGTCTTCTGTTTTCGGCCGATGAAGGCGCCGACGTAGGCGTCGATGAAGGTACGCCCGTGACTGAAGACTACGCAGGACCCGACAATAGATTCACCGGCAAGATTCAGCGCGTGACGATCGACCTCAAACCTGTCGGAGCCGACATCAAGGACAAAGTCGATCAGGCCACGCAACAAATGATGATGGACAAGAACGCGGAGGATTAATTCGATCCAGCGCAGAAGCCGATCGATCCCTTAATGCCGGACATCCGCAAATTGTTGCCAGAACTCCGGCGACGAATTAGTTTGAGCAGGAAATAAAGACTGTATCTGTCGGCGCCGCCCGCGTGAGCGCGAGTGACTCCGCGGGCGTCGGCAGGATCTGCGCTCTCGCTCGTTCAGGGGTTCGATCGTGAGGCAGAGTGGCCCATCAATTGCGTGTGAGGACAAAGAACTTTCGTAAGATGGATTGGATGCGACTCGAATGACCGCAGAAGAACGCAGACTGAAGGAAGCACGCGAACAGAATATTGCATGGCGAAAATGGGGGCCGTATCTCAGCGAGCGGCAGTGGGGCACCGTCCGCGAGGACTACAGCGAATCCGGCGACGCGTGGAACTACTTCAGCCATGATCAGGCGCGCTCGCGCGCATACCGATGGGGCGAAGACGGCCTCGCCGGCATTTCCGACGATAACCAACTCCTCTGTTTCGCCCTTGCGCTGTGGAACGGCAAGGACCCGATACTCAAGGAGCGTCTGTTCGGCCTGACCAATAGCGAAGGCAATCACGGCGAGGACGTCAAGGAGTACTACTTTTACCTCGACTCCACCCCGACGCACTCGTACATGAAATGCCTCTACAAATATCCGCAAGACGAATACCCATACAGCGACCTGGTCCTGACGAACCGACGCCGCACCCGGACGGAGCTCGAGTACGAGCTGATGGATACGGGCGTGTTCGACAGGAATCGGTATTTCGACGTATTCGTCGAATACGCTAAAGCTTCGCCAGAGGACGTGTTGATCGAAATCACGATCTGCAACCGCGGACCGGAGCCAGCCTCGCTGCACGTCCTGCCCACGATCTGGTTCCGCAACACGTGGTCCTCGGGCGGAAGCGATCCTCGGCCAACGCTGCGGCATCTGGCGACAACCGATAAGGGCGGCGCAATTGCTGCTGTCCATCCGGAACTTGGAGAGCGCCTCTTCTCTTACGAGGGCGCGGACGAGTCGCTGTTCACGGAAAACGAAACCAACACGGAGCGGCTGGCTCGCGTTCCGAATCAGAAGCCGTTCGTGAAAGACGGGATCAACAATTATATCGTCCAGGGCCGCCGCGATGCGGTAAATCCGGAGCGAACTGGAACCAAAGCTGCGATCCATTATGGAATCACCGTTGGCGGCGGCGAATCGAAGACGATTCGGCTACGGCTCAGTGACGCCCCATCCGCTGGGATCACCACCCAAAACGGGCAACGTTGTCAGTTCGGGCGCGGGTTCCAGGAGATCATGGATACTCGCCGCCGCGAGGCCGACGAGTTCTACGCGTCAGTTAATCCTTCATCCCTCGATGCCGATGCAGCGAACGTGATGCGCCAGGCGCTTGCCGGAATGCTCTGTCGAAACAGTTCTACTACTACGACGTCGACAAATGGCTCGAAGAGCACGGCGCCGATCCCTTCCGACCGCGCCGACGCGCGCCGCGCAACGACCACTGGCACCACATGTTCAACGCCGACGTCGTCTCGATGCCGGACAAGTGGGAGTATCCGTGGTATGCGGCGTGGGACCTGGCGTTTCACGTTCTCGCGTTAACGCTCGTCGATCCGGATTTCGGCCAGCAGCAGCTGGATCTGATTCTGCGCGAGTCCTACATCCATCCGAGCGGTCAGCTTCCCGCATACGAGTGGAACTTCGGCGACGTAAATCCGCCAGTGCATGCGTGGTCGACGATGTTCACGTATCGACTCCAGCAGGCGCGCGACGGCCGGGGCGACCTGGAATGGCTGGAGCGATCCTTCCAGAAGCTCTTGCTCAACTTCAGTTGGTGGGTGAATCGCAAAGATCGGTCGGGCAGCAATGTTTTCGAGGGCGGCTTCCTCGGACTGGACAATATCGGCGTCTTCGATCGCAGCGCGCCGCTACCGACCGGTGGATACCTCGAACAGGCGGACGGCACCGCATGGATGGCGCTGTTTTGCCAGAACATGCTCGAAATCGCCGGACAGCTGGCGCTGAGTGAGCCCGCATACGGTGAGATGTGCGTGAAGTTCGCGATTCACTTTATGCGGATTGGGCTGTCGATGATGCGAGCGGGCGAAGGCGTGGGAATGTGGGACGAAGAAGACGGCTTTTTCTACGACGTACTTCGGATGCCCGATGGCAGCGCGCAGCGACTCAAGGTCCGTTCAATGGTCGGCCTGCTGCCATTATGTGCCGTCACCGTTTTCGACGGCGAGGTATTGGAAAAGTACCCCGAGTTACGACGCCAGCTACGCCGTTTCCTCGAACCGCGCCCGGAACTGCGGGAGTTCATCCACGATCCCGTCAAGCAAGGACAGCATGGCCGTCGGTTGTCATCATTCCTTAACGAGGACAAACTCCGTCGAGTGCTGGCGAGAATGCTCGATGAAAATGAATTCCTGAGCCCTTACGGCATCCGCTCGCTCTCCCGCTATCACGCATCGCATCCGTACGTTGTGCGTGTGGGGCAGCAGGAGTTCCGCGTATCGTATCAGCCCGCAGAATCGGACACCGGCATGTTCGGAGGCAATTCCAACTGGCGCGGACCGATCTGGATGCCTGTCAACGCCCTCATCGTGCGCGCGTTGCTCCAGTACTACACCTATTATGGGGACGACTTTACGATCGAATGCCCAACAGGGTCCGGCCGGAGGATGACCCTGTACCAGGTGGCCGAGGAGCTATCGCGGCGGCTCTCGAGCATATTCGTTCGCGGCAATGACGGACGGCGTCCGGTTTATGGTGGCCCTCGCAAATTCCAGGAAGATCCGTACTGGCGCGACCTGATCCTCTTCTACGAGTATTTCCACGGAGACAACGGCGCGGGCCTGGGCGCCAGCCATCAAACTGGATGGACCGGTGTCGTAGCACGCATGATGCATCTGTTCGCCACTACCACAAGCGAGCAGGTGCTCTCCCTCGGCAAAAAGGCGGCCGTTACTGAGGTACAGGAGCTGCCCGAAGGTGCAGCTTTGGCCAAATGATCCCATAAACCGCTTACTCTGGGCACTTTCACCGCTCCTATCCAAGGCGAGATTGGTCTACTACTAACGATCTTTGCCCTTTGCCACGAGCGGTGGAACCGGAGTACAAGAACGAAGCGGAAACCCGCTACCTCGTTCCGATCTTTGCGCAGGCAGTCAGGATTGATGGCCGGTATATTCGAGAGAGTACCGAAAGCAAAGACCACCGTCTCTAATCAGGCGATGCGCGGAGTCTACGCGGAACCTACGTCAGACAATTTCGAACAGCTTCTAGCTGATCTCTCGGCCAGTTTCATACGATCGCCGGCCGAGTCGATTGACAATCAAATTGAGCTTTGGCTGAAAAGAGTTGTACTGTGCCTCGCGCTCGACCGTGGCACGCTAACCCAGTTTGATAGTACAGACGGCGGCCTCTGGGTGACTCATCAATGGGCGCGCAACGGTATCCCCACACCCGACAGAGGCGTAAACATCAGGCAACATTTGCCTTGGCTGGCTGAAAGAATCGCCTCGGATGAGCCGGTTGTATATTCAAACCTGCCTCAGGAACTTCCACACGAGGCCGTGCGAGAACGTCAATTCGCGCAGATCGAAAACGTCAAAAGTCACATCACGCTACCGCTGAAGATTGGGGGGAATGTGGTAGGTGGTGTGTCCTTCGCCACACTTGACCATATGCGAACCTGGTCACAACAGGATGTCCGGCGACTTAAGTTGGTCGCGGAGGTTTTCGGGAATGCCCTGGAACGCAAGCGCTCTTTCGCCGAGCATCGGCGCCTTGAGGAAGATCTGCGCAAGATGGAAGGTGTGGCTCTGATTGGCGAATTCGCGGCGGTTTTGGCGCACGAATTGAAGCAGCCGCTGGCCGCCATCTTGAGCAATGCTGAGACTGCTTACGATCTGGTAAAAGCTGAAAATCCCGACCTTTCCGAGATCGGCGAAACGCTCACTGATATTATGCGCGACGATGCGCGAGCTGACGAAATCGTCCGCAACGTTCGCTCTATGTTTCAACGTGGAGAAGGGAAAAAATCTTCCGTCGATATCAGGGAGGTCTTTCTGGATATCGAGCGCATCGTAGGTATGAGTGCGCGAACAAAAGGTGTCAGCTTGTCGATCAACATCCCGGATTTCCCGTCGTCAGTGCTGGGAGACAGGACCCAACTCACCCAGGCCACCTTGAACTTGATTACGAATGCGTTCGACGCAGCCTGCGGTGGTGAAACACCTCGCGAAGTGAGTTTGTCTGCGGCGCAGGTGAACCCCGATCGCGTGCGAGTGTCTGTGCAGGATTCCGGGAAGGGCATCGACCCCAGGATCGCGTCTCGCCTCTTCCAGCCGTTTTTTACGACCAAGTCGACCGGAATGGGAATGGGGCTCGCGATAGTGCGTTCAATCATCGAGAATCACGGCGGGAAAATCTGGGCGTCGCAGAATCCTGAACGCGGCGCCACGTTTGAGTTCGAGCTCCCCCGCGAAGGCAAAGACTGACCTCATACGACCGCCGCAAGGCGCATCGGCTTGTCCACGCCCTGCCTTCTTGAATCAGGTTGTGCAACCAAAGGGCCGCCCGCTCAGATGCTTGATGCCACTGGTGTTTACGGACGATCGGCAATCCATCTCTGGATCAACTGGACCGCGGAGCTGCCTCAGTATGTCAGCGGTGGTTACCATCCGCTCGGGAACAACAGGGTAAACTGCACCCGGACAATCCATTGCGCCTCTCCGGAAGGGCGCTTCAATAAATCGTAGGAACCGGCCTGCAAGCTCATCGACTGCGACCCGATATTGAACGCTTTACCGATATCCGCTCCGATAGGAATCGTCCACGCGTCAGCTTTCTCGGCCGTCCAGTCATAGGTCATCGCAGGATCGATCTGCCCGTACCAGCCGCTATCGAGATTGTAGCTTACCTGCGGCTCGAGATAGGTCATGTTCACGCTTCCTCGCCGCCGATCACCTGCAAACGACATCAATTGATATGTCAGCAGACCAGCGAACCACGGTCCCTCCGAGTAAATGATTGCGCCGGTCGGTCCTGACGACCATCTCCCGGTGCCGAGTTGTTTGCCTGTCGCCGTGGGAAATTCGAAGATCGGACCGATGCCCCAGATCCATTCGCTGGCGCCGTGGGGCGTCAGGAAAAACGACGTCTGCAGGTCGTTCAATCCGAACTGCTCGTGCGGACTGGGTAGATAGGTCATTGTTTCGTTGGGCCGCACCATCAAGTCCCATTTGTCGGTAATTCGGAATGGAAACAGCGGCTGAATGTTGATGCTCTCGCCCGCATTGTGCTCCGGTCCAATGCGAAATCCCGTGGTCGCCTGGATCGGAACTTTGACGAAGTCTTCGAAAGGATTGTGGACGCTCTTGGCGAGGTCTTGACCCGATTCGCTCGCCGGCGAGGAAGGCGACGTTTGCTGCGCTTGAGCAGAGGAAAAGAGAGTCGAAGCAACAAGCAGGTGCAAAAGCAGGATCAAGCACCTCGCCTGGGGCCGGATATAGGACCCCAGGCGAGGATTTGTGACAAGGCTACTCGTGGGGCTCAGGTGCCCGATCCTGCAAGCGTCAATTCCACACGGCGATTCTGCGCGCGGCCTTCCTCCGTGTCATTGGATGCGACGGGATCCGCCTCGCCGAACCCTTGCGCGGATATTATCGTGGGATTGACTCCCTTCGCGACCATGAACTGCATCACGTTGTCGGCCCGCTTCTGAGACAACTCCACGTTCGTATCAATGCCTTTGCGCTTGAGTCCGGGGCCAATCGGTACGTTGTCCGTGTATCCATTCACCATGATTTTGGTCTGCTGCATGGGAGCCAGAATCGGCACCATCTTGGCGATTGTCTGTTGCGCCTGCGCTGGCATGTCCCAGTCGCCAGATGGGAACAGCAGCTCATCGTTCACCGTCACTTTGATCGCATTCTGCAGACGTTCGATGTGCATTTCCTTCGCGCTTATCTCCGATGACATCGTCTGGTTGAGCTGGTCATATTTCGCCTGAAGCGCATCCGTCTTCTGCACCTGGGCATTGTACTTTTCCTGCGAGACGCAACCGGTCGCCATCACCATGATCAAGAACATCAACGCGCAGGAACAAATTGCCTTAACGAAAGGAAAGGCCAGGCCAACCACATCCGAACACGTCCGTCTTTTCAATTTCATCTACTTCTCCCCGGTCAGTCGTTTGTCTTCTGGCACGGCACAGACAATCCGCGTCGCGGAATTACCCTTTCGCAAAACCGCTCCGCAGGTAAATCAGACTTTGGTCGGATAATATGAGCCCTCGAAAAAAGCTGGCTCTAGCATCAAACGCTAGCGACTCAACGCAAAATCCGTCAACCGAAGAACAAAGCGAGAATAATCCCCATGGTAACAAGGTAGGTACACGGGAACAGCCAGCGTCCTTTAGCATGCAGCCGCCGCGAAACGTCCTCTCTTCCCCTGCGACCGATCACGTAGATCGCGACGATCTCGAGAACGCTGATAGCAACGAACAAATAGACCGTGAGAAAAAATGCGTTGAGAAACGTCAGATATGGCACTCGTGGCAGCGTGAAAGACATCGCGTATGAGAAGGCGATGACGCTCAACAAGGTCGGCATCGCAATGCCGAGTTGCTGTGCGAAGTTGTCTGGTGCAATCCAAAGCACGCTCCAGGCCACAATCAGCATAACCATCAGCGGCAGTAGCATTGTCCAAACGTAAAATGCTGGACGGCGGTCAGCCTTCAAACGAACATCGACCTGTTCGAACTGAAAGGCATCGCCTACCGAGGTTGTCTGCTCAAATTCTGTAATGTCAGTGAGCTTCCATTGTGCAAGTTCAAGAAAGCGACCACTAAGAAGTTCCGTCAGCGATTTGTTGGCCTTCAGGTCAATTCGTAAGGCTCCAGTCGCAAACGGCGCAATTACGATGTCAAGGTTCTGGGAATCGAAGGGAAATTTTCGGAGATAGAACTTCGTGGACAGTGTCGCCGCGAAACGCTCGGCATATCTCAAGCCGCCGTCCGGAAGTCCGCGAATCGACACCTGCCCTGGGGCCAATTCGATTGCGTTCAGCATCTGGAATCCGGGTGTCCAGATCTGATCGGGTTGATAGACGCGGATACTTTCCCCTACGCGAGAACTGAAGGCCAGACGCGGATCATTCCACCAGGCGAAAATGAAACCTCCGACACGGAATTGCTCACGCGTTTCGTCAACTTCGGCCAAGTTCGCGATCGCGACGCCCAGTTCGACTCTGATACGACCATCTGCCGACGGTGGTGCGTCGAGAAGCCTAACCGCGGGTTGCTCCGGGTTGGGCGCCGGGGCGCATTCCGCTCTCCAAGGTATCAGAAACATACCCAATCCAATCATGACTACGAAAATCGCGTGCAGCGTTTCCGCTCCGGAGCCTAAGCGAAATGTCTTGTTCAGGTGGAACATCAGGAAATAGACTAACAGGCCTTTACGCAGACGGAATAATCAATCTGATAGCGACATTTTCGCAAAAAAACGAAGGATGAACCGGGTCGCTCATCTTGAACCATGCGAATGATCTCCAAACGGCAGATGCTGTTCCATCCGACCAAAGTCTGATTCCGACGACTTTCATTTCGAATCAAAATGTATGTAATCCCTCGACCCGGAGATAAGCGTGACCCCAAGAGCAAAAACTTGGGCTTCGTCAAAGACGGTGCGAGAGGGCTAGAGTGACATCATGCAAAACACGCCTGGAAAACGCAGCACCGACTCCGTTGCGTTGAGTGACGAGGCGGAAGCTGCGCAAATAGTCCGAGAAGCTGTGATCGGACTGTGGGAAGTCGTCAACAATCTGACCCGCTTAACGTTGACGGAACGTCCCGAATTCCGTGTCTCGATCTTTGGATCCGCACGTGTCCCTCGGGACCATTGGGTGTTTGGCGCGGTTCGTGACCTCGCCAGGCAACTCGCACTTATGGGCTGTGTTGTCATCACGGGCGGCGGTCCTGGCCTAATGGAAGCGGCAAATGAGGGAGCCGCTCTGGCGGGGACTCCAGGTGCAAACATCGGAATACGGGTCGATCTTCCTTTCGAACAACAGGTCAATCCGTTCGTGACGGAAAGCTATGAGCATCAGACCTTTTTTTCACGATTGCACCACTTCGTTCTGGCGTCCGATGCGTTTATCGTCGTTCCCGGAGGGATTGGCACCGTCCTCGAGCTCGCGACCATTTGGCAGTTACTCCAGGTGCAAAAGCTGGATGAGACGCCATTGATACTCATCGGGAAGATGTGGGCTGAGTTTGTGTCCTGGGCTCGCACCTACCTTTCACGCCTCGACTTTGAGCTGGCATCGCCGCGCGACCTTGAGATACCCCAGTGCGTTGACACGGTCGACGACGCAATTGCGCTTATCAAGCCGCATTACGATGAATGGTCGCGGAATGCTCGTAAGTGAGCGGAAAAGTTTTTTGGAACCGTAAGAGTGGTTGGGACTCAGAAGCAAATGAAAACACTCGTGATTTTCATGTTGGCGCAAATCATGTTGGGAGTGTCGTTTGGCACCGGGGCGTTTGCGCAGGGGCCGTTACGCACTCCGAGTGCATCTGACATCGATCAGAAAGTAACAGCGGCACTCAACGAATTATACTCACAGAACGACGCGGCCAAAGCGCTCGCCGCGAAGGCTAAAGCCATTTTGGTTTTTCCAGAGATACGGAAGGGAGCCTTCATCATCGGTGCTCAGTACGGTTACGGCGCGTTACGGAAAGGCTCACAAAGCGTTGGCTACTACCGGACCAGTGCGGCATCTTATGGATATCAGGCTGGAGTAAAAAAGTTCGCTTACGCCTTGTTCTTCATGACGGACTCGGCGGTCGACTACCTAAACAAAAGCGGCGGATGGTCAATCGGTACCGGACCCAGCGTGGTAGTGGTCGATAAAGGTATGGCCCGTTCGCTGACCACGACCAGCCTGCGCTCAGATGTATACGCTTTTATCTTTGGCCAATCGGGCCTGATGGGCGGAATCGGCATCGAAGGTTCCAAGATCACCAAGATCACGCCGAGCAGCTGATTCGTCACGTCATCAATAGACGTTAGGTATCAGATTGTAGCGGCGATTTCGCGGCTCCGCGTAACCTTTTGGCTTCTGTCTCTTTGGAAGTTCTATCGGTTCACGCTTGACCTGTTCGTACGGAATGAGGCTTAGAAGGTGCGAAATGCAATTAAGACGCGCCTTTCTTTTGTCATCTGCATTGACGATGTACCATGGTGCGAATGAGGTGTCAGTGGCCAGCAGCATTTCATCTCGGGCACGCGAATAGTCATACCAGCGTCGGTGAGACTCCAGATCCATCGGGCTCAGCTTCCAGATCTTGCGGCCGTCGCTGATTCGCCCCAGAAATCGTTTCGTTTGTTCCTTTTGGCTCACTTCGAACCAGTACTTGATGAGAATGATCCCGTTCTCGACTATCGCCCGCTCCCAGGCGGGGCACATCTCGAGAAAACGCTTTGCGTCGTGCTCGGTGCAGAAACCCATGACTCGTTCCACGCCGGCCCGGTTGTACCAACTTCGGTCGAAGATCACGATTTCTCCGGCAGCAGGCAGATGCGGGATGTACCGCTGGATATACATCTGGGATTTCTCTCGTTCGGTTGGGGCAGGTAGCGCCATGACTCGAAAGACTCTGGGACTCACTCTGTCCGTGATTCGCTTGATTACTCCGCCCTTGCCGGCAGCATCGCGACCTTCAAAGATAACTACCACTCGGGCGCCACTATGTTGCACCCACAATTGTAGTTTCACCAGTTCCGTCTGTAGCTTTGTCAGTTGTTTTTCGAAGTCTTTCCGTTTGAGCTTGGTGGGGTGATCGTTCGAGACTAACGTGCGCGATTTGATTCGCTTGTTATTTGAAGGTTCTTGCACAGTTTCCTCCTCTCAGCGCGGATGATTCCATTCAACGTCGCTGAGGCTCCATCCGCCGCCCAGCGCTTTGTAGAGGTCAACGACAGCCAGAAGCTGATCACGCTGTGTCTGCGCAAGCGAATCTTCTGCCGGGAAGAGAAGTTGCTCGGCTTCAAGCACTTCGAAATAGCTGGCGCGCCCGGCCCTGTAACGAAGCAAGGACAGATCGACCGCCTCCCTTAAAGCGCCCACTTGATCCGTGATCGCTGCCCGCTGATCCACCAACGTCCGCTCGGCGATTAAGGCATCTGCTACTTCCTGAAATGCCACCAGAATGGTCTGTTTGTACTGAGCGATCGTTCCATTCCAGAATGCTTCCTGGGCGTGATAACTCTCGATCAGCCTGCCGCCCGTGAAGAGAGGACCGGCGAAGCCGCCAGCGATGTTCCAGATGCTGAAACTTGAATCGAACACATCGCCGATATTAGGGCTTTGTCCTCCGTAAAGCGCAGTCAGGCCGATGCGGGGAAAGAAGTTTGCTACTGCGACGCCTATCTCGGCATTGGCACCGATCATGGTTTGTTCAGCCTGCATAATGTCCGGGCGCCGCTGCAGCAAATCTGTCGTCAAGCCCACCGGAGCATTCGGCATGACCTGATTCGTCAGGTCGACGCCGCGTTCAATCTCTCCGGGATAAGCACCCAGCAGAATGCTTATCGCATTTTCTTGCTGAACGATCGCGCGCTGC
>Ga0126371_10004555_pt1 | contig 12220 bp, 9 predicted proteins | sample PanSoiMetaPlot_4_FD_110145 | JGI IMG/M metagenome (GOLD analysis project Ga0126371, IMG submission 110145) | Tropical forest soil microbial communities from Panama - MetaG Plot_4 | ecosystem: Environmental > Terrestrial > Soil > Tropical forest > Bulk soil | place: Panama | collected 2016-02-17
AAACCGAAGACCGTCATCCTGAATCTATAGAAGAGGTGCTTGCCGCGGATGTCCGGGCGCGCGAGCTGGCCCGGCAGAAGCTGTCGCACCAGCTAACCCGCTGACTTCTGGCTCCCCTGGCCACTTTACCGTTACAATAGACGAACGTCTCCCTATGGACTTGTTGGTTTATCTCGCTACCGCCCTTTTCTTCGCAACAAACGATTTCTCTCGCATGGCCAAGACCGGCTTGATTGACGTGGCCGCTGTGGTGTTCGTGCTTGGCATCCTGGTATTTGTGCATGAATTCGGCCATTTTGCCGTGGCCAAGCTTTGCGGAGTAAGGGTGGAGACGTTCAGCCTGGGGTTTGGCAAGCGTCTTTGGGGATTTCGCCGCGGCGACACCGATTACCGCATCAGCGTCCTGCCGCTGGGCGGCTACGTAAAAATGGCCGGAGAGAACCCGCTGGAAACCCGTACCGGAGATCCAGGCGAGTTCACCAGCCATCCTCGGTGGCAGCGCTTTCTGATCGCTGTGGCCGGACCGGTGATGAATATTCTGCTGGCCTTCGTAATTCTGACCGGCGTGTACATGTTCCATCACGAGTACCCGGCTATGCTCAAGAACCCGGTCGACGTCGTTTCGGTCAACCCTGGTTCGGCTGCCGAGAAAGCCGGGATCCACCCACGGGATCGCATCGTGAAGATCGATGGCATCGAAAATCCCTCCTGGGAGCAGGCGTTGGTCAGAATCGAGATCAATCCCAAGCAGCCGGTGGCTGTCACCCTGCTGCGCGACGGCGGAAAAGTAGAGAAAACGCTGGTGCCGGATGTTTCCGGTCCGGACCGCATGGGTGACGCCGGAATTGAACCGCCCGCCGTGGCCGGCACGATCGAGCCAGGTTCGCCGGCCGAAAAGGCCGGTGTTCGTCCGGGCGACGTCCTGCTCTCTCTAGACGGCAAGCCCATTCAAGGTATGCGGGAATTGCAGCAGATCCTGGAAAAATCGAAAACGAACCCTGTACAACTCCGGGTACTCCGTGACGGGGAGGAGCTCTCCCTCACCGTGATACCCCAGCTGATGGATACGCCTGGTGAAGCCGAGAAGAAATATCGCATTGGCATCGGGATGATGCAGGTGGAGAGGCTTCCTTTCGTTCCCGCAGTTTCGCAAGCTGTCGGTGAGATGAAAAGCAGCTCTCTGCTGGTCTTTGAATTGGCGGGCAAGCTTATCGAGGGCAAAAACAAGATTCAGCAGATCAGCAGCCCCATCGGCATCGCCAGAGCTACCGGCCAGGCCGCCTTGTTGGGACCATGGTTCCTGCTGGGCATCATGGCCATGATCAGCCTGCAGTTGGCGATCTTCAACCTGTTTCCCATCCCCATCCTCGATGGCGGGCTGATGCTGATGTTGCTGATCGAGGGCGTGATTCGCCGTGACATTAAACAAGAAGTTAAAGAGCGTGTTTATCAGGTTGCGTTTGTGTTTCTCATGCTTTTCGCCGCTGTAGTGATTTTCAACGACGTGCTGAAGTCATTCCACAGCTAAAGTCATGTCCTTCAATCTGCGAAAAAGATATCACCGCAGAAGCCCGATACGAGGCGCCTCTTGCGGCAATTGCCGGTCTCTACCCTAGATACCTCAAGAAGTACCTGGGATCGCCTTTGTCAAAGCCGGGAAAGACGGCTTCCAGGTTTTTGCTGCCCAAGTGGCTGTACACCGCTTCGCTGAGAACCTGGCGGAAGTCGGTGGTGATGGCCAGGTCACGGCCCTCATAAAGGTGTTCCGGTTGTAGTCCGGGCCAGCGGCCATAGACCCTCCCACCTTTGACCGGGCCGCCCAGCACGAACATCACGTTCGCGTGGCCGTGGTCGGTCCCGCGGTTACCGTTTTCCCGGGCGGTACGGCCGAACTCTGACATGGTCACCACTACGGTGTTCTCAGCCAGGTTGCCCAGGTCGGTCCAGAACGCGGCGATCGCCTGGGAGAACTCACGCGTGAGGTTCGCGATCTGCCCTTGCACACTCCCTTCGTTCACGTGGTGGTCCCACCCGCCGATGTCTGCGAAAGCCACTTCCACGCCCAGGTTGGCTTTGATCAACTGCGCTACCTGGCGCAGGCTGTCGCCGAAGCGGCCATTCGGGTAGTTGGCGCCGGCGGCCGGCTGGTACTTCTGCGGGTCGGCCGACTTCAGCATCTTCACGGCTTCAAAGGTCTCGTTCCCGGTGCCGTGGAGCACAGTGTCCACCGACTGCTCGTACATGGCTTCAAAGCTGTTGCTGGCCAGAGCACCTCCCGGGCCGCGGCCTCCGACGGCAAATGCCCGGATATCGCTCATGGCCACGGCGGGCACCGATCCGGCCAGAGTCCGTGGTAAGGATCCGCCCATGGCTACTGCGCGGAAAGGTGATGGTCGCGCCTCTTTGACTCCTGCCACGGCGCGGTTGAGCCAGCCGTCTTCGGTGGATTTAAGGCCCGGAGTGCCCGACTCCATGTAGTCCTGAGCATCGAAGTGCGAGCGTGTGGTGTCGGGAGAGCCGGCGGCGTGGACGATGGCCAGATGCCCCTGGTCCCAAAGGGTCTTGAAGGCGGTCATGGATGGATGTAACCCGAAAAAGCCGTCGAGATCGATCACGCCATCGCCGTTGTTGCGCGGGCGAGGAATGCCGATACTGGGTCGCATGGAGTAATACGCCTGCTCAGCATGCGGGATTACGATGTTCAGCCCGTCGGCGGCCCCGCGCTGAAACAACACTACAAGGCGCTTCCCGGCGGGCGAAATCTCGCCCGCGGCGGTCTGAGCCGCGTATACCGCGCGGGTAAGAAAGCTGGGAATCACGCTGGTGCCGACCACCGCCAGCGCTCCGTTCTTCATAAAAACTCTGCGAGTAATTGCCATCGTTTCTACTCCTGCGACTCAAGAACTGAAAGTGGTCGCCTAGATTGGAAGAATCGAAACACCAAACCGATCACCGGCGCTGAAATTCGGGTGATCCCATAATCAATCCCGCAATCGCGCCGTAGTTAGGCGCCCGGCCAGGATCATCCAGACGCCGTTGGCTCACCTGGGGATCGTTTAACTGCTTCTGCATGACTGCGTGGGTCTGGGGCGATACATCGCCGGCCAGCATCCCGTTTTCCAGCACCGCCAGAGCCGCGTTCGCGTCCTGGGGAGTTGCGCCGTGCAGCAAAGCCTGGGGGTCCAGCGTGGTGCCGGGTAATTTGCCAGTGCCCAGCTGCAGCGCGAAATTCATCCGCGCGAGCAGGGCGGCGGAGTTCATCCAAGTTTCAGCCTTCATCGAGTACCCGGTGGGCGGCTGCATCCCGTACAGCTGCATTCCCATACGATTCAGAAACTGCACCAGGGGCATCGCGTTCTCGACGTCCACTCCCGAGGCGCGCGCCGACGACACCACAAACTCCAGCGGCGTCTTCACCTTGGCGCGGTAGGCGTCGGCGGCCCAGAACTCAGGCGAGTTAAACATGGTGCGCAGCACTTCGCGGATGTCGCCGTCCTTCTTTCGGAAGGTATCGGCCATACGATCGACCAGGCTTTCGGGCGGATTGTCGGAGACAAAGCGCATGGCGAGCTTCTTGGAGATGAACTTGGCTGTGGAAGGATGATGCGCCAGAATATCCAGCATCTCCATGCCTTCGTTTTCGCCGTGCTCGTTGATCTTCTGGCCGAAGATGTATTTGGGCCCAGGCTCATGGGCGCGATCGTTGAACTTGAAGCTCCCACCCTCCTGGGGCTTGTCAATGCTCCAGCCGGTCAGCACTTTGGCCAACTCGGTGACGTCTCTCTGCGTATATCCCCCGTCGACGCCCAGGGTATGCAGCTCCATGATTTCGCGGGCGTAGTTTTCGTTTAGCCCGCTGGGACGGTTCTTATTCGGTGGTCGCGGAGGCACTTGATAGATCATGCCAAATGGCCCGCGACGAAACTGGGGGCGACGCTGGTTTCCGTACACTGCCAGCTCGGAGTTCGGTCCCACGCTCTCCCAGTTATCCAGGTAAAACAGCATGGCCGGACTCTTGGCCGTGGCCACCAAAAGGTCCTTGAATTTGCCCATCACGTGGGGACGAATGACGTCGCGCTCATAGGCGGTAATCATGTACCGATCCGGGCCCTTACCGACAAAAACATTGAAGTGGTTGTACCAGAAATCGGTCATCACCTCTTCGAGCTGGCGTTCGCTGTAGATCGAGCGCAGCAGCTTGGCCGCGGAGAGTTCCCCACCCACCACCAGCTGCGGGTTCATCATGGCCTCGATCGTTTCCTGCTGCTCCGGTCGCATGCCATCGACGAGCTGCGTGGCGCGGGGCCCGCGATAATCGCGGGTCAGGTCCAGACGCTCTTGCGGGCTCATCTTGATGATGGTCTTGTACCGCTGATCGGGAGGCATGCTTATCAGCTTGTCGGATGCCAGATCGCCAGGAGTGCTCCCCTCGGATCGGGCCACCATCTGTTGTGCCGGAGGTTTCTGGCTGGGCCGCGGGTTTTGCCCGGAGCCCAAATCCGCGTACATATCCGCCTCGCGCTGCTTGCGTAGCTGCTGGCGCTGCTCTGGCGTCAGGTTTCGGTCCGCGTCGCTCTGGCCGTCGGCCTTCATGTCGGAATCGGCCTTTGTGTCGGTGGCAGTGTCCTTGTCCTGATTGGTTTTCGTGGGATTGCTTTCGGCGGAATTGTTGACGGCCGCCGCTCCCTGTTTTTTCTGTTGCTGATTCTCTTCGATCGCCAGAATCCGCGTTTGGTAGATAGCGCGCTTGGCCGGATCGGAAGGCATGCTCATCTTCCGGTTTTCGACGGCTTTCAATACCTGGTTCGGCGGAAAGTTCTCCACCATTTCGCGAGTGCTCATCTTGAGGGTGCGGAAGCGCGCCAGGCGGGCTTCAGTGGCGCTGTCATCGATCTTTTCCGGATTGAGCTGCCGCTCAAACCACTTATCCAGGCCCATGGCGCGCACCGTCGCGACGTCGCCCGGACGAACCCCGAACGTCAGCCGGTTCAGGGCGTGGACGATACGTTTATCATCGTCCATTGCCGCCGGAGTGTCGGCGGTGGCGTTTTTTGACTTGGTTTTTTTATCCCCCGCAGCCAACAGAACGGCGGAAATCACGACCAACAGGCCCAGTACAGTGACAGTTCTACGCGAGGCGGGCATAGACACTCCCGGTCTAGGTTATCAGTGAAATATTAACCCTGAACAGGAGGAAAGTTGCGGGTTACGCCTGGCTGGTGGCTTTTCCCCGATGAGTGCGGTAGTTCAGCTCCGAGACCAGGTGGTCGATGTCTGTAGGGGCGATGTTGCACGCCACGCTGGGATCAAGGAAGGGCTTTCGGGCCTTCTCCTGCGCCGAGGCCCAGGGCCGCGGCGGGGCCATCAGGAGGGCGGCATCGCGGCGCAGTTGCACCAGCAAGGCGTGGACCACATCGGCGTCGAGTTTGGCCGGTGCCAGCCAGCTGAGTTGAGCCGCGGTCTCGCCTAGTGAAAGACGCTTGCGATAGGGACGGTCGCTGAGCATCGCATCCAAAGTATCGGCCACTGCCACAATCTTTACCGGCAGCGAGACCTCATCATTCTGAAGCCGGTCAGGATAACCCGACCCATCTGACCGCTCGTGATGAGAACGGACCACCTCGGCTATGCCTGGCCAAGGAAACTGGACGTTGGAGACGATCCCGTGCCCCAGCACCGTATGGTCGGCCATCTCCTGGAATTCTCCGGGCTCGAGCGCCGCAGCCTTGGTGAAGATGTGCTTATCCACGGTGACATTACCGATGTCATGGAGGTAGCCGGCGGCGCGCACCTCGCCGGTCTCCGCCGGTCCCATGCCCAGCGCTTCGGCGATGCCGGCGGCATAGCGTCCCACGCGCAGGGAGTGGCCATGCATCTCCACGCTCTTGACATCGATGGTGGCGGCAAAGGCCGCCAGAGCGTCGTCCCAGAAGGAATGTGCCGAGGCGATAAGCTTGAGATTCTCCGCCGTGCGCTCTTCGAGCGACTGCATGAGTTGATGATTGTAGATAGCCAGGGCGATGAATGGCGCGAGGTCGCCGATCTGCTTGAGCATTTCCGCGGTATAGTCGGCGCCGGCCACACGTTCGCCCAGCAGCAGAGCACCGATCAGCCTGCCTCGCACTTTCAACGGGGCCACACAGCGGAACCATACGCTGGAGATGTTGCCGGTGGAGCTCAAGAAGGTATCGCAGCGCCCGCCACAGATGCGCTGAGGGCCTTGCGCGGTGGTCAAGGCATGGACGTGCTTGGGCAGCAGAGGAAAGACCGCGGTCTGAGGAAACAGTACGAACCCGGAGGCAGCGATGGACGAGAGCATGGCCGGCTTCTCATAGAAGCCAAAGATCGCCCCGGAACCGGCCCGCACGGCCGCCATGATTACGTCTAGGGCAGCGCTCGCCGTTTGGGCAAGGTCGCGCTCGCCCGTTAGAACAGGCCCCAGTTCGGTCAATAGCTGGGAGGCAAGCAGGGGCGGCCTGCTGGTTATGAACGGATCGGCCAAATGGCGTGTCGGCGCGAACTCCAGAGCATAGCCAGAGTAACAACTTAACTGAATATGAGATAGCCCTAAGTGCCGGGGTGGTAAACAGGCAGAGAAAACCTACGAAACTCAGCGTGAAGGCCGATAGGGACTCGGCGATGCCGGCGCCAGCACCTTGGCAGGCGCGGCTGATCGCAAGGGCGTCCCGGCTGCTTTAAACAGCTTGGTGCCCGTCCATAGCAATTGCAGCCCTAAAGCCAGGGTCAGGTACGTGATGACCGCTTTAAGTCTCATCGAGGGCACTTTACGGGTAAATGCGCATCCCAGCAACACCCCGGGAATCCCACCCAGCAACAGTGGCTTGAGCACCACACCGCTGACAGATCCCAGACCCAGGTGAAAAACTGATCCTGTCGCTGCAAGAACAATCCCGAACAAAATGTCGGTTCCTACTACCTCGGCTGCGGACATGTTGGAACAATTAAAAAGCAGCATTGTACCCAGCGCTCCAGCGCCTGCCGACGAGAAACCAGCTTCGATGCCGATGGGCAGCGTAACCCACGGCAACCAGGGTGCGCTGTCCCCGCGTGAACCAGGTTCCCACCTCCGGTAAATGAAGGTCAGCAACGCCGAAACCACCAGTGTGGCCCCAATGAGCACAAGCACAAGCGGATTCCACCGCACACGCATGGTTGTCAGGAGGTAAGTCCCGCCCAGAAGGCCGGGGAGGGCCCCCAGTAGCATTAAACGCAGGTAGCGAAAATGCACTTTCTTGGCGGCCAAGAAAAACGGTGCAGCCACCACCTTAATCACTGTGGAAAAGACCAATGCGGTTCCCACGGCCTCGGCGCCGGAAATACCGCAAAGCAGCACGAGCATAGGCGTTGTGAAGCTGCCGCCACCCACACCTGTCAGCCCAACCAGAACCGCCACCACGAATCCGATGGCAATTTCCATTCAGTCCACTCGCTCGGAAAATGTGTGAATCCCGCATTCCAATTTCTTTCCTCTCCAGCGGCCCGAGCGAGGATCGCTGTCGTCAACCGGGAGGGTGGTGCATGGCTCGCAACCAATACTGAAATATCCGAGATGGTAAAGGGGCAGAAGTTCAATATTGTGTCGGCTGACGTACTCTGACACCTGATGCCATTTCCAGTCGGCGAGAAGGCTGATCTTGGCGATCGACCGGCCGCTTGGAAGCCGATGTTGTTCTACCTTCATGAGGTTCTTCCGTGTGGGCGACTGGTCCCGTCTGAGGCCCGTGAACCAGACGTCAAAATCTTCTAAGGCCACCGTCAGCGGCTCCACCTTTCTGAGGAGGCAGCATCGCGTGGGATGCGTCTGGTGCAGGATGCCGAATGATTTCTCCTGCTCCTTCACCGTCATCGTCGGCGTGAGATTGCGAAGGTTGAGCCCCCACTGAGTAGCTATCCGGTCGCGATACGCATAGGTCTCCGCAAAGTGGTAGCCGGTGTCCAGGAAAAGCACGGGGACCTCCGGGATGCGTTTTCGCAGCATGTGCAAAACCGTCATGTCTTCGGCCTGGAAGCTGCAGGTGATACAGACGCGTCCTGAACCCTCCCTGAGCAGATGGTCGATCAGGACTTCGGGAGAAAGCGCCTCGAGAGGTTCCAGCAACTGGGGGGTCATGGGCGCTTCCCCTGGCCGGCAAAGCCCTTCTGCACCTCGTCCAACCAACGCATCACTTGGGCGCAGGCCTCCTGGTCAGAAGCGGCCAGCTGATCGGTCGAAAGGAAAGATTGATCTCCGTAGATTGCCGTGATGGCTTGGCGCAGATCTAGGTCGTCAGCGGTCAGCGAAAAGACGGCAACCATGCCAATGCGCAGGAGCATGGTGACGACGGAATTCAGCTCTAGAGGCCGGAATTCCGTATTGGAAACGATTTCGACCTGCCAGCCCTTCTCAAAGACCTGTCTCTCAACCTTGTCCGCCAGCGCCGGCCGCCCCACGATCCACAGCGCTGCCGGCGGGTGTCCGTTCCGGCTCATGCGCTCCTCAAGTCGAGTCCGCCCCTGGGCCGCTGCCGTCCCGGCACGGGCAGCTTCGACCTTGCCGTCAATCATGCCGGCGGCCACAGTGGAATTGGTCATCGCGTCGATGAGAATAAAACTACCCATCGTGCGGTCTTGGCCGTAGGGATCGAAGAAAATCGGCACACTGGTCTCGATGTGAACCGCGGCAATGTCGTTCATTTGCGGCGTTGAGGCCGGCAAGGGATCGAGTGTGTTGACGTCAAGGCGATCGAGAACCTTGCTGACCCGGGCTCGCACGATCCGGTTAGCATGCTTGAGCAAGTAGAACTTTTCATGCCCGCACGGATCGGCGTGCAACCAGACCAGCTTAGCCGCCAGATTCGTCGAAGAGTGCGGCAATCCTGTTTCCGCGACCAGCAGGTCTCCGCGGCCGACATCGATTTCATCTTCCAGGGTGACGGTAATCGAGCTTCCCGGACCCGCCGACTCAAGTTCCCCATCAAAGGTGACGATGGACTTCACCCGGCTGCGCGTTCCCGCTGGAAAGGCTGTGACCGCTGCGCCCCGGCGAAGCACGCCGGAAGCCACCTGCCCGGCGAAACCGCGAAAATGGGAATCCGGACGTATCACATACTGAACCGGGAGACGGAGGGGCCTGGAATGATCGGAGCCGCGAACAGGAACATTTTCCAGATACTCAAGGAGCGTGGAGCCCTCAAACCAGGGCATGTGAAGACTCGGCTGGACGATGTTGTCTCCCTTGAGAGCGCTGACCGGGATGGCATAGACGTTCGGAATGCCCAGCCGTGCCGCCAGGTCTTTGAACTCTTTGGCAATGGCAGTGAACACCGCTTCGTCGTAGTCAACCAGGTCCATCTTGTTGACGGTCGCTACGACCTCTCGAATGCCGAGGAGCGCAGCAATACACGTATGCCGGCGCGATTGCCTTAGGACTCCGCGACTTGCGTCAATCAGGATGACAGCGGCGTCAGCGCTAGAGGCGCCGGTTGCCATATTGCGCGTGTACTCTTCGTGTCCGGGCGTATCGGCGATGATGAATTTGCGGCGCGGCGTGGAGAAGTAACGATATGCAACATCAATGGTAATTCCCTGCTCACGCTCGGCGCGCAAGCCATCGGTTATCAGAGAGAGATCGATCGGGCCGTCGGAGCGGTTGATCCCGCTGTTTTGGATGGAGACGAGTTGATCCTCATAGACGCCCTTGGTGTCATACAGCAGTCGTCCAATCAGTGTGGACTTACCGTCGTCGACGCTTCCCGCCGTGGTAAAGCGCAAAAGATCGGCTGTTTCGGACACGAGGTTCGCGGAACTCAGGCTCAACGATTCAGCAATTGCAGCAGTCATAAACTCCACCCCTAGAAATAGCCCTCGCGCTTCTTGAGCTCCATGGATCCTTCCCGGTCGTGGTCGATCACGCGATTCTCGCGTTCCGACCGGCGGAAGCCCATCATCTCCTCGATAATCTTGGGCACTGTGTCTGCCTCGGATGGGATCGCGCCGGTGCAAGGCACACAGCCCAAGGACCGCATGCGGCACTTGATTGTTTGCGGGCGCTCCCCCGGCAAGAGCGTGACGCCCTGTCCGATCAGCAGAATCGACTCGCCCCGCCGCACAGCTTCGCGGTCTTTGGCGAAGTAGAGCGGAACAACGGGAATGTTCTCCGAGGCGATATAGAGCCACACATCCAGTTCGGTCCAATTGGACAGAGGAAAAACCCTGATGCTCTCGCCCTTGTTGTGGCGCCCGTTGTACAGATTCCACAATTCCGGGCGCTGGTTCTTCGGGTCCCACTGTCCCTGGGTGTCGCGAAAGGAATACACGCGCTCCTTGGCGCGCGACTTCTCTTCATCGCGCCGGGCGCCGCCGAAGGCCGCGTCAAAGCCGCCGTCGGCCAGTGCGTCGAGCAGCGCGCGTGTTTTCAGCAACCCGCAGCACTTCTGCGTACCGAGTACATAAGGATTAGCGCCCTCGCTCAGGGCTTGGCGGTTGGTGTGAACGATCAGCTTGGCTCCCACCTCGCGGGCATACCAGTCGCGAAATGCGATCATCTCCGGGAACTTGTAGCTGGTATCGATGTGAAGCAGCGGAAACGGAATTCTTCCCGGAAAAAATGCCTTTTGCGCGAGCCGAAGCATCACCGACGAATCCTTGCCGATGGAGTACAGCATCACCGGCTTAGCGAACTCCGCCGCCGCCTCCCGCAAGATGAAGATGCTCTCGGCCTCCAGCCGTTTTAAGTGACTTGTCTGCATTTTTGACCGCGCTTCCAGCGTTCCTCACAACTTCGCCCGCATCCCCAAAAACAAACCCGCCACCTGAAGCGTCTCAGATGGCGGGTGAACTTGACTTCGTATTAAACCAGGTCTATTTCACAAACTCATCGCCCAAGACGCGATCGCGCATCGCCATACAACAACACATCGAAATCGCGTTTGGGGAAAAAGAAATCATTGCGTACCAGACACACGTTACATGGAGCGGCCTGGAAGTGTCAAATCTCCTTGCCAAATCGGGAATGATGCGTCCAGGTCGCCGCTACAGATTTCCACGTTTCAAAAATGGTTCCGCAGTTCGGCAAAGGTCTCTACCTGCAACAGGCGCAGCCCGTCGGGCGCGGCGTTGACTGTCTCATGCTCCAGCACCCAGGTATTGTCGTGGGGAACAAAAACTGCGTTGATGCCGGCGGCGAGCGCGGGATTGATGTCCGATCGCGGACTATTACCCACCATCCAGGTGGCCTCGGGCTCCAGCCGGTATTTCAAAACCATTTGTTTGTACGTGTCCGGGGTCTTCTCAGGCACGATCTCGACGGCGGCAAAATAATCTTTCAACCCCGATCGTTCAACCTTCCCCAATTGCTCGGTGAAGTTGCCCTTGGTCATCAGAACCAGGTGGTGGCGGCGGCTTGAAAGGTAGTCAAGCGTTTCCGGAACCCCCGCAATCAGTTCCAGCGTGGAGGTGGAGACACGATGGGCAAAGCCCCAGATGAACTCGTGCAGCTCGGGTGTGACCGGCTGTCGCGCAAGGCGTTCAAAGGTCTTGACCAGAGAATGGGCGAAGCTGTGTGCGCCGTAGCCGCGCTCAAGGATGGTTTCCCGCTCCACCTGGTTGAGAAACTCGCGCACCTCACGCGGCGACATCTCCTGATGGTCCAACATTCGCATGAAGTCGGCGATGGCCTGCTCGAAATAGACGTTGTTTTCCCATAGCGTGTCGTCGGCGTCAATCAGCAGAGCCTGGGGATTGGGGTAAGGTTCCAGCATCCTTTTCGTATCATAAACGCACAAAAGCGCACGTGGATTTCAGCGGATCAGACGAATTGAACGGGAAACCGGAGGGAATTCCCTGTCCGGTTCGCCATCAAGTGGCAGCGTTCGCCAACGCGAATTTTGAAATGTTACTTCCGTGCTTATTCCGCGTGAATCCGCGGTAATTTTTTCCGGCTCCCTTTGCTACAATCGGGCGAATGATACCGCGACATCTCCTCCTCACCGCCCTTATAACGTTATTCGGCGTCCAGGGCTTGCTCGGCCAGGCCGGCCGTCGCGCCGAGGCCAAGCCGAAGACCATGGAACAATGCGTAATCTACGAACCCATCCACGTTGACCTTACCGCGGAAGTCGCCAAGTTTCAGCTGGTCTCCATGCCTTTCAGCGTAACCGGTCTGAGCCCTACCGAGCAGAAGATGGCCTACAAACTGGTGGAGGCCGCGCGTTACCTGGAC
>Ga0126371_10004556_pt1 | contig 12219 bp, 15 predicted proteins | sample PanSoiMetaPlot_4_FD_110145 | JGI IMG/M metagenome (GOLD analysis project Ga0126371, IMG submission 110145) | Tropical forest soil microbial communities from Panama - MetaG Plot_4 | ecosystem: Environmental > Terrestrial > Soil > Tropical forest > Bulk soil | place: Panama | collected 2016-02-17
TAACCTCCAGTCATCATTGCACGGTTAGCGAGGCTAGGCTTTTGACTGCAGCTTAATTGGGATCATCACTTGGACGGGCAACTCGGAATCCAGTGGACTGAAGTGGCTAGAGAGGTCAGTTCCTTAGAAGCCGAATAACAGATTGTGAGCGTGATCACAGCCATATCGATCTTCCGTGCACATAATTCCTGCCGGTCTGGGGACGTTGGTGAGACACACGAGAATCATCGTGACCCGTTACGGCGGACCTGATGCCTTGCAGGTGATCGAAGAGGAGTGCCCTCAGCCCCGCCGTGGGGAAATCCGAGTGAAAGTACTGGCTGCGGGTGTGAGCTTGCCTGACGTACTCGCGCGCGAGGGTGTTCATCCGGAAACACCGCGTGTACCCTATACGCCCGGTTGGGACTTGGTCGGTATCGTGGATCAGATCGGCGAAGAGGTCTCCGGTTTTGAACCAGGCCAAACGGTTGCAGCCATGCCGATCAGTGGCTGTTACGCACAGTATGTTTGCTTGCCGCCAGGCAAGTTCATTCCCGTACCCAAAGGTTTGGACCCGGCAGAAGCCGTTGCGGTCGTCTTGAACTACATCACCGCATACCAAATGCTGCATCGCTCGGCGCAGGTAAAGGTGGGGCAGCGCGTGCTGATTCACGGCGCTTCAGGCGGTGTCGGCACTGCGTTGCTGCAACTGGGGCGGCTCGCCGGCGTGGAAATGTACGGAACGTGTTCGGCGAAGGCGGCGGAGATAGTTAAGGAACTTGGCGCTACTCCCATCGACTACCGTAATTCTGACTTCGTCCAGGAGATCCATCGCCTCACTCGTGACGGTGTGGATGCTGTTTTCGACGGCATCGGTGGGGACAACCTGTGGCGCTCGCGTGAAGCACTCCGCGAAGGCGGTTGCGTGGTGGTCTACGGATTTCAAGCCAAGCTGCGCGGAGGAAGGATGGTTTCAGGCGCGCCGAATGGACGGCACCCGATTCGCGAATCCGCCATCTTGGGAGGGTACATCCTCCGGAACTGGTGTCGGCCGGGCCGCAAACGCATGATGCCCTACAGTATTCAGTGGCTGATGCGGCTGAAACCTACTTGGTTCCACCACGACCTGCTCACACTGTTCGACCTACTGCAGCAGAAGAAGATCAAGCCGCTGATCGCACAACGGTTGCCTCTTTGTCAGGCCCGACAAGCACATGAATTACTAGGAAGCGGAGGCGTTATCGGTAAGATCGTGCTTATGACCGCTCTGCCGGGATGAGACAAATTCGAAAAGGGCGGCCTCTGGGACATGTGTAACCAGAGACACCGCCCACAAGATTTCTACTGGGTCTAGTGCTCGCGCCGGGCTTCGTCCGCATCCTCCGCCAGATCGCGGAGCAACTCAAAAAACTCCGGGGGTTGACCGATGAAGAGTCCCATTGCCGTCAGGAAATTCACTACGCCCATGGCAATGCCCCGCGTTTCGGTGGGTCGAATGATCGAGCATTGCGGGAGCTTGCGGCTTAGGAACGGGCACGGCTCCGGCATAATCAGATTGGTTTGAAATTCCTCCCCGCCAAAGGGCGCAGAATTTAGATCGGGAAAAGTCACAGATACGCCTGTAGCAGGATCGACCGCAGTCAGCGAGGGCGCGTTACCCGCTTTGTCCGACCAAGTTTGGAAGTGCATTGTCTCGGTAGGACCAATGCTGATCAAGATTCGCAAGACTTCGACGCTGGTCGCTCTCTGTGCCATGGAGGGGTAGAGGCTATTTCCTCCTTGCTCGATGGTCGGAAAGTGAAATGCCGCAGTGTTCGCAATGGCCTGCAGGAAGTTGGAATCTTTCGTGTCGTCGTTAGTTCTGGGAATGGCAGTATGCTGGCCCGCGGCCAAGGTTGGCACGGCTTGCGGAAACTTAAATTTCGGATCGAGATCAGGGTTATGACCGCTATCACGGTAGCGTGTCCACCAGCTCGTATCGAGCGTAAGCTGCGTAAGATTCGTGAGCCGTAGCGCTCCGGTCGATCCAGTCGCCATGCTGCCAGGAAGGTTGCGAAACGGCTCCAAATTAACCGTGTCCGCTCCCTTAGAAGCTAGATATGCATTCAGGAAATTTTGGTGAGTGAACTCATCGTCCGTGTTGTCGTGAATGTACTGTGCCATGTCAGAGTCGAGCACCGTGAGTGCTGCCGTGTAGGCAGGGTTGCCGGTCCCGCCGCCGCCGGGAAATTCGTTGTCTTGAACTCCTCCAAGTTCGTTGTATTGCACCCAGAAATCCGTCTCCAGGATTTCAGCCGCGGCTGCGAAGCGAAGCAGTGCAGCGTCGCCCCGGTTAAGACGACCGCTGTGTTCCTCAGGTCCCTTCTCGGCTAAAAGCGGTGACATATTTGCGAGCAGGCCGACGCCAGTGGCGACACCTGCTGTTGTAAGCCCATTTTTCAAGAATGAACGGCGATTCGTTGCGGCTTTCATGTCGGTCCACGTTTCGTACATAAAGCCTCCTCGTGGACAAACAGCTTGGGACTAGAAGCTCCAGGAAGTGTCCATGCAACGTCAAAATATTGTCATTAGTTTGCTTCGAATACGTGGGAAAAGCGGCAAGCAACAGAAAGAGGACTTTTGTCTCATCATCCAGAGTCGTCTCGATGGCTGTCGTTAACAAGCGATTACACATGTTTGCGCCTTTTGTTACTCTTCTCAGGAGTCAATCTAACTAGACGATCTGCCCTAGAGATGGAACAGCTGCTGCGCGTTGCTGCGACCGATCTTCAAACGATCTGCGTCGCTGAGAGGCGCACGATCGAACCACTCAGCTGCGATACCCATGTCCTCAAAAGGAAAGTCCACAGAATATAGAATGCGGTCGCGGCCGACCTCAAGCATGACTTCTGTCAGGGTCTGTGTCCGAAAATTTCCACTGGTCGTAATATGGAAGTTCTCCCGCAAATAATGCCCAATTGGATGGTTCGCCTTCGGACGAACTCCCAATGTCCTTGATATGCGGTTATCGATGCGCCAAAGGCTGCATGGTAGACCCTCCCCAAGATGGCCCAGGATTAACTCTAGCTTAGGGTAATCGTCGAACAACCCACTACCCATCATTCGCAAGGCATGAATTGATGTTTCGGCGGTGAACCCCCACACCGAACCGGTCAACCAAGCGTGCCCTTAATAGGCCGGTTGATGCGCGGGCAGGGGAGAGCGCGGATGGAGGTAAAACGGCACGTTGAGCTGGTCGACAGTGGCCCAAAAATCTCGATATTGGATGCCGGTCCGTCTCCTGGTAGCTGCTCGCACCAAGACAACACGATTTCGGCGGCTTTACCGCAAGCCGCTCAATGAAAGTACCTATGTCAACTCCTTTCGTCCTTCTTCGCATGACCGCGAAGACCAGAATTCCAACCTGACTGAAGGAGTTTCAGAGACGCCATCCGCACCCGAAGAAATGAATGACCGGACTTCGGTACAACATCAATATTCCATTGTTCGGCAAGTCTTCCAGTCCGATGGGACAGGCGAGGAAGTCCGGACAGACGAAATGTTAAAGGGATATCAGATCGCACCGAACGAATTCGCTGCAATGGACACTCAGGAAATTAAGGCAGCAGAAATCGACACTTCCGGCACAAATTGATCTATTTCACTTCGTCAAGGCGATAAAAGTTGATCCGATTTATTTCGAGCGCTCGTACTACATCACTCCCGACTCGAGCGCGGAAAAGGCTTACGCACTGTTACTCGAAGCAATGCGGAAAGAGGAGTGCTTTGGGATTGCCCGAATCGGGATGCACCGTGGGAGCACATGCTGATTCTCCGGCCTTCGGAAGACTATCTCGTCGCATATACGATGTTCTATGCGAACGAGGTGCGCCCGCACCACACTTCGAGTAAAAACCGAATTCAGCAATAAAGAACTTTCTATGGCAACCGCGCTAATCAAAGGTTACGAGGGAGATTTTGACCCCAACCAGTTCAAAGACCTATACCAAGAACGATTTGGAAGCTTTTGGAAGAGATGATGAAAGCAATGCCGAGAATATTCGAGGTCGGCGACATTCATCATGCATCGACAAAAGACCCGCAATAACATCTCAACTGAAACTTGCGTCGAGAATCAGTTCTCCCCATTGATTTCAGACGAAGCCCCATAAACGGTGTTATCAGCCGAAGCCGCGCTGTTCCCCCACACGGCAGAATTGCCCCAAACCGCGCTGAAGCCTGTGTTGGTGCTGTTGCCCCACACCGCGCTATTTCCCCAGACGGCAGAGTTGCCCCACACGGCTGAGCTTCCCCACATTGCCGAACTCCCCCACATCGCCGAACTGCCCCACATGGCCGAGGAATCGGAAATGAGCGTGACCGTCTGCGAAGTGTAATCGAACGAGACAGTCGGCGAAACCGCAGTAGCGCCAGCAGGGAAGGGATCAGTATTGTTCAACGCTGCTTGGATGTCGATGTAGCCAGCGCCCACAGTGAAGGCGTCATATTGGTCTGTGTACGTCACGCCGGTAGACGGATCGAGCACACTGCTGAATGCCGGAAACGTTTTGTAGGCAGTCTTCATCAGTCGAGCCTTCACCTGATCCGGCGTCAACTGAGGCTGCGCTTCGAGTATGTCTGCAACCGCACCACTAACAACACCCGCCGCCATGCTGGTTCCACTCAATACAAAATACTTGTCCGAGTAACCGTTCTGCCCCCGCTCATAGCTGGAACGCTGAGCGCGGTTGTTCGGATATGTTTTTTCCAGAGTCGCGCCGATCTGGAGCGATGTCATTAGGTTTCCGGGGGCAACCACATCCGGTTTCAATACATGATCGATCCCGGTTGGACCCTTCGAGCTGTAACTGGCAACCCGATCGTCGGCACGATCCGGTGTGCCCATCGTCCTCATTGCTCCGACCGTTATCACATAGGGATCATTGCCCGGTGCGCTTATCGTTCCGTACCCCTGCTCACCAACCGAGTTGTCACGACCGTAGTTGCCAGCGGAGACCACCACCACAATACCGGCCTTCCATGCTGACTCCACGGCTTGGCATAAGGGATCTAACTTGTAGCTCTCGAAAATTGGTCGTCCTACTGAGAGATTGAGAACACGAATGTTGTAGCTGTTCTTCAGTTGGATTGCTCTGTTGATCGCGTTGATCACCGAGCTATCCGTACCCTTACCGTTTTTGTCGAGCGCACGCAGATTGATCAGTGTGACGTTGGGTGCAATACCGCGAATGACTGAATAGCAATTACTGCAGGTTGAATCTTTTCCCGTACCTCCGATGATACCGGCGATATGCTCGCCGTGACCGTACGTATCCGCTGTGCCTCCATCCGCTGCAAAATTTTCCTGGTACACAATTCGATTGTGGCCATTGGTATCCTTCAGGTCGTCATGACCACTGATTCCACTGTCCACGACAGCGACCCCAATCCCCGATCCGTCATAACCAAGAGCCCAAGCGTAAGGTGCGTTGACAGCAGGTGCTGCATTGCTCAGGAACGAGCGCACTGGTCGATCTGGACTAATGTAGGCAACGTCGGGATCATTCGCGAGCGTTCGAAGTGCGCTACCAGGAAGATGAAAGGCCGCCCCGCGGATCCCCTCCAGATGTACTTTGCTGGTTCCACCTGCACGAGCCACTCGGGCGTAATGCCGAGCAGTCGGTTTACCCCTGTATTGCACGATCACATCTACGGACCTACCTTGAAGAGAGCCGCGGAGTTCGGGAGAAAGCTTCTCGCGATGTGAGCCACCGATGGCACCTGATGCCGCCCCCATCGAGGGAGTCAACGTGAAAGTCAGGAGCAGCATGATTCGTGTCGATCTCAACCCACGTTTTATCAGCGAGATCTGAATCATAAAGAATTACCTCAGTAGCAATTGGTGGATGCAGTCAGCCTTCCAGACCCCAAAAGACGCAAAAGTAAGCAGATATAGGACTTGGGGGTAGGCCATGTTTTAGGGAATCGGACACTTTGTCCTGATGGAACTCAACACTTCTTCTCCGGGCTAGGCGCAAGTATTGCAAAGGAACGAGTTTTTATTCGCAAGGGGATTGAGGACATTTTGTCCGTGAATTCATCGCGGGCACTCTGTCGTTAATAGAGAATTGCTTTTAACGGCAAACTTCATCTCGGACCGCCAAGAGATGAGCCCCAGCGCGAACTAGTCGCTAAACAATCTCCTCTTCGACTCCGTCCTACGGCATCCAAGCCCTGGCATGATCACAGGCAATCGACGTACGGGACGTTATATGGTGGTGCTTGTCGTGCTTGTTCTGCTTAGTTTCATTACGGTGCTGGTGTGGGTTCATAAGCACCGGACACGAGAAAGGCGTCCCCTCGTAAACGTGTCCTGTATCTGCACACATCAATTGGTGGACAATCCCAATCTGCATTCTTTCGTGGTTCACGTGGAAAAGACATAAAGCCGCTCGGAGAATTCTCACCAAATGTCGTGCTATGGCCAAATTCTAATGCTCGGTGACGAGCGCGAAGCGCGTGAGGATGTAAGACGCAACGGCGGCAAGTGGGTGGGAGAAACACCTTACTGAAAGATCGCTTGCGATTCTGGCGGGCAGCGTCACCGCGAAGATCTTGCGGTTCTCGTGTGCCAGCATTGTGCCCAGTCCGAGTGCCTCGAGTCTGCAAAAAACTCATTTTTCGCTCCTCTTCGGGTTGCGGTGGCAGATGTAGACGGAGATGGCAGGCTCGACCTGGTTGACCGGGGTTGGAGCATCGGAGAAGGCACCGTACAACTGCTACTAGGGCATGGCGACGGAAGCTTCCAGCGTCCAGTTGCGTATGGTTCGGGTGGTTATTTGTCCTACTCGGTCGCAGTAGCTTCAAAGTTCTCGATCCAACACGACGGATTTCGATGTGTCGGTCACAACTGAAACTCTTCTCACATGGTTGATCCATGTACTAGTTGTCGCTGTGTAGTTAGGAGCACAGCCACCCATGCGCCGAAAACTACATCAGATGCCAAGCAAAAACCCGGCCACCATTGCGGGACACCGGGGATGTCTATGAAGAAGTGACGGACAAAGTCAAACCTTGAAGCCAAGAACGGCAAACAAGACGAAAACGCCTGCAACGATGCTTTCAATGATTAGCGTGCGGGTCGAAGCTCCCATCACAGCGAATAACGCTAGTAGGACGCGATCACGATAAGTACCGTTGGATAGAATGCGCGCTCACGGTCAAAACCAACGACAGCAGCAAAAGCAGCCACAGCCAAAGTTAAGGTCACACCGATTAGGTATTCCATTTTTGTTCCCTCAAGTAGGTAGTTCCCCTCGTTGTGCATGACAGGGATTGCTACAACAACAGCGGACCGGAGCTTTTGCGAGATTATGCCAGATCGGTTAGCGTGACAATTATGGGGGTGTGGTCAGAAGGCTTTTCCTGCCCGCGAGGTTCCTTATCGATTTCGCAGCTTTCCAATCGACTTGCCAGCGTTGGGGATAATAAGAAGTGATCGATTCGTATACCTCGATTGTTTTGGAACGCCTGCCGAAAGTAATCCCAGAACGTGAAATGTCCTATTTCGCCCACGTGCAACGACCGGAACGCATCCGTGTATCCCATACCCAACATCGCACGATAGCGGGCTCGCGGCTCCGGCTGAAACAAGGCATCGTGTTCCCAAGAAGACGGCTTGTGGCAGTCAATGTCCTCAGGAATCACGTTGAAGTCGCCGCCTACTAGAGTCGGCAGGTCGTCCTGCTTCCATCTGATCATTTGCTGAGTGAGTCGATCCATCCAAGCTAACTTGTACGTAAACCTGTCACTCCCTACCGGATTGCCATTCGGAACATAAATATTGACGATCCGGATGTGCCTGACGATTACTTCCAAGAACCGCGCATGAATATCGGAATCGTCTCCGATGAGAGCCTTAGCAATCGTCTCCATCGGATGCCGCGAGAGGATAGCAACCCCGTTATAGGCTTTCTGCGTCACCGCTACGCTCTCATAGCCGAGCGTCTTGAAGGCTTCGGACGGGAACTCCGTCCCTTTCAGTTCTTGCAACAACAACACATCCGGTTCGCGAACTTTCAGCCATGCTGTGACATGGGTCAACCGAGAGCGAACAGAATTCAAATTCCAACTAGCGACTTTAAACATCAATCCGCATTCTAGCGTCGAGTGGGAGGGCGGTCATTGGCTGAGAAGGATTTGCGGTTTATCTGGTCACAAACCGAGGGATTTCAGGCCAGTTGCCCGTTCAGGTTGACCGCTCATGCTTTCTCTTAGATGATTGCAGCCATGGACGTTGAACGCATCATTGACGAGATTGAGCAGCTACAGGAAATGTTCGAAGCGCCGGATATTAGGCCACTCAGCCCAAGCGACATCTCTGCTGCGAATCGAAGGCATGATGAGATGCTCGCGTACAGCCCGTGGTTTCGGCTGTGGCAGCATTTTGGCGTCTGCTGCCGACCTGAGCCTCAAGAACTCCGATTCGGCGCCACTGAAGGCTGACACTTCCCACGGCAAATGATGAAGACCATCGGATTCTCGGGAAGCCTCCGGAGACTCTCATTCGTGCTGCTTAGGATATTCAACGATAAATACGCGCTCGGCAGGGCCGCTGCCGAGCAAGCTGCTGCCGCCATTCGCACAGCCATCACCGAGCATGAGCGGGCGCGAATCATCGCTGCGACAGGCGCTTCCCAGTTCGAATTTCTTGACACGCTCACCAAAAGTCCAGATATCGATTGGCCCAAGGTGGAGATCTTCCATCTCGATGAGTACATCGGTTTGCCGATGACGCATCCTGCCAGTTTTCGCAAGATACTGCTCGAGCGGCTGGTCCGACCAACGGGAATAACAAAATATCACTGGCTCGACGGAGACGCTGCAGATCCATCTGAAGTCGTGAGCGTCATCGGCCGCGAGCTTTCATCCGCGCCAATTGCTATTGCTTTTCTTGGAATTGGCGAGAATGGCCATATCGCTTTCAATGATCCCCCCGCAGATTTCAAAACCGAAGAACCATACGTCATCGTGAATCTGGATGAAGCATGCCGGCGTCAGCAGGTTGGCGAGGGTTGGTTCGCCGACATTTTGCAAGTGCCTGAGCAGGCGATCTCGATGTCAGTCCGCCAGATTCTCAAAGCCAAGGAACTCCTCGTAGTAGTTCCTGATGCAAGAAAGGCGCGAGCGGTGAAAGCCTGCCTTGAAGGCGAAATTAACCCGATGGCCCCAGCGTCGGTCCTGCGTACACATCACGATACGACGGTATACCTGGACACAAATTCGGCTTCCTTATTGAGTCTAAATTCGCACCACTTCAGCGACAATGAAGCGCAAGTGGTGGTCTGAATAATCGGACAGCACACAAATAATGGCAACTGCCGGGAAGCCGACTTGCAATTACGCGATCGCCTCCCTGCGTTGGTGGATTGGTGGGTACTTGTTTGCCTCCACGGTCATCAACTACATCGACCGGCAAGGTTTCTCGCTACTTGCGCCTTACCTAAAATCCCAATACCACTGGACTAACAGGCGACCCCATCATGATTGTCGCGGGTCTGGTGCCATTTGTCGGCATGATTTTAGTGCTACTGCTGGTCCGCAACACCGAGGCGACAGACCAAGGCCTGGTGCGTAGGATCTGAACCGTTTGCGTCGCTTCAGCATCAGCGGCGAAAATCCCCGCTGCTAAACTGTTTGCCTTGCAGCAGGAAACCAATCGACACCAGAGCACAGGTGCGCAATCAACCGTGGAGGAAAAGCGTGAGCACGGAAACAAAAATCAATCGGAGGACGTTCTTGTCCAACTCCGCAGCCTTGATTGGCGGAGGATCAGTCTTTGCTCGTACCGCTCTTTCGTACGGCAGAGTTCTGGGCGCCAACGATCGTATTTCGTTATGCCACATCGGAACCGGAAGTCGCGGCACGGAGTTGGACTGGATCGTATCGCAGCTTAGGACGAGCCATAATGTTGAAATGACCGGCGTCTGCGATTTGTGGCGCTTGAACCGTGAGAAAGCTGTCGTCAAGAATGCAAAGTTTTACGGCCGTGCGCCGCGCGCGTTTCAGTATTTGGAGGACGTACTTGCGCTTAAAGATATCGATGCCGTGATCATTTCAACCCCAGAGCATTCCCACTCGCCAATCCTGAAAATGGCCGCAGAAGCAGGCAAAGATGCATATGTTGAAAAGCCAATGGGCAATGTTCTGGCAGAGGCGAAGTCTGCGCGCGACGCGGTCATACAAAATGGGCGGATCGTACAAGTCGGCACGCAACATCGCAGTGAACCCCATCCCAGAACCGCGCAGGAATTAGTGCAGACCGGGGTCCTCGGCGATGTGAGCAAAGTGGAAATCGTTTGGAACTACCACGGTCCAAGATGGCGGGGACGTGAGGAGACGAAGCTGGTCAGTGAAGACGATACCGATTGGCGTAAGTGGCTACTTACTAAGCCCTACCGTCCGTTTGATCCTCAAGTCTATTGCGAATTTCGCTTGTACAAGGAATTCTCCAGCGGCATTCCCGATCAATGGATGAGTCACGCGATCGATCTCGTGCATTGGTTCATGAACGACAGCTTTCCACGTTCGGTTATCGCTCATGGTGGCGTTTTTGCCTGGCACGATGGCCGCGAAAACGCCGATACGTTCCAAGCGCTATTGGAATACCCGAAAGGTTTTCTGGTCAGCTACTCAACCAGCTTTGGCAACGACGCTCCAGGATTCACGCGCTACATGGGGAAGCAGGCAACTCTCATCAACATAGGAGGCGAAGGCAGCCCACGCTATCAATTAGTTCAAGAGAAAGGCACGCACGAAAACGACGCCGAGATCGACGCAAAAAGGTCCTCGAACTACGTTCTTCTGCCCGGCGAAACCAAGCTTCCGCCGATGGGCATAGACGACTTGTCCCTTGGACATATGTCCAACTGGTTCGAATGCCTGCGCTCCCGCCAGCAGCCTCATTGCACGGTACATGAAGGCTTCGCCCACTCAGTAGCGTGCATCATGGCGGCTGAATCCTACTGGTCGGGAAAGAGGCAGTATTGGGACACGGCCAATGAGACCATTCTGGACCGTCCGCAATAGGTTCTCAAACATGAGGTTTTGATTCCAGGTTGATGAGTGCTTGACTCCGTTAGCTTTGCAGCGGAATTGCTCGGAAGAGACAAAACGCCTGAAACGAAAGCTGTAGTTCGCCGAAATTCTATCCGGGCTGAACCTCTTTCCAATCGGTAATATTCCAGCTGAGCTGGTTCGATATACGCAGCAGTTGTCCCGCCCAAACGATCACGTGTTGCCAGCGCCCAGGGATTTTGTCTTCCAATAGATTGCTCAGAGCTATTCTGCTACAACAGCGGCGTCTGAGGACTAGCCGTCATCACGCGTTTGATGGTCGCGTTGGCTCGAGGGCTTTATTGGAGTTCTCTTTGGCAAGCCAGAGGAAGTGAAAGCCCATGTACGTTCCAATCGCCTCGGTGATGAGCAACAGATATGCGGTCAGGACAAACGTGATACCCCATTCACTCGAAGGCTGTAAGTGGATTTGATCTGGGCTAACAACTAGAAAATGGTGATAAGAGCCGAATAGCAATGAAGCGAACATCGAAAGCGACAGGAGGGAGAGACCGAGTCGTTTCTTGACTGTCCAAACGAGCACCATCGCGACCAAAGGAAGGATTAGCACGACCAAGATGACGAAGGCCGAGCCAGAGGGCGGAAGTCCAACGCACAATTCACGGTGGGCGAGACCGTGCGCCATGTTGACGAGCAGGTGGGCAACAACGATGGCGGTCGTATAACTGGCAGCGCGGCTCATGCACAAAGATTACATCAGCGCAGGGGAGGTTTCACGCCGCCTCCGCCCCTACCTGCAATGTGCGCCTTCAGAATCGACAAACTGTGCCAGCACTCCACCGAAGTCCTGCTTCTTGGGAGGCGTTGAAAAGGACGCCCTTGGCGCTCAAGTCCTGGTAGAAGGCTTCATGGGAGCGGCTTGCCGTCACGGAAAGAAGCCGCCGGTTGGGCCGTCCTTCGGCAAAGTCGCTGCCCATACGATTCCTACAGCGCCCTCCGCGACCGTGATTCACCCGGAACGGCCAGTCGTGAGTCGGCGATTTCGCGGTCGTTGAAGGCCCAAAGACACGCGAGCTTGAAATTAAGGACCTCGGAAGCGCTTGGATCAGACATTGACGACTACCTTGCCAATCTGAGCGTTGGATTCGAGGAAGCGCGTCGCTTCTTGGATCTGTTCAAGAGGGA
>Ga0126371_10004557_pt1 | contig 12217 bp, 12 predicted proteins | sample PanSoiMetaPlot_4_FD_110145 | JGI IMG/M metagenome (GOLD analysis project Ga0126371, IMG submission 110145) | Tropical forest soil microbial communities from Panama - MetaG Plot_4 | ecosystem: Environmental > Terrestrial > Soil > Tropical forest > Bulk soil | place: Panama | collected 2016-02-17
CCCAACAAAATTACCCAAGACGATTTCAAAAACTGGGTCCAAGAGCGCGGCCTCTACTACTGGAGCGATTTCGACTCGAAATACACGCCGCTCCTTTCCATGCATGACCCAGGTGAACAGGACCTCACCGGTGGCCTGGTCTACACGCTTTACGGCAAAGGCACCTACATCTACACCGGACTGGCCTTTTTCCGCGAACTTCCCGAAGGCGTCCCCGGCGCCTACCGCCTCTTCGTCAACCTCCTCTCCGCCTCGCAACCTGCTCCCTGACGATCCGGACAAAGTTGTCATGCTGAAGGGCCGCGCCGTTTGCGGCCTGAAGGATCTCAACGTCAGCTCAGGCAACCAAGTAAACCAACTAAGCACACGCGCCCGCACGCGCCTCGCTCTGCGTTATGCTCTCTTTGTCCTGTTGCACGAATATTTCGCGCTTCCCTCTCGCCCCGAGTCGAAGCGCGCCTAAATCTTGGGGGAGCGGATCCAGCATGAAACTTTCTAACCGCGCGCCGCGCATGGCTTTTCTCCATCGCGCATTTTATTTTTCTCTACTCGTCCTTCTCAGCCTCGCTCTCGCCTCCACTGCCTGCGCGCAGAAGAAAAAGAAAAAAGATGATAACTCTACTCCGCCCCCCGCCGCCGCGCAGCCCCCCGACGAACAGAAAATCGACGTCGCCATTGGCGAGATGCTCGGCGCCTGGCAACTCGGCGACATCGAAAAGCTCCACGCGCACTACGCCGACGACGTGGACGTCGTCAACGGCATGTGGGCGCCACCCGTCGTTGGGTGGCCAACCTATCTCACCAGCTACCAATCGCAGCGCGCCCGCTCGCAGCAGGTCCGCCTCGATCGCAGCAACACCCTCATCCGTATTACGCCGGAAGGCAACACCGCTTGGGCCTGTTATCAATGGGAATTTACTGCCGTGGTGGATGGAACTCCGGTTTCAGCCTTCGGTCATACTACGTTGGTCTTCGAAAAACGCAACGGAGTCTGGTTGATCGTGCACAACCACACTTCCTTGGTGCAAGCTTCCCAGACGGGAACACCTGCCACTCAGCCGCCTGCGGCAACACCCACAAAGCCCTGAACCCGAGGGGGCCTCTTCTTCGCCGCCACTCGCGGTCAGAAATTCTTTAACCCGTGGTATACGAACATCCCAGCGATCACCAGCAGCAGCACGCCTGACGTGATCCCGCTCATCATCAACGGCTTCCCCAGCGATTCAATTTTCTGAATCAGCTCGCGCTGCTCCTTGGCCATGTGTTCTTCCGCCGCGTCAATGAAGATTTGGTCGTCTTCATGGCTGGAGAGCACGCTCCGCCAAGCAATCAAAACCAGGAATATGGCGGTAACGACCCCCCAGACGATCAGAAGATACAACAGCGGCCCCTGAAAAGCCTCCTCCATGGCAACCTCCGTTGAAACCCCTCGGCGACCCCCACCCCTGAGCAGGCGTCGCTTTTCAGGCGGAGTATAGCACTCTGGCTAAGGAATACTAGTGCCTCGGTGGCGAGAGGGTGAACTCGGTCAGGCCCGCGAAATAGCCCATTTTTAGCGTACTCAGGTGGCCTGAACTGCACTGCGGTCTACCTTGCCTCATCCGACTCCAAATATTTAACCGGCGAGGTCATTCGCGTCTCCGGCGGTCTTCTTTAGCAGACCCGGCGGAAAACGTGTTTGGCACCGGAGGTCGCAGCTAGCTCCGACACGACAGGAAGAAGGGTCTTAACCCCTGAGGAATTGCTTTTTCCTTTCCTCAATCCGCTATCTGTGCGTTAACTTCGACCTTTCGCAGAACCCTCCAATGTTCTTATTGCGCAAGTTTCTGCTCGGAAAACTTGCCCTTTCGTACAGTATCCCCTTTTCCGGAACGCGTGCTAGAAAAGTTAGAAATGAGGGGTGTGCGATGAAAAGATTCGTTCGCAGCCTGTGTCTCGCATTGCTCTTGAGCAGCCTCGTCTCGGTGCCTTCGGCTCGCGCCAGTTGGTGGCATCGTCACCATAAGGATTCCACCGACAACAGCGCCAGCAGCAAACCACCCAAGGCCAAAAAAGAACGGCACCACCGTCACGAAAAGGCTTCGCGCTCGGCTGATAGCACCTCGGCCATGACCAACGGCCCTCGTTCCATCGGCCACTGGCATCCCATGCCTGGTCCCGCCGGCGCCGGCGCCCGCTGAAGCTCACACAACCAAGCCGATCTACATTTTTATCGCCTCGGTAGGCCCGGCGGCCTTCTGCGTTTCGTTGACAAACACCCCTGCCCACTCCAAAATAAGACTTGCGTGTTTTTCCCGCAGCTGTGCCCGGATGGCGGAACTGGCAGACGCGCTAGCTTCAGGAGCTAGTGGCCTCACGGTCGTGGAGGTTCGAGTCCTCTTCCGGGCACCATTCCCTCCATCGTTCTAAATTCTTCCCGTGTTTTCAAATGCTGCAGAATTCCCGTGCTTGACACCCGCCCTGTCCTGCGGATAGATTCCCAGCGTTTCCCGGCCCCTTTCGGCAAGCGCAACGCTCGGTTCGTTTCAGTCCCAGGGTGGGCGATGGATATTTTTCCTCACGATATCCTGCTGGTAGGCGGTGGAGGCGCAGGTCTGCGCGCCGCGATCGCTGCAGCCGAAGTTAATCCCGACCTCAAAATCGCGGTCATCTCCAAGGTCTATCCTATGCGCAGCCACACCGTTTCCGCCGAAGGCGGAGCCGCGGGCGTGGCCAAGGCCGACGATTCGCTCGACGAGCACGCTTACGACACCATCTCCGGCGGCGACTGGCTCTGCGATCAGGACGCCGTCGAGGCCTTCGTCAAGGAAGCGCCGCAGGAACTCTTGCGCCTGGAACGCTGGGGCTGCCCCTGGAGTCGCCAGGACGATGGCCACATCGCCGTCCGCGCCTTCGGTGGCATGAAGAAAATGCGCACGTGGTTTGCCGCGGACAAAACCGGCTTTCACATGTTGCACACGCTCTTCCAGACTTCGATGAAGTACACCACCGTCGAGCGCTACGACGAGTGGTTCGTCACGCGTTTGCTGGTGGACGAAGGCCGCATCCAGGGCGTCGTGGCCATCGAATTGATGTCCGGCAGAATCGCCGCCATCCTTGCGAAAGCCGTCATTCTTTGCACCGGGGGCTGCGGCCGGGTCTTTCCCTTCACCACCAATGCCAACATCAAAACCGGCGACGGCATGGCCCTTGCCTATCGGGCAGGGGCGTTCCTCAAGGACATGGAGTTCATTCAGTACCATCCGACAGGCCTCCCCTTCACCGGCATCCTCATCACCGAAGCCACGCGCGCCGAAGGCGGCTACCTCGTTAACAAAGACGGCTATCGCTACCTGCAGGACTACAACCTTGGCAAGCCGGAGCCCAAGCCGGTGCTGCGTTCCATGGAACTCGGTCCGCGCGATCGCTTGTCCCAGTGCTTCGTCAAGGAAATGGAAAGGGGCCGCACCTTGCACGGCCCCTATGGCGACTACGTGCACCTGGATCTTCGCCATCTCGGCGAAAAATTGATCGACACCAAGCTGCCCTTTGTTCGCGAGCTTTGCCTTAAATACGAAAACATCGACCCGGTCAAAGAAATGATCCCCGTGCGGCCGGTCGTCCACTACATGATGGGCGGCGTGGACACGGACATCAACGGCGCAACCTCGTTACCCGGCCTCTACGCTGCGGGCGAAGTGGCCTGCGTCAGCATCAACGGCGCCAACCGCTTGGGCTCCAATTCGCTTCCGGAACTCCTCGTCTTCGGTGCACGCGCCGGACGCGCCGCCGCCGAATTCGCTCTTCAACAGCACGCCGCCGGCTCGGCCGTCTATACTCAAGCTGAAGACGAAAGAAGGGGCATCGAAGCCCTTCTGGCAAAAATCGGCGGCACTGAACGCATTGCCGATATCCGCGAAGCCATGCAGAAAATCATGGAGAAAAGCGCCGGCATCTACCGCACCGGAGCGTCGCTCGACGAAGCCGAAGCGCAGCTACTGCAGCTTCAGGAGCGCTCCTCGCGCATCACCCTCGACGACCACAATCTCACCTTTAACACGCAGCTCATGACCGCGCTCGAGCTCTCCTTCATGCTCGACGTTGCGCTCTCCATGGTCCGTTGCGCCCGCCAGCGCACCGAATCGCGCGGCGCGCACCAGCGCTCCGATTTCCCGGCGCGCGACGACAAAAACTTCCTGGCTCACTCCATGGTTTCGCGGAAGCTCGATGGCACGGCGCAGGTGGAATACCAGCCGGTGAAGATCACCCGCTGGCCGCCCGGCGAACGCGTCTACGGCCAGCCCGCGGAGAAAGCAGCCCAAGGGTAAACATCGTGGCGGAAACGATTCAACTTGAAGTCACTCGTTATTCTCCGGAGAAGGATTCCGCGCCCTCCTTCCAGAAATACGAAGTGCCACTGCGCAAGGATTGGGTGGTCCTTGACGCCCTCAACTACGTGAAGGACAAGCAGGACGGCTCGTTGACGTTTCGCTGGTCCTGCCGCATGGGCGTCTGCGGCAGTTGCGGCATGATGGTCAATGGCGAGCCGAAACTAACCTGCGCCACCTTTCTTTCCAAATATGCGCCCGGCCCCGTCCGCGTTGAGCCGCTCCGCTATTTCCCCATCGTCCGTGACCTGGTCGTCGAAATGTCCGACTTCATGGCCAAGTTCCGCAAGGTGAAGCCCTGGCTCGTTCGCAAGGACGACAAACCGCTCTCCGAGGGCGAATTCCTACAAACGCCAGAGCAACTCGAGGTCTACAAGCAATACAGCATGTGCATCAACTGCACGCTCTGCTATGCGGCATGCCCGGTCTACGGTCTCGATCCTTTCTTCATCGGCCCCGCCGCCATTGCCCTGGCGCAGCGCTACAACATGGACTCCCGTGATCAGGGCTCCGACGAACGCATGGACATTCTTTCGCAGCACGAGGGCATCTGGGGCTGCACCTTCGTTGGCGAGTGCACCAAGGCCTGCCCCAAAAACGTGGATCCCGCCGGAGCCATCCAACAATATAAGCTGGCTGCGACCATGAACTGGTTCAAGACACTGCTCGCGCCAAAGGCGCCCCGATGAGACCGCAACCCCAACCCGCGCCGACGCCTTACACGCCCTACCACCCCCGATGGTACCGCACCCCCGTCTCCACCTATTGGTGGATGCATCGCTGGGTTTACTTCCGTTTCGTTCTGCGCGAATTGACCAGCTTCGGTGTCGCCTATTTTTGCGTGATGACACTGTTGCTGGTCCGCGCGCTGTCGAAAGGTCCGCAAGCCTTCGAAGCGTTTGAAGTCCGGCTCGCCAGCCCGTTTTTCATTTGTATGACCGTGATTGCCTTGTTGCTCGCCTTGTTCCACACCTCCACATGGTTCAGCCTTTCCGCACACGCCATGGTAGTGCGCATCGGCGGCACCCGCGTGCCTGGCATTTTGATTGTTGCGGGGAACTACGCCGCCTGGCTGGTGGTCTCGGCGATTCTTGCCTGGTTTCTTTTGAGGTGAAGCGTGACCAAACGACCGATTGAACCGTTTCTCTGGACGCTCTTCAGTGGCGGCGGCGTGATGGCCGCGTTCTTCGCTCCTGTGCTCCTCTTTCTGTTATTTCTCGCGTTTCCGCTCGGTCTGTTCCATGCGCCAAGCTACGACGCACTGCATTCCTTTGTTGCCATGCCGCTCGTGCGGCTGGTTTTGTTCGTGCTTTGTTCCGTGCCGCTGTTCCACTGGGCGCATCGCTTCCGCTATACGCTTTACGATGGCCTGCAGATCAAACACCTCAACGAGTTTATCGACATCTTATGTTATGGCGGGGCAATTGTAGGTACTCTGCTCGCCGCCCTGCTGCTTTGGAATTTCTCCTGATTTACGCCCGGGCAAGGAGGCCATCATGACTCTCGTGCTGAAAAAAATCTCGAAGTCCGGAATTTCCGAGGCCTTTCAAAAGGTCGAGCTCTATCGCTACCTCAACGAGCCAGAGGAAGCCGAATCCATCTGCCGCGACATTCTCGAAATCGACCCCGACAACCAGCTCGCCATTCGTCTCCTCGGCCTCACCCTCACCGACCAGTTCATCGGCGCGCGCACCGACCGCTACGGGGAGGTCGAAGCTGCTTTCCAGTCCCTCAAGGATCCCTACGAGCGTTATTACTACATGGGCCTGCTCTACGAACGCCGCGCCAAGGCTCAGCTTCGCGTCGACTATCTGCCGCACACGCTTCTGCCCCTGTTTGAAGAAGCCATGCGCTGCTTCGCTGAGGCCGAAAAAATCCGTCCCACCGGCAACGACGATGCCATCCTGCGCTGGAACCGCTGCGTTCGTCTCCTGCAAAGCCGCCCTGACTTCGAATGGGAAAAAGCCGCGCCCTCTTTCGAAGCCCACGACAGCCCTCCAGTGTAATGTGCCCTGTAGCGGCCCCGACCCGAGCGAGGCCAACCATTCTTAGTGGGCGGTTTTTAGATCGGCACCGCTGAATTCTTCTCCATCTTCGCGTATTCTCTTTCCCTATGCGCTTCCCGCATCGCCGTCCGCATTTCGTCTCCGCGAGCTTCTTGTTGATCCTTCTTACCTGCGCTCTCACTCTCCGCTCCGACGAATGGAAAGCCCGCCACGCCCTCGTCGCCCCCAACGGCACAATGACCCTCACCATTCCTCCCTCACCCTCAGAAGTCTTCTTTCCTGGCCCCGCCGATCCTTCCGATCCTTCCTGGCTTCCCGGCATGCAGGCCTGGCGCAAGGAACGCCGCACGCAACTGCGCATGGACGATGCCGACTACACCAACCCCGATCTCGCCTGGACCCAACGCGTTTTTTCCCAAGTACAACTCCTCGTCTGGGATCGTTCCCTTTACGACCAGGAAACCCGCCAGTACACGCCCGAAAAATTCCTCGCCGAAACCGAGCACCGCCTCGGTCCCATCGACGCCGTTCTCCTTTGGCACGTCTATCCCAACATCGGCGTAGACGACCGCAACCAGTTCGACCTCCTCCGCGATCTTCCCGGTGGCCTGCCCGCGCTGCAAAAACTCGTCGGGGATTTTCATCGCCACAACGTCAAAGTCCTTTTCCCCATCCTCGCGTGGGATTCCGGCACGCGCGAAGAAGGCGCGGCTCCCTCCATCGCTCTCACGCAACTTCTGAAAGAAATCGGCGCCGACGGCATCAACTTCGACACACTCGAAAGCGTCCCTGCCGATTTTCGTGCCGCCTCCATCGCCGCCGGCCATCACCTCGCCTTCGAACCGCAATTCGAAATCCGTGACGAATCTCTCGCCTGGAGCACCCTCGGCTGGAACGACTGGGTCACCTGGGAAGATGTCCCCTACCCCTTCACGCCCATGGTCAGCAAAACCCGCTGGCTCGAACCTCGCCATATGATCAACGTCACCGACCGCTTCACCCGCGACAAAACCGACAGCCTCCAGCACGCCTTCTTCAACGGCTCCGGCTACGCCATGCTGGAAAATCTTTGGGGCTTCTGGTATCCCATGAATCCCCGCGACGCCGAAGCCGTGCTTCGGTTCACGCGCATCGAACGCGCCTTGGCCGAAAATCTCGTCAGTCCGGACTGGCAACCCCAAACACCAACGCTGCAATCCGGGATCTTTGCCAGCAAATTTCCGCTGCCCCAGCGCACCCTCTGGACCATCGTCAACCGCAACGAATTCGACGTCGATGGCGCACAACTCCGAGTGCCGTATCACCCCGGCCTGCACTATTACGATCTCTGGCATGGCGTTGAGCTTCAGCCACGCATCGACGCCCAGCGAGCCACTCTTAGCTTTTCCCTGGAAGGCCTCGGTTTCGGCGCCGTTCTCACCACTGACGAAACCGCCTCCGCCCCTCCACTCCGCGAACTTCTCCCCTTCATGGCCGAACGCTCGCACAACCCCCTGCGCGATTATCCGCGGACCTGGTCTGCCGTTCCACAAACCATCGTCGAAATTTCGCCCACCAAACCCGCAGCCTCTGCGCCCACCGGAATGATCAAAATTTCCGAAGGCGATTTCGATTTCTCCGTCCGCGGCATCGAAATCGAAGGCGGCAACGACCCCGGGGTCGACGTCCAATACCCCTGGGAAAATTCCCCGCGCCGTTCGCACCTGCATCGCCTGCACCTGCCCGCTTATTACATCGACCGCACACCGGTCACCAACGCGGAGTTCAAGCACTTTCTCGACACTAGCCATTACCATCCTGCCGACGACCACAATTTCCTTCGCGACTGGTCCAACGGCAACTTCCCCGTAGGGTGGGACAACAAGCCTGTCACGTGGGTCTCTCTCGAAGACGCGCGCGCCTATGCCGCCTGGGCTGGCAAACGCCTTCCTCATGAATGGGAATGGCAATACGCCGCGCAATCCGCCGACGCGCGCGTTTATCCATGGGGCAACGAATGGAGCGCCGCCAACGCTCCCGCCGCTGATCGCGGCCACACACGAGGCCCGCTTGCCAACGCCGATGCACATCCTCAGGGCGCCAGCCCCTTCGGCGTGCTCGATCTCATCGGCAACATTTCGCAATGGACCGACGAATACCGCGACGAACACACCCGCGCCGCCATCATCCGCGGCGCCGCCGCATATCAGCCTCTAGGTTCGGTCTGGTATTTTCCGCAGACTTACCGCCTCGACGAGCATGAAAAACTTCTGCTCATGGCTCCCAGCCGCGACCGCGCTGGCACCATCGGTTTCCGCTGCGTCGTTGACACTCCCTGACCCGCTATTCCGCCGCCAGCACCGCGTACCTCACCACAAACAACGCCGTCAAAATCCATAGCAATGGGCTCACTTCTTTCCACTTTCCCCCCGCGACCTTTGCCGCTGTGTAGGTAATCACTCCCAGGCTCAATCCCGTCGCAATGCTGAACGTCAGCGGCGTCGCCACCAGCGTAACGAACGCGGGAAACGCTTCCGTGAACTCCTTCCAATCCACCATGGCAATCGATTCCGTCATCAGCGTGCCCACCAGCACCAGCGCCGGCGCGGTGGCAAACGCTGGAATCGCGGTGGCCACGGGCGAGAAAAACATCGCCGCAAGAAACAGTCCCGCCACCACCATGTTGCTCAGTCCCGTCCGCGCCCCCGCCGCAACGCCTGCGGCGCTCTCGATGTAACTCGTCACCGTGGAGGTGCCCGTCAGCGCTCCAAACGTTGTCCCGATGCCGTCCGCCAGCAGCATGCGTCCCACGCGTAGAATCTTTCCGTCCTTCACGAAGCCACCCTGTTCGCACACCCCCACCATCGTTCCCACGTTGTCGAACAGGTCCACAAACAAAAAAATGAAAATAATCTCCAGCAGGCCAAGGTGCAGTGCGCCGCGCAAATCCATTTGCAAAAACGTCGAAGAAGGTTGCGGCAGCGCCATCCAATGCTCGGGTGCATGGGCCATCCCTCGAAAGATTCCGAATACGAACGTTCCCAGAATTCCAAGCAAAATCGCGCCGTTCACCCGCCGCACCATCAGCGCCAGCGTCAGCAAAATCCCCACGCATGCCGCTTGCGCCGAAGGATCCGCAAAGCTTCCCAGGCTCACGAATGTCGCCGGGTTGCCCACCACCAGCTTCGCGCTGCGCAATCCCACAAACGCGATGAACATCCCAATCCCGCCCGCTGTGGCGTGCTTCAGCCCCATCGGAATTCCGTTGACGATCTGCTCCCGCACGCGCGTCACTGTCAGCAGAACAAACAGCACGCCCGAAAAAAACACCGCGCCCAGCGCCGTGCGCCACGGCACATGCATCCCCAGGCAGACCGTGTACGTGAAATACGCGTTCAGCGACATTCCCGGCGCAAGCGCAATCGGAAAGTTCGCGTAGAGGCCCATTACCAGCGTCGCCACCGCCGCCGCGATGCACGTCGCAAACACCACACCCTCCGCCGGCATCCCCGCCTGCGACAAGATCTGCGGGTTCACCACGATGATGTACGCCATGGTGATGAACGTCGTCAACCCACCCAGCATCTCGCGCTTCACGGTGGTTCGGTTTTCCACCAGCTTGAATAAGCGCTCGAGCACTCTCCGCTCCTCCGTTCGAAAGGAAGCCGCCACTCTAGATTTCTCAGGCCTCTCTGTCAACACGCGCGCTCTATGCTTGGCAAAGCTGGGGCACATCGAATCAATTGCATTTTGTTGTCCGATTCCCAATCGAGAATTCCAATGCTTTTCAGAGGTTCTTCGCGTGCCGGGTGAAAAATACTTTGAATTCACGCAACGCCTTCGCATAGAGTAGGGCCAGTTCACGGGACCACACCAGGATGACCTGCCATTGTCGGGGTAGCCGTGGGTCACTGTGGCGTTCCGCCCTCACAAGCGTGCTAGAGCTTTTTCCCGGGAATACCTTTTCTCTGAGGAGAACCTATGAACAAATATCTCGTCGAGTTGATTGGGACGTTTTTTCTGGTCCTTACGGTTGGGTGTACGGTCATCGAAAAAGGCGCGGGCCCTCTAGCCCCCATCGCGATTGGTGCCTCGCTCATGGTGATGATCTTCGCGGGAGGGCATATCTCCGGTGGCCACTATAATCCGGCGGTCACCCTCGGCGTGTGGCTGCGCGGCAAGTGCGAAACCAAGGACGTGGCTCCGTACATGATTTCGCAGATCATCGGAGCCGGCATCGCCGCATTTATCGTGAAATTCTTGAAAGCCGAGACGCCCATCAGTGCCGGCAGCCTTTCTACCTTGCCCGCACTGCTCGCCGAGTTCCTGTTCACCTTCGCGCTGGTCTATGTGGTTCTTAACGTAGCCACGGCCAAGGGCACGGCCAACAATTCCTTTTACGGCCTGGCCATCGGCATGACCGTCATGACTGGAGCTTTCGCCGTCGGAAACATTTCCGGCGGGGCTTTCAATCCCGCCGTTGCCGTAGGCGTCACGCTCATGGGCCTTTCCACCTGGCCAAACATCTGGATCTTCTTTGTTGCCGAGCTGCTTGCCGGTGCTGTCGCAGCGTTCACGTTCAAAGCGGTGAATCCCGGCGACTGATGTTTCATCCCATACACGGTTTTCCGCCGGTGATATCAGTCACTTGGGGTAGAATCTCGTCTCCGAATACGAACTCATTCGTCGTTTTTGGGGGAACCTTATGCCTTTTCCGCAAGCAAAGACGTCTCGCAGAGATTTCCTTGCCGCTTCGGCCGGCGCTGCGGTTACCGCCGCCTTGCCTAGCACTTCCTCTGCCCCTCCATTTTCTGCCGCAGCGGAAAGCGCTTTCGCCTTGGGCGCTCTGCCATCCAAACCCCAGCGCATCATCCTCGATACCGATCCCGGTGTGGATGATGCCCTCGCTATTTTCCTCGCCCTCCGCTCGCCGGAACTTCACGTCGAGGCCGTCACTCCCGTTTCCGGAAATGTGCCGCTGTCTTTCACCCTGCCGAATGCGCTGCGCCTGCTCGAAATTGCCGGCCGCCCGGAAATTCCCGTGGCTGCGGGAGCCGCCGTGCCGCTCGTCCGCCGCTTGGTCACCGCCGCCTACGTGCACGGAAACAACGGTCTGGGTGGAGTCGAGTTCCCTGAACCGAAAATCAAGCCCGTCGCCGAAAACGCTACCGATCTGATGCGCCGCATCGTCCGCGAAAATCCCGGCGAAATCACTATCGTCGCTGTCGGCCCTCTCACCAACATCGCCACGGTGCTGAAAGTCGATCCGGCCATCGCTCCGATGATCAAGTCTTTCGTGTTAATGGGCGGCGCGCTCAGCGGCGGCAACATCACCCCTGCCGCCGAATTCAATTTCTATGTGGATCCCGAAGCCGCCCGCATCGTCTTCGACTCCGGGGTCCCCATCACCATGGTTGGCCTCGACGTCACCAACAAAGTCCTTCTCCACGAATCGCAAGTACGCGTTCTGGAAGCCGCGCAGAATCCCGTCAGCCAGGCCGCCGGAAAAATCATGCGCGCCACCATGAACCGCATCAAACCCACCAACGACGAAACCGTCGTCGCCATGCACGACCCGCTCACCATCGCCAGCCTCATTGACCCGTCCGTGGTCACTCTCAAGGATTACTATGTGCAAATTGAAACCACAGGAGAAATGACGGCAGGCATGTCCGTCGGCTATTACCGCAGCCCCGTCCGCCGCTCTCCGCCCATGGATACTGGCGACAATTCGGGCCCCATCCCCACGGAAGAATTCAAGCCCAACTGCAAAGTCGCTGTCGCTGGCGACCCCGACAAATTCTTCCGCCTTCTGCTTCCACGTCTGACGCAACCCGCCTGAGGAGGCCGGCGATGAACCGTCTC
>Ga0126371_10004558_pt1 | contig 12217 bp, 10 predicted proteins | sample PanSoiMetaPlot_4_FD_110145 | JGI IMG/M metagenome (GOLD analysis project Ga0126371, IMG submission 110145) | Tropical forest soil microbial communities from Panama - MetaG Plot_4 | ecosystem: Environmental > Terrestrial > Soil > Tropical forest > Bulk soil | place: Panama | collected 2016-02-17
GATTTTGTTCACCTTGCACGGTTACCTCCGGTGACAATCCCTTTTCTCGCAATCGTCGACGATGACGAGGCGCTGTGTTCATCTTTGGTAGATCTGATGTGCTCAATCGGTTATCGCGCCGAAGCTTTTGCGTCCGCAGAGACATTCCTGATGTCTCCCAACCGATTTAGCTTGGACTGCATCATCGCGGACGTTCATATGCCCGGGATGGGAGGACTTAACCTACTCCCCGAGCTCCACAAACAGGGCATCATGACTCCCGTAATCCTTATCACGGCTCTACCCGACAAGCATTTGGACGAAGAAGCAGCCTCGAGAGGTGCACTGTGTCTTCTCAGAAAGCCGTTCGAAACAAGTCGCCTGCTTGATCGCATCGAGAGGAGCCTTCCCAAATGAAACCCCTTCCGGACAATGGCATCGCCCCCTCAACATCCGGTTCGCTACCACCCATCAGCGAAGCCGCTCAGGATCCATGCTCCGAGTACGGAAGTCGTCGGCGGCAGAGATTACAAACAGTAATCCAGTACCAGAATTGGAACAGGCGTTCAGAACGATGGGGCCGTCTCATGGTCGCGGCGCAAAGCGGGCACAGCCAAGCATATGAGCAACTACTCCGAGAGTTGGATGGGTGGCTATGCCGTTACTATGCGCGTCGGCTTCCCCATCCTGCGGCCGAGGATGCGAGGCAAGACGCACTTCTCGCGATCCACGCCAAGCGCCACACTTATGCACCATCGAGATCTTTTGCAGCCTGGGTCACCGCTATTGCACGCCATAAGTGGATCGACCGCGTTCGTGACGCATCTCGATACTCTGCACTATCACTCGACGAGGAGATACCGGTCGAGGATCATGAGGGAGCAGCGATTAGTGCCGCCGCCCTGGACCATCTGCTTGGACGGTTGAAACCCGCGCAAGAGAGCGTGATCCGCCTCGTAAAGCTTAAGGGCCTCAGCATCGCGTGTGCATCTAGCGCAACCGGCCAATCCGCGTCTCTGGTCAAGATCAATATCCATCGAGGCCTAAAAAAATTGGCCGCTTTGGTTTCCTGAGGTCATGACGGCGACTGCACCGAGGCGCCGCAGCGCGCTCGGCGACGAAATTTTGGATGCTTGGCTGCCAGATTGACCGACAGTTTGACCCTACCGCGGTCGAGGCGGCTATCGGCGGTAAGAGTGGCTTCAGCGCCGCCGGCCCGCAGGCACCGATCGCGGCGAAAGCGTTCGGCACCGTGCTCGCGGCGGTTTCGCTGACCAAGCGCGATCAGGAAGTCATCAAGCTCACGACCAGGAGCCTGGCCGGCTGTGTGGGCCGCCATGCTCGGCATCCATCCCGAGCGGCGTCGCTCTGAATGGGCTTCCGATAGGTCTCCAGATTGTCGGAAAGGCGTTCGACGAAGAAACGGTTCTCCAATTGAGTCACGCATTTGAGAGTGATATGGACTTTCACCTCAAGAGATCACAGCTCTCAGGTCTCAGCAACTGAGTCGCGGTGACAGGATCGCGCGTCGCCCGAGGTAACGGGCGATAAAACGGCTGTGGAGTCCTTACCGGGAGGTTGCTGTCAGGGCCCGCCGAAGGACCTTGACGACCTTATCGGGCGCGGTGGCGATAGGTGTATGATCGACGTCCATGCGCTGCAGGTCTGCCTTCATACGCGACGCCATGAACTCCTGTGTCTTCGGATTTATCATGCGGTCCTGCTCCGCGAGGAGGTACCAGGACGGCACGCTCTTCCAGAGAGGCCTTGGCACCTTCTCCTGGATGCAAGCCACGTGGAGGGGCCGCTGCACGGCGGCGAACAGCGCATTTTCTTCCTTCGAAGCATGTTGGGCGAACGCCGACGGAAAGCCGGAGTCTGGCATCCAGATGTATCCATGGGAGTCAGGTGATAGTTGCGGCGCCTGTGAGTGCGGTGGTTCGCGATAGAAGACATCGGCCACGGTCTCTCCCTCGTCAGGTGCCAAAGCGGCCACGAAGACCAGTCCGCGCACGCGATCGTTCTTGGTCGACCCAATCACCGCGCCCGCATAGGCATGAGCCGCCAGCACGAGAGGACCATTGATTCGCTCGAGGGCTCGGTCGAGAGCCCGGACGTCGTCCCAGAGCGAGGTCAGCGGAATTGGTGCTGCGACGGTCGCCACGCCGTCAGCCTCAAGGAGCCAAATGACTTGCTTCCAGCTCGATCCGTCGGCCCAAGCTCCGTGAACCATCACAACTGTCGGCTTCGCATTCGATAGGCTCATAACACTGACCTTTTCCGATCTTGCAAGTGTTTTTCAACCGCCTTATCGATCGACTACCCGGCGCCTCCGGCTGAGGTAGGCGAGGAGACAGAGGCATCTTTGCTTCTCGAATTCCAACTCCGCGCACCGGACGCTGCTTTATCAGTGAACGACAACGATCTTCCCCTCGGCCTCGTTAGCTTCCACCACCCGATGAGCCTCACGGATCTCCTCAAACCGGAACGTCCTAGTAGGCTTCACGTCCAGTCGGCCAGCCGCAGCGTCCGCAGCGATTTGCTGAAGAGGCACGTCCGAAAGGGGAAATCCCGGAGTTCCGAAAACAAAGCTTGCGAAGAACGTCAGGTAAACGCCACTTGCCATCTGCAGCAGCGGGTTGAAATCGCGGATCGGATCCAGTCCCCCTAACCAGCCGGATCGGCCTCCACGGCGAAGCATGACTAGCGAGTCGAGCATGACGCTGTTGCCCAGGAGATCGAGCACTGCGTCGATCTTCTTCGCCTCTGAAATGTGTACTGAGAGATCGCGGCGTTCGATTTCGCAACGCTCGGCTCCAAGCTTTGCCAGCATTGCGAAGCGATCGCGATTGCGGGTCGTCGCGATCACCCTAGCGCCGGCACGGACCGCCATCTTGAGTGCAGCCTGTCCGAACGAAGAGGTCGCGCCGCGGATGACGAGCAACTGGCCTTTCTCGATCTCAAGATTCCGGAATAGACAGGTCCAGGCTGTCGCATAGGTTTCCGGGATCGCTGCGAGCTCGGCCCAGGGAAGCTCTGCTTCTATCAACGCCACATTGGAAACCGGTGCTCGGGTATATTCGGCATAGCTGCCGTTGATCGTGCGACCGAGGCCCCCCATCAGCGCCGCGACTTTTGCGCCAACCGGGAACTCACCGCCAGGGCACGATTTCACGAGGCCAACGCACTCGATGCCGCTGACCGGGGCAGCCTCGGCCCATTCGCCGCGGCGCATGTGGATTTCGGCGTGATTGATGCCGAACGCCTTCACCGCAATGACGACATATCCAGCTTTGGGTTCAGGTTCGGGAATCTCCTTGATTACCAGACTGTCGAGACCGCCGAACTTGTCAAGAACTATTGCACGCATCAGATTACCCCGTGGGAGTGATTGTTGAACGGCCGCGCATTCGAAGATGCGTGTCAACCTCAGCTCGAAGGCGGGAGAATGAGCTGTAGAACGAACTACTCTTTCGGCTCATTTGAACTCCCTGCGATAAACCGTAGGTGTCCAGCCTGTGGTCTTTCGAAAAGCGTTGCCGAAGGACCCAGTTTGAGCATAACCCAAGCTGAGCGCGATATCAGTGATCGACTTCGTTCGATCCGCCAAAAGCAACTTGGCGACTTCCATGCGTCGCCGCACTTGGTATTGATGTGCAGGAACTCCGAACGATTGCTTGAACGCCCTGCAAAAATGATGCAGGCTAAGTCGAGCAAGTTGTGCGAGTTTCAGAAGGCTAACTTGCTCTGAGAGATGCTCTTCAATGTAATCGACGACAGCGCGCTTTTGCCAGCTGGCGAGACCTCCACGATAAACTGCCGGCTCGCCAATGACCTCCCGATTGAGGCGAGATAACTCATGCGCAAGTACGGCGGAGAGCGCCTCTAGATACGGCATGCATTTAGCTTGGCCGCTTTCAATCGCATTCTTCAATTTGGATGCCGTATCCCAAACAGGAGGGTCCTCCAAGTATACTCTTGGCAGGAAACTGCCTTCACAGTCGTTTAACTTCTGAAACACGGCCGGGTCCAAATAGAGAAACGTTATTCGAGTGGACGCGCCAGTCTCATGCCATTCTCGATAGTCGCACCCTGCGGGAACGAAAGTGAGTTTGTGTGCAAAGCTTCGAAGCCTTGATGAAGGTAGACCGTCGACCGACGTTTCACCGTTTCTCCGCGAGCCCTCATTGTACAATGCGAGGAGATGCGTGGGTCCCTGGAAGCGAAACTCAATTTTGCTGCCGGTCGGAACGTGGACGCTTTCTGAAAACCACCAGTGCCAGCCTGTACCGAGACGTCTTACAGGTTCGACAGGGGTTATCTTGACGGTCGGATGAAAGATGATGCTGCCGATTGATTTCGACGAATCCGCGCCAGCTGGCATGGGAGAAGCGGGCATACTCGTTAAGTATGGGCCATCGACCGTTCGCCCTTCGATGCATGGCGAGTTGTCGGACAAGTGCGAACAGATACGCATGGCGTCATCTTTCCGCTGAAAAGAGTCCACCCGGCACTAAACGGCCGAGCAACGACACCCTGCTATCAGCCGCGCACATCCACAATCTCTCAGTTGTGATGGCCGAGCCCATACCTTGGTATGGGGGGTCTACGGCAAAGCGAACTCCGGAACGACTCTGATCTGAAACGACCGGGGCTGTGGTGGGCTGGCGTCTTGCCTCTCAATACCCAGTACCTCAGCCATCCCAGCGAGCATCGGTCGCCGGTCTGGATTTCGTCGCGACAAAGTCTTGCTGTAGCGCAAAGTGCCGACTTACTAGGGTTGCGGGGATGCGAGCCCAGCAATCTACGGACCTGCTCGCTTAGAAATTGGCTACGCTCTTCAGGCCGAAGACAATCACATTTGTGTTTTGATTGGTGCCGCCAGGGTATAGGACATATTGAAGGTTTGGCCGAATCAGCAGTCCGTTGACCGGACGTATGGTGTAGAACAGCTCGAATTCGTATTCGGACTGCTGTATTGCCACGGGGCCCTGACCGAGGGCGTTCTCGAGAGCTTGTGCGCTAGCCACACGATTGTTCACGTGCGTCGTCCCCACGGCGAATGCAACATCGTCGTCAGGGCGCCAGCTCAGCGGGCCAGTGTAGAGTAGTCCGCCGGCGATCTGACGGTCGAGGGTCGAGGTACGATCATCGGCAAAGACCGCGTTTAGAAACAAGCTCAAACCGCCTCTGGAATTCGACGAGCTGCTACGGGTGACCTGCTGCTCGAAGTTAATGTAACCGCCATAGCGTCCCTGGCTCGAAACCACGGGCACGCTAGGGTTCGTGGCAGCAACGGTCCCCATGACATCCACGACATTGGGGGCATTCGAGGTGTCGTACCATGCGCCGATTTTGTAGCTGCCTGGCAGCGTGCCGTCGCCGAACTTAGGAAGCCATGCCAGTTCCACTGGGATCAGGGCTCCCGTTGATCCAGGGAAGAACACCGGGGCCAACTGGTCCTGGACACCCAGATATTTCGGATTGTCGTCGAACACGCCGAACTGGAAATAACCGAAGCCGGTGAAATTGAATTTCAAACGGGTCATCCACTGGCTGATCGGCCAGTTCCAGATATAGTTGCCGACTAGGTTACCCGGAGCGGCGCCGCAGAACGTCAAGTTCTGGAAATCGCAGTCGAACGCCGCGAAATCTCCGCCGAACGGCGCACGACCAACCTTCCAGTCGATCAGGTCGTTAAAATATTTCTGATCCAAGAAAAACTGGGTCAAGCGGAAAGTCTGTCCTCGCCCGAATATCTCCTGCACCTGCTGTAGGGTGCCGAGCTCGGCGTCATCGCTCAGATTGCGTCCGGTGCGCTCCGTGATGGATACCTGGAACAGGCTGTTATGGAGGCCGAACAGACGATCGAGATCGAGCGTCACGCCCGCGAGGTATTGGTCGGCGTTGGCGACCTCGCTCTTGATTCCACCTTGCGCATTGTAAGCCACTTCGCTCACATAGCCGAACTGAAAGTCGATGCCTTGTTGCAGGAGGCGAGTTCGGTAACCGCCCCAATCCCCAAACAACCAAGGAACTGGCGCCGTCGCAACGGGATCGGGACCTTTGCTATCAACATCACCCGCATGAGCTATGCCGCTCGCGAGCATCGTTGCAAGAACCGCAAGTGCAACCTTCCCCCTATCCGGTCGCATGTCGAATCCCCCCACTGAGTGCACTCCGACGCCCCTCCACGGTAAACCGAAAGCGATGGAATATCCAGAACGCCGCGCGGTCTCGCATGTATGATCAGCTCGCCGCGTCGTTCTCGTCGCCTTCACTGATCCGTCGCTCGCTGGCATTCGCCCTGCGCGATGCAGTGCCAGTCGAATCCCAGCCAAGCAAGATGGTTATGATCGATCGCGTGACAGGTGCTGGGGCTTTTAATGCTGTGATCCCCGAAGCCGGCGCGATCAAGCGCACCATTATCGGTGTCCGCGAGGCCCTCCATCGGATCCACTAGCGTGCTTAGCAGCGCTACCGATGGCGGCCACCGCGTGATCGAGAACGCGACCGTGACGGCCGGGAATGAACGCTTCGCGATGAACCACAGCACCATTCTTTGCGCTCACGCTTGCCGTCCGTATGATCGCCGCAGGCGACGAGACGTGGGCAGTGGCCGGCTGTGTCAGTAATCCAGCAATTCTACGCTGCGGGGAAGGCGACGGTCCAGGGTCGATCTCGCGGACCGGTGACCTCGGCCGAACGCGGTCGCTCGCGGGTGGCCTGCTGGCTTACCAAAGAGCGAGGCACCAGGATCTCTAGCGGGTGATGATGACGGGCTAAGGCATTCCGGCTTCGCCTAGTGCCCAACGAGATTTCCTATGCCGCCGCATTTTGCATCGCTGATGGCAGCCGCGACTGGCGTACCTCGGTACTGGCCGAGCGCGCCATGCGTTTCCGGACCATGGCCATCGCTACGACAAGGCCAGCAAGCTGAAGTTTGCGGGTCAAGCACAATTGCTGCTTTTGCGTGCAGTCGAAGAGTGCTGCTTTTTGACTGATCACGCCGATCGGCTGGTCGTCATGGGCCGCGGCGACATCATCGCCGGAGATCAGGACTGTCGCAGCGCGTGTGTACTCAACAATTCGCTTGGCCGGTTGCATGGCTGTCGGATCGGCGGTGGTTCAACAGAAGTGAGGGGCGTACAGGCCATAGTCCGGATGAGCGACGCAGCCGTAACCTTCGACACCCAGATCGACGTGAAGGGATCCAGGTCGAGAGCCTCGGGAAACGTGAGGGAGAGCCTCTAGATCGCCTGCGAACGCAGAAGCCCCTCCGATAGTGTCGCTGAACTCGACTTGTCGGTTCCTGTCGCCACGCGCCTGCGCATCAGAGGTAAACGCACCTCCAACAAATGCGGTGACGGCTAGGGCAATCATGACTTTATAGAACATGGAACACCTTACTTTTAATGGAGGCGCACATTTGGCAGAGCTGTGGAACAGAAAAGTCCAGACAAATCCGCGCCGAATCACTTTGACGATGCTTGATTTAGGGCGACCAGCGGCCTCTGCTTGCCTATTATTGCTTCTGCTTTCTAAATCTTGCCATGATTGAATTGGCCTTTCACCCATCCATGGGCGACTTGATTGACGGGGGTAATAGTTGGTTGATCGGAACGGGGGCCGCATACCCTACCTCGCGGCATCGTCGGTCGGTGAACGGCGCGGTGAGTTTCAGCTCAACCGCGGCGGGTGCTGTTTCGATATCGAGGTGCGGTATCCGCTCGCAAGTCGCGAGAGATAGCGTGACAGACATAACGCCGGTTATTGGCGACGATGAATAGCGATTCGGGCGATGCGGTCTAGGATAAAGAGCTTGAGGCATCTTAGCAAAAAGCACACGCAACACAGTACAAAGCTCCTTGAGCTTCTGGCGCTTTGCGCTCTAAGAAAATGCAAATAGGAGCGACACCTCTTGTTGGTATGGAGAACAAAGCACAAGTATCGGCATGCGGGCGAGTTTGGCGGTGCTTCAGAACTATGAGATGATGAGAAAGACCGCGCAAATGCGGAATGAGGGCTCTGACCATTGTGTCCAACGGACAAAACAACACAAATGCTGGGTATCAATCACTCTCATCCCATGAACGTGGCCGCCCCTCGCTCGGGGAGCGGGAAAAATCCGAAAAGGCCTCTCGATTGTCGGACCACTTTTGAGCATCTTGACACCTGCGACGACGAGCGGATCGAGGCGTTTCGCCCGCCCGAACGAACATCATCCTGCAAACAGCAAAGATCATCGATCTTCTTTCAGATGCTAGTATGCAATGACGCCTGTTGACCCTGCGGCATGCGCCAAGTACGATTCAAGGGCCATCCTCACGTGACGGGGTCGTGAGATCCACGAGTGCATGAGCTACTTTCCTGGCAACTGGAAACAAGCTTCATGAGGGCGTCGCCGGGAGAGGACCCATTTTGCCGAACACGCGTGAGGTAATGTGCAATCGGTGGCATGTCCTTCGCCGATTGAACGGATCTTGCTGGAGTACAGTGCGATTCCTTGCGGGCTGACCAAGCGAATATGGCGAAGCCAGGTCGATTTGGGCCATCGAGGTTGCGGGCCCAAATCGCGGCTCCATGTCGTAGTTTCTTGGATCCAAGACACGAGGCAGTTATGCCGGCTCCTTCCCGATTGCGGCCGATCGTCCCGATCACGGGCGTTGTCTACGCGCTGATTGGCCTGGCGCTCGCTTGCGGTGGCGTATGGTTGGCGGCGCTCGGTGGGTCGCTCTACTATGTCATTGCCGGCCTTGGAATTCTGATCACTGGCGCGCTCCTCATTGGCGGCCGTGGCGAGGCCCTATGGGTCTATGCCGCGGTCTTGATCGGCACGTTGGTATGGGCGGTGAGCGAGATAGGCTTTGACTGGTGGCCGCTTGCAGCGCGCGGCGACGTCATCTTCCCGTTGGCACTCTGGCTCCTCACCCCCTGGATCACCCGCAATCTCGCAGGCGGCGAGGCGCTTTCTTACAGAACCCTGACGTTGCCACTTTGGGTCGGGGTGGTCGCGGGCGCGACGGTGTTGGTGATCGGCCTCGTCTCCAACTACAATGAAATCCAGGGCACGATTGTATCGGCCTCGGAACGTGCTGCCGAAGGGAGTCAACAAGGTGACGGCGGACAACCGGATGCAGATTGGCGCTCGTACGGCCGCACCCAGTTCGGGCAACGTTATTCGCCGCTAACACAGATCACGCGGGCCAACGCCAAGGACCTAAAGGTCGCTTGGACGTTCCGCACCGGTGACCTGCCCGGCAAGAACGATCCGGTCGAGACGACCTTCGAGGTTACACCCATCAAGGTGCGTGACGCGCTTTACTTCTGCTCTCAACATCAGCGGCTGTTCGCGCTCGAAGCCAAGACCGGGAAGCTCCGCTGGTCTTTCGATCCTAAGGTACAGGACAACCCAACGTTTCAGCATCTGACGTGCCGCGGCGTCTCCTATCACGAGACCGCGCCGGGCGCCGTCAACGCCGACGGCACCCCGGTGCCGAGCGATTGCCCTCGACGGATTTTCCTTCCCGTGAATGACGGCCGAATGATCGCCCTCGATGCGGAGACTGGCAAGCCCTGCGAAGGCTTCGCCGACCATGGCACGCTCGACCTTCAGGAGGGTATGGGGATCAAGACCGCCGGTTTCTATGAACCCACGTCACCCCCGGTGGTGACCGATAGGATCCTGGTGGTGGCGGGCGCGGTGATCGACAACTACTCGACCGAGGAGCCGTCAGGCGTCATACGCGGCTTCGACACCCACACTGGCAAGCTGGTGTGGGCTTGGGATTCGGGAGCCGCCAACGAGAACGAGCTTCCCTCCGCGACACATGCCTACACCAATAACTCGCCTAATTCGTGGATCACGGCTTCATTCGATCCGAAGCTGAGCCTGGTCTATGTGCCGATGGGCGTGCAAACGCCGGATATCTGGGGCGGCAATCGCGGCGCTCTGGCCGAGCGCTATGCTAGCGCACTGGTGGCGCTGGACATCAACACCGGCAGGCGTGTGTGGTCCTATCAGACAGTGCACCACGATCTGTGGGACATGGATCTTCCTGCGCAGCCGACGCTGATTGACCTGCCGACGTCGAACGGCGTCGTTCCTGCCGTCATTCAGCCGGCAAAGACCGGCAACCTGTTTGTTCTGGATCGTCGGACCGGACAGCCTATCGTCCCGGCACCGGAGCGTCCGGTAGCTCAAGGGGCGGCACCCGGTGACCACGTTGCGGCGACGCAGCCATTCTCCGACCTGAGCTTCCGGCCTGAGGAGAAGCTGACTGGTGCCGATATGTGGGGCGCAACGATCTTCGATCAGCTGGCCTGCCGTATTCTGTTCCACCAGATGCGTTACGAAGGCACGTTTACGCCGCCCTCACTGCAGGGCACGCTTGTTTTCCCAGGCAACCTCGGCATGTTCGAGTGGGGTGGCATTGCCGTCGACCCGATCCGGCAGATCGCGATTGCCAACCCGATCGCGATCCCGTTCGTCTCGAAGCTCTTGCCGCGTGGCCCCGACAATCCGGCGGCTCCAAACGACGCGCATCCGACTGGCAGCGAAATAGGCGTGCAGCCGATGTACGGCACGCCATATGGTGTAATCCTCCATCCGTTCCTTTCCCCGATCGGCTTGCCCTGCAAGCGGCCACCCTGGGGCTTCATGGCCGGCATCGACCTCAAGACGATGAAGATTGTATGGATGCGTCGGAACGGAACTATCCGGGATAGCGCGCCGATTCCGGTTCCGATCAAAATGGGCATGCCAAGCCTGGGCGGACCACTTACCACCGCCGGAGGCGTTGCGTTCCTGACCTCCACGGCGGATTATTTCATCCGAGCCTATGACGTCCGGAATGGCGACGAGCTTTGGGAGGACCGTCTGCCTGCCGGCGGGCAGTCGACTCCGATGAGCTACGAAGTGGAGGGCGAGCAGTATGTCGTCACCGCAGCAGGGGGGCATGGATCATTTGGGACGAAGGTTGGCGACTACGTAATCGCCTACGCGTTGCGGCGCTGACCGTCTGAGCGGTGGTGTTTGAGCTGCGGTGAACGACGTTGGCGGTTGGGTGTGCACGCTCGCGCTCGTGGAGAGGTGCCGCAACGATGGGGGACTTCTTGACGGATTTTGGTGATGCGCTCGGGCGTCGTCTTGGTTATGCCCGCCCCGTCGCTGCGGCGAATGACTCTACGGGCGCGTGCACAGGCACGTAACGCACAGCAATATTCACCGACCGCCTAGCCTTAACCGGACGACCAGATTGATAGCAGCACCGTTCCGGCCGGACGCCGATGGCTGCCAATACCGGTAATAGCCGCTCATGCCGGCGAGCTGACAAATGCGCTCGATTCCGATTTCGCCTTGTGACCGTGACGCCGTCATCGCTTGGATGATTCGTGGATGCCGTTCGGTCAGCACGACGCTCCGCAGGCGTTCTTCCCCGACTTGCGGCAAGGCTCACTGAAAAAATCGATCTCGACTTGTTGCTGACCGATCTCAAGCGCCGCGATTCGTCGTTGCGTCCGGGCCCTGCTCCTCCAATGAGGTTTTGTCGAGCTGACTTTTCGGGCTGTTTCGCTGCAGCCGGTTTTTCTTCGTGAGCTAAGACCCGGCTTTGATCATAAGACCGGAGCGCGCAAAGCGTTGTCGCACAGCCGCTGCGATCCGGCGGGCTCCAAGACGCTCATTTGACGAGCGAGGGAGCCTGCGCGCTTCCGAGCGGCTAACGGCTTCAACAGGGCTGACGGCATGACGGACGACCACTCAGCTATGTCCGCGATCGTCCGCATACCGGTCGCTCCGCGACCGGGGTAAACGTGCGATTCGCAAGAACACGTGACGTTGCGGGGCGCCGGGATTCAGATATGCGACCGTTCGCGACTATTTTAGCGCTAAGCTTTGCGGCAGCGGCAGGCCCCTTGGAGGACGCTGCCGCTTTGTATGAGAGAGGTGACTATGCGACCACCCTCCAGGTTGTTCATCCGCTGGCGGACCAAGGCGTGGCGGGGGCCCAGTTTATTCTTGGAACAATGTATCTTGGCGGCCTAGGTGTTCCGCAGGACGACCCCGAAGCAGCAAGGTGGTTCCGTCTCGCAGCAGACCAGGGCGACCCTCAGGCCCCATCCATTCTGGGCTTCATGTACCTCAATGGTCGGGGCGTGCAACAGAACGACGCCGAAGCGGCAAAGTGGCTGCGCGTCGGAGCGGAACACGGCGTCGCGCGAGCCCAGTCCTTACTTA
>Ga0126371_10004559_pt1 | contig 12217 bp, 12 predicted proteins | sample PanSoiMetaPlot_4_FD_110145 | JGI IMG/M metagenome (GOLD analysis project Ga0126371, IMG submission 110145) | Tropical forest soil microbial communities from Panama - MetaG Plot_4 | ecosystem: Environmental > Terrestrial > Soil > Tropical forest > Bulk soil | place: Panama | collected 2016-02-17
CCAGTTGGTCACCAGCTCGCCGACACGCGCCACGTGAGCCGCGGTCAGCGCGCCCGCGGGACAGCCCGCCGCGACGGCGGCCGCGCGCAGCACCCGCGTGCGAACCGCTGCGGGCATCCCCGCCAGGGAGGAAACAGACAGCGAGGAGCCGCCACGGAACCGTTCGGCAGAAATGTCTTCCAGGACCTCGGCGTCGGCTCGCAGCTGATCCGCGGTGCGCGCCAGCGCCTCCGCGACACCCGGCCCGAGAGCGGCCTCAAGGGCGGGAAGCGCGTCAAGCCGCACCCGGACCCGCGCGTAGCGCCGGTCGGCGTTGTGCGGGTCGTCCCATACCCGCAGGCCCTGCGCCTCGCACGCGGCAAGTGTGACCGCCCTGCGCAGGCCCAGCATCGGCCGCCGGAACACGCCACGGCGGGCCGGCATGCCGGCCAGGGACCGCGGGCCCGACCCGCGCGCCAGCCCAAGCAGCACGGTCTCCGCCTGGTCGTCGAGCGTGTGGCCGAGCAGGACGACGGCCGCTCCCGTCTGCTGCGCTACCTGGGTAAGTGCCTCGTACCGTGCCGAACGCGCCGCCGCTTCCGGACCGCCGGCCAGGCCGACGTCGATGGCCGTCACCAGCACCGGATCGAGGCCCAGCCCGGCGAGCGCCGACGCCAGGGCCGCTGCCCGCGAGTCCGAGCCGTCCTGCAGCCGGTGGTCGACAGTTACCGCGCCCGCGCGCAGTCCGGCGCGCGGCGCCTCGAACGCTAGCGCCGCGGCGAGGGCGAGCGAATCGGCTCCTCCTGAGCAGGCGGCGAGCACCAGGTCGCCGGCCGCGAGGTCGCCGATGCAGCTACGCACCGCGTTGCGGACCGCTGCGACGGCCGGCGCCGGACCCACCTCAGCCGCCCGCCGCGCACGTCAGTGGTGACGGGTCAGCCAACCCGGGCCAGCCAGTCGGCGGGACTGGAAAGCTCGGCGCGGGTCGGCAGTGTCTCCGGTGACGTCCATACCTTGTTGAACCCGGCCATCCCGGCCTCGTCGACGACCGCGCGGACGAACCGCGACCCCTCCGCGTACTGCTTCATCTTGAGGTCGATGCCGAGAATCCGCCGCAGGATCTGTTCCATCCGGCCCGCCGAGCCGCGGCGGGAGTTGAACCGCTCCCTGATCTCCGCGACGGACGGCACGACCTGCGGGCCCACCGCGTCCATCACATAGTCACCGTGTCCCTCCACGAGGGTCATCACCGCGGTGAGCTTGTCGAGCAGCTGACGCTGGGCCGGGGTCTGCATCGCCTCCACCAGCGACTCGCCGTCGCCGCCGCGCACCGCGCCGGCGACCGCCCCGGCCGCGGCCCGCAACCGCTCCACGATGGCACCCGCGTCCAGGTCGGAGGCGAGCAGGAAGTCGGTCATCATGCCCTGCACGTAGCCGCGCAGCCAGGGCACCGACGTGAACTGCACACGGTGCGTCTCCTCATGCAGGCATACCCAGCGCCGGAAGTCGTGCGGGTCGACGCCGAGCTCGCGCTCGACCATGACGATGTTCGGCGCGACGAGGGTGAGCCGGCCCACGCCGGCCGACGCGTCCCGCGCAGACGTCCCGTTGGCCGACGCGCCGTTCGGGGCCTGGTAAGTCGCGGGCACGCCGCCCTCACCCGGCGGCAGGAACAGCTCGTACTGGCCCAGCACCCGCGCCGACAGGTAGGCGAGGATCAGGCCCGCCTGGACGCCGGTGACCCGCGAGCCCACCGTGCCGAGCACCGAACCGGCCGCGGGCACGCTATTGCCTCGCTCGGCGAGCTTTTCGGCCAGCGGCTCGAGCACGATACGGAACCCGCCCACGTTCGCGCGTATCCACCCGGGGCGGTCCACAACCGCGACCGGTCCCGTCGAACCCTGACTGGTCAGTCCGGTTACCTCACGGACCGGCTGCTGCACGACGGCGGTAAGGCCGCGCAGCTCCGCCACGACGGCACGGGCATCGGCGAGACTGACCTGGGGCCCCTGCCTGGCGAACCGCACGCCGGTGGAGATCGCCAGGTCCCAGTCGATCATCTGTGCGCTGCTCACAGTCCTACCGTACGTGCTGTGGCTCGGCTTGTCCTCCGGGCCTACCGGCAGCCGCATTCGGCCAGGTCGGCGGCTGCGGAGTTGATGGCGTTCGCGGCGGTCGGCAGCATGCCGGCACCCGGCACCCGCGGCGCCATGATCGCGAATATCAGTAGCCTGCCGCTGCGGTCGTACACGAGCCCGGCGAGGGTGGCGACGGTGGCGAGGTTGCCCGTCTTGGCGCGCACGACTCCGCGGGCGGCTCCGCCGATCCCGCCGAACACACTGCCCCCGGTCGAGAGAGTGCCGGTGAACCCGGCGATCGGCAGCCCGGTGATCGCGGACCGCACCCGCGGGGAAGCCGCGGCGATCTCGAGGATCCGTACCAGCGTCTCCGGTGCGATGCCGTCCTCGGGAGACAGGCCGCTGCCGTCGACCAGGCTGATCGGTGCCGTCACGCCAAGCCGCCGCGCCTCGGTCATGACCGCCTCGGCCGCGCCGCCGAAGGTCGCCTGCTTCCCCATGGCGATCGCCAGGTGCCGCGCGAGGTTCTCCGCGATCACGTTGTTGCTCTCCTGGAGCATCTGCTGCGTGATCTGGTACAGCGGCGGCGAGCTCACGCGGGCAAGCACAGCCGCGCCCGCCGGCACCGTGACCGCTGACGGCCCGCTGCTTACCGTGATCCCGTCCTGCCTGAGCAGGGCGGCGAAGGCTGCCGCGGTCAGCCCGGCCGGGTCAAGCGTCCGCGGCGTGAAGTTGACGGGGTCGTCGGAGTCCTCAAGCGCCCCGCCGTGCGTGAGCCGCCCCTGGTCGGCCTCGAGCGCCACGATAGGCGTCACGTTCCCGGTGCTTGCATCGCCTGCCGTCCACCCGGGCGCCATGGGCGGCCCGCCGTAGAGCGACGTGTCATAGCCCAGCTTGACCGAGGTGCGGCCGTCCGCCTTCAGTGCCCGCGCCGTGGCGGCCGCAAGCGCGGAGAGCGTGGCGGGCCGCGGATAGTCGGCGGCCGGGTACCGGTGCACGGCGAGGGTCGGGTCACCGCCGCCGACGAGCACGATGCCGCCGGGCACCTGCCGCACGCTAGTGGTGAAGCGCGCGTCCGGCCCGAGCACCGCGAGCGAGGTGACCGCGGTAACGACCTTCGTGGTCGACGCTGGGGTGGCCAGCGTGCTGGCGTTGGCGGCGTAGAGCACCCTGTCTGTCGACGCGTCCGCGACCTCGACCCCGAGTTGCGACCCGACCTTGGCCGCGGGCAGCGCGGCGGCGACCACCGCGGACAGCCCGGATTCGGTCGGCAGCCGCGCGGACGGATCCACCGCCTTGCCCGCTCCGCTCGTTCCGGCGGGCACCGGCACCGGCGCCAGCACCGTCCCAGCCCGCAGCCAGGGACGGGCGGCGGCGACCGGAATGTGCAGCGCCGCGAGCCTTGGCGGCAGCATTCGGGCCACGCTCACCCCGGCGGCGAGCGTGAAGACGTTCAACGCCGCGAGCGTAGCCAGGGCCGTGATCCGGCTACGGCGCACCTAACTCACCTCATCCGCGTTGCGGTGTGCATAGCTTAGGGCCACGGCTCCCCCGCGCGGACCCGGAGGCCGGCCGCTCCCGCGACTGGCGACAATGGAGTAAATCAGCCGCCATCTCGTGGAGACAACATGGACGTCGAGGTAATCATCGAGATCCCCAAGGGGCAGCGGAACAAGTACGAGATGGACCACGCGACCGGCAGGATCAGGCTTGACCGCCTCCTTTTCACCTCGACAAGGTACCCCTCGGACTACGGGTTCATCGAGGAGACTCTCGGCGGAGACGGCGACCCGCTCGACGCCCTCGTGCTGCTTGAGGAGCCGACGTTTCCCGGTTGCCTGATCACGGCGCGGGTCATCGGGATGTTCAAGATGAGGGACGAGAAGGGGCCGGATGAGAAGGTCCTCTGCGTTCCCGCGCACGACCCTCGGGTAAAGCACTTGCAGAACATCACTGACGTGCCCGAGTTTGAACGGCTGGAGATTCAGCACTTCTTCGAGGTGTACAAGGACCTGGAGCCAGGCAAGTCCGTGGAAGCCGCCCGCTGGGCCGACCGTGCGGCGGCGGAGATAGAGGTCGAGGCCTCGCGGAAGCGCTTCATCGAGGCCGAGGGGCTGTAACTGATAGTCCGAACGAGTGGTGGCGGCTGTCCGGCGGCCAGCTATCGCGCGACCGCGCGCTGCGGGCAGTCGGCGTGTTCGCGGATCGCGTCAGCGTGTACCTGGATGGCCTCGTGCGCCTGGCGGAGCGCGTCGCCGCCCAGGCTCGCCAGGCCCCCGGAGAGCCTGGCGGCGGCGTGCGCCGCCCCGGCCGCGTTCTCCCAACACCCGGCCGCCGCGTGCAGTGTCATCGAGCGGACGGCGGCCGCTGCCCAGTCCGGCGCGGCAAGCTGCACGAATCGCGGGGTCGTGGCGAGCCAGTCCGGGCCGCATGCCGGGAGGCGCAGCCGGTCCAGGGCCTGCCAGGCCAGGGCCAGGCCGGTGTCGATCTCGGCCAGCGCCTCCACTTCTGAGCTGGACTTGAGCAAGCACCGGCCCAGGTGAAAACGAGCCCGGGCCAGGCCGAGATCGCGCTCGGCCGGGTTGGCCGCGGATGCGGTGCGGTACATGACGACGACCTCGCGCAGTAGTCCGATCGCGTCCCTAGTGTTGCCAGACACGTCAGCGGCCAGCGCGACCCTGGTGAGCACGTCGATCCGCTGCACCTCATACCCGGCCGGGTCGGCTTTGGCGAGTGCGGTGTAATGCCCGGCCGACTCGGTGAGCAACGCGATGCTGAGCGTGGTACTTGGGGCGTACCGCGCGTGGTTGCACAGCGCCGCCGCGAGCGATCCGCGGTGCCACCGAGGATCGCGGGCGGCCGCGCACAGTTCCCGGCTTATCGACAGCGCCGTCGCCGAATGCGTCGCGGCCTTGTCGTGATGGCCCTGCAGAGCCGCGCGGATCTCTTCCCCGAGATGGAAGTCGTATCGCCGCTCCAGCGTGCGAAGGCGCATCGTCCTGCGGTTGGGCGCCTTGCGCGCTTGCGGCTTCTGCCGGGCCATGAACATGCCGGGAACCTTTCAACGGTAACCGCGCCTATCGGCCCCTACAGTGATCGTCGCATAACACCGCGTAGCAGGCAATACACGGCGTGAAACTACTCGCTGAAGATATTTCAGCAAATATCATCCTTTATCGGGCAGGGTCGACACGGTGCTCATGCCGCCGGAATTGTCGACGCAAGGGTGAGGAAGTCGGCCGCCCTGTCAAAGGTCTCACCGACGGTGCAGCCGGCCAGATGGTCCTGATAGGCCCAGTACCGGTTCATCTCCCAGGCCTGTCCGCGCGGCGGCAGGGTCTCCAGCGGGGGCTTCGGCATCAACTTCCACGTCCAGTCCGCGATGGGCGCATCCCGCTCGCCATCGGTGCTCGGCCTCGGCTGAATGAAGTCGGCGTGATCGGCGTAGTAGCCCATCCGGTTCCGCACGAACCGCAGGCCCGCGAACGTTCCCTCCGCCAGCTGGCGGTGCGAGGCGCGCAGGCCCGCGAGAGCGCTGTCGTACGCCTCAGGGTGGTAGCGGACCAGCGTCGCGTCGACGATCGTGACACACCACACCGCTTCGCCGATCACCGCGAACGCCTGCGGGCGGTCTCGTGCTCTGCCCCGCCCTAGCCGCTCGATCGTCTCGCGCATCGCGATGATCGACCAGGCCAGCGCGCTCTCCTGGGTCTGCGGGTCGTCGGCGGTCTCCGGCGTCAACCGTGCGCCCACGCGCTTGTCGGGGTTGACATGCTCCCGGTTCCAGGCAACCCGGCAGCGAGCGGAACAAAATCTGGCATGCTCCCGCTTCGGCTCGAAGATCTTCCCGCAGCGCTCGCATTTCCTGGTGTCCGCCACTCCCCCATGTTACGCGTAACGCGGCGGCGGCAGCCACAAAGCGCGCCCAGTCCTCGCCCGCCCGAAACAAAGCACGCAAATCGGACTATTCGCATCGGATGCTCATGATAGTGGATCGTTAGACACCCCAGGATGTGGATTTCGATCCACTATCTTGAAAAACCGGTTCCAATGGCCACCTTTGGGGCGGCAGGCCGGGACACGCGGATTCGCGTGCGGTCCCTGCATCGACCGGGGTGGAACCAGGGGGGCTTAGGTATAGCGATCCCGCGTCGCGGTCATACTTTGGTTGCCGGGCACCGAGCACGCCGCCGCATGATCCACACTTAGTAATGGCAAGGCACGCAGCAAGGAGGACCGGTGGATAACACCGAAGGAGTGCTGAGACGGGCACCGCTGTTCGACGCACTCGATGAGGAGGGCGCTCGCGCGCTCCGTCGTCAGATGGCCGAGGTGAAACTTTCCCGCGGCGAGCACCTTTTCATGGAGGGCGACGACGGGGACGCGCTCTACGTCGTGCTTGAGGGCAAGATGAAGCTCACCAGGGCGGCGGCCGACGGCCGCGAGAACCTGCTGAGCGTGATCGGGCCGGGCGAGATGTTCGGCGAACTGTCGCTGTTCGACCCGCGGCCGCGAACCTCCTCGGCGAGCGCGGTGACCGACGCGCTGCTCGCGTCGCTCAAGCATGAGGCGCTGATCCCGTGGCTGCGGGAACGGCCTGAGGTATCCATGCACATGCTCAGGGCGCTCGCACAGCGGCTCCGGCGCGCCAACGACGTCACGGCCGACCTCGTGTTCACCGACGTTCCCGGGCGCGTTGCCAAGAACCTGCTCGACCTCGCGGATCGGTTCGGCCACCAGGAGGCGGACGGGCTGCACGTGCACCACGACCTCACGCAGGAGGAACTGGCGCAGCTCGTAGGCGCGTCGCGGGAGACGGTCAACAAGGCACTGGCGGACTTCGCGGCCCGCGGCTGGCTGCAGATCTCCGCGCGTTCCGTGCTCATCCTCGACGCCGAGCGCCTCCGCAAGCGCGCCCGCTAACGACCGCTCAGATAGTCAAGCTGAGCGCGGACCGACCATTCAGCCGCTCCGTGCACCGCCGGATCGGTGTCCCCGTACACGACGGCGACGATCTCGGCCGGGGTTCGGGCGCCAGCCGCGAGCGCCGCCCGTATCTGTTCCAGGCGCTCCTGCCGGTGCGCGATGTAGTAATCGAGAACCCCCACCGGGTCAGCGAGCACAGGGCCATGACCAGGCAGCAGGGTTCGCAGCCCGGCGCCTTCGGCGAGCGCCCGCAACTCATCAAGCGTCCGCAGATAATCCCCGAGCGTTCCGTCCGGGCCGATGACCGTCGTGCCACGGCCTAGCACGGTGTCCCCGGTGAGCAGCGCGCTGTCCGCGCCGAGCAGCAGGCTCACCGAGTCGGCCGAATGACCGGGGGTGCCGACCACCCGCAGTTCGCAGCCCCCGGCGGTGAGCACGTCCCCGGCCGCCAGGCCCTCGGTGCCAAGGCGGTGGGCTGGGTCCAGCGCCAGGACAGGCGCCCCGGTCATGGCGGCGAACTCGGCCGCACCCGCCGCGTGGTCGTGATGTCCGTGCGTGAGCACGATCAGCGCGACGTGCCTGTCCCCGGCCCGCGCGGTGTCCAGCACCCGCCGCAGGTGGCCGGCGTCCTGCGGGCCCGGGTCGACGACAACGGTGGCAGGCGATCCAGGCTCGGCGATCACCCAGGTGTTTGTGCCGTCCAGCGTCATGGGCGACGGGTTTGGCGCCAGTACGCAGCGGGCGCGTTCGGTTCCCGAGCCGTCGATGCTCATAGCGGGTCGATGCTCACAGCGGATAGCCGGTCTCGCCGGGGATGAGCAGCCAGGCCTGGCCGTCCTCGACGGACAGTCGCGGCTCGATCGGCACGATCGCGCGGCGGCTTGCCAGGATCTGGGCGAGGTCAGCGCAGGCAGCGAAGTCGTGCAGGGTGGTCGCGGTCGGCGGCAGTAGCAGTATCTCGCCTGCCTTCGCGGCGCCGAGCGCGGCCGCGGGTCGCAGCCACGTGATCCGGTCCGCCTCGGCGTGCTCGCCGGCGGCATGCTGCCCTGGTGGCAGGGCGGCGGCGAAGAAGAAGGTGTCGAAACGCCGGTGCTCCGCCTCGGGCGTTATCCACCGCGACCACGGCGTCAGCAAGTCGGCGCGGATGACGAGGTCTCGCCTGGAGAGGATCTCCGCGAACGTAACCCGGCCCGCGGCAAGCACAGCCCGGTCGGCCGCCAGGGACGCCTCGTCCGGGCCGGCTGGCGAGCCGTCAGGCCCGCTCGCCAGGAGCACGCCGGACTCCTCGAATGTCTCGCGCACCGCAGCGCAGACAAGAGCCCGGGCCCGGTCTGGCGATGCACCGAGCCAGTCACCAAGCTCTTCCGGGTCTGGTCCGGCCCAGCCGATCCTCGGGTCTGCGTCCGCCGCGTCCACCGACCCGCCGGGAAAGACGTAGGCGCCGGGCGCGAAGGCCATCGACGCGGGCCGGCGCAGCATCAGGACCTCGACCTCGCCACCGGGCTCGCCTGGAGCCTGGCTGAGCAGCATGACGGTCGCCGCGTCCCTGGGCACGGCCGGGGCCAGCTGGCCCGCGGCGATGGCGGTTATCCGGTCGGTTAGCCGTTCGCCGAACCAGTCGAGCCGTACTCTCACGCAACCTCGACGATCATCTCGACCTCAACGGGCGCGTCGAGCGGGAGCACAGCCATTCCGACCGCGCTGCGTGCGTGGCGGCCGGCCTCGCCGAGCACCTCGATGAGGAACTCGCTCGCCCCGTTGATGACCTGGGCCTGTCCGGTGAACCCGGGCGCGCTCGCGACGAACCCGGTCACCTTGACCACCCGCCTGATGGCGTCGAGACTGCCCGCGGCCCCGGCGGCGGCCGCGAGCGCGTTCAGCGCGCAGAGCTGGGCCAGGCGCGCGGCGTCCGCCGGGCTTACCGACTCACCGACTTTGCCTGTCGCTTGCAGCTTCCCGTCAACCATGGGCAGCTGGCCCGACGTGTAGATGTGGTTCCCGGTGCGGACGGCCGGCACGTACGCTGCCACCGGCGCGACCACCGGCGGCAGCGTCAGTCCGAGGGCAGCCAGGCGCTCCGCCGCCCTGCTCATGACTTTGGCCGCTTCATGTAGGCAACGAGTTGCTCTGCGTTGGGGCCAGGGACCAGGGTGACCAATTCCCATCCGTCGTCGCCCCAGTTGTCGAGGATCTGCTTGGTGGCATGCACGAGCAGCGGCACCGTCACGTACTCCCATTTCTGCATGCGCAAAACACTAGCGCCACGCCCGGGCCCCAGACGCGGCGGCGCTCGGGCGCGGCGTCAGGAGTCCGGGTTCTTGGCGGCGGGCGCGGCAGCCCCGTTGCCCGCGGCGAGCTCGGGCACGCTATCCGCTGCTGCCGTCGACTCCACCTCGGGGGCCGACGGCGCCGGTGCCTCGGCAAGCTCAGGAACGTTGGTGTTCGAGATCGCGGCCTCCGCCTCGGCCACCTCTTCGTCGCCTAGGTCGGCAGGCTCCTCATCCAGCGGGCGGGACGGCCCGGGCGCCATTTTCTCGAAGAACCGCAGCAGCTCCACCGGGACCGGCATGACAAGCGTGCTGTTCTTCTCACCCGCGACCTCGACAACCGTTTGCAGCAGCCGCAACTGCAGCGCCGCCGGGTCCCTGGCCATGACGTTCGCCGCCGCGGCCAGTCGCTTGGACGCCTGGTACTCGCCGTCGGCGGTGATGATCCGCGCGCGACGTTCCCGTTCCGCCTCCGCCTGCCGAGACATGGAGCGCTTCATGCCCTCAGGCAGCGAAACGTCCTTGATCTCCACGCGCTCCACCCTGATGCCCCATGGCTCCTCGGTGGGCTCGTCGATGATGCGCCGCAGTTCCCTGTTCACCGACTCCCGCTCGGCCAGCAGCTGGTCCATCTCGGACTGGCCGATGATCGACCGCAGCGAGGTCTGCGCCTGCTGGGAGATCGCGAACATGTAGTTCTGCACGTTGATAGTGGCCTTGATGGGGTCCACCACACGGAAGTACACGACCGCGTCCACCCGGACAGACACGTTGTCCCTGGTGATGCCCTCCTGTGCGGGCACCGCCATGGCGACGATCTGCATGTTGACCTTCTGCAGCCGGTCGCTGATCGGGTTTATCCGGGCAAAGCCGGGGCCGCGCACTTGGGGCAGCACCTTCCCCCAGCGGTAAACGATGCCCTTCTCGTACTGCTGGATGATCCGGAAGGACCGTCCGGCGGCTATCAGACCGCCTATTACCACGACCAACAAGATAACGACGAGAGCCGCCACCATCTGGGATCGCCTCCTTCTCGTACGCAGGCGCTTAGCCTCAGACTAGTCCGCACTGCCCCCCTCCGACGACATGCTGACACATGGCCCGAAAAGCTTTTTCGGGCCGCGGTTCGAGCTGTCGGCGACGGGAAACGCATGAGAAAGCACAGACCTCGGGCAGCCGGCCGGATCCGTTCCGTATCAATGAAACGCAAATCACACTCGCGGACAGCTTGGAAACCCACCCGGACCAGCGCGGACCGGAACGTTCCGGTCAGCGCGCGGCGATAGCCTCGCTTAGAACACTGAGAACTGCACACAGCACAGGCCAGACGACTAGAGGCACAGGGGTATGACCGCGAGGGACACGGACTGGGACGGCGTGCGGCTGCACGTCGTGACGGGTAAGGGCGGCACAGGCAAGACGACGGTCGCCGCTGCCCTGGCACTCGCCCTCGCGCACAGCGGCCGCAAGGTGCTGCTGATCGAGACGGAGGGGCGGCAGGGCATCGCGCGGCTCTTCGACCGCCCGCCGCTGCCGTACGAAGAGCGGAAAATCGCCATCGGCCCCGGCGAGGCCGACGACGGGCGCGATCCTGGCGGCGACGTGTACGCGCTCGCGATCGACCCGGAGGGCGCGCTCCTTGACTACCTGCAGATGTTCTACAACATGCGCAGCGCGGGCAGGGCACTGACCAGGCTGGGCCTGGTGGACTTCGCGACGACGATTGCGCCAGGCCTGTCCGACGTGCTGGTCACGGGCAAGGCCACCGAGGCGGCGCGGCGCCGATACCAGGGCGGTCGCTTCGTGTACGACAGCGTGGTGCTCGATGCCCCGCCGACCGGCCGGGTGGGCCGCTTCCTCAACGTGTCCGCCGAGGTCTCGGGCCTCGCGAAGGTAGGCCCGGTCCGGACCCACGCGGACACCGTGGCGCGAGTGATCAAGTCTCCGCAGACCGCCGTGCATTTTGTCTCGACCCTTGAAGAAATGCCGGTGCAGGAAACCCTCGACGGCATCGCTGAGCTCCGCCGGATACCAGGCATGCAGGTCGGCGGCATAGTCATCAACATGGCCAGGCCCGCCGTGCTCAGCAGCGAGGAACTCAAGGCGCCACCCGAGACCAGCGCGCTGGCGACCGCGCTGGCCGCGGCCGGCCTGCACAACCCCGACACACTCGCCGAAGCGCTTGCCGAGGAACTCGCCGAACACGCCAGGCACGTCGAGCTTCAGGATCGCGAGCGGAACGAACTCGAGGCGGCAGGGCAGCCCATCTACACGCTGCCGATGATCACCGACGGAATCGACCTGGCCGCCCTGCACCGGCTGGCCGCCGAGCTACGCGACCAGGGGGCAGCCTAATCATGACCACCCGGCTCGACGTCGACCGGATCATCGACGACCGGCGCACCCGCATCATCGTCTGCTGCGGCTCCGGCGGTGTCGGTAAGACGACCGCGGCGGCCGCGATCGGGCTGCGAGGCGCCGAACGCGGCAGGCAGGTCTGCGTGCTCACAGTCGACCCGGCCCGGCGGCTCGCCCAGTCGATGGGCCTGAGCACGCTCGACAACACACCGCGCCTGATCGACGGCGTCGACGAGACCAGCGGCGGCAGCCTGCACGCGATGATGCTCGATATGAAGCGCACGTTCGACGAGATTGTCGAGGCGCACGCGGAGCCCGCCCGGGCCGCGCAGATCCTGGCCAACCCGTTCTACCAGTCGCTGTCGTCGAGCTTCGCGGGCACACAGGAGTACATGGCGATGGAAAAGCTCGGCCAGTTGCGCCGGTCCGGCGAGTGGGACCTGATCGTGGTGGACACCCCGCCGAGCCGTAGCGCCCTTGACTTCCTCGACGCGCCCGAGCGTCTCGGGCGGTTCCTCGACGGGCGGCTGATCCGGGTGCTCATGACCCCGGCCAGGGCCAGCCGGCCGTTCACCAAGGTGCTGAACGCCGGGTTCTCCGTGATGACCG
>Ga0126371_10004560_pt1 | contig 12217 bp, 11 predicted proteins | sample PanSoiMetaPlot_4_FD_110145 | JGI IMG/M metagenome (GOLD analysis project Ga0126371, IMG submission 110145) | Tropical forest soil microbial communities from Panama - MetaG Plot_4 | ecosystem: Environmental > Terrestrial > Soil > Tropical forest > Bulk soil | place: Panama | collected 2016-02-17
CCACCATATTTCGCGACCGCCCCGAGAAAAGCATCGCCCAACCACTCATAGGCCATCCAGGGGGCGCCAGAAACGGTGAAGGAATAAGGATCGGTGGTGGGCCAGTGATGGGTGGCCAGGATGTTTTGGCCGGTTCTGATGTGCCACCAGAGGTCGGGATCCACAAAGAAGTTGCGGCCTTCGTAGAAGACACGGCCTACCAGAATGGCACCCAGCATTGCCGGAAAGGAGAAAGCCCAGTTCAGAAGCTCGGACCACGCCAGTCGATTTCCCGCAAGCTTTGCTGAGGCGCCGTCCGGGCCATCTACCTCCGAGAGAAGGCCAGGGTCGAGAGACAGTCGAGTTGAACCGCCGCCTTTGGTGATCGCCATCCTTGATTCATTCATGAACGGTACTACCCACAAGTCCGTTGGAGCATTTCGGGTACCACTTCGCGTCATCTAGGTCGCAGCTATGTCATTGATTCTTTTGGCTTAGAGGACCGCTTAGTGCCCGCTCAGAGTCCTGGAGCTGGAGCAACGCTAGAGTTGGTCACCTTTTGTGGACAGGGCTCGGGCGGAATCCCACCGCCTTCTAATGGATGATGATCATGTCAGACGTGCTCGACATGGAAATCGGGCTGCTCGAGATCAGCGGGAAGACGAAACTGAAGCTGTAAGTTACCTGTACCTGGACCGTGCACCCAGGAGCATTCGGTGTAGCAGGCTGCGTTCCAACCACTTTGGTGCAGACTTGCGGAGTACTGGCCGCGCACGCGGCTGTATCCGCGAGCCCACAAGCAGTCGTGGTGACCTTGGTGGTATCGATGCCCGCGGGAATATGGTTCTGCACGTAAGTATTCACATCGGTCAACTTCGCCGGACCGTTGTTCATGGGGGCGGTCCCGTTACAGCTACCGTCGCTGCTGCAGTTGGCCCCGTTCACCGCGGCCCAGCGGGTTGCCTCCTTGGCGGCGTTGTTCACGAAGTGATAGGCATAGAGTGCGTGGCCGAATTCCATGATTCCCAAAAACAAGGACATGGAGAAAATGAAGGTGAGAGCGTATTCCACGAGAGCTGCTCCGCGCTCGCCTTTGCCCCTTCGCAAGCGCGATCGAGAGCTTCCAGAAAAGCGGGAGATGAAGGAGGTTGACAGCATAGATTCGCCTCGCTGCCTCATATCAAGGCCACGCGCATCGAGGACGTCCTCGACACGGTAACGGACGATGGAATGCCCGGATAATTGAACAGCGAACTGAACGTCCCTGAAGCCGTGACCGACAGGATCACAACCCAGTGGCCCGAGGCGCAGATGCCCGCGCCGATCCCGGTGCAGGTCGCGGCCGCCACCGAACCGTTGCCGTCACATCCACAGGAGACCGTGGAAGTAATGGTCAGATTGCTCACGCTCTGGCCGTTATTCTGGAAATCGTTGTCAGCCGCCGTCGTAATGCCCACCGTATCCACCGACTGCGGCAAGCTCTGCGTGCCATACGCGGCACCGGCGCGCGCCGCGTTTCCGACGAGGATGCCGATATAGGCATACCTGCCCATTTCAATCACACCGAGCGCCAGCAAGAGGAGAAGCGGAACCAGGAAGGCCAGTTCGAGAAGACTCTGGCCCGATTGTCGGCGACGGATTCCCGGCAACCGCCGCACAAACGGGGTGCGTTTGCTCGTCAGGGGCCGGTCCAGGAAGTTGTCGAGCGCCATGATGATTTACTCCACGAGATGCGCATTGCCGACGGTAAACCCACGGGGTAGTCCACCGGGCACCCCAGCCACGCCGTTGAACGTAACGGTGGGGTTACCGCTGAGCCCCAGGGAATCGCAAACCACGACGCCGACACTGTAACTAGCGTTGTTGCCATAGAAGGTGAGCTGGTCGCTAGGGAAGTACAAGACGCCGGTGTACTGTGTTCCGCTATTGCCGCCGAGCGTGGGACCATTCGGCGCTGGGCCAACGTTGGTGTCATTCTTGTCCTGCCACATCAAAATTCCTTGATACGGTCCGGAACTCGGTGCCGATAGATTGATTGCAGGTGTGCCGTTCGTTTGCATCGTGGCGTTATTGGTGAAGTAGAAGGTAACCCCGTCTCCGGTGATGGTGGCGTTTCCCGGAATGCTCAAAGTGTCAGCGTTAGTTCCGGTGTTCCCGTCGAATATGTACGTTCCCGGACTAAACACCACGCTGTTGCCGCCGGTCCCCGAAATTGAGAAGGAGCTGTACACTCCCGGGCTAACGGTGTAAACGCCATTGTTATAAGTCACTCCCGAGCCTGTGAAATTGCCATTGCCATTGATGGAAACGGCGCTGCCTGGGAGAGTGCACGGAAAAGTACACGGCGGAGTTAAGGATCCCATGGGGTCGGACGAAGCGGGCGTACCGTACGTCGGACAAGATGTCGTGCCCGCGGCGCAGGTCACCGTGCCGCCCGGGCCGCTGACATTCGGGCTTCCCGAGACTCCGAAGGTGCCAGCATTGACGTCCAGCTTATTGCCCTTGGTGTTGTAATTGCCGTTATCGACAATTCCGCAGGTAGGAGCGTTCAGGACCGCGCTTCCATTGATGTTGACGCCTTCGATCGAGGAGCTCGGGGCACCCAGGGTGTACAGGCAGCCGGTGGTGTTGCCGTTGCTTCCGCCGGAAATGTTCGTGGCAACCGCGCGAGCGGTAATGGTCTCGCTGTTGACTCCAAAAATCTTCATGAAGTAAGTTGGCTGGCCGGCGCTGACATAGACTTCGACGTAGTTGGTGTCACCGGCATGTGGTCCTCGAAGCGGCCCATTGCACACCGTGACCGCAACAGAACCAACGCCAAGGTTCGTGGGAGGAGCAGCACATGCACCGCCGCCGGTGTTATCCGAAAAGCCGTTCGATCCTGCCGAGTTTTGTGCCCCGGTTTGCACACCGCCGTAGGTAAGGTTCGTCGCTCCGGCTATGGCCGCGCCATCCGCCGCGGTTTGCTCGAGGCGCTTCTGGTAGCGCAGCACACCCATATCGATTCCCAGGCCGATAAAACCAAGCAGGGCAACCAGCCCCACAGCGGTGAAGACCAAAGCCTGGCCGGCCTCGTTCTTACGATTCATGGCGACCTCCGCAACTCGAACCAGCCAGATCCAGGGGATTTTTGTTGAGTCTAATCATTTCAACTGCCAGGAGTCCCGTTCCCATAGTCACAAAAGATCCTGCCGATGGTCCCCGTTTGGATACACTTCTCGGCAAACTGGATCTTGTTAGGGCAGTTTTCGTGCCAAAACTGCGTTGCTCGCTTCTGTCAACTCGCGAAATTCCTCAAGGACCGAAAAGGAGCTGCGCACGGACTCGACCCTCTCTCCAATCTCTTGAATCTTCGCCGCTTCCAGGTTTCCGAGGAGTGTGCCGGCCCTCGCCAAGTACTTAACCTTTTCCGGCCTCAGCCCCATCACGCGGCAGCCGGTCGCATCCACGGCGACCGGGTCGTCACCAAAAATGAGGAGCCCGGCGGGCTTGGGGCTTCCCTGAATCGGGCCATTGCCCTCCATCCCGACGATCCCGTCGATGATGGCAAAATCCGGCCGTGCGGCAGCATTGATATCCAGAATGGAGTTGTCGATTCCTGCCCAGTGCAGGATGTTCTTTGGCCAGCCATAACAGCTGCCCGGAACAACTCCAAACATGTTTTTGAGCGAGAGGGTCACGCCAGCCCAGTGATGCGTCTTCAGCTTGGCGATGGAAACCAGAAAGTCGACCCCCAAGACGATTTTTGGAAGGTAGAGCTCCCTCAAGCGCGATGCGCGCGTCGGCAGCGGCACTCGCCGAACGTCGTCGAGATTCAGGTCACGGAAAACATTACCAAGAGGCCCGGTAAACTCTTTCAATTTGACTGACTCTAAGATCGACTCGGTGTCACGATCCATCGCCGGGCCATCACCGATGAGGACTTGCGAAGCACCCAGGCGCAGAAAACTCTCCCGAGTCGCGGCGATCACCGCCGGATGCGTGTTCATGATGCAAAGGGGATCGAGACCAACGAAATTCGGTTTAAGGAGAACGGTTTTCCCCCGTACCGGCAGCCGGAACTCCTGGAGGCTCTCGAGGATGATGGTTGTCAGTTCGCACCGATAATCGGGGGCACGGCGGATCAGCACGCGAGACACCGGGCGCTGGAAAGAGGGTGTGAGCTTTTGATTACGCCGGTTCAATGGGCACACTCCGCGGGCGGAAACCAGTGCCGCTCCGGGCTCAGCGCCAGACACGACCAGGAGACAACTTCCGTGGTGCGCGGGAACTCCCTTGCATCAAACAGCTCGTGAAGCTTGGGACTTATTTCCGGCAGTGGCACACCGTAAGCTTCGAGCGTGATCCGGGCGACCGCCAGCGAGGCCGGACCATGGATACTTCGATAGCGGTTGTGAAGCCAAGCCAGGCTTTTCGACTTTCGCTCATGAGCGGGCTGATCATGGAGTGCGAGCAGCGCCCACCCGGTAGGCAAGACCAGTGGTTGTCCGTCGACACCGTAGACGCGGGGATTGCCGCAGTTCCATCCACCCTGAGGGCACATCCGGTCGTAGAGAACTCCGACAGCCAGTTCGAAGCGTCGCGAAAACTCCGCAGGTCTCCACTCAGGAGGACTATCCCGTAGTGCCAGGACCGCGAAAGCGGAGGGTTCGACCCAGCTGCTGGTTCGCGGGGTCCATCCCCAGCCTCGGAACGAATCGTCATGATCGGCAACGCGGCTCCCGGGATGGAACTTTCGAAAAAATCGTCTCCACGGAGTGCTGTCTCGAGGGTAATCCTGACACAGCCATTCCAGGCCTCCACTGACGGAGCTTTTACTGTGCTGGTCCTGCGACAGGACGCTCGAGGCCAGTGAAGTGACCCAACTGCCGGTTTTCTCCCCGCGAGCCGCAGGCCAAGAACCGTCCCGCAATTGCGCCAGAAGCAGATACCGCTGAGCGCTGCGGAGATGACTCTCCGCGAGGTGGACAGGAGAATTCTGCAAGGCGCGAAGTGCCCAGCAGGTGGGTTCGACCCGGCTTTCGGAATCCGGGTAGAAACCCCAGCCGCCGTCCTGGTTCTGCGCGCCGAGCAGGAAGGGAACGCAAAATTCCTTCAAGAAGGAGGCCTCATCGGCCGCCGCGTTTGTCATCGTTAGTGGCACCATCGTGCAACTCGACCGGCCAGTTTTGAGGACTCACATCACCGGCCTGAGCGTGGGGTCGGGCCGTTCGCCAATGGCCTGCTCCTCATCTTCCCGGATATCCAGCTGGTTGATCAGACGGTGGAGATAGCCGCGAGCCATACCGAGAGCGCGCGCGCTTTCCGCTTTTCTCCAGCCGTACTCGCGCAAAGTGCGCAAGACGAGATTCCGTTTGAACCGCTTGATCTCCTCTTCGTAGGCCGAAACTCTTCCTTCCGGGAGACACTCAGCTTCTGTCACGCTCTCCTGCACTCCGGAATGGAGGGCTGTTGGAAGATTTGAGAGTTCGATCGTTGGTCCGTGGGAAAGAACCACTGCACGTTGGATGACATTTTCCAATTCGCGGACGTTCCCCGGCCAGCGGTGCTGTTCCAACGCGCACAGGGCTGCGCGGGAGAAACGGCGGGCGTCCTTGCGAAAGTGGCGTGCAGATTTTTGCAGGAAATGATGAGCAAGGAGCGAGATATCGTCGCTCCTCTCTCGCAAGGTTGGCAGGCGAAGTTCGATAACGTTCAATCGGTAGTAAAGGTCCTCACGAAACTTTCCTTGCTTCACCAGATCGGCCAAATTGTGATGGGTTGCAGAGATGATGCGGACGTCCACATCAATGGTCCGGTTGCTGCCCAGCCGTTGAAAGTTTCTTTCCTGGAGTACGCGAAGCAATTTCGGCTGCAGGTTGAGGGGAAGATCCCCGAGCTCATCGAGAAAAAGGGAGCCATGGTTTGCGGCTTCCACCCGGCCCTGTCGACTCAGGAACGCACCGGTGAAGGCGCCCTTTTCGTGGCCAAAGAGTTCATCTTCGACCAGGTTCTCCGGCAAGTTGGCGCAGGAAAATGCCACCAGCGGCCCTTCGCTCCGAGAACCCATCTGGTGAATGGCCCGGGCGAGCAGCTCCTTTCCCGTCCCGGTTTCACCGCTGATGAGCACGTTGACGTCACACGGAGCAATGCGTGCCGCCAAACCGAACAGCTCCTGCATGGCTGGCGAAGTGCCAAGTAAATCGTGAAGTTTTCCGCCAGGAGTCTGCTCCGACCGCAATCGCCACAGTTCCCGCTCCGCCGCAAAATACCGGTGGGCGCGTTTCAACACCAGACGCAGCTCCGGAATGTCCGGGGGACTTGTGATGCTGTCGGTGGCACCACGCTCAATGGCCGCGAGAATATGTCTGCGATCTTCGCAATCACAGAGTGCGATGATCGGAGGATGTAAATGGACCTGGTTGATTTGATCGACGATTCGAAGGCGCTCGTCATCGTTTCCTGGATTCGTATGACGAAGATCAACAACGATCAAGTCGGACCACGCCAGGATCTCTTGTCTCTCTGCGACGAGGGAGGCGCCGAAGCACCGGAGGACGAATCCGTCGCCCAGCGCGCGGCCAATGACCTCTCCAAATCGGCTATCGTCGCTCAAAAAGGAAACATGGAGCAGTGATTTTTCCAAGGGTGTCTTACCTTTGCGGAGCCGGTGTCCTGCCCGGCCCCCTTTCTTTCTCTTCCTCTAGAGACTATCTATCGGCTCTGAAGAGCGCTATGGGTCAGCAAGATCACTTGACGGGTACCGCGGTTGTAGTACACCGAGTTTATCCACAGCTGGCATAGCATTGAACCGGAAAAGAAGATCTAAGTCTTGCATTTACAGTATGTTATGTCTCGCTTTGCGAATCTTGTGGAGCGTGCCGCCGTATCATCAAGTACTGAAACCACTGTACTATCGCAAACCGCTGCCAGCGCTCAAAAAAACTAACGCTGAAGCACTGATTTTCCAAGTATGCCCTCCCGGGACTTCTAAACGAGAAGGCGACTTCGCCGCAACGTGGCCCACCGCTGTTGCCTGTTAACTGCCGGGGGGTGTCTTGCCTTCGTCGGCTGGGATCCCCAGGAGTATCTGGACACATACGGGCTTGCCGGACCGCATGGCGGGCTTGAATATCCAACGGCTAAACGCCAGCCGAGCGGCAGCATCCATCTCCGAGGCTGACCCTCTGAAAACTTCCAGATTCCGTGGCTTGCCGTCTTCTCCAATCTCGCCCTTCAAGACGATGATCTTGTGCGCCTCCTCCGGTGGCAGGGGTACGCGCTTGAAATCGAATTTTTCCTCCGCCTCTGGAGGGACCAGTGGCAGTTCCGTATGGACAATCGGCGAGCGGGTGAGATCCGCGGAACGATGGGAAGATTCAGATTCTTGACAGTACTGTAGCGACCATCTTCTTCCCGAGGCAGTCAGAAAAACCGTATAAATCTTTCCGCATGGTAGGACTGCATAAATATCCAGTCCGCCCCCTCCCGTCGGCCCGGCGGAGACAACAAACGCATGGTGTCTGACTGCGGTCGGAGAAGGTAGAGGGTAAACCATCCTGGCGACTGGATCTGGTCCTGGATCCCGCAGACGCCCAGCGTCGCTGTTCAGGGTGATAATTCCTTCTGATCCCGAGTTTTCGCCTCCGCCGCCGTCGATGCCACGGCCCACGCTCGTGCTCCCATTTACTCCCACTCCATTTCCACCGGTTCCCGCTTCGCTCGGTAAGACGTCCTCGCGGTGCTCGCTTCCGCCGGGCGCGATCGAAAACTCGCCGTAGCGATTACCCGGAGGCAATGCGACCGATGCGGCGGAGCCCGCCGGATCCGTGCCGAGTATCACCAAATCGATCCCATTCGTCCGACCGGGTCCCGTCTGTGGTGCAGCGGTATCCGCTGACATTTCGCCGGGCTGTGACGCCGGGAGCGGAGCCGGGGGTCGACCCACGGGATCGGCGAGATGCAGATTAGAGATTGCGGAAACCAGCAGACCGGCCACCGGCTTCTGCATATCTAACATCGAGAGGGCCGGCGCATTTTGGGAATACTGCCGTTTCGACCGACGAAGCGGATGCACGTTGTTGGCGTCGAAATCGAGCGGTGGCTTAGGTACCAATGGCTCGGCAAAAATAACATTCGGGAGCTTCAGGTCCTTCTTGATTAAAAGCTCCGGCGGCCTGTTGTGCTGGAGAATCGTTTGGTGGGAATTGTCCGGAAGGCGAGGACGAGAAACTGCGAAGAGAGTCCCGAGTGCTTTGGTTGCGCGTTTCGCGGGTGCCCGTCGCGGGTCCGATCCGATCCCCGGCATGGAGCCGGGCCCGGGAGGAAGAATCCTCGGAATTCGCTCGGGAGGTTCCTGTTTCGTAAAGTGGTAATACACGATTTTGTTCTCGTCGGATAGAAGTGTGGCGGCAGCCGACGAAGGAGCAAAACGAGAAACAAATTTCGGGAAGAATGCGTAGCCCACGAGGTGAAGCAATAGCGACGAGGCCAGGGCGTGGACTAGAAATCGGCGAGGGCCCACCGCAATCTGTCGGAAAGGCGTCCGCGACGCATTTGAAAGGCAGTGGGGATAGCGAGTCACCGCCGTGCCCAACAATTCAGACCAGCGGAAGCGGTAGAAATTCCGCGGCGGGATAAAATCAGGAACGATGAGTGGGCCCCTTAGCACCAGCTTTTTCCCGCCGGACTCACTCGGCGTTCCCGCACAGTCGAGGATCTGGCGCTGAAAGTGGGAAAAGTCGATAGTCGACACTAGCACTCCTCAAAGGATGACCGCGGGAGGAGCACGAGTGGTTCCACAAGTTTGAGGCCCTGGTCGTGGTCGAGAATGAACCGGGCCGGGGAAATGCAGTTCCGCAAGTGTCCTAACGAGTACAACTGGGACTTGCTCTTGTCAGCATTTGTTCACGAGGTTGCTCTAAGGCGGGCCCGGAAGCCGCGCGTAAGCTGCGCAAATCGAGGCGGTTATACCAAGGGTTAGCTCGCTCGAGGCCGACAAAAACGTTTGGAAGCCAGCCTGCCTTAATCAGCTTGGACAATTGTCCCCGACAGCGTTGTGCGGAGCTCAGAGCCTGTGACCTACCCTGGCGGAAAAGTCGTTCCGATTATCGAGAAACTCTTGGGACTGTGTCTTCTGAGCGCGCTGCTCGGCTTTCCGGCGCTCGGTCAGGCAGTTGCTGAAGCTGCTGGCACGACTTCCGCCTCATCGGGCATTACGGCCTCGCCAAGAACTACCCTCACGCCGGCGACTCTGCCCCCGAACGCACCGTCGGGGTCGGCTCATCTTCCCTCCGATCCAGCGCCCCCTTCACAAGAAAAAAATCGCCGCGATTTGGAAGCCAAAGCAGGAAAGAACGCCGGAAAACTGCTGATTCGTTCCTCATCGGGAGAGGCGCAAATCTGGATCGATGGCAAGCCAGTTGGAAAGACTCCGCTGCTTCTGATCATTGCACCCGGGAAATACGACATCGAACTGCGAGGTCCGCGCACGGAAACAGCGCGGACCGAAGTCGCACTTCTTCCAAAGGAAACTCGGGAGCTGAATATTCGACTGGAACTGCGTTACCCGACGCGCGTTGTGTTGCATTGAGGATTTCTTGTACCAACAGGCTCACATAGCTACAACAGCAGGGAGGGCCCATGCCCGGAATTGAATTCGACCGCGGAGCCTTTGTGCCCGCAGGTGCGCCACCAAAGCCGTCCATCGTTCGAATGTTATCTCCGATTCTGTTCGTTCTGGCCGTCGGCCTGGTGGCTGTCGTCGGATACAAGATATACCCGGAGACCCAACAAAGTACTGCGGTTGCCGCAGCCAATTCTGAGGTTCAACAACTGCAGCAGCAGTTGGCGGAAATGCAGAAGCGGCTCGACCAGATGGAAAAGCGCCACAAGGCGCCCCCAACGGATGCCGGCACCGCCTCTGCCGATAAGCGCGCGTCATCCCAGTCAACTTCTCGACCGCTCAAAAAACCCATCTATCACGTCACCTCGGCAAGCGCGCTTCCGCCGCGAATTAAGCCTGCGGCTCCCGCCGCCCCGGTCTCGCCAGCTCCAGCGCCCTCCCGCCCGGAGAACAATGACGCGATTGCGAATGAAGTCGCCGCTAACCGGGAAGCTTGGCAGGCTGCCGCAAATCGCCTGTCGGATGTCGTGGGAGTGGTGGGAACGCAGGAGGAAGAAATCAACGCGACTCGCGAGGCCGTCAACCAGCTACTGACCGATACACACCGCCGGGCTCTATCCTTCGAACTCGATCGAGGCACTAGCCGCCTACCCGTGGGCCCGGTAGCACTGCAACTCAAGTCAGCCGATTCGAAGAACCAACGCTACACCGTTTGTGTGTACTTCGACAGAAAATGCGTCGAGCTGAAAAACCGAGCCTTGAATGAAGTAGTGGTGTTTCTCGTCACGAAAGACGGCGCTCCGCTCGAGCTGGTTGTGACGAAAATCCAGCGTGATCAGATTGTTGGATATTTGGAGATTTCTTCGGAAAAACAATAACTCTACTCTGCCAGCCCCTTTTCTGTTCCAGAAAAGAAGTAATTGCTGCAGGCCCACTGTGCGAGTTCCAGGGTGAATTCGGGCTTCGCGTGGAGATACTTGGCGGCCCAGAATATTTGATCCAGGATGTCCCGCGCGTAACACTGACTTAGCGATTGTTTCAAGTCTTCGCGCAAGTGGCGGACCAGAAAGTCGAGAACCTCGGGTTCAACCTTAAGCTGCCGCGTTCCTGCGCTTACCTCTCGAAGAAAGATCTGCTTGAATTGCTCCTCAGTCGCATGTCGGACCAGGATCTTGTTGGGGATTCTCCTCAAGAAAGCTTCATCGCCCAATTGTAATGGCGCAATGTTCGTGGAGAAAACGACGAGAAGATCAAACGGAATCTCGAATTTTCGGCCTCCGGGTAAGGTTAAGAATTCAATGCGGCGATCGAGTGCGGTCATCCAGCGGTTGAGGAGGTCCAGCGGTTTCACGCGTTGCCGTCCGAAATCGTCCAGAATCAGGACGCCATTATTGGCCTTCATTTGTGCCGGGGCGGAAGAGTATTGGCTGATCGGGTTGTACTGCACCTCGAGCATCTCAAGGGTCAACTCGCCCCCGGTCACGACGCAGGGCCGGCGGCAGAGTACCCAGCGCTTGTCCGTATCCTCGGGTTCCAGGGCGGGATGCCGCATATGCACGCCTGGGTCGTAGACGGTGACAATTTGGTTGTCCACTTCGATCGCATAGGGCACCCAAACCTTGTCTGCGTACATAGAGGCCAAACGCATGGCGACGCTCGTTTTTCCAGTACCCGGAGGCCCATAGAGGAACATCGAAGTACCTGAAACTACAGCAGTTCCTATCCTCAACAGTAGATCATCACTCAAAACCAGATCAGCTAGGGCCGCTCGAACATCATTTGGGTGAATCCGTGTGTTTCTCACACTTTGCGCGAGTACCTGCGCCGTGTAATCCGCCAAGGACACTGGTGCCGGTCCGGCGTACTGATTGAGTGACAGTAGCTCGGCAGCCCTCTGACGGCCTTGCTGGCTGGCTACGATTCGATGGGTGCCCCCGCTCATCCCTTTCACTTCGCAAAGCCGTTCCTGGCGGAAGAATTGAAAGATTTCTTCAATAACTCCCAGGCTCAGGCAGGTGAGCTCAGACAACTGAATAAGTGACATTTCTCCATGAAGATAGAGAACTTTCAGAACCAGATCCTCCAGGAGTCCTTTACGGATTCCCGTATCTTCAACCCGATGTGGGATACTCATCGGAGCCAGAGTCGTTTGTGTCATGGGGCCAACCATAAGTGGTCAAGGAACCGCCCAGAGCTGAACTGGCGAACGCGCGGTTCTGCACTCCTCTCAACAGGTTACTGGCACATCCGTTGCCATTCCTCCTCCGTCTCAATGCATAGTCCCGCCCTATGGCCGTCGGCAGAGACAGCGTGATTTGAGCCCTGTCGCGATCTGGCCGATACCACGGCTTGTTTTGCCAAGTCACGTAAACCGCCAACGGGAACACACTCGTCGATGCGAGAAATCCTGCCGCAACCGAATGGCGATTCGCATTCCCATGCCGCGCGTACCGCGCAAGCGATTGAAACCTGGTTGCCAACAGGCTTGGATTTCATGTTGTTTCCACGGGCCAGATCCCGAAACGCTAGCACCTCATGCTTGGACGATTTCGTGTGATAGATTGCCGCCGGAGGACCAATGAACATTGTGTCAGCGTTAAAAGGCGAAGCGTCAAAGCTCGAACAGCAGTTAGA
>Ga0126371_10004561_pt1 | contig 12216 bp, 6 predicted proteins | sample PanSoiMetaPlot_4_FD_110145 | JGI IMG/M metagenome (GOLD analysis project Ga0126371, IMG submission 110145) | Tropical forest soil microbial communities from Panama - MetaG Plot_4 | ecosystem: Environmental > Terrestrial > Soil > Tropical forest > Bulk soil | place: Panama | collected 2016-02-17
ATAAATAAGATAAACGACCGCAGTATAGAGCGCGAAGTCTAGCTTTGCCCAAGCGATTTGCCCCCCCAGGGTATGAAAGAGCATAAGAAAACCAGTCGCGGCGGACGCGATGAATAGCGCATCCAGAATACCAGCCGAGCGCCTCCGCGACAGGCTGCCCACCGGTACCAATGCTGTTTGAGGATGAGCCCGGTCGTCGGGGAAACTTGAAAAGTCAAACTCCGGCTGAATGCAGATGTCCATGCGCTCGGTGTGAATAACGTGTGCAGACGCTCGTGCCGGGCTACGAAGTTCGGTGGCGGTCTTCTTAGAGCGGCTAGAACTGTCTTCTCTGGTAGTCGGGCGGTCGGTGCTCGGCAGCGGCTGCCGACCTGTTCGAGCCCGATATTCCCCGAGGCGACGGGTTACCTCCTGACGCCATTCACTGCCGTCAACACCCGGGCTGGCTTTGCTGTGGCGTGAAGTTCTGCGAGGAGCGCCCTCCTCCTCCTCTACGGAATCACAAAACGAGCAACTCTCTCCGCCGGTGAGCAGAAGGGCACCGCATTGTGGACAAATCCGTGTCACTCTTCCGTTTTGCGCCGCAGAAACAACGTGGCCGAACGGAGCGCATTTTATCACGCCCGTATTTGGCAGGGGCACTCTCGCAGAAGAAAATTGTTGCTTATGAGCCAATGAGCGGATCAAAAGGCAAAGCGCGGTAATTGCCGGGTCAAGGGCCGCATGTTAGGCTCGATTTTCATTTGAAACCTTTCGGAAATGTCAGACGCTAGCTTGCCAAAGCCTCTTAGCCTTTCGTGTTTTCTTGCTTTGTTTTTCGCGATTTTTTCCGCGCCTCGCGTGGCTTTCCCGCAATCGATGCGAGCTTCCCAAGTCAGGGTCCCCTCCGCTGGCGCGGAAGTCACGCTCGAAGCAGATCAGCAGCGGCAGACCGGAAAAACCTTTTACGCCGACGGCCATGTGGACATCCGTTACGAAAATGCCCGCCTTCGCGCGGATCATGTCGAGTACAACGAAGACACACAGGTAGTGATCGCTCGCGGAAGCGTTCAACTCGATTACATGACCCAGCACGTCGAAGCTGATAACGCGCGATATGAATTGAAGACAGGCCGCGGCGTTTTTCATCACGTACGAGCCACCTTCGCAATCCAGCGCCGCCCTTCGCCGACCCTGCTGGTAAGTCCCAATCCGCTTTACTTCGAAGCGGAAACGGCGGAGCGCATGGACGAGAATACCTACCGCGTCTCCAATGCTTGGCTGACGGTTTGTAATCCAGACCGGCCGACGTGGAAATTTTATGCCCCTGAATCGACGGTTGAATTGAAGAAGTCGATTCACCTTGAAAATGGCAATTTCAGAATCTTTTCGGTACCGGTCATCTATCTTCCCTACGCCAGTTTCCCTGCGGAAAAGCAGCGCAATTCGGGATTCATGATTCCCGAGCCTGGCGACAGTTCGCGAAAGGGCTACGTCTTTGGTGACGCCTTTTATTGGGCCCCCACCGATTGGATGGACACTACCCTCGGAGCTTCGTATTACAGCAAGCGCGGATGGAGCCCAAAGGGCGAGGTGCGCATCCGGCCTTGGGAGAATGCCCGCCTTCAGGCGACCTACTTCGGCGTAATCGATCGCGGAATTCCCCAGCCTTCCGGCCCTCCAATCAAGCAGGGTGGAAGTGAAACTCACCTTCTGTTCACCTCTCTCTTGCCAGGGGGGTGGCGGGCCGTGGCCGACCTTGACCAGCTTACCTCACTTGCGTTTCGGCTGGCCTTTTCCGAGACTTTTACGGAAGCCGTCAATTCAGAGGTCCGCAACGATGCGTTCCTGAGCAAGAACTTTCGCGGCTTCAGCCTGAATTTTGCCGCCCTAAGCTATAAAAACTTTTTGAGCGCCACGCCGCAGACCTCCATTACACTGCGGTCCGCCCCCGAAGCGCGCTTCTCCTCGGTGGACCAGCCGATTCTCAAGACGATTCCCTTGTATTTCTCGTTTGACGCATTTTCCGGCGCTGTGCATCGCGGCGAGACAGCCACTTTGTTCGATACACCGACGTTCGTGGAGCGCAGCGAAGTTGCGCCCACCGTGACCATGCCGCTGCAATGGGGGCCTTGGCTGAACGTGACTTCGAGTTTCACTTTTAGGTCCACTTCCTATGGTGGTCAGATGCAGAACGGTTTTTTCATCGGTCAGAGTCTGTTTCGGAATACGGAAGAGATCTCCGTCGATTTCCGGCCAGCGGCGATCGATCGCGTCTGGAGCGGAGGCGACGTAAAGTGGAAACACGTCATCGAGCCTGAAGTCGTTTATCGGTATGTAACCGGCGTAAACGATTTCCAAAGATTCGTGCGTTTTGACGAAGACGCGACCCTCACCGACACCAACGAATTCGAATACGGCATTACGCAGCGCTTGTTTCGCCGGGACGCAAACGGTAAAACCGAAGAATTAATTACGTGGGACCTCAAACAAAAGTATTTTTTCAATCCGACCTTTGGAGGAGCTCTTATTCCTGGCCAGCGGAATGTTTTTGAAACTCTGGACTTGCTCACTCCTTTCGCTTTTGCCGACACACCGCGAAGCCTGTCGCCAATCGTGAGCGAGTTGACCATCGAACCGGGAAATCGCTATGACACGCAATTCATTGTCAACTTCGATCCCATCCGGAATCGCCTCACCGCCATTGGCACCCTGCTCAAAATCAAGCCCTATCGTGAGTCTTTTCTGACCCTGGCCCACTTCTCCACCCTCAACCTGCCAGTCAATCCCTCGCCGCCGCCGCCCAATTTCGAACAGCGCTCGAATCAAGTGCGCGCACTCATTGGCTATGGGGATGTGAATCGCAGAGGTTGGAATGCAAGCTTTGGGGCGAGTTACGACATCACGCAACAAACGTTTCAGAACCAACTGGCCCAGGTGAATTACAATACTTCCTGTTGCGGGGTGGGCTTCGAAGTGAGGCGGTTTTCGTTTGGAACGATCCGGAACGAAAATCTGTACATGGGTGTATTCCGTATCGCGAACCTCGGCTCGGTGGGAAACCTGCGGCGTCAGGAAAAAATCTTCTGAGGCAGACCATGCGGGTACAACTCTCCACAGATCCGTTGTTTTTCCCTATCGAACAAATCACACGCTTGCTGAAACGGCACGAACTCTCGCCGGTTGAGCTTGTCGAATTGACGCTCGACCGTATTGCGAAGAGCAATTCCTCGATAAACACTTTCCTGACTGTTCCCGCGGAGATCGCCCGCCAGCAGGCAAAGGCAGCCGAGCGGCAGATCCGTCGGAATGGACCGAAAACTCCACTGCACGGTGTTCCTGTTTCTCTCAAGGACAACATCTTTACCGGCGGTATCCGAACGACTGCCGGTTCCAAAATACTCGCCGACTTTGTGCCGGATCACGACGCCGATGTCGCAGCACGCCTCGCTGCTGCCGGCGCGATTCTGATCGGCAAAACGAATCTCCATGAATTCGCCTACGGTATTACCTCTGAAAATCCGCACTTCGGCCCAGTTCGCAACCCCTGGGCGCAGGATCGGATTTCCGGCGGGTCGAGCGGAGGATCGGCGGCCAGCATCGCATGCGGAATGGGGTTCGCGTCGATCGGAACCGACACCGGCGGGTCGAGCCGCGTTCCTCCGGCACTTTGCGGAATTGTAGGTTTGAAGCCCACCTTCGGCTTGGTTTCTTTAGAGGGCGTGGTTCCCCTCGCCCCGAGCCTTGATCATGCCGGAGTGCTCGCCCGAAGCGTTGCCGACGCTTGCATTCTCCTTGAATCGATAGCCGGAAACTATCCGCGTGCCGCTCGTCCGCCCAGTCACCACAAGCTGCGCGAAAATCTGCCGAAGCCGCTCCGGCTTGGCTGGCCTAAGAACTTCTTCTTCGATCGCGTCGATGCAGAAGTCCGCAAAGCGATTGATGCCGCAGCGAAAATGTTCGAGTCACTCGGAGCACGGTTCGTGGAAGTCGCTTTGCCGCATCTGACCGATGCAGTCGATCCGAGCACGGACATTGCTCTCGCTGAAGCCACATATTACCACCAATCACAGGGCTACTTTCCGAACCGGGCCGATGACTACGGGTCTGATGTTCGCGGCCGCCTCGAAGCCGGTGCCAGCGTCTCGGCGCTTGCCTATTTGCGCGCCTTCGACGTGAAGCGAGCCCTGGAACGTGATTTTGCGGGCGCGTTTGAACGCGCCGACGCGATCCTCGCACCCGCTTCTCCGATCCCTGCGCCCAGAATCGGTGAGAATGAAGTCGAACTGAACGGCAGAAAGGAGACGATTCGTGGGCTGCTGGTGGGAATGTGCCGGCCGGCGAATTTCACGGGCCTCCCGGCGATCTCCATTCCATGCGGTTTCACCTCCGCCGGGCTGCCTATTGGTCTGCAACTGATAGGCCCGCGATGGCAGGAACGAACGCTACTCTCGATCGCACAGCACTATGAACAGGCCACCCCGTGGCACACCTGTCACCCGGCCTGAATTGAAATATCCTTAGCCAAAATAGGGCGCCATCCGTCAAAGGAATTATGGGAGAATTTTGTCTGGCGTAACCAGGTAGTTTGCCGGGCCTGGAACAGGCCGGCTGGGAATGAACTGACAATGGATGTATCCATCTTCGCCGCGTTTGTCGCAGGACTGGTATCGTTCCTCTCTCCCTGTGTCTTGCCGCTCGTTCCCGGTTACGTCTCGATGCTGTCGGGCATTGGCGTCGAGCAACTCAAAGAAGGACAAGCGCCGCGAGGCAGTCTGCTCCGTTCCGCGCTGGCCTTCGTGGTCGGCTTCTCGATCGTCTTTATCACCTTCGGTGCATCGGCCAGTGCTGTAGGCGCGTTTCTGGTCCGCAACCGCAACCTGCTGGCTCCCATCGCCGGCGCGCTGATCATACTGTTTGGCCTGCACCTGGTGGGCTGGCTGGTAAAGATTTCCATAAAAGCCGGCTTGGCAATTGCCGCAGTATTGATCGTGACTGGACTCTTCCTTACGGCGCGTCCCGGCCTCGCAGGAGCTCACCTGAAAGATGTCGATTTTTATGCCATCGCCGTGGTCTTCTTGCTCGGACCAACCCTCACCCGCTGGCTCAACCGCGACATTCATTTCCGAAAATTGGGAGGCCAGCCAGGCCCGGTCAGTGGTTTTCTTATGGGCTTTGCCTTCGCCTTTGGCTGGACACCTTGCATCGGCCCCATACTGGCTGCTGTGCTGGCAATCGCCGCCACTCGCCAAACGATTGGCCAAGGCGTATTCCTGCTTGCGTGCTACTCCGCCGGGCTGGCCATTCCGTTTCTTGTCACCGCGCTCGGTATCGGTGGCTTTCTGAAGTTCTATCAAAACTTTCGAAAGCACCTGCACACGGTGGAGGTTTTTAGTGGTGTTTTGCTGCTTCTGATTGGAGGACTGGTGTTCGCGAACCGGCTCACCTGGCTCTCCAATAAGTTGGCGTTTCTGAACAATTCCGTTAACGCCATCGAAGGAACCCTCACTCCCGCTGCCAAAAGCGGCCCGGAGACCACCGCAGTTCGCACGCTGGCGAGCGCACCGGACGTGACCTTTCAGGATCTGCAGGGCAACCAACTCTCTCTAGCCAGCCTGCGGGGCAAAATGGTGCTAGTGAACTTCTGGGCCACCTGGTGCGAACCCTGCCGGGTGGAAATTCCCTGGATGATTGATTTTCAGCATAAGTACCAAAGCAGGGGATTCACGATGCTGGGCGTCGCCATGGATGACGACGGCAAGAAAGTTGTGGACCCCTTCGTCCAAAAAACCCAGTTCGACGTAGACGGTCGCTCAACAGCCATGGATTACCCCATCGTGCTTGGGAATGACGATATTGCCGCTAAATTCGGCGGACTGATCGGCTTGCCTACCAGTGTCTTGATTTCGCGCGACGGCAAGGTCATCAAACGCTATATCGGCCTGGTGAATGAGCCAGATCTCGACAAGGAAATTCAGAGCCATCTCTAGCGGAAATGCTTAGGAAAGCCTGGCCGTTCTTGGTGGCTCGCGGTTTCTAGCACATGACTCCTTCACTGACTTCTTCAGCACTCTCCCAGCATTCGCTATAATTGGCCATGCGGAATTCGCCTATCTTCGCTCCAGCGGTGATTTTAGCCACTTGTGCTCTACTCTGCTGTCCCCTGCCTGCCAACGCGGTCCCGCAGGGGGGATCCGCGCTTCCGAATCCCTCCTCGGTGGTAAAGCCACGCGCGGTTGCTTCTCTTGATCCCGTACCGCGCGCCAGAGAATTCGAAATAGCCGTTGTGGCCGACATTGCCCGCGGCTTCCACATGAACTCGCACAAGCCGAGCGACGAATACCTGATTCCGACGACGCTCACACCGCAGCTTCCGGCTGGATTTCAGCTGAAAGACACGATTTACCCCCAGGGGCGTCTCGAGAAATTTTCCTTCTCGCCCAACAAGCCCCTGGATGTCTACACGGGAAGCGTCACCTTGCGGTTGCGTCTGGAAGCCGGCGCGAATGCACCGCTTGGATCGCTCACCATTCCGATTACCTTGCGCTATCAGGCTTGCAACGATGCGGCTTGTTTGCCCCCGGTAAAGATACCGGCGAACGTCGAGATCCGTGTTGCCGCAGCGGGCGCGAAGGCGCAGCCCATGCATCCCGAACTATTTTCCGGCGCTGTCCCCGGCCGCTTGCTTCATTGAGTCAATTTGCCGTTATTAATGGAATGGCCCGGCGCAGACGGCCCACCACTTTTTCCTTTCCGATTACAACCATTGTTTCAAACAGAGGCGGTGCCACGGCCCGCCCCACGATGGCCACGCGCGCCGCGTTGATTAGCAATCCGGCTTTCACCCCTTCAGTGGCGGCTAGCCCTCGCAAAGCTGCGTCGCACCCATCATGATTCCATTCCGGCAGCGCCTCCAGCACGCCCGCCAGTTTCTCAAGCATCCCCGGAAGGCGTTCGTCCTTCCAGAATTTCTGCCGTGCCTCCGCCTCATACTCGAAATCATCAGCGAAAAATGCACGTGCCCAGGTGCTGAAATCTGTCACCAGCCGTGTGCGGGGACGAATCAGGTCAACCGCGTGCGCGAACCAGGTTCGGCCGGCGCCATTCCACTCGTCCTGCCAGATTCCCGCCCTCCTCAGTTCCTTTTCGATATATGGAAGCAAGTCCTCAACTGGAACTTTCTGCAAATACTGGGTATTGAACCACTCCAGTTTCGGCCGATCGAAGATTGCATTCGTGCGGCTGACGCCCGCCAGAGAAAATCGCTCGATCAGCTCATGGGTGCGGATGAATTCCGCATCCTCACCTGGTGACCAACCCAACAGTGCGAGGAAATTTCGGAACGCTTCCGGTAGAAAGCCTTCCTCAGCGTAGGAGCCAACGCTTGTCGCGCCATGCCGCTTCGACAGCCGGGTTCGGTCCGCCCCCAGAATGAGCGGCACATGAGCAAAAATGGGCGGTGCCACCTCGAGCGCGCGATAGATCAGCACCTGTTTGGGCGTGTTCGACAAATGATCGGCGCCACGAATCACATGCGTGATGCTCATGTCGATGTCGTCCACCACCACGCTGAGTTGGTAGGTAGGCAGGCCACTCGAGCGCAGGAGAACGAAATCCTCAATCTCCGCGTTTTGCACTTCGCGCGCTCCAAAAACGGCGTCCTCGAATTGCGTTATCCCACTTTGCGGTACCTGAAACCGGAGCGCGCGCGGTACCCCCGATTTTTCCTTTTCCGCTCGCTCTGCTTCGGACAAGCTACGGCACCCGCACGAAATCTTCTTCTGCGGTTTAGGGTCCTCGTCGTCGCCTTCACCCTCTTGCTCATCCGAATCTTCGGCGGCGCTATCGCCACCCGCATACGCCGACGCCTTGCAGTAACAAGCAAAAGCCGAGCCATTCTTCAACAGTCGTTCAGCGGCGCTGCGATACAATTCCAGCCGCTGCGACTGAAAAATCGGCCCTTCGTCCCACACAATTCCAAGCCACTCCAAACCGTCCAGAATTCCCTGCACCAACTCCGGTTTGTTGCGCTCGATATCCGTATCTTCGATCCGCAGCAACAACCGGCCGCCTGCGTGGCGCGCAAAGAGCCAATTGAACAGCGCCGTGCGCGCCCCTCCCACGTGGAGATACCCTGTTGGCGAAGGGGCGAAACGTACGCGCGGCTTCTCAGGTGATGTCATTCGGCCAGCTTTCGTCAGTGATCTCGAAACGCTTCATCTTATCGGAAGCCCAAGCTGAAATCGACCCGGCTGGCGAACGAATATCGGCAGGAAAAGTGGTACCGCCGTACCGTTGATCCCGCGCCGCTCGAACGGTATGGTTAAATTCAAGCGTGAAGCAGACCCGCAGCTACTGCGATCCTTGGAAATCCAAGGACCGCAAGAGGTTGATCTGCAAGAAACGCGGATCGATATCCGTCGCAAGATGCGGCGTCCTTTCTGCTATCCTCCGTTAGGTTGGGGTCATAACGCTTGGGAGCGGACTCGTTGACGTCGGTTCACACCGCTGCGATTATCCTCGGTACCAGCTCTCTTTTGTTAAGCGCTTTCTTCATATCTGTTTACCGCCAACTTCGCCAGAAACACTTGCAGGTTTGGGCCATTGGTTGGCTCATTTTTGCCATCTCCTCGCTTTTTTCTCTCTATGTCGGTCACGGTTCCTACCGCTGGGTGCCTGCGGTTGACGATTCGCTGGCAATCATCGCAACTCTCCTATTTTATGCTGCCGTTCGGCTGCACGTTCGGTTAACGCTGCCTAAAAGCTTCTTGGCGGCAGCGGCGATCGCTGGAGTTCTCTGGTGCTTTGCCTTCGCGTATGGCTGGCTGCCCCTATCGCCCGACCTTGGCTGCGCCATCGTCCTTTTGCTTTTGGCGCAAACTTTTTGGTCCGTCCATCGTTTGCAGGAATCAGGCACTGGCACGGTTCTTGCAGCCGCATTTGCGGCTTGGGGGGCCCTGCTCATCGGCAAACTGATTGCGCATCGCCTATCTGGCGCCGCCTTTGACTTGATTTCGGCGCTCGTTTTCCTGCCCGTTGTGTGTGCGGGGCTGTTAGTCATAAAGTCCATTTATGAAGATGACCGAAAACACATCGAACGCAATATCCTCGCGCTTTCCAATCTGAGTCTGGCAGCGTCCAGCTTCACTGGCCCTGAAATCGATGCGATGCTCAGGCAAGCCTTGGAACGTATCTTGAGCGTCGCGCGGCTCCAGAGCGGCGCTATCTGCCTGTACTACGGTGAAGGTGGCCCCAATTCCGTGGTCCTCACCGGCTTGAGTAGTCCGTTTGGCAAACAAATGCAGCAGGACGGCCTCGGCAAATATGCGGTTGAGCTGGCATCGCGTTTGGGTGGCTTGATCCGCCTGTCCGATTTGAGCGTGGATTCCGAATACGAAGCGCTCGAGAAAGAGGAACCCTTCCGCCGCTTCCGTTGTCTTTTGCTCGAACATAGGCTGCAGACAGTGGTCGGCATCAGTCTGCAGGCGAAACAACGCCCCTTCGGACTGCTGTTGCTGGGAACGTCGGAAACGCGCGATTTCAATCCGCCGGACTTGAAATTGCTGCTCGGCCTTGGCCACCAGGTCGGCATGGCCGTCGAAAATAGTTATCTCCTTCAGCAGACCTCTCGTCGCACCGAGGAGTTGCACATTCTCAATGAAATCGGCCGCGCCTTGAGTTCAACCCTCGACCTGGATTCTCTGCTGGAGCGCATCTATTTCGAAGTGGGGCGGCTCATGGATGTGCGCAGTTTTTTCATCGCTTTCCACGAACCAAAAACCGAAGAAATTCGATACGAAATTGAAATTGCCGGCGGCGCCAGGATTCCCAAACGCTCGCGGCCCTCTGGCAACCACCTGGCGGAATACGTAATCCGCACCCGGCAGCCATTGTTGATCCGCCATGGTTATTCGGACGAGGCTGTCGGGCTTGGTTTTGAAATGCTGCAAGACGCCCGTTCCGTCTGCGCGGTACCCCTCATTCTGTACGATCGCGCCGTTGGCGTTCTGGTGGTGCACAGCCCGAAAGAACGCATGTTTGACGAAGGCCATCTCGAACTGCTTCGCGTACTGGCCAGCGAAGCCGGAATCGCCATTGAGAACGCGCGTTTGTTTACCGAAGAGCAGAAAAAGTCGCGGCATCTGATGCTGATAAACAACGTTTCGAACCATGCCATTACGAATCTCGATCCCGATGAAATGTTGGGCAAGATCGCCGCGGAGATCGAGACCAGCCTGGCTTACGAACACATTGGTATCGCCGTCCTAGACTATTCGACGAAGGAACTGGTGATCAAGGCCGAGGCTGGTTCGCATAAAGGAGCCGCTGAACTGCGCATTGGCCTAGCAGAGGGAATGCTCGGGCAAGTGGCGCGTACCGGCCAAGTGGCTGTGATTCGGGAGGTGAGCGCCTCCACACCCAAATTGGTTTTGCCGCAGTCGGTATCGGCGATTGCTCTGCCGGTCGTCTATGGCGAACACTTGCTGGGCGTGATGTATGTGGAATCGTCCCAGCCGCACGATTTTCCGGAGCAGGAAGTGCTGCTGCTGCGCACACTCGCGGACCTTTTTGCCGGTGCGCTGCAAAACGCTCTGACTTTCCAGAAAACCCAGGAACAAGCTATTACCGACGGATTGACCGGCGTCAAGACCCATCGCTACCTGATGGAAGCGCTTTCCACCGAATGGAAGCGCTCCACCCGCGCCAATCGTCCGTTTGCTTTGGTGTTAATGGATCTGGACCGCTTTAAATTCGTAAACGATTTTTACGGACACTTGGAAGGCGACGTCGTATTGCAGCGCGTGGGCCATATTCTCGAACAGAATTGCCGCCGTTCGGATGTCGTGGCTCGCTACGGCGGAGACGAGTTCGTTATTTTGATGCAGGAAGCGGGCGTCGAGCAAGCCCGGCAGCTTGCCGGAAAATTGCGCGCCTGGATTGCCTCGGACCGTCTGCTCCGCGACAAAAACATCACTGCGAGCTTTGGCATTGCAGGGTTCCCGGTTCACGGTTCCACTCCGCAGGAACTGCTTCAAGTCGCGGATTCCTCCATGTATATTTCGAAACATCAGGGTGGAAATGCCGTCTCCAGCGCCGAGCAAGGCGATCCAAACGATCGCAAAAGATGGAAGAAAGATGTTCTCGAGGCTTATCTCGGCGTTACACTGAAGCGGTTGTTCGCCACGGGCCCCGAAGCGTTTGAGGAAATTTACCGTCGCCTGGAACAGTTTACTCGCTCGCTGAGCGAACAAGGCGTCGACGCCGAGGACGGTAGTTTGCCGCCGGCAGTCGTCGAGACGGTCACTTCGCTCGCCTTCGCCATTGACAGCAAAGACCAATACACCCAGGGGCACTCGCAGAAAGTGTCCGCCTATGCGGTGATTCTGGCGCAGGGTTTAGGCATGAGCGAGACCGACGTCGAAGAAATCCGCCTCGCCGCCTTGCTGCACGACCTGGGAAAAGTTGGTATCCCCGAAACAATATTGAACAAATCCGGGCCGCTCGATCCCACGGAATGGGATACCATGAAAACCCACGCCGACCTGGGCTTCCAGATTCTCGAACCGCTCAAGCCAATGCAACGTATTCGCGAAATGGTTCGGCATCATCACGAGTGCTACGACGGCTCCGGCTACCCCCTGCGACTGAAAGGCCAGCAGATTCCATACGGTTCTCGCGTGATTGCCATTGCCGATGCCTATGACACCATCACTTCGGCGCGCAGCTACAAAAAACCGCGTAGCCCGGAAGACGCCTTCACCGAACTGGAGCGCTGCGCTGCCAGTCAATTCGATCCGGAAATTGTTTCCGTGTTTATTGCAGCGATGAAGCGAGGCCCGGATTTAAGACCGAGCTCGAAAGAGCTTTCTGTGCACTCAGAACGCTGAATTGCCAAACTCCGCCGCACGGCTTGTCTACAGTTCGGATGAGAGCGGGCTGGCCAGATCCTCCAGGGTCGACCTCTCCGCCTTGACTCCAATGGCCAGTTCAATTACCGCGGCCGCAAACATCAGTGCGCCGGCGGCAAGATACCCATAGAAAACCTTCTCGCGCGAACCCGACCCAATCAGCGTACCGAACAACCACGTCGTTTTTATTCTTAATGAAACGGCGCCCACCGAGAAAAACAAGGCGATCGCCAGGGCGCGAATCTCCAGCGGGAATATTTCGCTGACAGTCAAATAAGCGGCGCTTGCCGCGGCCGAGGCGAAAAAGAAAATTATTGTCCACAGCAGC
>Ga0126371_10004562_pt1 | contig 12216 bp, 11 predicted proteins | sample PanSoiMetaPlot_4_FD_110145 | JGI IMG/M metagenome (GOLD analysis project Ga0126371, IMG submission 110145) | Tropical forest soil microbial communities from Panama - MetaG Plot_4 | ecosystem: Environmental > Terrestrial > Soil > Tropical forest > Bulk soil | place: Panama | collected 2016-02-17
CGGGTCCGCGACCTGTTCGAGCAGGCCAAGGCGAACGCACCCGCGATCGTGTTCGTCGACGAGATCGACGCGGTCGGTCGGCACCGCGGAGCCGGCTTCGGCGGCGGTCACGACGAGCGCGAGCAGACCCTGAACCAGCTCCTGGTCGAGCTGGACGGCTTCGACACGAAGGGCGGCGTGATCGTCATCGCCGCGACCAACCGGCCTGACATCCTCGACCCCGCGTTGCTGCGCCCTGGCCGCTTCGACCGGCAGATCGTCGTCGCACAGCCCGACCTGGCTGGCCGCAAGGGCATCCTGCGGGTGCACGCGCGCGGCAAGCCGTTCGCGCCCGACGTCGACCTCGACGTGATCGCCAAGCGCACGCCCGGATTCACAGGCGCGGACCTCGCGAACGTGATCAACGAAGGCGCCCTGCTGACTGCCCGCGGCAACCAGACCCAGATCACGATGTACTCGCTTGAGGAGGCCATCGACCGGGTCACTGCCGGGCCGAAGCGCAAGAGCGTGCTGCTGTCGGAGAAGGAGCGCAAGCTCATCGCGTACCACGAGGGCGGGCACGCCCTGGTCGGGCACGCGATGCCGAACGCCGATCCTGTGCACAAGATTACGATCATTCCGCGCGGCCGTGCGCTCGGGTACACCGCCGCGGCGCCGTCAGAGGACAAGTTCCTCGTCAGCCGCGCCGAGATGATGGATCAGCTCGCGATGCTGCTCGGCGGGCGGACCGCCGAAGAGCTTGTCTTCCACGAGCCGACGACGGGCGCGGCCAACGACATCGAGAAGGCCTCTCAGATCGCCCGCGGCATGGTGACCGAGTTCGGCATGAGCGAGCGGCTCGGCGCACGCAAGTTCGGCACGGGCGACTCCGAGCCCTTCCTCGGCCGAGAGATGTCGCATGCCAGGGATTACTCGGAGGAGATCGCGTCGGCCATCGACGATGAGGTGCGCCGCCTGATCGAGTCGGCGCACGACGAGGCGTGGGATGTGCTTGTCCAGTACAGGGACGTGCTCGATGCCCTGGTCCTGCAGCTCATGGAGCACGAAACGCTGTCAAGGGTTCAGGTGCTCGAGATCTTCGCGCCCGTGCAGAAGCGGCCCTCGCGCGGCTCCTACACCGGCTACGGCAAGCGGATGCCCTCCGACCGCCCGCCAGTCCTGACTCCGAAGGAGCTTGCCCTCACCGCTGCGAGCGACGGCAAGGAACTGCCGCTCGGCGGCAACGGCCAGACGCCGAACTTGTCCAAGGGCAATTTTGGGGGCAGCATGCCTGCCTCGATGCCTGATTCGTTCGGGGTTCCCGGTCCGTTCACGGGCAGCGGCCGTGAGCCGGATGATCACGGCGAGCCTGGACAAACAACCTGAGCCGGCCGAGTTCGTTGACCGAGCCAGTTGACCTGCCGAGGATCGAGCGGGCGGTACGCGAGATCCTGATCGGGATCGGCGAGGACCCGGACAGAAGCGGGCTCAAGGACACGCCGAGCCGGGTCGCGCGTGCCTACGCGGAGCAGTTCTCCGGGCTTGGCCAGCACCCGAAAGACGTACTCACCACGGTCTTCGACGCCGACCATGACGAGATGGTGCTGGTACGCGATATCGAGATGTTCTCGACTTGCGAGCATCACCTCACGCCATTCTTCGGCTTCGCGCATGTGGGGTACATACCAAACGAGCGCGGTCAGATCACTGGTCTGTCCAAGCTGGCTAGGCTCGTGGACGTCTACGCACACAGGCCGCAGGTGCAGGAGCGGATGACGAGCCAGATCGCCGACTCGCTAATGGAGGTACTCGAGCCGCGTGGGGTTATCGTCGTGGTGGAGGCCGAGCACCTCTGCATGGCCATGCGCGGCGTCCGCAAGCCAGGAGCCAAGACCGTCACGTCGGCGGTTCGTGGCAGCTTCCGCAGCTCATACAGCACGAGATCTGAGGCCATGAGCCTGCTTATGGAACGCCGTTAGGGGGAAATGACAGCGGCTGAGCGGATTCGTCCGCAGCCGTAGGCCTTTATGGCTACGCTGTGCCCCGTGATTCGGGGCCACCCATACACGTCTGAGATGACAGACCTTAGCGGGCCAGGACCGGCAGAGCCCAGATCCGGATTGAGGCGGCGGCCTGAGAGGCCAAATGCCCTCGTGGCGGCTGGGGTCGTACCCAGAGCCGAGGATGACCTGGCCGCGCGCTCGCCGCAGACGCGGCCTGGCGCGCACGCACAGCCAGACGTGCGGTCCGCCGACCGACGACCAGCAGACCGCCGGCAGCAACGTCGCTGGGTTCCCCTTGTCGCAAGCTGGGTCGTGCGGCTGGTCGGGCTCGCGGACATCGTGCTTGGCGTAACGGCCCCCACCAACGACCTGCACACCGGGCTGCAGCGGCTGCCGGTCGTTGTCCCTGGCACGGTCACTGTTCTGACCAGGACCGCGGACATCATCATCGGGTTGCTGTTGCTGACGGTTTCTTCCGGGCTGCGCCGCAGAAAGCACCGGGCGTGGCAGGAGGTCATGGCGCTGCTGACGGTCAGCGCGACGATCAGCCTGGCCCATGCGATCTACCTGGTGCACCACCACCGCGTAATGGCTCTGGGCATCGGCATCGGCTTCGTAGTGCTCGCTTGCATGATCGCCGCCGGCGCATATTTCCGCAGCGAGTTCTACGCCGTCGGCGATCCGCGCACCCGGTGGCGGGCGTTGACAGTCCTGATCGGCCTGTTCGCCGCCGACCTGCTGATCGGGCTCGGTTACCTCACTGGGCCAGCCGCCGGCGTTTCAGCGGGCTACTCATTCGCAGCGCGAGTGCAGACCGCGCTGTACGCGTTGGCCGGCGTAGGCGGGCCCATCTCCTTCCCTCAGAACGCCGTTCGCGGTGACTTCTTCTACCTCCTGATGGGATCGCTCGGATTCGTGACAGTGATCCTCACGGCGCACGTTTTCCTGCGGCCTGCCAGGCCGGAGGGAAGGCTTGGCGCGACCGACGCTGATCAGATCAGGGCGCTGCTCGAGCGGCACGGCGGATGCGACTCGCTCGGCTACTTCGCGTTGCGCGACGACAAGAGCGTGATCTGGTCGGCGACCAAGAAGTCGTGCATCGGGTACCGCGTGGTGTCGGGGGTCATGCTCGCGAGCGGTGATCCGATCGGCGATAAGGAAGCGTGGCCAGGTGCGATCGAGGCGTTCCTCGACATGGCGTCCAGGCATGCGTGGGTTCCTGCGGTCGTGGGCTGCAGCGAGCTCGGCGCCGAGGTGTGGTGTCGCCAGGGCGAGCTGACGGCGCTTGAACTCGGTGACGAGGCAGTGGTGAACGTCGCCGAGTTCTCGCTGGAAGGCCGGACAATGCGCAACGTCAGGCAGATGGTGACCAGAGTCTGTCGCGCGGGCTATGTCGCCGAGGTGCGCCGGGTGGCCGACGTCCCGCGGGAAGAGATCGCCAGGCTGGTCAGGCAGGCAGATTACTGGCGCGGCAATCCGACAGAGCGCGGCTTCTCGATGGCGCTCGGACGAATCGGCGGCAAAGGCGACGAGCGGTGCGTAATCGCGACCGCGACCCAGGACGGGGTGCTCAAGGCGCTGTTGCAGTTCGTGCCGTGGGGCAGCGACGGGCTCTCGCTCGACCTGATGCGGCGCGACAGGTCCGCGCAGCCTGGCCTGAACGACTTCATGATCGCCGAGACGATCAAGCGCGCGCCCGAGCTCGGCGTGTCGCAGATCTCGCTCAATTTCGCGGCGTTCCGCGCAGCGCTCGAGCGCGGCGAGCGGATCGGGGCTGGCCCGGTCACGCGCGCCTGGAGGCGTGTCCTGCTCTTCATGTCCCGGTGGTTCCAGATCGAGTCGCTCTACAAGTTCAACGCCAAGTTCGCCCCGATCTGGGTGCCGAGGTTCATGGTATTCACCTCGACGAGGGACGCGATCCGCATCGGGCTCGCAGCGCTCGAAGCCGAGGCGTTGGTGGTCTGGCCCAAGGTGAAGGCTCGCCGGATCAGGCGGGTGCTGCGCGACGCGCTGACCTCGTCCCGCGGCGCAAGTGCTCCTCGCCCGGCCGGCCCGGCGACCGCTAAATCGGCCCGGCACACCCGCTAAATCGGCCCCGGCGCCACGAAATCCTCCCCTGGCCCCGCGAAATCCGCCCCGGCGCCGCGAAATCGGCCCCGGCCCCGCGAAATCCACTCCCGGCCCCGCGAAATCCACCCCCGGCGCCGCGAAATCCGCCCCCGGCGCCGCGAAATCCACCCGAGCAAAGAGATCTTGGAGAGTTTTCCGGCTATTTGACGGAAAAGTCTTCAAGATCACGTTCAGTCGGATGTCACAGGCTCCTGGCGCGGGACGCGACGTGAGTCTGAGCGCGCTGCGGCTTGTAGATTTACGGCCATGGCCGGTGACGCAATGCGCCCGCGCGGACTTCCCGACGTCGGCCGGTGCCAGATCATGGGGGTCGTCAACGTCACGCCCGACTCGTTCTCAGACGGCGGGAAGTGGTTCGGGCCCGACGAGGCGATCGCTCACGGCCTGGCGCTCGCCGAGTCGGGGGCCGACATCGTCGACGTCGGGGGCGAATCGACCAGGCCGGGCGCACTGCGGATCAGCGAGGATGAGGAACTTCGCAGGGTCGGGCCGGTGATCTCGGCGCTCGCCTCGTCCGGCATCGTCGTGAGTATCGACACGATGCGCGTGCGCGTCGCGAAGATGGCGCTCGACGCGGGTGCGCGGCTGGTCAACGACGTAAGCGGCGGGCTTGCCGACCCGGCCATGGCCGGGCTGATCGCGGAGTCAGGTGTGCCTTACGTGGTCATGCACTGGCGCGGGCACAGCGTCGACATGCAGGAGCGGGCGCATTACGTCGACGTCGTCAAAGAGGTGATCGCCGAGTTGTCCGACCGGGTGACGGCGCTCACCGACGCTGGGATCGACCCAGCGCAGCTGATCGTGGATCCCGGTCTCGGCTTCGCCAAGCTGCCTCCGCACAGCTGGACTCTGCTGAGCAGGCTGCGCGAGCTGTCCTGGCTCAACCACCCAGCGGCTCCGTTTCCGCTGCTGGTTGGGGCATCCCGCAAGGGCTTCATCGCGCGATTGCTCGGCGGAGAGCCCGATTTGCCGAGGCCGTTCTCCGAGTGCGACGACGCGACCGTCGCGCTGACCGCCTACGCCGCGCTTGAGGGTGCATGGTGCTGTCGGGTGCACACGGTGCCCGGGAATGCCGACGCGGTCAATGTGGCGGCCCGCCTGCTCGCCGAGCGCCATGACGAGGAACGCGGGCCATGAATTTTATGGATCGCATCAGCCTGACGGGCCTGCGTGGCTACGGATATCACGGCGTGCTGGAGGCCGAACGCGAGCAGGGCCAAGAGTTCGTCGTGGACGCCGTGCTGTGGCTCGATACCAGCGAGGCTGGAGCGACCGACGACCTGTCACGCACCGTCGACTACGGGGAGCTGGCCGGCCGTCTGGCCGGGATCATATCCGGGGAACCCGTTGCGCTGATCGAGACCTTGGCCCAGCGCCTGGCTGCCGAATGCCTTGCGGACGCACGCGTGGTGCACGCGGAGGTCACGGTGCACAAGCCTGATGCCCCGGTCGGTGTGCCAGTGCGCGACGTGAGCGTCACGATCAGGCGGGGGCGCACATGATGGCGGGTGCTCTCGAGCGCCAGGTCGTGTTCGCTCTTGGCAGCAACCTCGGCGACCGGCTTGCCCTCCTTCAGGCAGGCATCGATGCGTTGACCGCTGATCAACAGATCAGAGCAACGGCCGTCTCAGGCGTCTACGAGACGAGCCCTGTCGGCGGCCCCGACCAGCCGGTCTATCTGAATGCGGTGCTCATCGCGGTCAGCGCGCTGCCAGCGCATGCTCTGCTTGACCGGTGCCAAGCGGCCGAGCGGGCAAGCGGCCGGGTGCGGACCGTCCGGTGGGGACCCCGCACGCTCGACATCGACATCATCACGTGCGACGCGGAGACCAGCAATGATCCGGCGTTGACGCTGCCGCACCCGCGTGCGCACGCGCGCGCGTTCGTCCTCGTGCCGTGGCTTGATGCCGATCCGGATGCGGAGCTGCCGGGTTTCGGCAGGGTCGCGGATCTGGCTGCGAGCGTCGGAAACAGCGGCGTCAGACGGCGCGATGACTTCAGCCTCCGTCCCAGCCGGTCGGCCATCCGCGGCACCAGCGCCGCCCTGGCCGACGGCACATCCGAACCTGCGAACCGGGGGCGGGTGAGGTAGCCCATGCAGCCGACGAAACCGTGGTCACTGCTGCTTATCGCGGCGATCGGCGCGGCGGCCGCCTGGCTCGTGGTCAGGTTCACGTTCAGCCGCCTCGCGCCGCTGCCATGGACGGCACTGCCCGCGCTGCTTCTGATCGCTGGCGGCGAGTTCGCGTTCGCACGCAACATCGGCCCTCGGTTGCACGGCAGGCCGACGGTGAAGCCCATCCAGCCGATGGCGGTGCCCAGGGTGGTCGCGCTGGCCAAGGCGACTTCGGCTGCGGCAGCCGCGATCGGCGGGCTGGCACTCGGGTTCCTGATCTACACGATCCCCTCGATCAGCAGGCCCGTGCCCGGCCACGACGCGCTCGTCTCATCCCTGACGGCGCTCGCAGCGATCGCGACCGTGCTCGCCGCGCTGTACCTCGAGCGCGCCTGCCGCGCGCCCAAGCCGCCAGACGACGAGGACGACGACACGCCGTCCTCGAACGGCCACCGAGGGCGCAGGTATCCGTGAGCACCCCAAACGCGTGGGCAGCGGGCGACCTGCCGCGCCCGGCGCGACTGGCCGTCGGCGTTGTCGGAGCGGGGCGGGCGGGCACCGCGATGGCTGTGGCGCTCGGACGGGCCGGGCACCACGTCGTGGCGGCATCCGGCGTGTCTGAGGCGTCGCTGGCCAGGATCGGCACCAGCCTGCCGCACGCTCGCGTGCTCGCTCCTGAGCAGGTCGTCGAGGCGGCCGATCTCGTGCTGCTCACCGTTCCTGATGACGCGCTGCCAGGGCTGGTCGCCGGGCTCGCCGCGACGGGCGTGCGGGTGGAAGGCAGGCTGCTAGCCCACGCCAGCGGCCGGCACGGGCTCGCGGTGCTCGAGCCGGCCGTCCGGGCCGGGGCGCTGCCGCTCGCGCTGCACCCGGTCATGACCTTCGCAGGCCGGCCGGACGACGCCGACAAGATGACGGGAATCTCATTCGGCGTGACCGCCCCCGACGCGTTGCGCCCGGTCGCCGAGGCGCTGGTGGTAGAGATGGGCGGCGAGCCGGTCTTCATCGCCGAGGACAAGCGCGGCCTGTATCACGCCGCGCTCGCGAGCTCAGCGAACCACCTGGTCACACTCGTCGCGGCGGCCACCGACCTGCTGGCCAAGGCAGGCGTGCCCGATCCTCCGCGCGTGCTAGGACCGCTGCTTGGCGCAGCGCTTGACAACGCGCTCGCGCTTGGCGACCTCGCCCTGACCGGTCCTGTGGCGCGCGGAGACGCGGAAACGGTGGCGGCGCATGTCGAGGTGATCGCGGCTAACGCGCCCGAGGCGCTCGGCTCCTACCTCGCGCTCGCGAGGCTGACCGCCGACCGCGCGCTGGCGGCAGGGACGCTGAATTCCGCCGACGCGCAACGGCTGCTTGGCGTGCTGTCCGGGCCGCGACGATGATCCCGATGCTGGTCAGGACCCGGCTCGGTATGGCAGCGGCGCGCGCCACCATGCGGCCGCCCGTGGTCCTGGTGCCGACGATGGGGGCCCTGCACGAGGGGCATCGCGCACTTCTGCGGCGCGCGCGCGAGATTTCTGGGCGCAACGGCTCGCTCGTAGTCTCCGTGTTCGTCAACCCGCTGCAATTCGGGCCAGGCGAAGACCTTGACCGCTACCCGCGCGATCTGCCGACCGATATCGCGGTCTGCGCGGAAGCGGGCGCGACGGTCGTATTCGCCCCCGCGCATGAGCAGATGTACCCGGCCGAGATGATGGTCACGGTGAATCCCGGCCGGATGGGAAATGTGCTCGAAGGGGCGTCCAGGCCAGGCTTCTTCGGAGGCGTGCTTACCGTAGTGCTGAAGCTCTTCAATCTAGTCGGGCCTTACGTCGCGATGTTCGGAGAGAAGGACGCTCAGCAGCTCGCGCTCGTCAACAAGATGGTGGCGGACTTGAACCTGCCGGTCATGATCGAATCCGTGCCGACGGTGCGTGACCGGGACGGCCTAGCGGTTTCCAGCCGCAACCGCTACCTGTCCGAAGCTGAGCGCGTTACCGCGCTCGCGCTTTCAAGGGCGCTCAGGGCGGGCGCTGCCGTGGCGGGCGCGGGGCCAGGTGCGGTGCTGGACGCGGCGCGCGCTGAGCTGTCAGCGGCTGGCGCGGCCGACCCGCCGCTTGCGACCGACTACCTGGCGCTCGCGGATCCGGCCACGTTCGCGGAAGTCGGCCCTGGTTATCAGGGGCCCGCGCTGCTGCTCGTTGCCGGTACGGTCGGCAAGACGAGGCTGATCGATAACACGCTTGTGTCATTCGCTGCGCTGAGTCCTGGGCCAGGTCCGTGATCGCGCGCCGGCTGCTCGCGCCCGACCCCGGCTGGGTCAGGCGGGCTGACGTCGTCGTGGTCGGCTCCGGCGTCGCCGGCGTGACGGCGGCGCTCGCCGCGCTGGACGCGGTCCCAGACCTGAACGTCCTGCTGGTCACCAAGTCGCTGCTCGACGATGGCTCGACCAGGTGGGCGCAGGGCGGGATCGCCGCCGCGCTGGGACCGGGCGACACTCCGGAGCAGCACCTGGCCGACACGCTGACCGCAGGCGCCGGGATCAGCGACGAAAGCGCCGTCCGCGCACTCGTCACCGACGGCCCTGAGGCGGTACGGAGGCTGATCGCGCTCGGCGCCAGGTTCGACTCTGACGCGGGCGGCGTGCTGGAGCTGACCAGGGAGGGCGGGCACCTCAGGCGCAGGATCGCGCACGCGGGTGGCGACGCAACGGGCGCTGAGGTCTCGCGAGCGCTGCTACGCGCGCTCGCCGAGGCCGGGGCGGGCGCGGAGGAGGGCGTCGGCATCGACGTGATCGAGCATGCGATGACGCTCGATTTGCTCCTCACCTCCGACGGCCGAGTCGCCGGCCTCACCTTGCATGTGATCGGCGAGGGCCAGCAGGACGGGGTCGGCGCCGTACACGCTCCCGCCGTGGTGCTGGCGACCGGCGGAATGGGGCAGGTCTACTCGGCGACCACCAATCCGCCGGTCTCGACCGGCGACGGCGTCGCGCTGGGCATGCGGGCCGGCGCCGAGGCGGCGGATCTCGAGTTCGTGCAGTTCCACCCGACCGTTCTGTGGCTCGGACCGGCAGCCAGGGGCCGCCAGCCGCTGATTTCCGAGGCAGTGCGCGGCGAGGGCGCATTCCTGGTCGACGCGTCGGGCCGTCGGTTCATGACCGGCCGCCACCCGCTCGCTGACCTGGCCCCGCGCGATGTCGTCGCCAAAGCGATCATGAGCGTCATGGCGGAGACCGGCACCGACCACGTGTACCTCGACGGCACCCACCTCGGTGCGTCCGTGTGGGAACACAGGTTCCCGACGATCAGGTTGAGCTGCCTTGCTCACGGCATCGACCCGGTCCGCGAGCCGATCCCCGTGGTGCCCGCTGCCCACTACGCAAGCGGAGGTGTCAAGACCGACCTGCGCGGCCGCACGAACATCGCGGGGCTCTACGCGTGTGGCGAGGCAGCCTGCACCGGCGTCCACGGCGCAAACAGGCTAGCCTCGAACTCCCTGCTCGAGGGCCTGGTGTTCGCCGAGCGCATCGGCGCCGACCTCGCGAACGGCCTGCCGTCCCGCGCCGCCCCGGCTCCCGACCCGCGTCAGCCGGGCTTGATCGACGCTTCCGCCACCGAGCAGATTCAGCAACTGATGACCGAGCGCGCGGGCGTCCTACGTTCTGGTCCCGGCCTGACCGCTGCCGCCGACGCCCTGCGCAAGATCGGCGACCTCCAGTCCTCCCGACCCTCATTGGCTGCCTGGGAAGCGACAAACCTGCACCTGCTCGCGACCGCGCTCGTCGCCTCGGCTGCGATACGGACTGAGACCCGCGGCAGTCACTGGCGGGAGGATTTCCCTGAGCCTTCGCCGGAGTGGATCGGGCACCTGATTGTGACTGCGGTGGGAGAAGCCCCAGTGGTTGATGAGGCCCGGGCGGACACGTCCTCCCGGCCGTTGCTGAACGCATCGGCCGGGACGAGTGTCCGTCCGGACCAGGATGTTGCCGACGGGATTGCCATCCGCTTCGTGCCGACACCGGCCCTCAGCGATCCGTCATCCCAACCACACCGCGCATTCGCCCGCGACATCGCCACGCAGGCTCAGGAACAGCCAGAGCCGCACAAATGATCGGCGGGAGCAGGCGGATGGCTGGGCTTAGTGATGAACTGAACGTGCGCCTGCTCTCAGCGGGACTCGACCCCGCCGCGGTGACAGCTGTTATCCGGTCAGGGTTGGCGGAGGATCTGGCTGACGGCCCCGACGTGACAACTGCAGCGACGATCCCGGCGGGGGCTATTGGTCTAGCGGACCTAGTTACCAGGCGCGCCGGCGTGATCTCTGGCCTGAATGTGGCTGAGGCCGTATTCCATCTGGCCGGCGCGGGCGATGGGGCCGCCGACCCCGTTCAGGGCGCGGCGGCATCCATCGTTCGCTCCGGCCCTACCTCGGATCGGTCGGGTTTCCCCGGCATTACGTGCAAACAAAGAGTCGCCGACGGCGACCGAGTTAGCCCAGGCTCGGTCCTCATGACGGTCGAAGGACCGCTGGCAGTAATTCTCACCGCCGAGCGCACGGCGTTGAATATTCTGTGTCATTTGTCGGGTATTGCGACGCTGACGAGGCAGTGGGTCGATGCCGTGGCGGGGACTCGGGCGCGGATCAGGGACACGAGGAAGACGCTGCCGGGATTGCGAATGCTCGAGAAGTATGCCGTGCGCTGCGGCGGCGGGATGAACCACAGGATGTCGCTATCGGATGCGGCGCTGATCAAAGACAATCATGTCGCCGCCGCGGGGTCTGTGACCGCGGCGCTTGATGCGGTCGGCAAGCTTGTGCCCGAGCTGCCGGTCGAGGTGGAATGCGACACGATCGAGCAGGTCGAGGAGGCGGTCGCCGCCGGGGCGGGGCTGATCCTGCTCGACAACTTCAGCGTCGCTGGCGTCGCCGCCGCGGTCCTGGTGAATGCCGGGCGCGCGCTGCTCGAGGCGAGCGGCGGGCTGAGGCTTGAGGCGGCCGCCGAGATCGCTGCCACCGGGGTCGACTTTCTGGCAGTGGGAGCGCTGACTCACTCGGCGCCCGCCCTTGATATCGGACTTGACCTTGTTCGCTCGGATAGGTAACCCCCATGCTGCTCACAATCGATGTCGGCAATACCAACTCAGTGCTCTGCGTGTTCGACGGCGAGGACGTAGTCGAACACTGGCGGATCGCGACTGACCCGGTTAGGACCGCGGACGAGCTCGCAGTCACCCTCCGCGGGCTGCTCGCGCAGAGCCCGCTGCTTATGCAGAGCAAGCTGGACGGGATCGCCGTGTGCTCGACCGTCCCTTCCGTCTTGCACGAGATGCGAGAAATGCTCGGACGGTACTACGAGGACCTCCCCGCGCTCATCGTTGAGCCAGGGGTGAAGACCGGCGTCTCGGTCAGGATGGACAACCCGAAGGAGGTCGGCACCGACCGGATCATGAACACCGTCGCGGCCGCCCACCTGTATGGCGGCCCTGCGGTCGTCGTGGACTTCGGTACCTCGACCAACTTCGACGCGGTCAGCGCGAAGGGCGAATTCGTCGGCGGCGCGCTGGCGCCTGGCATCGAGATCTCGGTTGACGCGCTGTCGAGGCGGGCCGCTCAGCTGCTCAAGGTGGAGTTGACCAGGCCGCCCCACGTGATCGGGAAGAACACGGTCGAGGCGCTTCAGTCAGGGATCATCTTCGGCTTCGCAGGACAGATCGAGGGCATCGCTCGCCGGATGGCGGCTGAGCTCTCACCTTCGGACCCGGACGCGGTCACTGTGATCGCTACCGGCGGGCTCGCCCCGCTTGTGATCGAGGAAGTCGAGATCATCGACGCCTACGAGCCGTGGCTGACGCTGATCGGCCTCCGCCTGGTCTGGGAGCGCAACCTCGCGCCCTGAGCCGAGCGGGAACCGGCAGCCGCAAACCCGGTCGCCTGCTGGCGGGGCGCGCCGGTAGCCTCGACCAGGTGAGCGACGAAGAGAATCCCGGCTCGGGGGGCGGGCGA
>Ga0126371_10004565_pt1 | contig 12210 bp, 14 predicted proteins | sample PanSoiMetaPlot_4_FD_110145 | JGI IMG/M metagenome (GOLD analysis project Ga0126371, IMG submission 110145) | Tropical forest soil microbial communities from Panama - MetaG Plot_4 | ecosystem: Environmental > Terrestrial > Soil > Tropical forest > Bulk soil | place: Panama | collected 2016-02-17
AAGCGTGCTCCGGGAATTCATTGGCAAGGCGTTGATTTGATAGGCCGTTTTCGTGGCCAAACGGCCGCTGAACCGGGAAAATCGACTAAATTCCCTGTTATTTTCCCGTCGAACGGGAATTTGCGGCTATTGGAGCCGCGCGCCGTAACGGTGGACGTGGTACGGGGCGAGCGCGAGGCCCGGGCAGTAGCTGCCGATAACCGGTTCGAGGGCCTCGTAGAGGCGGCGGTTGTCGGCATTGGCGGCGGCGAGGCGGTCGCTCGCCGCGGCGATGCGGTCGCGCAGCCGGTCGAGATCGACCGTGAGCAGCTTGCGGTTGTCGACGACGAGCCGGCCGCCGATCATCACGCTGGCGAGTGCGGTGCCGTCCTCGGTATGGACCAGCTGGTTGACGGGGTCGTTGAACGGCAGCCAGTTCGGGTGGTCGAGATCGAGCATGACGATGTCGGCCTTCCAGCCCGGCGCGAGCCGCCCAACCCGGCCGCCAAAGCCGAGCGCCCGGGCGCTGCCTTCGGTCGCCGCCAGCGCCGCCTCGCGCGTCGAGAGCCACCGCCGCCAGTCCGGGCCCTGCACCTTCGAGACAAAGGAGGCCAGCCGCATCGCTTCGTACATGTTCTGGTTGTCGGCGCAATTCGCGCCGTCGGTGCCGATCCCGAGATTGACCCGCCGCTCGAGCATCGCCCGCGCATCGGCAAGGCCGCTGCCGAGCCGCATATTGCTGCCGGGGTTGTGCGCGACCGAGGCGCCTTTGTCGCCGAGGCGGGCCATGTCGGGCTCGTCGAGCCAGACGCCGTGCGCGACCGTGAAGTGGGGCCCCAAGACGCCGAGCCCGTCGAGATGGGCGGTTTGCGTGCGGCCGTAGAGCCGGATCCCGGTGATCGCCTGCACTTTCGACTCGGCGACATGGCTGTGCAGCCCGATCTCGAACTCACGCGCCAGCCCCGCGCAGCCGAGGATGAACGCGTCCGAGCAGTGGTGCGGGATCGTCGGTGCCACGGCCGGGCGGATCTGGTCGCGGTCGAAGGGCCAGTTCTGGAGCCCCGAGCGGATCGCGGCTAGCGTCCCCTCCGCGGGCGGTAGGCGGAGCTCCGCGACCCTCTCCTTGAGCGGTGCTGCTAGCGCTTCGTGCAGGCCCGGGATCGCTTCGTAAAAGCTGCGGTCGGCGACCATCGGCGCAACGACCGCCCGCATACCGACATCGGCGTAGGCTTGACCCGCCAGTGCCAGCCCTTCGGAGCTCGGCGCCGGCCATTCGAACGACAGGTCGTAGCAGGCGGTGCAGCCTTTCAGCACCATCTCGACCGCGCCGAGCTGGGTCGAGAGGTATTTGTCCTCGGCGCTGCGGTTGCCGGTGATCCAGGGTGCCGCGGTCAGCAGCAGTTCGAGCGTCCAGCGGTCGCCCATGCCCTTGGCGAGATTGCCGTGGCCGTGGGTGTGGGCATTGACGAGACCAGGGTGGAGGAGCCGGCGCGCGGCGGAGATTTCGACAGCGCCCTCCGGGGCGGGGGCGCCCGGCGGGCCAATCTCGCGGATCGTGTCGTCTTCGATCAGGAGATCGGCGAAATCCGCCGTTCCGGCGGCAATGTCGAGCACGCGGCCGCCGCGCAGGATCGTATAGGCCATGCTATGGTCTCCTCAATGGCGCCCTATCATAGACCGGAGCGCGCAAGGAGCCGAGCGATGCCCACTGTTGTTCTGCGGCGGCACGAGGCCGTTCTCGAAATCATCCTGAACCGGCCTGAATTGCTCAATGCCGCCAACCGCGAGCTGATCGGCGATCTCGCCGCCGCCACCGCTGGGGTCGCGGAAGACCAGAGCGTCCGGGCCGTTCTGTTGCGCGGCGCCGGAACGCATTTCTGTGCCGGCGGCGATATCACGATGTTCGGCGAGCTGATCAAATTGCCGCCAACCGAGCGCCACCGGGCGCTCTATGAGATTGTCGATGGCCTGCATCCGTTGCTGATCCGATTGCGTTATATGCCAAAACCGGTCGTCGCCGCGGTGCAGGGCGCCGCCGCCGGTTTCGGGCTGAGCCTCGTTGTCGCCGCCGATCTCGCCCTTGCCGCCGAGGACGCGATTTTCACGAGCGGGTACATCCATCTCGGCACGAGCCCCGATGGCGGCTTGACGGCGATGCTGGCGCGCATCGTCGGGCTGAAGCAGGCGGCGGAATTGATGCTGCTCGGCAAGGGTTCGAGGCGCGGCGTGCGTTGGAGCTCGGGATCGTAAACCGGCTGGTTCCACCAGCGGCGCTCGAGGGCGAAGCTATGGCGCTGGCGATGCGGTTGGCCAATGGTCCGGCCCACGCCTACGGCCGCACCAAGGCACTGCTCCAGGCGACCCTCGGCGACGCCTTTGATGCCCAGCTGAGGCGTGAGACCGAGAGCTTTGCCGCTTGCGCCGCCACCGAGGAATTTGTCGAGGGGGTCCGCGCGTTCCTTGAAAAGCGCCCGCCACAGTTCGGAGGAATGAGCCCGTCATGACCAAATCTCACCGTCCCCGCCGATGGGCCGTGCTGATCGCTCTCGCGAGCGCCGGCTTGCTCTCCGGGTGCTATTACTATCCTTACGGCTATTACCCTTGGGCCTATCCGTATCCGCAACCCTACGCCTGGGGATATCCTTATTCCGCCGAAACACCTCCGCCGCCCCCGCCACCGTCAACCCAGACCACTCCGGGACCGGGCGCTCCGCAACCGCTGAACCCGCCAATTCAGCAGCAGCCGCTGCCGCCTCCCTCCTGATTCCCGCATTGCCACATGGACTGGCCCGAGCTCGACAGCCTGCCGTCGGATCGATTGTGGCTCTGGCCGCTGGGGCTGGTTTGCGGCCGCGCGGCGGCCGAGGCGGTCGCATCGAACCTCGCATATCCGTTGGGTGACAGTGGCCGCGCTTTCACTCTGATCCGGGGGATGGGCCTCAGGCCCGATCGGCACCCGGTCTCCGTGACCGGCTCAATCGCCGAGCTCGAGGCCTGGCTCGCGGGCGCCGGCGCCCGCTTCGCAGAGCGCGCGCGGAAGCAGCTCGCACGGTTATCCTCGCCGCCTGCACGGTGGGCGGAACTAAGTCTCGACAAGCCACGCGTCATGGGGGTGCTCAACGTCACTCCCGACAGCTTCTCGGACGGGGGACGGTGGTTGGAACCCGAGCACGCCATTGCGCACGGCCGCGCACTTCTGCAGGCGGGGGCCGATATCATCGATGTCGGCGGGGAGTCGACCCGGCCTGGCGCAGCTCCGCTGCCGCCCGGCGAGGAGATTCGGCGTATCGAGCCGGTTGTGCGGGCGCTTGCCGGCTCAGGCGCGGTCGTGTCGGTCGATACGAGGCATAGCCCAGTCATGGAGGCAGCGCTCGATGCCGGCGCGCGCATCGTCAACGACGTCTCGGCGCTGACCAATGATCCCGCCAGCCTCGCTCTTGTCGCCCGCCGCAAGGCCGCGGTTGTCCTCATGCATATGCGCGGCGAGCCTCGCACGATGCAGCACGACCCGGTTTATGACTCGCCCCTCGTCGAAGTGCTGGACCATCTGGAGGAGCGCATCCGCGCCTGTGCTGCGGCCGGCGTTTCTCGTGAGGCCCTCGCCGTCGATCCGGGGATCGGGTTCGGCAAGCTCGTGCCGCACAATCTCGAGCTGCTTGCCGGGATCGGCGCGTTTCACACGCTCGGCTGCGCCGTCGCCCTCGGCGTGTCGCGCAAGTCGACAATCGCCCGGCTGAGCCGCGGCGAACCGGCGGAAGAACGTCTGCCCGGCTCGCTCGCCGCGGCTTTGTCCGCAGTCCGGCAAGGCGTCCAAATTCTGCGCGTACACGATGTCGCCGAAACGCGCCAGGCGCTCGCTGTATGGTGTGCGATCGAAACGAGCTGAAATCGTGTCAACCGGCCTCGGATCGCCCCGGCCGGGTCCGCTCCAGCATCGCGCCGACCCCTTCCGCATCCGGGAAAATATCCAGCTTTTCGACCCAGACGCGGACGCGTTCGACGCGCGGATCGGCAAAGCAGGCCGTGCAGACCCGCTCGGCAAACCCCTCGCACAGATCGATATGCCCGGACCTCGCGATTTCGCGGATCGCGGCGACGACCTTTTCGTAATTGATGATGCGGCGCCGATCTTCTCCGGGAAAGGGCTCGGCGGCCATCAGATCGACCGAGACACGGACCCGCTGCGCATGCTCGCGCTCGCGGCGGCGGATCCCGATGCTGCACATCAACACGAGGCCGCGCACCGTGACAGTGTAACCGGCGCGTTCCGCCGGCGCCGGCGAACCCCGGCCGCTCTGCCAACGCTCGATCATATCCTTCTCCATGCCCGAGCAAGGCCGATTACTGCAATGTGGTTAGCGGGCGCGGTCTGTTATCCTCCAGCGACACGACGACTCGGGGGGCGTAATGGGTTTCTTCTTCTTCGTGATCGGTGTGCTCGTCGGTATCGCGCTGCTCGTGCTGCTGCCCCTCTTTATCGCCGCGTTAGGGGTGGCTGCAGCGATCGGCCTCGTAATCGCGCTGCCGCTGATCGCGGCCGTTCTGATCCTCGCCGGTATCATCGCTCTGGCCCCGGCGGTCGGATACGGCCTTGTGATCGCCGCCCTGCTGATCGCGCTGTGGTTAAGCGATCGAAAAAGGCGGCGGGTACCTTGGCGGAGCGGCCCCGGCCGACTGATATGACCCTGCTCACCGAGCGAGCAGCGTCCGGTCGTGCAAGGTCGTGTCCTGGCCGCGCACCGGATCGGCAATCGCTCCCGCAAGACTGCGGGCACCTTTCCACTCGCTGGGCGAGCGGACCAGCCCATCGCTGCCGATCTGATCGATACCCCAATAGATCTCCAGCCGGTGATTGTCGGGATCGCGAAATTCGACCGCTATCTGGCAACCTGCCCGGCGGCGTCCGGCAAAATCGATCTCGACCCCGCGCCGGCGTAAATGGTCGTGTGCCCGCACCACCTCGTCGAGGGTCGCGACCTCGAACGCGATATGGTTGAGGTCGGCATTGGTAGCCGGCTCCTTCAGCGAGCCAACGAGCGCAATGCCGTGATGGTCCGGGTTACAGCGGAGAAACACCATGCCGCCGGGGACCATTTCCTCCGGGTAGACATCCGAGATCTGGAAACCGAGCACCTCGGTATAAAAACGCGCCGAGCGTTCGACGTCGCGCACGTTCAGTACCACGTGACCCAACTTTCCGATCCGGAAAGGCAGACCCTGCGGCCGCTGCAAATTCCTCACCCGATCCGGGTCGTACATTTCTCGGTCCTCCATCCAAGGCCGTAAAGACTTTAGGCAAAATTACCCTTTCTTCATCATCTCACAGCCATACTTCCGTCGAATTTTTTCCAAGCTGGTCGGTCATAAAGAAGGCTCTCGAAGGGGCAAAAGTGGCCGGGGGACATGAATCGTGCAGGACTGGATTTCCGATTGGAAGCGATGGAGCCGCGCAGAGCGCTGCTTCGCAATCGCCCTCATCATTTTGGCGCTGGTAATTCCGCTCGGTCTGTTAATCCGGGGCGGCATTAGCGGTACGTAGCCTTCCCAGAAACGCAGCTATAACCCGAAGTGCGGGTACCGCAAAAAGCTTGATGCGGCCCGGCGTTGTCAATAAAGCCTTCGGGCCGATCATCATCGCCCGAGGAAGCCGCTATGCCCCGCCTGCCAGACCCCGCCGATTTCGAAGCCCTGCGGGCATTCGACACACCGACGATCTGCAACGCCCTCGAGCTCGTAGTCCCAGCTCGGCGGGCCATGGGGTTCACTCGCCGGCCCTTGACGGCTGCCTTCCCACATCTGAAACCGGTCGTAGCGTTTGCCCGCACAGCTATCATTCGCGCGCGCGAGCCGCACCCGCGCGGCCGCGAAGAAGCGAAAGAGGTGCGGCTCGGCTACTACGAGCACATCGCCGCCGAGCCGTTGCCGAGCATCGCCGTGATCCAGGACATCGACGCGCCTGATACCGGCTTCGGCGCGTTCTGGGGTGAGGTGCAGACGCATATCCACAAGGGGTTGGGCTGCGCCGGCGTCATCACCGACGGCTCGGTGCGCGATCTCGACGCGATGGCTCCCGATTTCCTGGTGCTCGCCGGCTCGATCATGCCGTCGCACGCCCATGTCCATCTCGTCGATTTCGGCGGCACGGTCAGCGTTGCCGGCATGACGGTTTCGCCGAACGACGTTATCCATGCCGACCGGCATGGCGCCGTCGTGGTCCCGCCGGAGGTGGTCAAAGAAATCCGCGTTGCCGCAGACCTGCTTGCCCGCCGCGAAAAGATCATCATCGACGCCTCAAAGGCTCCTGGCTTCTCGGTGGCCCGGCTGCGTCAAGCCTTTGATGAACAAGAGGAAATTCACTGACGCCGGTCAGCGACGGTAGGTGCCGACGAGTTCCGTGCGCTCGATCACATAGGGTTGTGCCGCGTTCAGCACATCGCGGGCGGTTGCCGAGGCTCGGAGATCGAGGGCAGGCCGGCTGATCGCGAAGAGCCGGAAATGGTAGTGGTGGACGCCATGCCCTCTGGGCGGGCACGGGCCGCCATAGCCAGGTTTGCCGAAATCGTTGCGCGTTTCGTGGAAACCGGCGGCGGGGCGGGCCGTGGAGTAGCCCGCATCGAGGCCGCGCGAGCCGGGTGGAATGTCGAATGCCGCCCAATGCAGGAAGACGCCGGAGGGCGCATCCGGATCCTCGACCACCAGAACGAGGCTCTGGGTTCCATTCGGCACGCCGGACCACTGCAGGGGCGGCGAAATATCGGCGCCGTCACAAGTATATTGCGACGAAATCTCTCCACCGGGAGGAATAGTGGGGCTGGCCAGCATCAGAGGCATCTGAATCTCCATGTTTGCCCGGAAATCGGGTCTTAGATAGTAAGAGCCCCTTGCATCGGGAGACGGATCATGAGCGAGACGCACTTGCGAGGGGGGATGCTGGTGTTCCCCGACATGACGCAGCTGGACCTCACGGGTCCCTATGAGGTCCTCGCGCGGCTCCCAGGTGCCGAGATTTTGCTGTTGTGGAAGAGCTTGGATCCGGTGCGCTCTGAGCACGGACTCACAATCCTGCCGATGGCGGCCCTGTCGTCCTGCCCGCCGCTCGATCTCGTGCTGGTCCCGGGCGGAGCCGGGATCAATCCCTTGCTCAAGGATGCCGAGATCCTCGGCTTTCTGCGTCGGGTTGCGGCAGAAGCGTGCTACGTTGTCGGGGTTTGCACCGGTTCCCTGGTCCTCGGCGCCGCCGGACTGCTTCGCGGGCGGCGTGCCGCGACGCACTGGATGTCGCGCGAGCTGTTGCGCTCGTTCGGTGCCGCTCCGGTGGCCGACCGTGTCGTCGTCGACGGCAAATTCTTCACCGGCGGCGGTGTCACGGCTGGCATCGACGTGGCCCTGACGGTCGCCGCAGAGATTGCCGGCAAGGAGGCGGCGGAGGCGATCCAACTTGGCATCGAGTACGACCCTGCGCCGCCTTTTGCATCGGGGTCTCCGGAACAGGCCGACCCCGCCGTCCTCGCGGACGTCCTCACCCGCGCCGAACTGCGCCAGCGCGACCGCGCTGAGCGCGTCGCCCGCGCCGCCGCGGCGCTATAGGCCGCGTCCAACCCGCGTCATGCGCTTTGATGCGGAGGCCATTCGCGCGTTTCGAGCATGCCGGGTGGGAGAGGGCAGCGAAGGCTTATGGCGCGACCTTTGCGCGTGTGACGAGCGGCTTCATTGAAGCGCTGTTGTACGCCGCTCAGTTCGGGGCAGGAGCGCGGCTGCTCGATCTCGCCTGCGGCCCCGGCATCGTTGCGGGTGCAGCCAGGAGCTGGGGCGCGTTACCTGTGGGCTCGATTTCTCCGCCGCGATGATCACAATCGCTCGTGCCGCGCATCCAGCGATCCGCTTCGAAGAGGCCGATGCCGAAGCACCACCCTTTGCCGACGCGTCATTCGATGCGGTGGTGTCGAATTTCGGGATCCGCCACGTGCCGGATCCCGTCCGGGCGCGGTCGGAAGCGCGACGGGTATTGCGGCCGGGTGGGCGGATGGCCTTCACAAGCTGGGCTGCGCCTGCCGAGAACGCGGCATGGAAGCTCCTCTTCGATGCGATTGCCGAGCACGGCGATCTTCAGGCCGCTAAAACGCCGCCCTCCGGCGGCGGCCTACGCACTCCCGAGACCCTGTTGCGAATCCTGGGTGCGGCGGGCTTGTGCGAGGCCGAAGCTCGCCGGGTAAGCGGCGAGTGGCGCTTTGCGGTCGCCGGCGATCTGATCGAGGGGTTTCGCCGCGGAACGTGCGGACTGGGGCGTTGATCGAGGCCCAACCGGCTGCCGCGCTCCCAGCGATCAAGGTGGCCGTCGCACAGGGCCTCGCCGCTTTCCGGCGCCCGGGTGGCTTCACTGTGCCGCTCGTCGCAGTTCTCGCCTCGCGCGCGCGGCGCTGACGGTCAGCGACGGAACACCGCCACAAGCTCGAGATGCGGAGTCCAGACGAACTGATAGATCGGCGTCACAGGCTCGAGGCGAAAGTGCCGAGGCCGGCGAAGAGGTCCAGCGCCGGACGGCGGTCGCCAGTGCCGGAAAGGACCTCCTCGACAAGAATGCTTTCGGCGGCGGCACTCGCTTGCAGAAACGTGCCGGGCGGGAAGGCGACAGAAATCCCGGATATCAGTACCCGAACGGGGCAGGGCTCTACGATGGGAATCTCGCGCGCGCATGAACGCCAGACGATACGCGCGAGATTGCAGTCTTCCGCATACTCAGCGAGTAGACCGCCTCTCGACCACGCGGCCTTCACGTCCCCGCGACGTCGTGTGGCGAGCTGTGCCAAGACGACATCACCCGGCGCAGTGAACGGCAAGAAGACGGGCTCACCGTTGTGATGAGCTATGCCGTCGCCTCGTGCTGCGATCCGTTCTATCGATAATTTGACGAGATCTTCGCGTTGCACTCCCCGTCGTTAGGGCTCGCCTTTTGTTCAGCGGCGAATGGCCGCCGGCGCAATCCGGGCATGGGTTAGAAATCGGGCTTTGGCAGTTGCCGCTTCGGCAAGCGCATCCGCAAAACCGGGGTCGTATCATCCTCGGCTGCCGCCCAGCCCCATTCGAGCAGTGGCAGAGCCGTTCGGGCGAAGTCGGCGATACGGTCGACCACAACGGGCGACTGCATCTCGGCATCGGTCAAAGGGGCATGCGCGGTAAACGACCTCCAGCACACATACTCCGCCACCGGGGTGCCCTTGGCGGCCTCGAAGCCGCGCGGCGGCCGGCTTAGCCGCTCGTCGCTCGCGAGCGGATACCCCGCCGCCGCGAGCCCGCCGGCGATCGCGATAAACTCTTTCGGGTCATCGAGTATCGCCCGGCGTAACCGCGAGAGAAGAGCGGCTCGGGGATGCCAGAAACCGGCCGCCACCATCGATTCGCCCGGAGCGACATGGAGGTAGAGGAGGCCAGGGTCGCGCTTGCCGCCGGAGCGCGTCAGAACGGCGCCGGCATGCGTCTTGTAGAGCCGCTTATCGGGCGAGAAGCGCACATCGCGATAGATGCGGAAGATGCCGCGTTGAGGATCGCCGATAAGAGGCAGCCCGGCTTCTTGCAACACCGCCCCGACGGCCGCGATCAGCTCGCGAAATGGCGCCAGCACCTCAGACTCGTAGTGTGCTTTACGCGGCCTGAACCAGGCGGGCTCGTTATTGTCGCGAAGCTCGCGGAAAAACGTAAATGCCGCGGGCCGGAAGCCAGTAAAGCTGGTGCTCGCGGTCATCGCTGATCCCGTTCGGACCCGTTCCGGCCAGCGTAAAGCAGGAATTCGCGGTTCCCTTCAGGGCCGAGGATTGGGCTTTCGATAATTCCGACCACTATCCAATCCGGCTGCGCTGCGACCCAGGCCGCGGCCCGCTCGCACACTTCACGCTGGATGGCGGGATCGCGCACGACCCCGCCCTTGCTGACATGGTCGGGTCCGGCCTCGAATTGCGGCTTGATGAGCGCAACGAGTTCCGCCCGATCGGCCGCCAACGCGAGCGGCGCCGGCAGCACCGTCGCAAGACCGATGAAGCTGGCATCGCAAGTGATGATGTCAACGGGCCCGCCGATGTGCTCGCGGGTCAAGCGGCGTGCGTTCAACCGTTCGTAGATGACTACGCGCGAATCCTGGCGCAGCTTCCATGCGAGCTGGCCGTGTCCCACATCGACCGCATGGACGCGGTTGGCGCCGCGCGCCAGCAGCACGTCGGTAAAACCGCCCGTCGAGGCGCCGATATCCAGCGCGACCTTGCCCTTCACGCAGATCCCAAAGCGGTCGAGGGCGTGCGCAAGCTTAAGGCCGCCGCGCGAGACCCAGGGATGGGCAGGACCCTTTACGGTCAAGACCGTGCCTACGGAAATCAACTCGCCGGGCTTGCCGACCCGCCGCCCGGCGCAGCTGACCAACCCAGCCACGACCAGTGCCTGAGCCTTGGTCCGGCTCTCTACGAAACCCTGCTCGACGAGGAGCTGATCGGCGCGGCGCTTTTCCGCCAATGCACGAAAGATCTAAGCGCGGGCGGGTTGCTGCGCAATCTCGCGACCGAGCGCCGAGAGCGCCATTGCCACAATGTGCCGGGCGTTTAGACCCGCCTTCTCATACTGCGCACTGGGCGCATCGTGGTCGAGGAAGACATCGGGAAGCACCATCGTGCGGATCTTGAGGCCGTGATCGAGCATCCCGCTGATCGCGAGGTGGTACAGTACATGGCTGCCGAAGCCGCCGATCGCGCCTTCTTCGACCGTGATCATCACCTCGTGCTCGCGCGCCAAGCGATTGATCAGGTCGGTATCGAGCGGCTTGGCGAAGCGTGCGTCGGCGACCGTCGTCGACAATCCATAGGTGCCGAGCTCCTGCGCCGCCTTCATGCATTCGGTGAGGCGGCCGCCTAGGCTCAACAACGCGATCTTCGTGCCTTCGCGCATGATTCGCCCGCGGCCGATCTCGAGCGGTACGCCCAGCTCGGGCAATGACACGCCAACGCCCTCGCCGCGCGGGTAGCGCACCGCCGAGGGCCTATCGTCGATCGCGGCGCAGGTCGCGACCATGTGCACCAGCTCGGCCTCGTCTCCCGCCGCCATGATCACGAAACCCGGCAGGCAGCCGAGATATGTGATGTCGAACGAGCCGGCATGCGTTTGCCCGTCTTGGCCGACGAGGCCGGCGCGATCGATCGCAAACCGCACCGGCAAACTCTGGATCGCGACGTCGTGTACGACCTGGTCGTAGGCGCGCTGCAGAAAGGTTGAATAGATGCAGGCGAACGGCCGCATGCCCTCGGCGGCAAGCCCGGCGGCGAAGGTCACCGCGTGCTGCTCGGCGATGCCGACATCGAAGCAACGCTTCGGAAACTTTTCGCCGAACAGGTTCAGCCCCGTGCCCGACGGCATCGCGGCGGTGATCGCGACGATGCGGTCGTCCTTCTCGGCTTCCTTGATCAGCGACTTGGCGAAGACCGCGGTGTATTGGGGCGCCTTCGACGTGCTCTTGACCTGCGCACCGGTGACGACGTCGAATTTGGCGACGCTGTGCCATTTATCCTCGGCCTGCTCGGCCGACAGATAGCCGTGACCCTTCTCCGTCACGGCGTGGACCAGGACTGGTCCCGGTTCATTGCTGTCGCGGACGTTCTTTAACACCGGCAGCAGATGATCGATGTTGTGACCGTCGATCGGGCCGACATAGTAAAAGCCCAGCTCTTCGAACAACGTCCCGCCCGTGATCAACCCGCGGGCGTATTCCTCGGCGCGCCGCGCCGCGTCCTCCAACCGCCCGGGGAAATGACGCGCCACTTCCTTGGCAAGGTGGCGCAGCGACATGAAGGATTTCGAGGAGAGCAGCCGCGACAGGTAGGCGCTCATAGCGCCAACCGCCGGTGCGATCGACATATCATTGTCGTTGAGGACGACAATGAGCCGCGAATCCATCGCACCGGCATTGTTCATCGCCTCATAGGCCATCCCCCCACTCATCGCGCTGTCGCCGATCACGGCGATGACGTTGCGATTCTCCCCTCGGAAATCGCGGGCGACAGCCATGCCAAGCGCGGAGGAGATCGAGGTCGAAGCATGCGCCGCGCCGAACGGGTCGTATTCGCTCTCCGAGCGTTTTGTGAAGCCGGAAAGCCCGCCGGCCTGGCGAATGGTTCGAATACGTTCGCGGCGGCCAGTCAAGATCTTGTGGGGATAGGCCTGATGGCCGACATCCCAGATCAGCCGGTCGTACGGCGT
>Ga0126371_10004566_pt1 | contig 12208 bp, 10 predicted proteins | sample PanSoiMetaPlot_4_FD_110145 | JGI IMG/M metagenome (GOLD analysis project Ga0126371, IMG submission 110145) | Tropical forest soil microbial communities from Panama - MetaG Plot_4 | ecosystem: Environmental > Terrestrial > Soil > Tropical forest > Bulk soil | place: Panama | collected 2016-02-17
ATCGCGCTGGCTGAAATCTTCCGTTTGCGCCGCCCGCGTCCTGATAGACTGAAGGTACCGGTGCTATGAAGCCGCTCACCGATCCAAAGACCACAGCCGCCGACCAAGTACCAACAACTCCCACCACCAAGGGCGAGCCGCCGCGCGGAGCCATCGCCGAATGGGCCATCACCATTCTGCTTTTGCTATTCGGCACCACTACTCTGGTTCAGGCCTTTGTGATCCCGACCGGTTCGATGGAGGATACGCTGCTCATCGGCGATCACCTGCTCGTCGACAAACTTGCCTACGCGCCTGAGGGCAAATTCAGCAAGTACATCCTGCCGTATGAACAGCCTAAGGACGGAGACATCATCGTCTTTCGATATCCAGTGGACATCAGCCAGACCTTCGTGAAGCGTGTTATCGGCCAGCCGAACGACCACATCAAAATCGTGAATCAGATCGTCTACCGGAACGGCGTAAAGCTGAATGAACCATACGTCTATCATAAGAACCCCTATCCTGATTCATTCCGCGACAACTTCCCATCGAGCGAGCCCAATCTGATGCTGCTCGATCGCGCTCACGACATGCTGGCGAATAATGTTGTGAACGGCGAGGTTGTGGTACCGCCGAATTCCTACTTCGCCATGGGCGACAATCGCGACAATTCACTCGATAGCCGCTACTGGGGCTTTGTTCCGCGCGAAAATATCATCGGAAAACCGCTCATCATTTACTGGTCGTACGACGCCAACACCGAAAGCCTGGCGAGCAGTTCCGTCAACACCTTGCTGCGCCACTTTGTTGATCTCGGCGAGCACTTTTTCACAAAGACGCGTTGGAACCGCACCTTCAGACTGATCCATGGCTATTACGGTCCCTACTAAGCCTAAGCCTCAGAAATCCGCACCGCCAGTCAAGGCGGGCGTGATCCCGCGAAATTCCATTGCGGAATGGGCAGTAACGATTCTGATTCTGCTATTCGCCACGTCCACCATCGCGCAGCCGTTTGTGATCCCGACGTCGTCGATGCACAACACGCTCTATACGGGCGACCATCTGATCGTCGACAAGCTGGCGTACGCGCCTCCAGGACCGATCAGCAAGCACTTGTTGCCCTACGAAGAGGTAAAGCGCGGTGACATCATCGTGTTCCGGCACCCCACGCTCATCACGGTCGATTATGTAAAGCGAGTGATCGGCATGCCGGGCGATCACATCAAGCTGGTGAACAAGCAGGTGATTCTGAACGGCAAGGTTCTCAACGAACCGTACGCCGTCCACATGGACAACTACCTGAACTATCGCGACAATTTTCCGATTGGCGAAATTGACTACACCTCCGACTCGAAAATGCTGGAACGCGCCAGCGCCATGCTGCGCGATGATGTCTTTAACGGGGAGCTGGTGGTGCCGCCAGGGAACTATTTCGCCATGGGAGACAATCGGGACAACTCGCTCGACAGCCGCTACTGGGGCCTAGTGCCGCGCGAGAACATCACCGGCAAGCCGCTGGTGGTTTTCTGGTCCTACGATGCACCGACCGAGGACCTGAAAGACTACAACCTGCACCACATGTTCGATCTGGCACAGCACTTCTTCACTAAGACGCGCTGGAATCGGACGCTCAAACTGATCCACGGATACCCGCTCGACTAAATGGCGGCGCGGCGGGCGTACTACGGTCTCATTCTGGCTGGCGGTCGAGGCACGCGGTTCTGGCCGCGGAGCCGGCGGGCGCATGCCAAGCAGGTCCTGCGATTTCTCGGCGAGCGGTCGTTAATTCAGCAAACGGTGGATCGTCTGCATCCCGTGATCCCGCCGGAGCGGCAATGGATTCTCACCAGCCCGGCGCTGCGTGACGAGATCGTCCGACAGTTGCCTGAAGTTCCCAAGAAGCAGATCTTCGCTGAGCCTGCGCAACGCAACACGGCTCCGGCCATCGGCTTGGCCGCGCACATTTTGCAATCCATCGACTCGGAAGCAGTGATGGGTGTCTTTCCTTCCGATCACATCATCGCCAAACCCGCGCGCTATCTTCGCTTTGTCCGCCCGGCGTTTGAAGCGGCGTCGAAAGGTAAGATCGTCGTGCTTGGAATCCAGCCGCGTTGGCCTGAGACCGGCTACGGCTATATCGAGTTTCCCAAGAATTTGCGCGCTGGAGCAGCCGAGCCGATTGCCGTGCGCAAATTCAAGGAGAAACCCGACCTCAAAACGGCGACGCGCTATCTCAAAGCCGGCAATTTTTATTGGAATGCCGGGATGTTTTTCTGGAAAGCGTCGGTGCTGCTCGAAGCACTGCGGGAATATCAGCCTAAGACCGCTACCTTGCTTGCGAGCCTTCCGTACTTTTCGAGCCGCGGCTTCGCGCAAAAGGTGAACAGCGCGTTTCCGCACTGCGAGAACATCTCGATCGATTACGCGGTGCTCGAGAAGGCTCCCAACGTGCTGGGGCTCGCCACAGACGACTTCGGCTGGAACGACGTGGGGAGTTGGAATGCGGTCTATGAGCTATTGCCGCGCGACAAAAGCGCCAACATTTTCCGCGGGCACGCGCTGGTGCACGACAGCTCCGGTAACTATGTGGACGCCGAAGGCAAAATGGTCGCGCTCGTTGGTGTGAAAGACCTGGTCGTGGTCGACACGCCGGACGCACTGCTGATCGCGCATCGTCCTCGCTCGCAGGAAGTAGGCGACATAGTCAAGCGGTTAGAACAACTCGACCGGCACGATTTGCTCTAACTTCCCGTCGGCATGTTGTCCTGAAACCACTTCAGGAGGCGCTCGAACACGTCGCGCGAATCTTCCGGCTTGCGGAACGCATGACCCTCGCCCGGATACAGCACGAATTCTGTCTTCACGCCGAACGTTTTCAGCGCATGCCAGAATTCGTAGGACTGCGGCGGCGGGCATTCTCCGTCACGTTCACCGACTACGACGAGCGTTGGCGTCTTCACGTTCTTGATGTAGGTGATCGGCGAGCTCTTCGCGTATATCGTCGGGTCGTCGTACACCGAGGCGCCGAAATACGGAATCATCCATTGATCGATCGCATTCTCGCCGTAATAGCTTTGCCAGTTCGCGATGCCAGCGCCCGCGAAGGCCGCGCGAAAGCGATGGGTCTGGGTCACGGTCCACATGGTCATGTAGCCGCCGTAGCTCCAGCCCGCGATTCCGACGCGACGATCGTCTACGGGATACGATTTCTCCACGGCGTCGACGCCCGCGAGAATATCGCGCAAATCGCCGTAGCCGAAATCGCGGACATTGGCGCGCGTGAATTCCTCGCCGCGCCCATAGCTGCCACGCGGGTTCGGCATGAAGACGAAATAACCCTGGGCTGACAGCAACTGCAGGGGCAACCCCGGACGCGGCCAACCGGGCCGAGTCTCGGCTGCCGGGCCGCCGTGCACCATCACCACCATCGGATAGTGCTTCGAAGGATCGAAATGGTCGGGCAACATCAGCCAGCCCTGCACATCGAAGTTGTCGCTCTTCCACTCGAGGCTCTTTACTTCGCCCCACTCAGGGCGCGCGGCGTCGTTGGAATGTGTGATCTGCTTCCAATCGCCGGGACGTCCGGCCCAAACCTCCGGGGGCTTCGACCATGAACTGCGCACGACCGCGCTCAAATTCGGATCGCCGGAAAAGCTGAACGACTCGGCGCCCTTCCACAACGTCTCCACCGAGCCTGAAGCGATGTCCAGCGTCGACACGGCCATCTGCCCGCCTAAGCTCTCGGTGAACAGGATCTGCTTTGAGGATGGCATCCATCGGAACCAGTTCGGCGACGAATGCCGGTTCGGCGTCAGATCACGCGCCGCTCCGCCGGCCGAGCCGACTGCGTAGATATCTCCGCCCGTCGAGCCCTCGTCACTCATTAAGCCGCCGATAAACGCGATGTTTTGCCCGTCCGGCGACCAGCGCACATTCGCCACCTGCATATCGGGCTTCAGGATCTTCCGAACCGCGCCGGACTGAGCGTCGATCGCATAGACCTCCGCGATGTACCAGTTGTCGTCACCAGCTCCTGGCGCGGCGAGATAGGCGAGGCTCTTGCTGTTAGGTGACCAGTCGAACTCGTAGACGTACATATTGGCTGGCGAGATTGGCCGGACTTCGTGCGTGTTGAGATTGACCAATGCGAGCCGCTGCTCGTAGATCTTCGAATCCACCACGCCTGCGTCCGCCGTGACGGCTTCCACCGGGCTGGGAACGCGTGTCGCGCCCGCGATCCATAGGAGTGCGATCGTACTTCCATCGGGCGACCACTGCGGACTTTCGATGTAGCCTTCGATTTGCGTGACTTTACGCGGTTTTCCATGCCCCGGTTTATCGACGACGAACAGCGCGAGCGGTCCCGTGCCCTCCGTGCTGGAGATGAACGCGAGCTTCCCGTCGCGCGACCACGCCAGCCCGTGTACCGATTTCGCAGGCTCAGTGACGCGCCGCGCGGGGGAAGCATCCCGTAAGTTCTTCACCCAGAGTGTGGACGAAGTAGTCTCCGACCCCTCGGCGTCACGGCTGGACTCAATCCAAGCCGCCATCGCGCCGCCAGGAGAAACTTCGACTTCACGAAACTGATGAACAGAAGCAAGCGAGTCCAGCGACCGGTTGATCGCCGGACTCGCAAGAAGAAGCGAGGAGCAGAAAAGAAAACAACCTACCCGAGCCAGTTTACGCACACCCTCATGATACGAAACTAACTACGAACTAACACAAAAACGCGTCAAAGCTACTGAGCAGCCGGCGAGCCCCGCCGACCGCCTTGCAGGAGCGTGTAACCTGATGGCACTGTGAACAACGTTGGATCGGGCTCTGCCCGCGTAATGTTGGTCAACTGATAAACGCTATCGCCGAAGCGCGGATCGCTGGTCTTGCTCACTACGACCAATTGCAGATCCGGCGAATACCAGGTTTCGGTGACCACCTGAATCGCGCGGTCATTGCCTTCCACACCGGCAGCCACTGTATGTGTGACGCGCTTGCCAGTCGCGTTCACCCCCTGGATCACTTGTGTGCCCAGGTCCTCGGTAGCCGCGTTCGCGCTGTGAGCGCGCGGACCACCGGTGGCGGCCGCATTGGGTCGTGGCCCGTGCGGATGTTGACTTGCGGTGATCTGCGTTTGCCGGACGGTTTTCGCGTTGGAATCGAGAACGTAGCTCATGCTGGCCACGGGATCGTGAATGAAGACGGTAGTTCTCGACGCGCCATTCGCCGCTCCTAGCCGCCCCATCGAACTCATGGTTTCTTCATTGCGCGTGCGTCCCTGGCTGTCGCGCGCCACCGTAGCGGTGCTCGACCGCTGGATGTGCGTGCCATCTGCCAAGGTCTGTGTGAACGTGCGGGAAACCTGGGCCGAATACGGGGCTCCTGTCACCAGTTTGCCGGCGAATCCAAATTCACCTCGCATGAAGGCGAAATCGCCCGGAGGAGGTCCAGGGTGCCGTGGGAGCTGGGCAAACGCGCAGACGCCCGCGAGCGCGAGCAACACAATCGAGCGTGAACTCAACATTTTTAGTCTCCTCATTGTTCAAATTATTGAATCAACCGAACCCCTCGGGCCAGCCCATCCTGGCCCAAAAGGACATCCGCTTCCACCGGATCGGCGCTCACATCCTCGCCGAGCGGCACACCCATGAACTGCAAAGACGATGCTGGCATCTCGACGCGAACCACCATCGCGGTTTCAATGGCCGGTAGATCCGCCGCTTCGGGCAGCGGATAAAAGCTGGATGCGACATCGTCGGTACGGACCACGGCGAAGCGAGTTTGCGGCAGATCCGAATCCTGCTGCTGCGGCTCTGCGATCGCCTGGTGAATGTCCGGCGCCGCTGGTTGGATCGCCTGGGCTACCGCATTTGAGCGCTTCGGGGCCGGCCCGGAGAGGAATAACGTAACCACCGCCGCAGCAACCGCGAACGCCCCGACCGCCGATTCCCAAACCAGGCGACGGCGCCGCACGCTGCGGGCCCGAAAATTCGCGAGCAATTTCTGCTCAACCGCGAGCGATGGCGCCTGAGGCTCAGCAGCGGCTAAAGCCCGCAATTCCTCTAATAGGTCCAACTCGTTCTCACTCATGCTGTACACCTCTCAGCAGCTCGCATCTTTTCCATCAGTAACGCCCGGGCGCGATGGAGCCGCGACCGGATGGTGCCGATGGCGCAGCCCAGCACGCTCGCCGCATCGGCGTAATCCAACTCATGCAGATCGCAGAGCACCACGACCTCACGATAGGCGGGCGGAAGAGCGAGCACCGCCTTGCGCAATGATTCGACTCGTTCGGCCTGCACCAGCTCCGACGCAATATCGTGGTCGCCGGAAAGCTTGTCCAAGTACTCGTTCTCGGGATCGTCCAGCACAGTCAGGTATGTCTTCTCGCGCTCCAGGCATCGCCGCACGATGTTTCGCGCAATGCCGTAGAGATACCCGCTCGCCGACCCGCGCTGGGGATCGAACTGCCTGGCCGCGCCCATCACGACCATGAAAACGTCCTGCGTGACCTCTTCGGCAACCTCTGCCTTGCCGCTCATTTGCAGAGCAAAGCGAAAAACAGAACCCTGATGCTTCCGGTAAAAGGCTAGAAAAGCCCTTTCGTTTCCTGCCGATATAAGCCGAAGCAGGTCGTTATCACTCTGGGACGGGGAATCCAGCATAGTGGGTTAAGCGACCCGCATCGGCCATTACTTGAAGTTCCATCCCGCAGCGTGAAAGGTTCCGGTTTTTTGACTGGTTTATCGTAATGTCACAATGGTCGCGCCCCAGCCGCCTGCTTCCGCAGGAGCGTCGCCAAAACTGTCGACAAATGGCGTCCGGGCGAGGATGGACCGAACGATCTCCCGCTGCACCCCGATGCCGCGCCCGTGTATGATTCGAAGCACACGAAAACCCATCCGCTGCGCTTCTTCGAGATACTCTTCGACGATTGCCGGAACGTCCCGGGCAGGGACGGTGTGCAGATCGAACACGTCGGTGATCGGGATTCGCACCGGCTCTTCGTCGTTTTCCATCCGCCACTGCTGTTAGCCTAACATTGTGAATCCTTTAGGGGAGTACCAGGAGCGCCTCACCGGGCGGCGCGTCGTAGCCGAGCGCCTGGAGAAGCTGTTTCGCGGGATCGGCAATGCTCGGCTGGCTGTTGCCTTGGCTGGGTTCGTTTTAGCATTTTTCGTCTTTGGTGAAACCGTTGTGTCAGCCTGGTGGCTGATCGTTCCTGCGGGCATGTTCATCGCTCTGGTCGTGGTTCACGCGCGTGTAGTTGAGCGACTCGAACAGGCCAAACGCGCGGTAGCGTTCTACGAGGCCGGCATCGCGCGGCTGGAAAATCGTTGGGCAGGACATGGCCAATCCGGCGAGCGCTTTCGCAATCCTGATCATGTCTACTCAGAAGACCTGGATATTTTCGGAAAAGGTTCTTTATTCGAACTGCTTTGTACTGCGCGTACGCGGGGAGGCGAAGATGCCCTGGCTCACTGGCTGCTCGCACCCGCGTCCTCGGAAGACGTCGCGGCAAGGCACCAGGCCGTCGCCGAACTGCGCCCGCGGCTCGATTTACGGGAGGATCTGGCTGTGTTGGGCGAGACTCTGCGCGCGCAAATGGACCCGGACGCGGCGGCGCGCTGGGGGCAGGCGCCACAGGTCAGGTTCCCGGCTGGCGCGCGCGAAATCGCATTCGTACTCGCTGCCGCGGTAGTAATCACGTTCGTTTTGTACATGGCGGGACTGTTGAGCCGCACGCCGGTTTTGGTCGCGTTGTTCGTGGAGCTGAGTTACGGCTTTTTCCTGGGTCCCCGTACGCTTCAGATCGCCAAGTCAGTGGACGCTCCATCGCGCGATCTGGGTTTGCTTGCAAAGCTGCTACGACGTTTGGAGCAGGAGCCGTTCGAAGCGCCCCTGCTGCGCAGGACGCAAACGTCGCTCGCAGTGGGCGGTCTGGTGGCGTCTTCTGAAATCGCGCGACTCGGACGCCTAGTCGATCGCCTGGATTGGCAGCGTAACATCGTCTTCGCGCCCATCGCTCTCGCGCTGCTGTGGAGCGTGCAATTGGCCATCTCAATTGAGCGGTGGCGCCACCGCTCAGGCCCCCATATCGGCGAATGGATCGCGGAACTCGGCGAGTGTGAGGCGCTGCTTGCTCTCTCAGCCTACAGCTACGAGCGTCCGTCAGACCCGTCGCCCGAACTCGTTGACGACAACGCTGGGCTTTTCGAGGCAGAAGGTCTCGCGCATCCGCTGGTTCCCGACGCCGTGCGGAACGATCTCGCACTCGGCGGGGATTTGCGCCTGCTCATCGTCAGTGGATCGAACATGTCGGGCAAGAGCACGCTGCTCCGAGCGGTGGGGTTAAACGCCGTCCTGGCTTGGGCAGGCGCGCCCATCCGGGCGAACCGGCTGCGGATTTCGCCTTTATGTGTCGGGGCATCGATCAAAGTACTCGACTCGCTGCAGGACGGGCGCTCACGCTTCTATGCCGAAATTACGCGGCTGCGCGAAATTGCAGAGCTGGCCCGTAACCGTCCATCGGTGCTGTTTCTGGTCGACGAATTGCTGAGCGGCACTAACTCGCACGATCGCCGAATCGGCGCCGCAGCTATCGTGCGCACGCTGGTCGAACGCGGGGCGATCGGTCTGATCACGACGCACGATCTGGCGCTGACCGGAATCGCCGCTGATCTCGCGGGACGAGCAGCGAACGTGCACTTCGAGGATACGCTGTCGAACGGCTCGCTACACTTCGACTATCGCCTTCGGCGCGGGGTAGTGGAGCGAAGCAACGCGCTCGATCTGATGCGATCGGTAGGGCTGGAAGTCTGACCGCGCTGCCCGTCGACGAACGACTGGTTCCCATAAGCGAACAAGCCAAGTCGCCGAGTGGTTCAACTGCAAAGGCCAACCGGTGGCCGCTGCCGTGCTAGAACTACGCTGTCTGGAGGTGTAGCTTGATGAACGGTCTCTTTTCCGGTCTCCGGCCGATCCTGCGCGGCCTCGCGCGCACTCCGGGCTTTTCGCTCTTCGTCATTCTCACCTTCGCTCTCGGCATCGGCGTCACTACGGCGATCTTCAGCGTGGCCGACGCCTTTCTCTTCAAGCCGCTTCCGTATCCCGGGGCGCCCAGCCTGCTGATGCTGCACGAACGGGCGCCTAGCAGCACAACACTTGCAAGCGCGGTGTCGCCCGCTGATTTTCTCGATTTCCAAAGCCGTAGTTCGTCATATGAACAGCTCGCTGCTTTCCAGCAGGTGGATTTCAATCTGTCCGACTCGGGCGATCCGGAAGCCGTCTACTCTGCCGTCGTGACCACTAACTTTTTCGACACACTGGCCATCCGGCCAATCCTTGGCCGCACATTTGCCGCCGGCGAGGACTCACCGGGACGGGACCAAGTCGTTGTCCTGAGCTACGGATTGTGGCAGCGCCGTTTTGCCGCCGACGCAGGAATCGTCGGTCGCCGGATCAAACTCAACGGCAGTGAGTTCACGGTGATCGGCGTTATGCGCAAAAGCGCTCGTTTTCCTCTCGGAAGCGAGCTGTGGGCGCCGCTCACGCTGAAATTGCACGATCGCGAAACCCGGGACCACCGCTTTCTTAGCGTGTTTGCCCGTCTGAAACACGGCGTCTCGGAATCGCAGGCGCGAGCGGAACTCGACACCATCTCCTCGCTGCTCGCCAGAAGCTACCCGCAGACCAATCAAGGCTGGAGCGTGATCGTCGAACCGCTCGATCGTTATCTCGTCGGCCAGTTCAACCGCCAATACACACTGCTTCTGCTCGGCGCTGTCTGCTTCGTTCTCCTGATCGTCTGCGCCAACGTCATGGGCCTCCAGTTCGCTCGCATCTCCGGCTGCGAGAAGGAATTCGGTGTGCGCGCCGCGCTGGGGGCCGGCCGCTGGAGCATAGCGCGCCCGATCATCGGCGAAAGCTTAGTGCTTTCGCTCGCCGGAGCGTTGGCGAGTTTGCTGTTCTCGAGCTGGAGTCTTTCGCTGATTCTCTCCAGCATGCCCAGCGACGTCGCGCGCTACATCTCGGGGTGGGATGAAATTCGCTTGGACGCTCGCGCACTCGCCTTCACGATCGCGGTCGCGGTTCTCGCGGGGATCGTCGCGGGCCTCGTACCCGCGCTTCGAGTCCGCCCAAATGTCAACGATGCGCTCAAAGAAGGCGCTCGCGGAAGCTCCAGCGGTATCGCTCGGTTCCGATCGCGCAGCGTGCTTGTAGTCGCGCAAATCTCTGCGGCGCTGGTCCTGGTCGCCGGGGCAGGCCTTATGCTCAAAGGGTCGCGCTCCCTGGTCCAGATCAATCAGAACCTTCGCCCATCTTCGTTGCTGACCTTGCAAATTGTGCTTAGCGACAAAAACTACGGCAGCCAGCCCCTGCGGGCCGCCTTCTACGACCGCATGTTGCAGGACCTTTCGGTGTTGCCGGGTGTTCAGACGGCGACACTCGTATCGAATCCGCCGTACGGCTCGAATGACCGCGTACTGCAGTATACGGTGGAAGGACAGCCTCCCCGGAACGCGAGCGAACAGCGAAGTGCCCAGGTGCAATCCATCAGTCCGAACTATCTGGAGACGCTCGGGATTCCGCTCGTCGCCGGACGCGGCTTCCGCGACTCCGACGGCTCTGCCGCGCCCGCCGTTGCGATCGTTTCAAAAAACTTCGCGCGCCGAAATTGGCCAGATCAGGATCCTCTCGGCCGGCGCCTGCGTCTCGGCAGAAGCGGCGAATGGCTCACTGTTATTGGTATGGTTGCAGACGTACGTTACGATCCTTGGGTCAAAGAGATCGCACCGGTCGTCTATCAGCCCTATCGCCAGTCCGCGCTCTACTACACATACATCGCGCTGCGCGCCAAAACGGATCCACTTGCGCTGGCGGCCCCGGCCCGCCGCAGCATCGCGTCGCTCGACATCGATCGGCCGCTGTTCGAAATCAAAACGCTCGACCAGGTTATTTCCGAACAACTGATTGGGCTGTCTTATGTCTCCGTCATGTTGTCGGTGCTGGGAGCGATCGCCATCGTGCTTGCTGCTGCGGGGATCTACGGCCTGATCGCGTACACAGTGGTGCAGCAGACTCGTGAGATCGGTATCCGTCTGGCCCTCGGTGCGGCCCGTTCCGATGTCTTCCGCATCCTGGCACGGCGGAGCCTGCTTCTTACATCGGCAGGCCTCGTGATCGGGCTCTGCATCTCGATCCCGCTCGCCCGCCTTCTTTCCAGCTTGATTTTCGGCGTGAGCGCGAATGATCTTGCGACCTTCGGCGGCACTGCGATCCTATTAGGCTCGGTCGCACTGCTCGCTTGTTACATTCCGGCGCGACGCGCGATGAAGGTTGATCCCATGATTGCTCTGCGGCAAGATTGATTGCCGACTTTGGACACATCTTATCCTCCCTGCCTGCACACTAATCCGGCGATAAGGCAGTAAATCAGGCGCAATATTTATCGATCTGCTTAGGACCTAACCCCTTACCGGTAGCGGTGTGTAAGGCGATTTCCCCGCCTGCTTAGTACGAACATTTCATTTCAAATGTACCGCGTTGACGGGATAATCGCAGTCAGGGAGAACAGCTTGTGAGATACTTCTACGACAAAATCTGGCGACTTCGGCTTTGGAAGGATACCCATGGCCAAGACCTGATCGAATACACTTTGTTGGCCGCTTTCGTCGCTGTCGCGGGCGTGGCTACTTTCCCGCCGATTGCAAGTGGTATCTCAACGGTTTTTTCCAAAGTTAACTCCGAAATGACCTTGGCCATTTCCCAGAGTTAACATTCCGCAACGACGCCTTGTGTCCTCCGAGGGCGGTCTTGATGGCCGCCCTCTTTTTTTGTCCGTAGCGGCCTCACGCGATCCCGTAAGATAGTGAGTTGGAACCTTTTGTTCCCCTTTTTCGCAATGCCCATCTGCTGACGATCGCCGGCAACTACTGGCCGCGTCCGGATCTCGGCCGGTACCCGGTCCATGCGAAGCTGTACGAAACTGAGCCTGGGGTACAGGTACTCGTGCATTCGCAGTACCGTCCGACGGAACCGGCCGCGCACCTTGTCTTAGTTCACGGACTAGAGGGTTCCAGCGACGCCGGGTACGCCCGCAGCCTATCGCACGCGGCGCTCGACGCTGGTTTCGCAGTGCATCGTTTCAATATGAGGAGCTGCGGCAGCACCGAACACTTAAGCGGCCGCGTGCTCTATCATTCAGGCCAGACCAGCGATCTGCTCTTCG
>Ga0126371_10004567_pt1 | contig 12208 bp, 11 predicted proteins | sample PanSoiMetaPlot_4_FD_110145 | JGI IMG/M metagenome (GOLD analysis project Ga0126371, IMG submission 110145) | Tropical forest soil microbial communities from Panama - MetaG Plot_4 | ecosystem: Environmental > Terrestrial > Soil > Tropical forest > Bulk soil | place: Panama | collected 2016-02-17
GGAATCGAAGCCGCTCGGCGCATCCTTGAGCACACCCCAGAGTCAAAAATCCTCTTCGTGAGTGAGAATCGCGCTTGGGATGTAGCCGAAGAAGCCTTACGCACAGGGGGACGCGGCTACGTGGTGAAGTCCGATGTCGCGGCGGAGCTATTGCCTGCAATCACCGCGGTCCTTCAAGGCAAACAGTTTGTCAGCGCCCGATTCGCGGATCAAGATCTCAGCAACCATGGGAATGATCACACCACCCATCGATCTCGCCCCGGCAACGTCGCCACCCTCCCGCCTGAGAACACGGAGATCGGCCACCACGAGGTTACGTTTTACTCGGACGATGAATCTCTCGTAGATGGTTTTGCTCGCTTTATTGCGGCCGCGCTGGAAGTTCGGTCTGCCGTCATCGTGATCGTGACCAATTCACACCGGGCCGCCCTGCTTCAGAAATTGAAGGCTGATGGCGTGGATATAGAAGCTGCCCTTAACCAGGGCCGCTTTATTCTTTCCGATGTTGCCGATGCTTTACCCGCGCTCCTGGTCAATGACCAGCCTGATCTGAATCGCTGCGCTCAAGTGGTAGGCGATCTTGTCGCGCAAGTTCTCAAGACCGCGAATGGGACCGATCCTAGAGTTGTAGTTTGCGGAGAATCCGCCCCAACATTGTTAGCTGACGGTAAAGCCGAGGCCGCGATTCGTCTCGAACAGATGTGGGATCAGGTCACGAAAGTCTACAAGGTGGATACACTTTGCGGATATTTATGGAGTGTTTTGCCGAACACAGAGCGCGGGTCGATCATCGAGAGAATCTGTGCGGAGCACTCAGCCGTTCACGCTCGTAGAACAGACGACTAGGCGCCTTCGACTAAGCCGCAGGACTCCTCTGAAGATTACGCAACTCCCTATCTGGGACAGAGAACTCTGCAAAACCGCAGTCCAGGCAGACCACAACCTCCGGAAATAACCAGACCGTGGGTGCGTCTAAGCCTTCGTGGCCGCGAAAATGAAGGTTCATCTCTGCGTTCAATTTCGTCACATTTACCGATCCGCACGACTTACACGACATTTTCGACTCCAACTCTTCAGCGGTTGCGGAGAATAGCACATCATGAATGCTGAAGCCAAGGATGTATCCGCACTTAATTTGATCGAACCGCACGACGATACCGTAAACGTTACCAAGCTAACGTGTTCTGTGAGGTTAGATTCCTGATCTCAAAGGCCACCCTGCACGCCTTGCTCGAACCACCCCAGAACAGCGGCCGGGACGGCGCGCGTGGTGCAACATCAATCATTCTCGATCTCATGATTTTTTCGAGATATATCGTCCGCTACTATGCAGAGTCGGAGTAGAAACTGCTCGATCTCGTCGCAGCGTCGCCGAACCGCAGCGGAAGTAGGCACACCCAGACCATCGAGCAGCTCTTGATAGTTGTCCTTGAAACTTGGTGTCAGAGCCTCGGGGGCGTCACTCGAGAGGACCTTCTGACACCTCGAATGTGTGACACCGATCCAAAACATCGCCTCCCGATGGCAGCCCCGCGTGATTAGCTCCCAACTCGCGTCGATCGCCATCGCGCGAGAGATATCGCTAACGTCTGTCGCGAAGGGAAATGGTGTCTTGATTATTTTCTTGGCGGCGTCGAAGATTTCTGTGAGCGCGGTGAGATGCCTGCTGACTTGCCCTCGAGTAAGTCGAGCCGACCCGAGCAACTCTAGCAGTCGTTCGTGGAATTCAATGTGACCGTACTGGGTCAATAGCTCCCGTACCGCCACATACCGCGATCGTACCGTTGGATTCCTCAAGCCCGCCGCCAATAGGACATGGGTCGTTATGCCTGCGGCGAACAGGCTCGCGATCACCGCGTCATAAAGCTCAGTTCCCTGATTGACCGACCCGCAATATTGCAGGACCTTGTCCCTCGCGTTAAGGCAACGCTGACGCACCCAGCGTCGTTTTGCATAGTCCCGAGTGACGGCGGCCAGCACCTCGGTGAGATGGCCTGATCGGTCGACTAGAACCTTCGTCGTTCGCAAACTAGGGGCAAGATGGTAATCGCCCAGAACCCGTTCGGGTGACTGGAGTCGATCGTTGCTGAGGTAAGAAGCTTCTAGAACAACCTCGTGATAGAGGAACTTCCCACGCGTTCCTGACTGCTTCTGGCCTTCGAGAACGACCATGATGTCGAGATCGGACATGCCCGGCAAGTCAGTGTCATCGGCAAGCCAGTTTGTCGACCCGGCAGTGTACGCTCCACAAAATCCGGGCAGACCGCTGGCCTCCTCGACCATCCAGCGCCGAGCCACCTCTCTGGCTTGCCTGGCCTTCATAAATTCACGTTAACAAATCCCCTCGTCCATTGATCGGTGTAGCTTGCCTCTGCCACATCTGTTTCAGGTAAGGAATTCCCGCTGTCATATCCGTTTGGAGTGCGCGACGGCCCTCATCGATGCCCAGCATCGTGTGGCCTCAGCGTCTTTCTCCCCGATAAGTCCAATTGTGCATGTATCGCAACAAATGATTTGCCAGTTCCGTTGACGGAGACGATCGTTCCGGGCCGATCAAAAACACTTTTGCATGCGACCCTTAAACGGGGTACCAGCGGAAGCCGTACCTCTGTTCCTGGTCCGCTTTCTTGAGCAGGGCGAGGGTGCGAACCTTTCTGTAGTGGGCGCATACCGTAAAGAGCACGTGAATGAAACTGATGGGAGCCGCGTAAGAATTGCTGAAGGGAGCTTCCACTGAGGTTAGAAAACACTCGTCGGCAAACCGTGCTAGGGGCGAGACGAAAGTGTCTGTAATGCCGACGCAGTATGCGCCGTTGGCCTTCGCCTCCCGCACTCCCTCAATGGTCTGGCGCAAACAGCGTCGGAAGCTGATCGCGATCACCAGATCGCGCTTGCCGACTGTGCGCGTCAGATGGATGCTCTTTCCCGGAGTCGTCGCCGTAACCGCCGAAATCCCCAGTAGGGTCAATTTATAGTCCAGAAAATCGATGAGTCCGATGGCCATGTCTCCGCCCAGCAGAACCACCCGGTGGGCCTCGTAAATTCGATTGGCCAGGTGCGATACCCGGTCCATGTCCAGGGTGTTGCGGAGCGAATGCAGATTGTGCAGGTCTCCCTCCAGGGCCCTGCGGCCGTGCGAAGCCAGGCTTGAGTCGTTGGGCGACGATTGTTGCATTCCTTCGAGCGAGGTCGCGCTCGCGATCGACAGTTCGTGCAAGTATGCCTTGAACTCGCGATAACTTGAAAAGCCGATCCCACGGACGATGCGCAACACCGTGGCCGGATCGGTCTTTAAGCTCTGTGCCATCGCCCGAATGCTCATCAGCACGTAGTTTCGTGGATGCTCCTGCACCGGCCGAATCAGCTCTCTTCTCGTCCGGTTCAGCCTCCCCACACGATCCGCGAAGCTGAGGCTTTCCCGTTTTGCCGTGGTCACTGCGCTCTTGCTTTTCATTTTTCGCTTCCGGACCTCATCTCGCTCCATTTTCAAGTGACAGCTGCCACTTCCGCGCGCTCATCCGTGGACTTCTTCTGCCCTTGGTCGGCAACGTATCGGATCGCATCAAGTGAAGCAATCTGCCAAACGAGTGTAACAAATGTAGCTCTACGCAAAAACGGGTAATCCAGACCCGCGAGATTGTCAGGCGCCTCGTTCACAGGGTGTCGGTCACATTGGCCGTGGAACGCCAGTCATGGCCTAAAGATGGCCCGTTAGCCGCGCGTGACTTGATCGTGATGCGAATCTTTGAGGACTCTGTTCGCGGGGGCAACCTTGGCGAGTGGCGATTGCACCTGCCCCACTCGTCCTTTGCTATAGAGAAGCGCGTGCTCGGTAGCTCGCGTGCGTTACTTGACGGGCGTCCACGTCTTGTCCGGAGCGTAGCTGTCCGTTGTCATCGCCAGATCGGCAGTTTGTTCGCCAAGATCCTTTTGGTAGACAACTCCGCTCTGGTTCACGATGAAGGTCATGACTCCGCTGTTGCGGTACTCGGCGGGATAAGCAATCAGAGCAAATCCCCCAGTCATCTCTCCATGCACTAAATAGTCTTTTGCACCGCCATTCGCGGCAGAACCATGCTTTGTCAGAATGCGGTAGTAGTAGCCATGATAGGGCGCTGGGCCTGTGGTTCCGCGATATCCCTCAGTCGCTGCATTGGCCACCAGTGGCCCGAGCGGACTCTGCTCGGCGTCTGAATCCACATGCCAGTAGAGACCGTCTTCTTTTCCGGGAGAACTCAGCAGCTTTTGCGCATAGACCCCGGCGGGCAAACCATCGTGTCCGCTGGCGGCGTAATCATGCTGCGCGCTCACCACTCCACGGCAAACATTGATCGCCGCTAGTTCATTGTGCCCGATCCGGCGATAGAGCAATTCCTGTTTTCCAGCCGCGGTATCGAAGTACCATGTTCCTGCCGATTCCACCACAGGAATGGGAAGTGGCCAGTTGTCCTTTCCGATCTCGAGCGTTTCTGCGTGCCCACCGGAAGCCACCTCCCGATGCTGCTCGTCATACGAAGCAAGGAAGGAATCGCGGGCCGCTTTGTCGGCAACTTCGTCGCCTGAAGAAATGATGGACTCCGAATCTTTACCCAGAATGGCTAGCAGCGCGCTCTTGTCCCTGGCTCTCACCGCATCCACAAGGGCGCTCACGGCCTGCGATGCAGAGGAGAACGTCGTTTGTCCTTCACTTTGAGCGCTTATGGGTTCTGCGGAATACATCAGCACGCACAAACATATTCCGGCGATACTGGTGAAACGGCTCATGAATATCATCTGAACGCCTTCAGCTTTGTGTTCCAGGTCCGGCTCACCGTCCCATCGTTCAGGAAATGCGTGGGCCCTCACTGGCGGTGGGGGCCGCCGGCACGACGTCCGCCGCCTGCGCCCATGCTCGACCGTCCGCGCTGGCTCGCAACCCGATCTGCACGTGCGTTCGAGGAACCGCTAAAGAGATTGTTGTTCCCGCTGCTCGCCGTACGGTGCTGCGGCGTCGAACTCCCTCCCGCGGTGCGATTCGCCATTTGAGGTGAAGGCGCCGCTGGGCTCGATGCGTACCCACGATCGCCACGGTTCAGGTTTGCTGCGGGCGTAGCTCGATTCGTCGTGGCGGGCGGTGAATAGGAGCGTGCGCCTGCATTGGTGTAGGGACTCGGAGGAGACCCCACACGGCCAGCATTCCCGTTGCCGCGGTAGTTATTCGAAGGTCCTGTGTTGCGAGTAGCCGACAGATTATTCGCGGTGGGCGAAGCTCCGAGAGTGCCCCGATTCGCGCCCGCCTGGCGGGTAGCTTGCGCCTGAACACTGCCGGCACTCGGCCAGTTACCCTGTCGTTCAGGCTGCCCCGGCCGAGCTCCCATGTAAGTACTCTGCCCCTTCCAATTAGGTTGCGCAGCAGTTGCGCTTAACCCGCCGTTCACGTTTGTGTTGTGAAAACGGCCATAGTAGTTGTTGTTGACGTTGACATTGACGTTGTGATTGTACTGACTCCAGTGGTAGTTAGGGGGCGGATAGTATCCGGCAGCCGGTCGATAATACGGCGTATAAACCGGACGATACGGTGGCGGGTAGTAGGGGCGTCCCGCATAATACACGCCTCCATATCCCCAAGCTGGGTACGGGTAGTAATTGTTTTGATTGCTGATCGCTGCCCCGACCGCCATGCCAACACCGAAGGACAGAAGGGAGGCGACCACCGCTGTCCCCGTGCTCACGCCGGATTTCTGCTCCGGGCTGGACGTTGGTTGCGCTGCGGCGGTGGTCGTTTGGGTGGACGCGGAGGGCGCCGGCGTGTTGTAGATGGTCACGGGGTTGTATTGTGGAACGTAAACAACTTTCGGGTCGGTGGGCTGAATCTGCACGCTCTGCACGCCATTGTTCGTTGCTGTAGTGACAGTCTGCTGAGGAGTCGACGACAGGTTCCCCATCTGCTGCGCTTGGGCACGCTTGCCCTGGACCGCGTCAAGAACAGACTTCTGGTTGGTCTGAAAGGCTTGCCCCAGCTGGCGAGTCCAATCCATCTGTTGACACATCTGATCGAGGACCTGGGGAAAATGAACCAGATATTGCATGCTTGGCGAGAGTCCGGCTTTCTTCGCCGCGGCGTCCAGCGCGTCGCCTTGGAGATTTTGGTTTTCGATCAGCCAATTGCCGCCGTCGAGGACCTCTTGTGGATTCGTAGCGGCGGTCAAAATCTGTGCCACTAACAAGTCCGGGTAGAGCGCAATCGGTGCGACCAGATCATCGATGCTCATTTGTTGAGCGGCGGGCTGCGTAGCCCCGGTCGATTGAGTGCTCGCGGCTGGGGGTGCATTCTTGCCGCGATTGCAGGCAACAAGTCCCACGCTCAGGGACACGAGCACGACCAAAGCCGCAAGCCGAGATTCCAGAAAACTCTTCACGGCACTCCACAGAGTGTGAACCCGGCAGGAAGGGATCCCCACAAAGAGCGACTCGAAACCGTTGGCCAGAAGCTTTCCTACTGCGATGAGTGCAACGATAAGCGCTTCCAGAGCGATTGCAACTGGCAAAAGTGACAGCCGACGAACAAATTCTGCTGGCGGGCATCGCTCATCTGCGCAAAACGACGGAGATTTTGATCGATCACCATCACCGGGTGGTAAGTCGATTTACCAGCATCGGTTTCACTGGTAAAAGTGACAGTTGCCCGCCCCTCCAACTTGTTGGACTCTGATGCCGCCACTTGCACGGGTGAGGACTGGAGTTTGCCCAGAGCACGACAAAAATCATCCCGGGCCAAGCAGCGCGCAAAAGGGCGGTGGAGGCTGTCGCTCTCTGCCTTGTGCGTCGCGGGCCTCGTTGTGGGTTGGGCATTGCATTGGAGGAGTGTGGCGGCGGCGCACTCTGACCCCGGCTTAAGCAAGGCTCAGTTTCTGCCAACGATCTCCAACCCCAACCATCCCACCGACAGTCCTCCGGAGGGCATGGCATGGATTCCGGGCGGCGAATTCTCCATGGGCGCGCAGGATCCTCCCGACATGGACGAAGTCGGCATGAAGGCAACCGTGGATTCGCTCCCCATCCATCGCGTCTACGTCGACGGCTTTTATATGGATAAAACCGATGTGACCAATCGCGAGTTCGCGCGGTTCGTGAAGGCTACCGCCTACGTCACGGTGGCGGAGCGCCCGCCGCGCGCCGAGGACTTTCCCGGGGCGCCCCCGGAAAATCTGGTCGCCGGATCGGTGGTCTTCTCTCCGCCGGATCATCCTGTCTCGCTCAACGACCATTTCCAATGGTGGAGTTACGTACACGGTGCAAACTGGCGGCATCCCCTCGGGCCGCAGAGCGACATCGTCGGCAAGGAGAATTACCCCGTCGTTCACATTGCCTATGAAGATGCGGAAGCATACGCAAAGTGGGCCGGAAAGCGGCTGCCTACGGAAGCAGAATGGGAGTTTGCCGCAAGAGGCGGTGCCGCCGGCAAGCCATTCGTCTGGGGAGACGACTTTCATCCCAATGGCAAGTGGATGGCCAACACCCATCAAGGACACTTTCCAAATCAGGATACAGGCAAGGACGGCTTTGCCGGCATTGCCCCCGTGGCACAGTACCCGCCCAACCCGTATGGCCTGTTCGACATGAGCGGGAATGTCTGGCAGTGGACCAGCGATTGGTACCGCCCGGACTACTACCAGCAACTCGCCGCCACCAGCCGGGTCGCCAGAAACCCTCAGGGGCCGGATTCACCCTATGATCCCGACGAGCCGGGACAGCGCAAGAAGGTCCATCGCGGCGGCTCATTCCTCTGCACCGATCAGTATTGCTCGCGCTACATCGTCGGCACTCGCGGAAAAGGGGAAGTCAGTACGGGCACGAATCATCTCGGCTTCCGCTGCGTCATCACTCGTGGCCACTGGGAAGCGGCCCGCAAGTCGATCGTCACAAACGCGCAGGCAGCTCAAGTGCCGCGCTCCTCTCGGGAGAATTAGACGAAAACCGCAATTCCTCGACTCTACGCCGTCGAAGTGCAAGCGACTCACAGAAGACAGTAACGGGAGGATGCGATGGGTGCGACAGCTCGAGATCCCAATCTTCGCGAACCTGTCATGCCGTTTCCGGAGCCGGCGAGACCACCGTTGTCAGTACCCGAAGCCGCAAAACTCGAAGAAGCCAGGTCTCTTATACGCAACTTCTCCATCGTGGTGGGTGGCCCGGTTTATGATTTTCTCCTGCGGATCGGGCTCGTGCGGTTGGGTCTGCCAAACGTCCTGCGCCGGATCATCGGATTAATCCTCATTACCTGGTTTCCATTATTTCTTATTTCGCTCAGGCACGGGCTTGCCACTGGTCACAATGTCACCATCCCCCTCCTCTATGATTTTTCGACCTACGGCCGCCTCCTGTTGGGGCTTCCCTTACTGCTGATCGCGGAAGTGGTCATCGATCCTGCAATCCGGAGTGCGGTCGAAGAATTCGTCGACACCGGCATCGTGCAGGAAAAGGAACTTTCTGAGTTCGAAAAAGTTCTCCGCCGGGTTCAGTGGTTGCGGGACTCCTGGATTCCAGAGTCGGCTTTGCTCGTGCTTGCATTCTTTCCAGTCTTCATGTTCCAGCACGAGTGGGTGCTCGGCGGGGTTACAAGTTGGCACACGACTGCAGAGGGACTGAGCAGCGCCGGCTGGTGGTACGCAGTCATCAGTGCCCCCATCTTTCGGTTCATCCTTTACCGCTGGATGTTCCGGTACTTCATTTGGGCCTTGTTGTTGTGGAGGATTGGGCGAATAAATCTGCACCTCACGCCCACGCACCCAGACCATGCGGCCGGATTGGACTTCCTCGGTCTGGTGCAGGCTCGGTTCGGGATCTTGTTTTGTGCTCTGGGCTGCGTGTTCGCTGGCCGAGTACTGAACAGCCTGCTGCTCGAGGCTGCGCCCCTCGCCTCTTTCAAATTCCTCATGGCCGGTTTTGTTGTCCTCTCTCTGATCTTCGGCCTGCTGCCGCTGATGCTTTTGGCCCCCAGGCTCATGCGGGTGCGTCGGGCAGGCTTACGCGAATATGGGCGGCTGGCGAACCAATACACAGAGGCTTTTGACCGCAAGTGGGTCCATTCCAGCAACCCGTCCAACGAGCCGTTACTGGGCACCGGCGACATCCAATCGCTGGCCGATCTGGCCAACAGTTACGCCGTTGTTCGGGAGATGGGGATCGCGCCCATTTCGAAGCGCCTCGCCACACAACTCGCAGTCCAGGCCAGCCTTCCGTTAGTTCCGGTCATCATCCTCGGTACACCCACAAGTGAGTTAGTAAACGCCATCCTGAAGATGGTCGTCTAGCAGAGGATACCGGGCGGGACATGAACGTGGCTTTGGGCGTCATGGATCGTCGGCGACGAAATTACGGCGATTTGATCTCCAGCCGAGATCGGCCGCCTGGGAGGACAACACATGTCTAAATGGATTGCACTCGCTCTGCTGCTGATGACCACTCTGAGCGTTACCGCCGCCACCAAGGACGCGGGAACAACCACTATCAAAGAGGTTCAGCCAGTTGGCTCAACCAGCAAGAAGCATAAGCACCAACGGTACGATCTGTCGTTCACAAGTCCCGCTGGCACCGACTACACTTGCCGCACGCCGGATAAGACGGAGATAAACGCCACCGACATCGTGGTGGGCACCCATATCACGTATGAGGTGAAGGGGAATAAGGGCAAGGTCAAAACCTCAGCTGGGAAGCAGTACAACTGCACCGTCGTGCGCGCCGCCAGTTCCTCCAGCGCCTCCCAATGAACCACGCTGTGACCTCGCTGCGATCGCTTCTCGAAAATCACTTCGCAAACCGGCCAATTACCGGTAGACGCGATCCTCTGCAATGAGTTCATCGTGATGCTGGCGATTTGATCTATCCTGTCCCAGACTTGTACGGACTCGCAGAAATGGATCTGCCGGGCTTTTCTAACCAGCGGCGCTGGTCGATCGTCGGGTTGCTGTTTACCGCATCGCTCATCAACTACCTCGATCGCGCCACCATTTCCTTCGCGCTGCCGCTTATCGCCCACGATTTCCGGCTCACTTCGCAAGGCAAGGGCCTGCTCCTGTCTTCTTTTTTCTGGTCCTATGCGCTTATGCAAATTCCGATTGGCTGGTGCGCAGACCGGCTCAATTTACGCTGGCTCTATGCAGGAGCGTTTGCAATCTGGTCATTCGCGCAGGGACTTACCGGTCTGGCCGGCAGTCTTGGGGTGTTGCTGGCATTCCGGATTCTCCTTGGCATTGGAGAATCCATTTACTTGCCGGGGGGAACGAAGATTGTCAGCTTGCTGTTCGCGCCGAAAGAGCGTGGCCTGCCCTCGGGGCTCTTCGATTTCGGGACTCGCACCGGGCTGGTCCTGGAAGGCCTCCTGGTTCCGTGGCTCTTAATCCATTTCGGATGGCGCCGCACGTTTCTTGTTCTGGGTTTTGCGGCTCTGGTCTGGATTGCACCCTGGCTCTGGGTTTTCCCGCGCCGCATGCATGCTGCGGCTGACACGAGTATTGCATCGCTTCACCTTGCGTCTCGCTCCCTGGCGCGCACTTTGCTTGATCGCAATTTACTGGGAATCTGCCTCGGATTCTTCTGTTTTGACTACTACTGGTATGTGCTGGTCACCTGGCTGCCCGACTACCTGGTGACAGTTCGCCGGATGAGCATCGTGCAAGCCGGGTTTTACGCTTCGCTTGCATTCTTTACCTTCGGCATTGCCGAGCCGATTGGTGGATGGATCGCAGACACCCTGATCCGCCACGGCTCGGATGAAACGGTCACTCGAAAAGGTATCGTCACCATCGCTTTCGTCCTGGGCCTGTTTCTGATCGCCGCCATGCGCACCGCCCACACAGGAGTTGCGATCGGATTGCTGATTGGAGCTTCCCTGGTTGGCCTTGCTACGGGAAATCTTCTCGTGATTCTTCAGTCGTGTGCACCAGCGAAAGCCGTGGGAATCTGGACGGGCGCGGAAAATTTTGCAGGGAATCTTGCAGGAATCATTGCCCCGCTCGCAGTCGGTTTCTTGATTTCGTCCTACGGCTCCTACGTTCCGGGATTTGAACTCGCTTCGATCGTTCTTCTTGCCGGGTTACTCGCCTACTGGTTCGTCGTCGGTGACTTGACGCCGCGAGACTCGTAGGCACACCGACGTCATCGAGCATGTCGGCTCAAGGCAGTTGAGCTCCCTGAGCCTCAACGTAGACCGAATACAGAGACTGGCTGGCCGCCATAAACAACCGGGTCTTCTTGGCCCCTCCAAAACACAGGTTGGCGCACGTTTCCGGGAGATGAATTTTCCCAATCAGCGTGCCGTCGGGCGCGAACACGTGCACACCATTGAACCCCTCGGCTCCCCACCCGGCAGCCGACCACACGTTGCCGTCGACATCGCAGCGAATGCCGTCGGAGGAACCCGGCGCCATATTTACAAAGAGCCGCCCGTTGGCTAGCCACACGCCGTCGACTACGTCATACACGCGAATCGGATGCGGGTCGGTGGGATGCTTTGGGACGCCCGTGTCCACGATATAGAGCTTTTTCTCGTCCGGGGAAAAACACAGGCCGTTGGGCTTGTCTAAGTCGCCGACCACGACCGTGGCTTCCCGCGTTTTCGGATCGAGGCGGTACACATTCGTTGGTAACTCGAACGGAGCCCGATGGCCTTCGTAGTTCGACATGATGCCGTACCCAGGATCGCTAAACCAGACCGCTCCGTCAGAATGCACTGCCAGATCATTCGGCGCGTTTAGCATTTTTCCCTGAAAACGATCCATCAGCACTGTGATGGTGCCGTCGTATTCGGTTCGCGTGAGCCGACGCGTGTTGTGCTCGCAGGTTAGCAATCGGCCTTGCCGATCGCGATAATTGCCATTGCTGTAGTTCGAGGGACTGCGGAAGACGCTCACCTCTCCCGTTTCCTCTTCCCAACGCAGCATTCGGTTGTTGGGAATGTCGCTGAACAAAAGATACCGCCCGTCGCCAAACCATACGGGCCCTTCCGCCCATCGCGCGCCCGTGTAGAGACGCTCAACCGCGGCGCTCGCAACCCTGTATTTTGTGAACCGCGGATCGACCACTTCGATCGCAGGATCGGGATAGGGCACTGGATGTTTTCGTTCTTGTTCCCATCCAAGCCCGAGTGGTTCACACACCAGCGCTGCGCTAAGCCCGGCAGCCATGTTCATGAATGTGCGTCTCCGCATTGTTTCCTCCAACAACGCGA
>Ga0126371_10004568_pt1 | contig 12207 bp, 11 predicted proteins | sample PanSoiMetaPlot_4_FD_110145 | JGI IMG/M metagenome (GOLD analysis project Ga0126371, IMG submission 110145) | Tropical forest soil microbial communities from Panama - MetaG Plot_4 | ecosystem: Environmental > Terrestrial > Soil > Tropical forest > Bulk soil | place: Panama | collected 2016-02-17
GAGGAGACGGCCAGTCATCCCATGGTGAGCATGCAGATTTCGCCCGAGCAGGGCCAGTTCATGGCGCTGTTGGTTGCGATGCTCAATGCCAAACGAACGTTGGAAATCGGCGTGTTCACCGGCTATAGCTCGCTCGCCGTCGCGCTCGCGCTGCCCGAAGACGGACGCGTTATCGCCTGTGATGTCAATGAAGCATGGACCTCCATCGCGCGGCGATATTGGCGCGAAGCCGGAGTGGACCGCAAAATCGATTTGAGACTGCGCCCGGCCATCCAAACCTTGGATGATCTGATCGTGCTCGGCCAAGGCAACGGGTTCGATTTCGCGTTCATCGATGCCGACAAAGCCAACTACGCGAACTATTACGAGCGCTGTCTGACGCTGATTCGTCCCGGCGGGCTAATCGCTGTCGACAACGTGCTCTGGTCTGGCCAAGTTGCGGACCCGGCGGTTGGCGACGAGGACACGCGCGCCATTCGCGCCTTTAATGAGAAACTCAAGAATGACCAGCGCATCTGGCTCAGCATGCTGCCTATCCGCGATGGACTCACGCTGGCATGCAAGAAGGGCTGATTATGGCGGACTTGGGCAGTTTGTGGGAAGAACACACCGCGCACGAGTTCTCGACGCGCGACACGGAAGCCACGCTGGCCACGATGGTGGACGACGCATACGTGAATCACGTGCCCGTCCTGACTGGCGGGCGCGGAAAAAGCGATCTGCGCCGTTTCTACTCGACTGACTTTATCCCCAAGATGCCCCCCGACACCAAGCTCACTCCGATCTCACGCACCGTCGGCCAGGATCAACTGGTGGACGAGATGATCTTTTCTTTCACCCACACCATCGAGATGCCCTGGATGCTGCCGGGAGTCGCGCCGACCAACAAGCATGTCGAGGTGCCGCTCGTGGCGATCGTGCGGTTTCGCGACGGCAAACTCGCTCATGAACACATCTACTGGGACCAGGCCTCGGTCCTCAAGCAGATCGGTTTGCTCGATGACCCCGCGCTGCCGATTCGAGGCGTCGAGACGGCATATAAAGTGCTCCAGGCCAAACCGTAGGCTTTGCCGACGGTTTGAGATGAATGGGCTTTTATCAATCCGGAGCTTGCGACTCGCTCTGGCGGGAATGCTTGTATTCGCACTCGCCAACGCAATCAGCGTCTGCCCGGTGCTTGCGCATCAAGTGCCCGCCACTCAATCCTGTTGCGAGCATTCGCACGGTCAGAATTTGCCCTGTACCGATACCACGCCGAACAACTGCCCGTACGTTCTGCTGGAAAAATCGCAGGCTCAAGCCGGGCTGTCCGGGCTGCTGCTTCCGGGCGCTTCAATCGGCCAGATTGAGGCGCTTTGCGCAGCGGGTTGGCTCTGTTCCCCCAGTCTTTCATCGCGCCGGGCGGATTCGTCCGCTTCCTACCTGCGCTTCCGAGATCTCCGGATCTGAAATCTCGCGCCCGTCGCAACGCAATTTCGATGTAGCGCGAGATTTCAGAAAAGGAGAGCTGCAATGAAAAAGGTAATGATGACGTTAGGGTTGACGACGCTGTTTGCGAGCAGCATTTCCCTCATGGCCGGTGACAAATGCTGCGGCTGCTGCAAAAGCGATAATGCGGCTTGCTGCAAGGACGGCTGCGCCGATTGCGCCTGCTGCAAGTGATAAAACGATGGGAGGCGCTCGCCTCCCACCCCCAACTCGTCTGCGGAGCCACCCTGAGTTAGCTGGCATCCAAAGTGCACCGTCTGCCGGTGGCCGAGTCAAGTGAGTACCAGTGAATGCTGCTAGAACTAACGCCAACGTCCTAGGTCCTCACGTGCTAGGCATTAGGCCCCTCCATGAGGGAGAATATATGAAGTTTTGGCATCTGGGGTCTGTACTATCGCCAGCTTGACCTGAAAGGTTTGTTTAAGTAGGCTTAACGTTTATTGGTAAGCGATGGGAGGTAACTTGGTCCTTCTGCTCTTTGGACCGCCAGGCAGCGGCAAAGGAACGCAGTCGAGACTCATCACCGACTGGTTGGGGATTCCGGGTATTTCGACCGGAGATATGCTGCGCGCCGAAAGACAGGCGAGCAGCGATTTGGGCCGCGCTGCACAGGCCGTCATGGACAGCGGCGGGCTGGTGGGTGACGATCTCGTCAATAAGATGCTGGCGAGGCGCGTGTCGCAACCCGATGCGCGGCGCGGCTTCTTGCTCGACGGCTATCCGCGTACTGTCGACCAAGCCGAGTTTCTGGATCGCCTCCTCGAAGAGCGCCGCCTTTCAAAGCCCGTCATCCTGCATCTCGACGTTCCGCTCGATGCCCTGGTCGGCCGCCTGACCTCCCGCCGCCAGTGTCCCACTTGCGGAACCATCTACAATCTGCTCCATCAGCCCCCCAAGAGAGCCGGACTCTGCGATAACGATGGCACGCCGCTGATCACACGCGCAGATGACCAGGAAGACGTTGTGACGAACCGCCTGAAGACCTATCTCGACCAGAGCCGTCCTGTACTCGCGCATTATCAGGACGCCAATTATCACCAGATTCGCGGCGATCGCTCGCCCGGCTATGTCTTCGAAGAGATCACCGGTATTTTGGAGCCTCTGGTCTCCAAGAACGGTTGCTGCCCGCCGAAAGCTCGTACTCAATCCAGCCCTGCCGCCGACTGACCCCCGGCTCCGATCCAACGAATGATACGCTGTGCACATGACGCACAGCCGTTACCTACTTCTTGCCATCGTTGGAGCCGTGCTTTGGGCGCAGAATCCGGGAATCCAACGCACCGTAGTGAAGCGCAACGATGTATCCGTGCCCGGACGCGAGGCCGTGATCGTACGCGTTGAGATCGCGCCCGGCGCGGCAGCGGGGCGGCATACACATCCCGGCGAAGAAATCAGCTACGTGATGGAAGGCGAGGGCGAGATTTTGGTCGAGGGCCAGCCCGCTCTCAAGGTCAAAGCCGGCGACGGGTTCATCGTCCCGAACGGCGCCAAGCATGACGCGCGCAATACCGGCACGCAGCCCCTGCGGCTGGCAGCCGTTTATGTTGTCGAAAAAGGCAAGCCCCTCGCGACACCAGCTCCCTAGCATGAAAACTCCACTCTATTTCGCGGTTTTCGTTGCCAGCGCCGTCCTCGCGCAAACGCCAGTCTTCCGTTCGACTACCAGCTTGCAGTCCATCGCGGTTCAGGTGGTCGACGGTAAAGGAAACTTCGTCCCTGGCCTGACGGCCGCCGATTTCACGCTGCTCGAAGACGGGCATCCGCAGAAAATCGCATTCTTTGGCGCCGACCAGCAGCCGGTCAGCCTGGCGCTGCTGCTCGATTCCAGCCGCAGCATGGATTTCGGCCGTAAATTCGATCGGGCCCGCGAACTGCTCGCGCCGCTCATCGCGGGCCATCAATCGAACGATCAGATCTTCTTCGCGCCGTTCACTGACCGGATCGCCGGTTTCCAGCAACTCACTGAGGACGAGCGGCGCCATCCCGAACGAATCCAAACCGATCGCGGAGGAACGGCGCGTGGCACCGCGCTTTACGACGCCCTCGCTTCCGCTCTTTGCCGCATGCGGACTGCCGAGAATTTGAGACAAGCTATCGTCGCGGTCACCGACGGCGCTGACCAGCACAGTCGCCTGAATCTGGAGCAGCTCATCGAACTCGCTCGCCTGTCGAACTCCCAGATCTTCATGATTGGATTCTTCAGCCGCGCCGAAGCGCGCGACTATCGCGCGAGCGGCAACACCGTCACGCTGGTAGGCGAGCACGACATCGACAACCCGATGGTGGTGTTCAATCGCCTAGCCAAGGAGTCCGGCGCCGAGTCGTTCTTCCCATTGTCCGGCGTGGATTTGAAAGCCGCGCTCGGCCGCATTTCTGAGATGCTGAACGCGCAGTACACGCTGGCGTACTATCCCGAGAACGCCGATCGCTTCCGCAAGATCGACGTGCGAGTACGCCGCGGCGGCGCAAAGGTGCTCGCCCGCCACGGTGTGGGTTCCGCCGCCGGCGCCAACGGTCCAGTACGGTTTGAGGCATCCTCCTGCATCGTATCCGCAGAAGACCATCCCTATCCTTGGGAGCCGAAAAGTACTCGCGCAGTGTCGGGCGGCTTGTTCTATCGCGAGGATTTCGCAAATTCCACAAGCGGCTGGCCGATCCGCCGCGAACAGGTCCCCTCCAGGCCGCAAGGGTCTATTCGCGACCGTGTGCCCGCTGTCCTCGTCGCGAACGAGTATCGGCCCGGGTTACGCTACGTTCCGGGCGGCTATCAGATCTCGCGTCATGCACCGGCCGAACTCGCGATGACCGGACCGGTCGCCGACGGCACCGTGGTGGCTTACGGGCCATCCTGGAGAGACATGCGCGCTTCCGTCTCGGTACAGACTGACTGGGCGAAGACCGCCCGCCCTCGCGGCGGCCTGTTTTCCTCCGCGGAAATGGCGCCGGGACTGGTGTTTCACTTGGGCGAAGGCGGCTACTATGCGTTGCTTCTCACGCGGGGCGCGTTCACGCTCATCCGCCGCATGTTCTCAGACGATGGCGCCGGAGAGGAAGCAGAATTGATTCCTTGGACGCCGATACTCTCGGAGGCCGATGCTGGGAAGACCAACGCCGTTCAAAACGTTTCGGTCGAGTACAAAGCCGGGAACATCGTCGTTGCACTGGATGGCCAGCGTCTTGCGAGCGCCCATGACGGCACATTGCCCTACGGTATGATCGGCATGGCCGTTTTCGGCCGCGGGGACGCCGTGTTCCGCGATCTCCTTGTGGAAGACTTGCCCTAGGCGCCGTACACGCCGTCACCTCGCGAACAGACCAGTCTCCGCTAAGCTGGCTTGGGACTGCAACAACACAGCACGCTGCTCTCTCAATACCCGAGTCTCTTGCTCAACAAAACTATCGGGTGGGAAAGGCATTCCGGCCGCCACCTCTGCCAGATTCATCATTTTGCCGGCGATCGATTCATAGAGATCTCGCCCAACCCGCTGCTCTGGAACAACGTACCAACGGTTCAGCGCGTCAGCCATCTTTTTGAACTCCTCAATCAATTGCTGTCTCGGCAAATTGCGGTGGCCGGCATCGGATAGCGTGTCAAGCGTCGTGTCCACCGCCAGCAGCATGTTGCTTCGCCGGAGTGCCATCCGCGTCAGCAAGGACGCCTCCCCAGCTGTCGAACCGTCGGCAAAAATTGCGGCGGTGATCGGCTGTTCCAGTTCACAGGAGGCCCGGGTTTTCTTGTCGGCTCGCGGGGGAACAGCAATGACATCACGGTCCGTGCCGCAGAGCATGACAACTTGGACCTTGACCTCTTTATTTGGCGCCAGTGGGGTCAATAAGACTTGGTACGTCGTCTCCCGATTAGGTCCCAGTCGCGTGGCCGAATCGTCATAAGCTTCGAAGGGCGCATGAGAGGAGCCATGGATCTTTGCAACGATCGCGAGCGCTACCAATTCGACCGGCCCGTTGTTCTGGACTCTGATTTCTGTCGAGCCGTCAGGCAATCGACTAATCGTGGTGGCGACTTGCGCGTTCAAACAGATAGCCCACAGAAGCGCAGAGGCTATTGAGATACCGGCCTTCATTCGGAATCTCCCTTCCAGGCTTTTAGCGTAGCGCCGATCCCGGCCCGCGTTTCTCGCGCGCTACCTATTCACCTCGTTGCGGAACACCTGCCCGCCCTTCATCACGAACACAACGTTGCGAACGGACGTGATATCGTACAGCGGATTGCCTCGCACTGCCACCAGGTCTGCCTCCATCCCCGGCGCGATCGTCCCGATCTGGTCCTGCAAGCGCAGCGACTCGGCCGCCATTGACGTCGCGCTCACGATCGCATCCATGGGCGCTTGCCCGCCATCGCGCACCCGATAGATGAACTCCTCGGCATTGCGTCCGTGGGCTCCGGCCACGCCGTCCGTGCCGAACACAATCTTCAGGTGATGCCCGGTGGCTTTCTTCAGCACTGTGGCCATCATCGGAATCCCTTTCTCCATGTAGGCGAATCCTTCCTCGGTGTAGTTTCCAATGCCAAGGAACTTCGGCTTGTTGTCGAGATAGTTGTGCAGCACCAGGAAATTCGGGTCGAAGTACAAGCCATGATCGGCGATCAGTTGCAGGGTCGCATCATCGAGAAAAGCGCCGTGCTCGATGGACGTGCATCCGGCCATCACCGCCGCCCGCGCACCTTCGGGCGCATGCGCATGCACGACGGCTCGTAGCCCCAACGCTTTCGCTTCGCCGCACGTGGCTTGAATCTGTTCGTCGGTCATGGTTTGCTTGCCGCCGTCACGGATACTCGCCGTCGCAAACAGCTTGATTACGTCCGCTCCGTCGGCCTTCATTTTGCGTACATAGGCGCGGATCTGATCGGGCGTGCCAGTGTTTTCGGTCACTGCCCGCAGCGAAGTGAGAATGCGCGGACCTGGCAGCAACCCGGCGTTGATCAAGCCTCGCAGATCGCCGTCGATCTCCTGTCCCAAACACTGAACCGTCGTGAACCCGCCGCGCAGGGTCGCATAGGCATTCGCCTCCGCGCGAAGCGCGATCTGGCGCGGGGATGTTTTGCTGCCTCGTCCGCCATCGTCATAGCGGCCCTCGGCGTTGAAGAAATAGCCGATATGGACGTGCGTATCGATCCAGCCCGGCATGACGGTCAGTCCGCTCAGATCGTAGGTCACAGCATCTCGCGCATCGGCCACGCGCACGATCTTATGGCCTTCGATCACGATTTCCTGATTGTGGAGAATGCGCCCGCGGCCATCCAGGATCGTGGCGGTCTTAAGCACGATTGTCTGCGCCGGGCATGCGCCAGCGAGCAGTGAGAACAGAGTTAGAAGCTTCTGGATGCGCATATTGTGTGGTAGTGTACCTCAACCGGCCGGTGTTAGCGTTCTACGGCAACACCCTGATGCCTGGTCGGAAAAACCATTAGCCCTAGGGGTTCCGACTGAAGCAATCCATCCAGCCCACCGATTATACATACAACATCTACGGAATCCTCGACGGCGCATTATGAAGACAATTGGTAAGTACCAGGTAGCCGATGAGATCGGCCGAAGTCCCGCAGGCGTAACCTGCCGCGTGCGCGATCCCTTCAAGAATCGGGAGTTCGCGCTTAAGATACTGAGTCCGCTAGCAGCATTGAGCGCCGTTGCCAAAGACCAGCTCTATCGCGACCTGGCTACCAGTTGGGAACTGTCCCACCGCCATATCGCCAAGGTACAAGACGTAGGCGAGTTGGAAGGCGGTGTCTGCATCGCCACCGATCTGCTGGTCGGCAGTTCACTTTCTCATTTCCTGGCGACACAGACGCCGGGGATCGGCGAAAAACTGGGGCTGCTAGCGCAAGTTTGCGAAGCCCTAGCTTATGCCCACTCGCAAGGGGTCGCGCACGGGAACATCAAGCCCGGCAACATCTTCGTTACCGACTCCCGCAATGCGGCAGTGCTCGATTTTGGAACCGGCACCTGGCAAACACTGCTCCTTTCCTCCGGCGTGCGCTTGAACGGTTTGCTGCCAAATTACCTGGCGCCTGAGCAGATTCTTGGACAGCCCTTCGATGGCCGTTCCGATATTTTCTCCGTCGGCATCATTTTGTACGAAGCTTTGCGCGGTGAATATCCGTTCCAGGCGCCGCCCGGTTTGGTCCCGCGCGAGATCGTCCATGCCGAGCCTGAGTCTTTGCGGAAATGGGATAACCAGATCCCGGCGGAACTCGAAGGGATCGTCATGCGCGCGCTGAAGAAAGATCCGAAAGACCGTTTTCAGACCGCGGATGACCTGGCGGCGAACTTGTACGTCCTGGCGCAACATCTGCGTCGTGAACCGCCGGCTCCGCGAAACGAAGCACCTGCGCTCGACACGCCGCCGAGTCCACCGCCGCCGGTCGAAAGCCAGCCCGCGGCGCTGTCCGAAATCGCCGTTGAATCCGCTCCGGTCGAGTTCAGTCGGCTTGAAGCGCCTCCGATGGAAGTGATTGCGCCGACGCTAACTCTAGCGCCCGAGCCGGAGCCGGTTCTTGCAGAAACTGCTTTCGCGCCGCCACCGATTACGTCAACACCGGCGCCAGCCGCAGCTCCGTCTGCCCTCATCCCGCTTCCGCCCCCTGCTGCGCCGCCCATGACCGTGGCGCAAGCCGCAGCCGCGGCACCGCCGGCTCGTGTTGCAGGCACCGCGCTCTGGCAACCGGCAGCACCGCCTGCCAAGCCTCAAAAGCGTGGAAACCGGCGCCTGGTTACCTTTGCCATCGCTGTCATGGCACTCTCTATGGTCGGTGTGATCGTGGTCCGTCAGAACCAGGGCGCGCCGAGCGCCGTCCATGAAGGCACAGCGCTGGCGGCCACTACGACGACGCCCGCCACGACGATTGCGGCAACCCCGCCGTCGGAGCCGGTAGTCAGCGTTCCCGACCGTGCCAAGCCGGCTCCGTCCGAAGCCGTTCCCGCTCGCGTCCCTGAACCGCCAAGCGCTGTAACGACGGAGCAGATCGATCCTGAGCAGGTCCTGCGCGACCAGGTAAAGCCGCTGTGGGAGGCCGGCCAATACGCTCAGGCCATGCGCCTGGTAGACGAAGTTCTCACTCAGAGTCCCGCGAACGCCGAGGCTCGCGCGTGGAAGAAGAAAATCCGTGCCGCGCAGGATGCCGAAGCCGCGATGAAGTAGGACCTCATGCGAAGAATCACATTCTATCTGCTGATTTTTCCCGCGCTGGGAATACCGATGGCGCATGGTCAAAACGCGCGCGCCGTGCACGCCAAGTCCGATTCGTTTTTGAGCGGGCCGCCGTTCACGCTCGATCAAGTGCTGCGCGTGATCGGCCAGGACGCGATCCCAATCAAGCGCCGCAGAGAAGCGATTCAGAACCGCGGTGTCGACTTTGCGATGACCCCGGAAGCCGTTGCGCGCCTCAAGGCTGTGGGAGCCACCGACGATGTGATCGAGCTGATCCAAACCAAGGCGCGGCCTCTGCCTCCGTCACCTCTGCCTCCGCCTCCGAATCCGCCGCCCACCGGCAACATCCGCATCAGCTGCGCGCCGGTTGACTGCGACGTTGCCGTGAACGGCGTGCGCCGCGCAGCCACCAGCAACGGAAGCGTGGATCTCGCCGGGCTAACCCCCGGCAGCTACACGATCGATCTTTCGCGCGAAGGTTATGTCAGCAAACAGGAACTGATCAAGGTGGAGGTGGACAAGGTAGTTCCCATGTCGGCCACGCTCGCGCCAACCCGCGAGACTCGGGAAAAATTAGGAGCAGAGTTGTACGGAAAGATGATGAGCGCGCTCGGCGGAGAAGCCAGCTTCGCTCTGCTCTCGGCGCTGCAAGCCACCGGCAACACGACTACATTTATCAGCGATGGCAGAACCATTCGCTGGTCTATGCGCCTTCGAACGCGAACCAATCACGCGCTGGTGCAAGTGAAGACCGGTTCCATCGAACACGAGGTTCTCTTCACCGGCAACGACATCGCCACCAGCAAGAGTCTCAAAGGACAGGACGCCCTTGAGTTGCCTGTGGCGTTTGGAATGATCCGCGACAATCAGTTTGCGGCGTTCATGGCCCGGTTGGACCCCAAACAATACAAGTTCGTAACGAGTGATGGCGATTCCGCCAGAGCGGAGTTCTCGTTTACGGCCGAAGGCGCCACTAACAAGATCTTTGTCGACCTCGATTCAGAGTCGCGGCCGTTGCGCGTCAAAATCGTGACCGAGACTGGAATGGGATCGCTCGCCATCAACTATAGCGACTATATTCTCGTCGGCCAGGCTTGGTATCCCAAGAGCATGCTTATAAAGGCGGAAGGCCAGCAACACGGCGTCGAAGTGCACTTCGATCGCGTCGAGCTGGATACCACCTCCAAAGACACTGACTTCCGGCTCAAGAACAAGCTGTTCGCAAACTTCTACAATTAGAAGCTCTTAATCAAATCCAGTCACTCGCACTAAGTGGAGCGCACCGCTCTAAGACATTTCCGAACCTTTTCCGTACTTCTTTCGTCTAAAACTACATGGAGCGCATAAGACAGGCGGAACAACTATATAGGGAGGCGTTCGCCGAGTTTGCAAAGAGAGCGCAGTATGTACAAGCGCTTACTGAGCAACAGAATGCCGACCCACGCGCGCTCGAAGCGGCATTACTGGAGCTCGAGCGTGCGCATGTCCAACACAACCTGCGCCGCGACGAATGGGTGCAGCAACTGCTCCCGGGCGCGTTGAAGCCGAGCGATGTTGAACGCGCCCACGAGGACTGCGTTCGCTCCATTGCCGGCTTGCTGTGGGAAAACGCCGGACGCCCCGAAGGAACAGCCAGCGAAGACTGGCGTAAAGCCGAAGAGATCGTTCGCCAAGCCACCGCTGCGTAATCGCTGAAGACCGACTCAACGCAGCTCAGGCACAGACTCACGCCCCGCAGCACTTCTTGAATTTCTTGCCGCTGCCGCACGGACAGGGATCGTTGCGGCCAGCCTTCAAGGCAAGCGCAGAGAGAGGCGCGGGTTCGTTCTCTTCCACTTCATCCTTATCGTCGGTAAAGAACACCGGTTTATGCCCGCGCAGCATCAAGCGCTGGTCGAGCGCGATCCTGACCAGCTCCTCCTCGTCGGAGTCTAGTTCACCGGCCACCCACTCGATCTTTCTTAGCAAAGCGTGAATGTGACCGGGCGAGGTCTCGCCGGGAACTGCCAGCGCGTACGCAAACAACGCGGGCGTGCGATGTTTCGGGTCTTTGAAGAAGGTCTCCAAGCGCCCGGCTTCTGAGGCAACGCCGAGATAGCCAACTGCCCAGATGGCCTGATTCCTGATCTCGTCATCCGGATCGTCCAAGTGCTTAGGCGGATAACCAGAGTATCAGCGATTCATGGATCGCGCCATGGCTTTCAAACCCGCGGCGCGGCTTTCAGGATTCTGGTATAGCTTCTCGATCGCCTGGTGGATCGCCGGGTTGTCGGACTGGTGGGACAGCGCGATCGCTGCGCCTGATTTTTCCTCGAGCGACGCATGCTCATCGGCAAGCACGGCCAGCATGGCGCGCTTGATTTCCGTTTCGTCGCTCAGGTCTCCTAGAGCCTCCCACGCAGAGCGGCGGACCTGCATCTCCGGATCGCTCTTGGCAAGCTCGATCAGCCGCGGCCGGAGCTTCAACGGAATCTCATCGTGAAAACTCCCGACCGCTTCGGCGCGGAGCTTGGCCGATGAATGACCTAGCATCGCGAGAAGCTCGTCTTCATCAAGCTCCTCGAATTCGGGCGACGCTTCCTTGGGATAATTGCGCCAAATGTCGTACGGCTCGAGCGGAGCCTCGCCGATGTCCGGCTGGTTGGAGGAGAGGGAACGGATGGCGGATTCCACGTAGCCCCGCGTCCTTGAATCGGAGGCCGGGACTCTCGCAAGCGCAGTCTGGAGCGCGGGCAGCGCTTTCGCATCGCCGTAGACTTCGAGCGCCAGCGCCCCATCCCAGGGTTCCTCATCGAGCCTGCGAATCAAGGCTTCGAGGATTCGCGGATTGCGGACGTGCAGCGATGCGAGTAGAAATGGAACATCGCCGGGGTCATCCCTAAGCTGGCCCAACAAAGCGAGCAACGGCTCGACCGCCGGCGCACCCAGCTCGACGAACGCTTCGATCAGCTCATCGCTCACGTTGTCCGTTTCACGGCGGACTAATTCGATCAAAAACGGCGCAGCCTCCGGTGTCCGGAGATAGCGGAAGATGTCGAGCAGGACGAGATCGAGATCGACGACGCTCTCAGAGCGATCTTCAGCCGCAAACCGCACTAGGTCCGGCAATGAGCGTTCTGGACTATTGAGCAGCGCGTGCAAAAAACGGCGATCGACGCCGACGTAGCCGTGCGCGGCCGCTTCGAGCAAGTTGTAAGCCGGAGTCGCGGAGTACGCGTCCGGCGCCAGGATTAAATCCGCGCGAACTATTCGGATTCCTTGATAACGTTAAGGGTGATTTCGGCCGTAACCTCGCGGTGCAGCCGCAGAGGAATTTTGAACTCGCCGAGCGATTTGATTGGCTCGTCCAGAACAATCTTCCGGCGCTCGATGGTGTAGCCCTGTTTTTCGAGCGCCTCGGCGATGTCCTTGGAGGTCACGGAGCCAAAGAGCTGATCGTTCTCGCCGGCCTTCTGCGCGATGGTGATGTTCACGTTGGCCATCAGCTTGCCGAGATCTGCTGCGTCGGCGGCGAGCTTGGCTTCTTTCCTGAGATGAGCTTGGCGTTCC
>Ga0126371_10004569_pt1 | contig 12207 bp, 8 predicted proteins | sample PanSoiMetaPlot_4_FD_110145 | JGI IMG/M metagenome (GOLD analysis project Ga0126371, IMG submission 110145) | Tropical forest soil microbial communities from Panama - MetaG Plot_4 | ecosystem: Environmental > Terrestrial > Soil > Tropical forest > Bulk soil | place: Panama | collected 2016-02-17
AGGTGGTGCGCTGGTCGTGATCGAAGGTCGACGGCTTCCACTTGCTCGAGTTATGGCAGTCGTCGCACTTCGTAACTTTGTCCGCGAAGAACTTGGTGAACTGGCCGCCGTGGATGTCTTCGTGGCACTCCTCGCACTTCTGCGGCGCCTTCTTGAAGTCCACATTGGTCATCTTTGTTTCGAGGTTTGGCGGCTTATGGCAGTCAATGCAGGCCACGGCACGGTGCGAACCAACTAATGGGAACGAGGTCGCGCTGTGATCAAAGTGATCCAGTTCGCGCCACGACTTAGTGGTATGACACGCCTCGCAGCCGGCGGGCTTACCGTTTGCCGCAACCTTGACCATGCGATCCTGGAACTGACCGTTATGCGGATCCTTGTGGCAGCTGGTGCAGGATAGATCTTTGAAGTGGTACGGAATCTGAGCCTTCGGTTGATCCTTGTCGGCGCGCTTATGGCAGTCGCCACATGGAATCGCCAGATGACCGCCAGTCAGTTCAAATTTCGTTTTCTTATGCTGCACGATCGTAAAGGTTGACGGGCTGTAACCCTTCAGGTTGTGGCACTGGTCGCATTGGTTCTCGTAAGGTTTGCCCGCAAACTGATTGTCGTGCCGATCCTGGTGGCAGTCAGTACAGTGTTTGAACTTGACGATCTTGAAGATCGTTTCTTTCCCCTTGGCAATGTGGCATTGGTTGCACTGTATCTTTGCGTGGCCATCAATGAGGGGATAGTTCGTCTTGGCATGCGCTTTCACATCGAATAGCGATGGCTTCCAGCCATCCACCGTATGGCAGGAGGAGCACTCGATGCCGTCGGGCTGACGCTTGGCGAACTGTCCGTTGTGGTCGTCTTTGTGGCAGTCCGTGCACTTGGCGAACGCGAGTTCTTTCTTGAAGTCGCCCTTCAGGTGGCAGGCCTCGCACTCCACCGTCTGGTGTTTCCCCATCAGGGGATACTTGGTCTTGGAGTGATCGAAGTTGTTATTCAGGCCGGTGTTCGAAACTCGCTTCCAGCTACTCGTGTTATGGCACGAGGCGCACGCCTTGTCTCCGAAACTTCCCTTGTGCGGATCGGCATGGCAGTCGTTGCATTTCCCGAACGGCAGTCCTCTATACCGCGGTGCGCCGCTCGCGTCCGGAGTATGACACTTCTCGCATTTCACTTCCTGGTGGAGGCCGGTCAGCGGATAACGAGTCTTGCTGTGATCAAACTTTCCCTTGGTATCTTTCCAGTCGATGAAGTTATGACACTGGAGGCAATTCTGGCCTAGCCGTCCTTCGTGAAAGTCCTTGTGACAGGCAGTACAGGTTTGAGGGATCCCAAGGAATGTCTTGCTGAGATCCTTCAACTTGATATTCGCGCGCTCTGCTGCTGGAATCTTTTCGGGAAGATGGCACTTGTTGCAGGCGAGCCCCGCGTGCTTTCCCTCCAGCAGGTAACCGGTCTCTTTGTGATCGAACTTGTTCTGATCCCATTTGACCAGCGGGAAATTTGCGCCGTTGTGATCAGAATGGCAGCGCACACACTCCTGGCTGGAACCCGCAGGGATGTGATACGACCCGTGTAAGCCTCGCTTCGCGGCGACGCGCGCTCCGATATCGCTGTGGCAACCAATGCACTTGAAGACCGGCTCTCCGCCACCAATCTTGTGGCAGTCGATACAGTGCGTTGTTCCATCAAGGAACGCGTGTTGGCGAGCCAGGGGACCAGGCGAGATTTGCGCAGTCGCGCTTCCCGCCAGTATGAAGAGGACTACGAGCAGGGAGAGAAAGACAACGCCGGATTGAGTCAGCAAACAAGACGTCCGCTGCGTGTCGTGCGGCGTCTGCTGAATGCCCTTTTTTTTAAGTAGCAATGAATCCCGCTCCCGAGTGGCGGCAACTCAGTAAATCAACTCCACCTTATTAGAGCAAAGAAGTCTACCAAGCCAGACCGCATTGCGAACAGTCCCCGGAAGGGCACGGAAGCAGCCAGCGCTCAGCAACTTGCGAAGATGACATTCGTGCGGCGAATGGTTGGTAACCATCAGAAATTGCGTTTAAAGGTTTGCCTCGCGGTCTTCTTATTTATTCTAGTGATCTGGGTCACGCCAGGCGCATCCAAAGTCACAGCGCCGGATCCAGTACACGCGCTAGCATCTGGAGAGACGGAGCAAAACGTACAATGTCGACTGCCTGGACCTCTCGCTATGCCCAACGCGCCAAAGGCGTGAAAAGTTCGGCCATTCGCGAACTGCTGAAGATCACTCAACGTCCCGAGATTATTTCCTTTGCCGGGGGACTTCCTGCTTCCGACCTTTTTCCGACCCAACGGTTTCGCGAAGCTTGTGACAAGGTGCTTCAACAGCAGCCGCATCTGGCATTGCAATACGGCGCTTCAGAAGGATACGAACCGCTGCGCGAGATGATCGCGCGGCACGTCGACCGTTACGGCATCCGCGTGAAGGTCGAAAATGTCTTGATCACCTACGGCTCACAGCAGGCGCTCGATCTGATCGGCAAATTGTTCATCAATCCCGGTGATCGCGTGCTCGTAGAAGCGCCGACTTACTTGGGCGCTCTCCAGGCATTCAACGTCTACGGCGCCGATTACGTTTCCGTTCCCAGTGACGAAGATGGCTTGTGCGCAGAATCGCTTGAAGCACCCCTGCGCTCAGGAGCGAAGTTCATGTACGTGCTTCCCAACTTCCAGAATCCGGGCGGGACAACTCTCTCCGAAGGCCGCCGTCACCAACTTGTTCTGCTTGCCGATCGCTACGGGATCCCTATCATCGAAGACGACCCTTATGGTCAGCTTCGTTACGAAGGTGAACATCTTCCGCCGCTTGTCGTGCTCGATCGAGAAAATCTCCGACGCGACCCCGGCTACTCGATCGGGAACGTGATCTACCTGAGTACATTCTCGAAGACGCTCGCTCCGGGTCTTCGCCTGGGATGGATCGTGGCGCCGCCCGAGGTGATCGCCAAGCTCGTCCAACTCAAGCAAGGTGCCGACCTGCACACCTCCACATTCGGACAGATAGTAGCTTACGAGGTTGCGCGCGACAATTTCCTCGACGAGCACGTGAAGGTCATCCGTCGCGTTTACCGGGAGCGCCGCGACGTTATGCTGCAGGCCCTGTCCGACTTCTTCCCGCCCGAAGTCACCTGGACCCGTCCCAAGGGAGGCCTGTTCCTATGGGTGGCCCTTGCCAAGGGAATGGATGCGCAATCCTTGTTCGACGCAGCGATCCGCGAGAACGTCGCGTTCGTCCCCGGCGATTCCTTCTACGCACCGAATGGCCATCGCGAGGATGCCTGCCGGCAGCTTCGCCTGAACTTCTCCGCGGTCGATCCCGATAGGATTCGCGAGGGGATCCGCAGGCTCAGTGTGGCAGTGGAGCAGCAACTCAAGCGACTTCATCCGCAACAACCTGCGCAATTGCGTTAGCGACGCGCGGTTCTGCAGTTTCAGTGCGACGGCTTACATTTCTTTTACAAGAAGCGTCTGTGCTTCATTGCCTATCTACGCATCTGCTCGTTTGAGGCCGCGTCCGTGACCAAAGGAGTGTTGGACCGCACTTTAGAGGGGGCCGACCTTGCACGTTGGTGATGTAAAATTCCCAAGCAAGTCGAGTCCAGGGATTGATACTGCAGGGTGCTGACAGCCGGCGTTCCGGATTTCCGGATTGTCGTGTTACCAAGTTGGCTCCCTTCTCCCGCAGTTCCAGTTGAGGCGCTCTGAAAGATGCCGTAGCGTGAGTTCCTGATCTCCCCCAGATTTCGGGCGCACGGCATTTGTCATGGAAGAGTCCAGCAAATCAGTGCTGGTGACTCGCCTGTTTCGAGCAGGTGCAGTTCGCAGGGGTGATTTTCCAACGATCAGGTTGCCGCGCAGCGATCATGCGACGCCGGACCCTCTTAATCCGGGCAGTGATGAATGCAATGGTGGTGCGCGTCTCCAAGGAGGTGGCCATGCCGTTCCGTTTCGCCAATCCCATCCGAGCTCTTTCTTCGGCTAGTCGAACAGCCGCTGTCAGAAGAGTGTCTTCCTCTTTGCTGCTCCTGGGAGCGGTCTTGACCACGGTGAGCCTTCACGCTCAGCAGACTTCGACACCAGTTTCCTCCACCGACCAGCACACGATCCAGATGCTGCTGCAAAGAATCGATCGGCTCGAGGCCCGTGTCGCCCAGCTCGAAGAACAGCGTCAGGCACCGCTGCAGCCGCAGGTGGTGAAACAGGAAGTCGCCACGCTTACTCCGCCGCCCGACCACATCACGGCCACTCCTCCGATGGCCGCGCCCTCCGAACATCCTGCACATGGACCGGCCATGCCATCTCCAGTTGCCCAGCAGGGCGCCGACTCCGAACAGCACGTTGAGCCCGACGTTTCCAACCCTGAGCCGGAACGCATGGACATGAGCAAGACTCTGCTCCGCATGCGCGGCTTCGGCGACGTTTCCTTCAATGGCGCCGATCAGAAGGGAAGTACCACCTCCTTCAGCCTGGGCCAGTTGAACCTGTTTGTCACTTCCGACATCTCTGAAAAATTCAAGTTCCTCGGAGAAATCGTTTTCGAATCCGGTCCTGACAACTTCTACGAGGTTCCGGCTGGCCACAAGAACGAGTTCGCTGTCGATGTTGAGCGGTACCTGCTTCAGTATTCCTACAACGACTATTTCAACCTCGCCGTCGGTCGTTACCATACGGCGATCGGGTTCTATAACACGGCCTATCACCACAGCACGTGGTTCCAGACCACCACAGGCCGACCATTACTCTTCCAGTTCGAAGACACCGGAGGAATCTTGCCGATCCACAATGTTGGCGTTTCGGCTTCGGGCAGAATTCCCTCAGGATCCCTCGGCTTACATTACGTCGCTGAGATCGGCAACGGTCGAGCCTCGCGCTCTCCGCTTGAGGACGAACCCGTCCAGAACGAAGTGGATGAGAACAATCACAAGGCCTTCAACCTTGCGCTCTTCGCGCGTCCCGAAGCCATTCACGGACTGCAGTTCGGATTTTCCGGCTACCACGACCTGTTAACTCCGTTGGCGCAGCCGCCGATAGGAGAAACCATCCTGGCGGCGCACGGCGTCTACATGATGCCCAACTTCGAGTGGCTCAACGAAGTCGTCCTCGTTCGCCATTCGCCGCAAGACAGCTCGCACGTTTTCAATACGACAGGCTTCTACACGCAAATTTCGAAGAGGTGGGGTTCGTACCGGCCGTATTTCCGCTACCAATACATTAACGCTCCGAACCACGAGCCGATTTTCCCCGACGTCGGCTTGCGAGCCGGACCGTCGGTAGGGCTGCGTTATGACGCCGCCGAATCGGTTGCTCTCAAGTTCCAATACGACTACAACCAGATGCGTAATCAACCCGGCGCGAATGCGCTGACACTGCAGCTGGGTTTCACTTTCTGACAGGCGATCGAATGCTTCGACGGCCACCGTCTTTGATTATCGTGCTGGTGCTTCTGCTACTGGGGGACGGCTCTGCCCAAAAGACCGTCCGCGCATCGGCCGATGTCCAGAACTCTGTCGCCACCGACGAAGGCATCGCCATCGTTGTGAATCAGGAAAATACGGTTGAAAATCTCAGTATGAAGGACCTGCGTTCGATCTTCTTGGGTGAGCGCAGCCACTGGGGTAATGGCCGGCGCATCACGCTGGTCATGATGGAGCCGGGCCAACTCGAACGCAAAGCCATCTTGCGTGACATTTACAGGATGAATGAAGCCGACTTTAGCCGACACTTCCTGCAAGGCCTGTTCACCGGTGAAGTGTTCGTTTCTCCCAAGACCCTGGCGTCGCCCGTTGGAGTGCGCAAGTTCATCTTCAATGTGCCAGGCGCCATCGGCTACGTTCGCGCCAGCGATGTCGATTCCACGATAAAAGTGGTTCGCATCGATGGACGTTTGCCGGATGACAAGGACTACGAACTGCGGATGCAACCGCACACGGGAACGAAGTGAGCGCAGCAACAGCCAAATCATCGACGCGTCCGGGGCCGCCGGGGGCCCACTCGATCGTCGACCGCTTCCTGTACGAGATCTCTCGTTACAGTTCTACGCTGCTGCTGCTGATGGTGTTCACGGTTGAGACTGGCGTGGTCATCTTCGTGATCCGCGATTTGCGCGCTGCCGACAGCGAAGTCCAGACCATGTACGTGCGCTCCGTCATCGGCCTGCGCGGCATTGGCGGATTGCAATATGACGCCCAGGAAACGCGCCGCGCCACCCTCTACGCACTCACGACCAACGACAGCAACCTGCAGGTCGAATACGCTGATCAGTCGCGCGACGCAGATCGCCGCGTCACCAACGGGATCAACGAGTATCTTGCCCGTGCGCGCACCGCTAGCGAAATAGAAGTTGGCAAGCGTCTCCAGAGTGATTGGGTCGAGTATCTGAAAGTGCGCGACGAGGTCCTTGCCTCCATTCTCGAAGGCAGTATCAAGGAAGCGGTTGACTACGATCTCAAGGGTGGCGTCCCCTCTTTCGACCGCGTTCGTCAGGACTTGGAAGAGATTAAGCGACAGTATGACGAGCAGGCTTCACGGCAGTTGGCGGACGTCGACGAATCTTCCCGCCGCTCCGCAGGGCGACTCGTCGGAGTACTTTGCTTCACGCTTCTTTTCGCCAGTGTCTCGATCTGGGCTATTCAGCGCGCGCGGATGTTAAGTGCCCTGAAGCTTGCAAAATTGCAGATGGACTTCGTTGCCTCGGTATCGCACGAATTGCGAACGCCACTCGCAGTCATCTCTGCGTCAGCGCAGAATATCGCTGATGGCGTCGTGCAAGAGAAGGATCAGTTGACGCGCTACGGCAACGTGATTCGCAATCACACGCGACAGTTAACCGAACTTGTGAACCAGATCCTCTTGTTCGCTTCGACGCGCGAAGGCCGTACTCACTACGTCATGCGCCCGATGTCGATCGAGCAGCTCATCGATTCCGTTACCCACAACACGCGCGAAGTCATGCGCGAGGCGGGATTCACCGTTGACTTGCAGATTGAGGGCGATCTCCCGCCAATTCTCGGCGACATCTCGGCCCTCTCGCAGTGCCTCCAGAATCTGGTCGGTAACGCGATCAAGTACGGCGGAAAAAGCGGGCGCATCGCGTTGCGGGCGTTTCTGCACAAATCCGATGGGCCTCTCTCGGACGAGATCTGCATCGCCGTCGAAGACCACGGCATCGGCATCGACACCTCCGATCTGCCTCACATCTTCGACCCGTTTTACCGGAGTCCTGCGGTCGCGGCTGCGCAGATTCACGGCACGGGCCTTGGCCTGCCCCTGGCCAAGAGCATCGCCGAGGCGATGGGCGGAAAAATTATGGTAGTCACTAAACTCGGAGTTGGCAGCGTGTTCACTCTGCACCTGCCGGCCTTGAAGAAGGGAACGCTGCAAACCGAGACCATAAGTCCCGATTTGCTCACAAGACAATGAAGGAAAATATTCTCCTGGTAGAAGATGAAGAAGCGTTGCGGATGGCGTTGAGTGATCGCTTACTTCGCGAAGGTTACGTGGTAGACACGGTCGCCGACGGCGAGACCGGCTTCGAAAAAGCCACCACCTTGCCCTTTGATCTGATTCTGCTCGACATCATGTTGCCCGGACGCAACGGCCTTGACCTTTGTCGCGACATTCGCGTAGCGGGACTCGGAACGCCGATCCTCCTGCTCACGGCGCGCAGCGAGACCATCGACAAGATCGTGGGCCTCAAGCTGGGAGCGGATGACTACGTCACCAAGCCGTTCGACATGCAGGAACTCATGGCGCGGATCGAAGCCTTGCTCCGCCGCGCGCCTATTCGGACCGGGCAAGCCGTCTATCAGTTCGGCTCCATCCGAATCGAAACGCGCGCCGCAATGGATCACCGCGACGTCAAAGTCACTCGAAACGGGGAAGCGGTCTACTTGTCGGTGCGCGAATTCGAGCTTCTGCGGTATTTCGTCGAGCATGCCGGTATCGTGCTGCCGCGCGAGAAACTGCTGCGCGAGGTATGGGGCTACGAAGTAGGGACGTTCACGCGGACGGTGGATGTGCACGTCGCGGGCCTGCGGCAGAAACTGGAGAAAGACCCAAAGAAGCCCGAACTCATCCTGACCGTGCACAAGATCGGCTATAAGTTCGCCGGCTAGCTGTCGCTGCCTCGCTCTGAATAAATCAATTTGCGATGCAGCGACCGGCGTCCCGCCCAACAAGTAGCGCCGTCGCTATAAATGTTGGGATTTGTGATGGGGTAGAATGCCGTTCCGACAGTAGCACCGGCGTCCTCGCCGGCTGGCCGTGCGGGCGTCTCGCCCGCCGAATCAACAACATCCTGATCGAGACTTCCTGAGCACAGCGAGCCACAGTCCACATGGCGGCAGACGTCCCGTCTGCCCGGGGGAGCAAGCTCCGCTATCTTCCCGACCTCTCAACTCACTTCCCAAATGGATCATCCAGAGACGGACTCTGCGGAGTGAACAACTCCGCCCCACTCTCCGTGATGTGCATGTCATCCTCGAGGCGGATCCCGAACTCGCCCCGCAAATAAATCCCCGGCTCATCGCTGAAAGTCATATTCGCAGCCAGCTTCGTTGTATTCCCGCGCACCAGATACGGCCACTCGTGCCCGTCCATGCCCATACCATGCCCGAGGCGATGCGTGAAGAATTTGTAATCCGGCCCATAGCCAGCATCTACGATGACTTTGCGTGCGGCCGCATCCACCGCGCCGCATTCGAGTCCCGGACGCGCCGTCGCCAACGCCGTGCTTTGCGCCTTGTGCACGATCTCGAAGACCATCTTCGCCTTCTGCGGCGCCTTGCCCACCACCATCATGCGTGTAATGTCCGAATCGTAGCCCTCTGCCTTGCAGCCGCCGTCGATCAGAATTGGCACACCCTCCCGGATCACCTGCGCCTTCACCGAGCCGTGAGGAAAGGCCGCGAACTCCCCGACCTCCACCAGGCACTCGCCCTCGAAACCCAACTGCGCGTGTGCCGCCTCCACCAGGTGCGCCACGTCGCGGTGCGTCATCCCATCTTTCAGTGACTGATACACCGCTTGATAGGCGGTCAGAGTCACCTTCGAGGCCAGCCGCATAAGTTCCAGTTCGGCATTGCTCTTGATCATCCGGCATCCCGCCGTCACCGGCGTCGCGCTGATCAGCTTAGCTTGTGGTGCGGCTTTACCCACGCCGTCGCTGAAAACGAAACGCACCGTTTCTTCAATCCCGATCCTGCCGGCCGAGATGCTGCGATCCTTCAAACCTTGCGCCACTCGCTGGTAAGGGCTCTCATCCTCCTGCCAGATGCGCACATCGGCGCCCTCCGCTTCCGGCGAGTCGGCGATCTGCTCGCGCGCCCGACCCTCCTCGAAGGCAGGACACACGTAAAACGCCGTGCCCTTCGCTGGCAGCACCATGGCGAACATGCGTTCGCCACCCCACCAGCGAATGCCCGTGAAGTAGTTCAGTGACGTCCCTTCCATCAGAAGGATCGCGTCAAGATCATTGGCCTCCATGAGCGCTCGGGCTTTCTCCTGCCGTTGCTTGCGTTCATCAAGCGTGATCGGTCGCGCTTGATCTTTCATCGACCTCAGACTTGCGATCGGTGGTGGAAGTGAAGAGCTGTCGGACTGGCCGGTAGCAACGGCAAATGTGTTGGGAGTAAGCACAACCCCCGCAACGGCTGCGCCACCTTGGAGGAACCTTCGTCGAGAGGTCATATGTTTTGCGCGCAATTATAGGCTGTCATATCTTGTGGTCGGCTTTTCCACAGGCAAGACCTGGTCAAACCCCGCGCTGTACAAGCTTTTTGCCAATCTGTAACACCCTTTTAACTTCGCTCTAACGCAGCTGTAACCTGACTCGCCTATCAACGTTTCCAGTAGTAGAGGCGCTCACCTTATGAATCCACATGGAGTACTCAAACGGAGGAAGGAAAGCATGTCCAGGTTTCTCTCTGGTTTTCTGATGGTTTTCACCACGATGGCTCTGCTCCTCGCAGCGCGGCCATCGCAAGCCGGCGATGGTTCCGGCAAGTTCAAACATGTGCTGTTGATCAGTATTGACGGTATGCACGCTGTGGACTTCGTCAACTGCTCGAAGGGCATCAACGGCGGCGCGCCCTACTGTCCTAACCTCGGGAAGCTCGCGAAAAGAGGCGTCACCTACACTGACACCTCCACCTCCAAGCCCTCCGATTCGTTCCCAGGACTGACCGCGATCGTGCTTTCTACGACGTAGCTTACGATCGTTCCCTGGATCCGCCGACGATCACGACAGGAAACGGTGTTGCTGGGACTGGTCCTACCGGATGCACACCCGGTGCGGCACCCACCGGCACGACCACGGAATTTGACGAAGGAATCGACATCGATCAGAGCAAGCTGAACGGCGGAGCTCCTGCCGGCGTCGACGGCGGTATTCAATCGATCGATCCACTAAAGCTTGAACGCGATCCTGCCCACAATTGCGCTCCGGTGTACGGATGGGATTTCGTACGCACAAACACAGTCTTCGCTGTGATTCACGCAGCGGGGGCTACACGGCGTGGTCCGACAAGCATCCGTCGTATTCCTCCGTTTCAGGTCACGGCACCGGCGGCAAGGCCATCGACGACTACTATTCGCCGGAGATCAATTCCGTGCCTGTGGCGTTGCCCGGAGTCAGCGCGCAAGGAGTGAGCTGCAACCCGCTGCCCGACCAGACCACCGTCGCGTCCTCCAACGCGTGGACCGACAGTTTCCAGAACATTCAGTGCTACGACCAGCTCAAGGTCAACGCCGTCATCAACGAAATCAACGGCAAGACGCACAACGGCTCGGCGAACACTCCGAGACCAACCATTCTTGGGATGAATTTCCAGGTGGTCAGCGTCGGGGAGAAGCTCATTGAAAAATCTCTCGCGCTGAAGGGTGGCTACGAAGATTCGATCGGTACTCCGACGCCGTCACTGCTTAGGGAAATCGTGTTCGCCGACGCGTCCATCGGCGACATGGTGACTGCGCTCAAGAAGAACGGCATCTACGAAGATACCCTCATCGTCATTACAGCCAAGCACGGCCAGAGCCCGATCGATTCGGCGCGCTACCTCGGCATCGCCAATTCGACCGGTGACCCGGTGACGACCTCGCCCGCCACCATCCTCGATGGTCTTGGCTGCATCCCGTTTTCAGGGTCGCCTTCGAACCCGACGGGCATCGGCCCGACCGAGGACGATATCTCCCTTGTCTGGCTGAACAGCAGCTGCACCACGGACTCGGCAGTCAATGCGCTTCGAACAGCATCACCTGCCAACAACAACGTAGCTGGCATCGGCGAAATTTTTTCCGGTCCAATCCTCACCAGCTATTTCAACGTACCCGGCCTGCCGCCGAAGGGCGATCCGCGCGTTCCGGACATCATTACGAGCCCGAACGTGGGCGTCACCTACTCCGGTAGCAGCAAGAAGCTCGCGGAGCACGGAGGCTTCTCACGCGATGACACCAACGTCATCATGCTGCTGTCGAATCCATCGTTCCGCCCGAAAACGGTGACAAGTACCGTCGAGACCATGCAGGTGGCGCCGACGATCCTGAAAGCGCTCGGACTCGACCCTAACGCCTTGCAAGCCGTGCGCATCGAGGGCACACAAGGGCTGCCCGGCTTGGATTTCTGAGATGACGCTTGTTGGTTAGTGCAATTCGCAAGAGCGACGGCACGGTAAAGGTCGTAAGACACACAACTGAAGTACCCACACAAAGTCTGATCGAGAAAGCGGAGAACGCCAGTTCTCCGTTTTTTCTTGGTGGGACCGTTTTTTACGCACCCTGTCCCGTTGTGGCTTCTTTCATGCTGTGATTTTCGTTCTTGATGGGTCTTGTTTCTTGAGATGTCGTGTCTCGTGATCCGTCCTATTTCTTGATCTGCCTTTGTCTCTTTGCGCTCTGCTCAGCTGTCCTTCGTCCCCAGGTATGCTTTTTCTTTGCGTCCTCTGCGGGTTTTCTTTGCGCTCTTTGCGGTTAGAATCTTTTTCTCAGTGACTCGACAAATCCCATACACCTCGAGCAGAAACCAATCGATTCCACTTGACGTAATAGCGGTGGACGGTTTTGTCTAACTGAGAACTGAGAACTGAGAACTGAGAACTGAGAACTGAGAACTGAGAACTGAGAACTGAGAACTGAGAACTGAGAACTGAGAACTGAGACCGCGAAATTTTTGAGAGGGAGAAACTATGGCTG
>Ga0126371_10004570_pt1 | contig 12207 bp, 8 predicted proteins | sample PanSoiMetaPlot_4_FD_110145 | JGI IMG/M metagenome (GOLD analysis project Ga0126371, IMG submission 110145) | Tropical forest soil microbial communities from Panama - MetaG Plot_4 | ecosystem: Environmental > Terrestrial > Soil > Tropical forest > Bulk soil | place: Panama | collected 2016-02-17
AAGTTCTGGCTACCCTTGCGGTAATTCCCCCATGCCTCGGCCTAGCGCTGCTTCTTCAGTTTGGAGCCCTGAAGATCATTCTTTGGGCGCTGCACTTAAAGACGGACAGCAGCGCGGCGCAGACTCGAACATGAGCTTCTTTCGATCCAAGAACGATCGAGCGCGATGGACGCAAGTATGGGACCCACTCAGATTGCGGTTGCCGAAAGGCTTCTAGGTGACACTCGTCATTGTTCGGACGTTCACTGTGGCGCAAGATGCAAGAGATTTCCATGATCGGCCCGCACTCTGAAGAACGTGTCATTCGGACCGCACGACCGGTCAAGCAGCTCCTTGACGAGATAATCGCGCTCTCCTAACCGAAAGCGAACTGGACGTTCGTCCGCTTGTACCCCGAGTAGCACTCCACCCGCAGTGACATGTCTTTCATAAATTAGCTCACAATTGGTTGAACTCCTAAAGTGAAATGAGTTTGCCGTCGAACAGCCTGAGAGTAACTCCTGCGCGGCCCCGGCCGGCAGCCGTGCTACTGCTCCTCTGGTGTCTTCAGCTCTCTGCCGCGGAACTAAAGGAGGAGACGATCGATGCATTTAATCGCTACGTGGCCGCCCTTGAGACTCGGCTGCAACCCCGCTGGCAAGGACAAGGATTTCTCTGGTCAGATGGCCTGGCCCGCCGGGAAGAGTTGAATCAAGACGCAGCGCTGACTGCACCTGCTACGGGGAACGGCAATATTGAGATTAGAGGTGGGATGATTCAAGATTGGACCGGCGCTATCTTCATCCCCTCTGCAAATATCGCGTCTGTACTAGCAGTTGCACAGGACTACGCGCATCACGACGAAATCTATCAGCCCGAGGTCGTTAAAGCGTCAGTCCGGTCGCGCACGGGTAACGATTTTGCCGTCTACATGCGGCTGTTGAAATCCAAATTGTTTCTCTCTGTCGTATTGGACAGCGAGCAGGAAATACATTTCGTCGGCGTCGACTCGAAGCGAGTCTACAGCCGTGCCTATAGTACCCGCATCGCCGAGGTCGGCAATGCCGGAAAGCCAACCGAGCATGAGCTTCCGGTCGGCAAGGACCGCGGCTTGCTGTGGAGGATGAACGGTTACTGGTTTTTCGAGGAGAGGGCCGGTGGAGTTATCGTCGAGTGCGAATCAGTTACTCTCACGCGCGACATTCCTTTCGGAATGCGAGCGCTCTTGTCGCCAATAATACGAGAGCTGCCTGCCGAGGCGTTGCGCAAGAGCCTCGAATCAACACGTAGAGCTGTATTATACCGCCGGTAATCACGTACCCTCGGTGCCAGTCAAACCCATTCGGCACCCGGATGGGCCGGCAACAGATTGGGGTATTGGCCTAGACGTCTCCCAGGACCCAAACAACGCACGCCGGCAATTCAACGCATCTCGCGGATTCGGATCGGAGCTTCGAGTTGGAAATTTAGTATCGTTTCAGCTTGGATTCTCACGCCTTTGCCCCGGGTTAAACTTTGAGTCGCGGCACCAGCCGCGGCGCCTGATAAAGCGCCAATCGCTGCACCCTTGCCACCGCCGGCGACTGCGCCGATGATCGTGCCCAGAACACCGCCGCCCCCAGCGAATTTGGCCGTGCGTTCATTGGCTCCTAGCCCTTCGCGTCCTCGCTCGACGAAATCGGTCGTTTCGAGCCGATACCGACGGCCTTGAACCCGAACGGCCGCAACATCCACGGCCAATTCGGACCGTCCCTCCACTTTTCCCTGTGCCCTCGATTCTCGAATGACTAGCGTCGCCACGGAGCCGCGTGAAATCGCTACTCTGCCGTTGGTGTCGAGCACGTCGCGAGCGACCACCCCGGGGTACGTTTGGCCAGCAGCTGTCTGCGAATCGATGGTCTGATCCGTCCGAACAGCGATTGTCGTGCCCGATGGTATGGTGACAAACGTCTCAGCCGGGGTAAATTGGCGATCGGGTTCTGAAGCGGTTCCTGATGACGCTGTTGTTGCCGGCGTAGAGGCTGAAGGCGAAGCGCTCGAGTCGGCAGGAGCCGGCGCCGACTGCTGAGCAGGCGGTGTGGCCGACGCCGTACTCGCGTTCGAGGCATAGTTGATTGAAGAGATTTGATTAACCGGGTACGTGCTCACCACACCGGCAGGCGTCTGAATCGTTACAGAAGAAGCGTCGCTCTTTGTGATGGTTCCGGTAACTGTCGTGCCATCTTTCAATGAGAGCGTCGCGGTCTGGCCGCCCGTCGAAGCCTGCTTGTTGCACGCGCCGAGGAAGGCCAAGACAAGATAAGCGACAAGGACTGGTTTCTTCATGGGCAATCTCCCTCCTGAAACGAGCTTAGCGCGAGCGAGTGCCCACAGGCGAGAGAACGCTGGTGCGGATCCTGTCGTCCATGCTGTGGACATTGCCTAATGTATAGCGGGCGTATAGAGCTACTATTGCTGTGCTTCCGGCTCGAGCGGGCGCTGCAACGAGCTTAGCGGGAGTTGGTTCACTTCGTCGATTATCTTCGCGTAAGCCCGCGTTGACGCTTCTAGCCCCGTCCACGGAACGGTCTCAGGAGTTTCCCGATCAGTGTGGAAGTAGTCATAGAATTCGCTCGTTGCCAGTCCGGGGACAAAACGGTAAAGGGCGCCCAGATCACCAGCCGGTGGCCGCTGGTTCGGATCGAGATACATCGGCGCGCCGAATTCGCGGAAGGCTTTGACAGCGATGGCTTGTAGCTCGGGGCGCGAAGGGCCTCCCGCATACCATTGTTGTGGCAAGGTGGCATTCGACCAAACCAACCCGCGTTCCTCCTGGTAGCGCGGACGGACGTTGGTCTGAATTGTTGCTGGATGCTCGCAGTTGATCATGAGCGCCGTCTTAGCGAAGAGCCTCTCGCGATTTTCCGTAAGCCACCGGCGGCCAGCACCCGATCCTTCGCCTGTGTTGTGATGCCCATCGAGCCCAATGAAAACAATCGTCCGCCGCCTTTGCCTTCTCGGTACTTTGGCGTAGTATTCGGCGAGCCCGATCATGGATGCGACCCCGCCGGCATTGTCGCCCGACGCCTCGAACCAGCCATCTCGATGGGCAATGATATAGACCCTCTCGTCGGTCTCGCCCGGCAATGTGCCCCAGACCAATGCTGTCTTCAGATTCGGAACTCGCGTAACGTTCAACCGGACTTTGACTCTCGCAGGATTTGCTATTGAAGCGCCCGCTATCAGGTCGCGGGCCGCAAAACCATCGTCACTGCCAACTGTAAACGCGGGGGCTTTTGTTCCCGCCGGGTATGCCTGGTATCGCATATTGCCTGGCAATTCATCTACTTCAAAAATCGCCGCAGCCCCTTTAGAGTCGGCTCGCTTCACCGCTCCTTCCGGCTTGAGACCTCGCATTGTGCACGTGAACACCGCCTTGCCGCGCACATCTTTGCCGGCAAAGTCGGCTTCGCTTCCTAGTCCCACATAAACAGCATCAAGTTCGAGGCCGCGCGATTGAGTGCCCGCCGAACCGTAGTCAGGCTGGGCCGTTTCCAGCCGTACCGTTTTATCGCCGAGCGTAACTGAGATGTCCCAGTCTTCTGGCATCCATTGCGGTAACAGATCCAGCGGCTGGATTTTCACATCTGTTAATCCGATCGACCTAAATTTTGAAGCGAGCCACTGGGCGGATGCCGCATCGCCCGACGTACCGATAATCCGACCCCAGAATTTCGGGTGCCCTTGATCGCGATAGTGGCGGGAAATCTCCGCTTGTTCCACAACGTACGTATGAAGGTGTTTGCCATCGATCGAGCCATACCGTTCTTCGCCGCGCGGCAACGGCCACTCGAGCAACGCATCCTCGACACTGCCCATGACGTGCGCTTTTGCGCCGCTCGCATCTTCGGTGACTCGCGGTTGCGTATACGCCAGTTGAACCGTAAGGGCCGTCGCGGCATAAACTCCGAGAATCGCGATGCGAATCCTCAGAAAGATCATTTGAGCCATTCTCGAATCCGCTTGCCGATCAAGGCAGCCCGAAAACGAAGAGCGATGATCCGGCCGTTATTACCACTTGCTGCTTGCCATCGAGCGCGAACGACATCGGGTTGGCGCGGACGGCAGCACCCAACTGCAAATCCCAAAGTGGTTTCCCGGTGTCTGCGTCGAGAGCGAAAAAGTCGCCTTCTTCGGTGCCTCCGAAGACCAGGCCGCCGGCGGTTGACAGGAGCCCGGCTTGTGGCGGCGTTAGCAGCTTGAACTCCCATTTGAGGTTGCCCGTGGTGGCCTCGAGTGCGCGAATGGCGCCGTAAGCTTCGTCGCCGCCTTTCACTTCTCCGCCTCCGCCGGTGTACGCGGTCCCATCTTTGTACTCGGCGTCACCTTTGTAGTACACGCCCGCGATTTCGCGCGCGGCCTGGTAGAACAACCTCGTCTTCGGACTGTAGCTTGGACTCCACCAATTGGCTCCTCCGGCGATGGCCGGATAGACTAGGGTTCCGTCCACCTTCGGATCGGCGTCGCGACGCGCAAACGGCCGTCCCTTCGCATCCAGGCCGTCCGCCCAAGTCTGTTTCACGTAGGGAACGGCGGTCAGGAACTCGCCAGTCTGCCGATCGAGCACATAGTAAAATCCGTTGCGATTCGCCATGCTCACCACTTTGCGCGGGCGTCCTTTCACCTCGGCATCGAACAGAATCGGAATCTCGGTTGCGTCCCAATCGTGCACGTCGTGCGGCGTGAACTGAAAATGCCATTTGATTTTTCCATCGGAGGGATCGACGGCAATCAGCGAGGAAGTGTAGAGGTTGTCGCCTGGCCGCGTCTCATCGTTCCAATCGGGTGCCGGATTGCCAGTGCCCCAGTAGACGAGGTGCAGGTCGGGATCGTAGGATCCGGTTACCCAAGTGGAGCCGCCGCCGTGCTGCCAGCTTTCACCGCCCCACGTCTCCGACCCGCGCTCGCCTTTCGCGGGAACCGTGTAGGTGCGCCACAAGCGCTTGCCGGTCTTGGGATCGTAAGCGTCCAGAAATCCGCGGATGCCCGTCTCCGCGCCGGAGATCCCGATGATGATTTTGCCGTCTACCGCGAGTGGCGCGGCAGTGATGTAGTAGCCTTTCTTGTTTTCATCCACTTTGGTGTCCCAGCGGACGATTCCGGTCTTCGCATCCAGAGCGATCAGGTGGCAGTTGACCGTTCCGAAATAAACCAGGTTGTCGAGGATGGCCATGCCCCGATTGACGGGCGGCGACCCGATAATGATCACGTCCGACGGGATCTTGGGCGTGTAGGTCCACAGCGGACGGCCGGTGCGAATATCGAGCGCAGTCGCCGTGCTGGGCGGCTCAGTAATGTACATAACCCCGTCGACAACAATGGGCGAGGTCTCGACGATTCCCGCGTGACGCATCTGGTAAATCCAGGTTGGCTTCAGCCGCGGGACGTTCTGCCGATTGATCTGGTCCAGCAGCGAGAAACGTTGTGCCTGGTAGTTTCCCGAGTAGGTGGTCCACGTTGAGGGATCGCTTTCCGCAGCCGCGATGCGCTGATAAGAAACCTGCTGCGCATATGTCCCTGCGGCCGTTAACATCAGGCAAAAAAGAGTGACTCCGGTTCTCATTTCGCACCTTCCAGACTAGCGAGATATGCGATCAGGTCATCCAGATCCGCGCCCGAGATTCTGCTCTTATACTCAGGCATCAGCGATTGACCCAGCTCCTTATCGAGCTGCTTCACGTCGGCTTTGCGGAAAGAATACAACCTGCCGGCAGTGTCGCGCACCTGAATCGTAAACGTATCTTCGTTGACACGCACGCCTCTCACCTCCTGTCCGGTGTCGGTCACTAGGTGCACGGGCAGAAACTCGTTGAAGCCGCGCCCTGGAATCGCCATGACACCACGAGGCAGCGCAGCAGCAGGATCGACGATGGACTGCCGCAGATAGTCGGCTGCGCGATGCGCTCCGATGTTGGTTAGTTCGGGCCCCAGAATTCCGCCCTCGCCGGCAATGGTATGGCAGGATGCGCAGGCCAGCCTCTGATACACGGCTTTGCCTCTGCCGGGATTTCCCACCGCCGCGCGACCTGTTGACCGGCCGAGCGAGCGGACGAAAACGACCAGTGCGTCGAGTTCGGAATCAGTAAAGCGACGGATCCGAGGCATACCCCGATCTGGAATTCCATCCCGGATCACGGCCCGCAGTGTCGTATCGTCGGGAGCGTTAGCTAGAACCGGACGGCTCAGGTTGGGACCTTCACCCCCGGCTCCCTCCACGCCGTGGCACCGGGAACACATGCCGAGGAAAAGCTGTTTCCCTTTTTCGAGATTACCCGATGGTGCCGCAGCTGCGGCCGAGAAAGAAATCAGCACCGCCAAGACTCGATAGATCCGCATGGTTCACCCCAGTAGAGTCATATATCACAAATCCGGGGCGGTCAGAAAGGCAAGATTAGTCTGATTCGAAAAAGGAGAGCAGTGAGAATCGGACCTCTGAATGCCCTCCGGGACGAACAGCGGGTGACGACATAGAAGTGGCTCAGGCGCGCGTTGAGCCCTCATCGGACCGGAATTGCGGCCCGATATCCGGGTCCGGCGAACCTATTCGTAAAGATCAAAACACGCTGCACCACGCCGTGAACGCCGCGGCCATTCGTTGGCGGCCTTACCTTGATCTGCCGCCCCTTTTTGGAGAGCAGAGAAGTTAGCAAGGTGTTTACAAAACCCTTACAGCTACATGTTGTCGCGATTGAAAGCGCCCTTCTATAATGCCCAAAGGATTAGATTTCACGCGTACCAGCTTGCTGGCTTGAATTGGCCGGAAAAGGCTGAGGACGCCGTGTTAGACCGGGACTTCCAAGGCGAGAAACGCGGAATAGCTGAATCGCACTTCCAGATTTCGAATCAAAACACTATTGCTTGGATATCGAAGCGAAGTGGCAAGGAGTGTATACGTACTTAATCTTCCGTTACGCGAATTGGGCCGTATGAGAGCTCAGATCGATGAAATCTTCCACGCTGTAGCTGATCTCCCGCCGGACCGGCGAGCTCGGTATTTCGCCGAGCACGGCATCGACGCGAATGTTCGGAGAGAGGTGGAAGAACTCGTCGAGTGCGACTCGCACCCCACTGCGGCGCTTTGCGGCAACATCGGTCAGATCGCGCGGTGGACTCTGTCGCATGTTGAGTCGGAGGGCATCCGTTGCGGACGCTACGAGCTTACCGGAATAGTGGGCCGCGGCGGAATGGGAAGCGTGTATGCGGCAGAACGCATTGACGGCGAGATCACGCAGAAGGTAGCAGTGAAACTCTTGCGGCCGGGCACCGACAATCCAGCTCTGCGACGACGATTTCTGGCCGAGCGGCAAATTCTGGCTGGTTTGTCTCATCCCAATGTCGCTAAGCTGTTGGACGCAGGTCATAGCGCGGATGGCCAACCATATTTGGTGATGGAGTATGTGGAAGGCCAGAGCATCGATGCCCACTTAGACGGCAAGAGTATTCGCCAAAAGATCGCTTTGTTTCTCAAGGTTTGCGCCGCTGTGGGTTATCTGCATCGCAACCTGGTAGTGCATCGCGATCTGAAACCTTCAAACATCCAGGTGGGTCAGGACGGGGAGCCGAAGCTACTGGACTTCGGCATCGCAAAAATGCTCGATCTGAGCAACGATCTGACGGTCACGAGCATGCGCATGCTTACGCCCGAGTATGCCAGCCCTGAGCAAGTCAACGGACGGCCGGTTACAACCGCAAGTGATATCTACTCGCTGGGCGTGGTGCTCTACGAATTACTCACTGGCAATCGTCCTCATCAATCGGATCGCGATTCAATGGGATCGATCGCTTTGACGATTTCTTCGGGAAGAATCACCCCGCCGTCCAAGCTGGTTCCTAGCCTGAAAGGCGATCTCGAGATCATCCTCATGAAGGCGCTGCGGACGGAGCCGCAGGAGCGATACGCGACGGTGGATGCTTTCGCTGACGATCTGATCGCATACTTGGAATCTCGCCCTATTCGCGCCCGTGCGGGAAATTTTGGGTATCGAGCCCGCAAGTTTCTCCGGCGGCACTGGGTCCCTGCGCTCGCCGCGACACTGGCTATGGCGGGCCTTTGTGGAGGAGCACTGGTAGCGAATCGCCAGCGTGTAATCGCTGAGCGGCGGTTCGCTCAGGTGCGTCAACTAGCCAACAAGCTGTTCGAGATCGATGCCGAAGTCCGGCAGACGCCAGGTACTACCAAAGCCAGGCAGTTGATCATCAGCACATCGCTTGAGTACCTGGGCAGCTTGGCCGCGGAAGCAGGTGGAGACCCCGAGCTCTCCCTCGAGCTTGGCACCGGGTACATGAATATCGCACGTCTCCAAGGTGTTCCCATATTGGCGAACTTGGGCCGAACAGACGAGGCAATAAAGAGCTCGCAAACGGCCGAGCGACTTATTACTTCCGTGCTCACCGCGCAGCCCGGGAATCGCCTTGCGATGCTGCGATTGGCGCAGATCGCTCATGATCGCATGAACATTGCGCTCCGTGGCAGCGATAGCGCCGCAGCTTCGAGTTTTGCGCTTCAGTCGGCAAAATGGCTGCAAGAGTACGACAGTAGCGGGCCGGTGGATCCGGCGCAGGCGAATACGCTGTCGGCCACCTATATGAACGTGTGTAATGCGCTTGGCTTTACGAGCCAGGTGGATGAGGCGATTCCGCTATGCAATCGGGGAACCCAGGTAGCCGCCATGACCGGTCTTCCATTTCGAACCGGTACGGCGCTTTTGGCCAAAGCAAACGCCTTGCGCTATGCGGGCCGGTTGGGGGAGGCGCTGCAGGCGGTTCGCGAAGGTATGCCCTTATTGGAGGACACGCCGAACCCAGACGGTGTTCGGAACCGCGCGGTCGTGGGTGGGCTGATTCGGGAAGGTGGAATTCTCGGCGAAAGAGATGCCATCAGCCTGGGCAACACGGAAGAAGCGGTACCGCTGCTTAACCGCGCCTTCTCGATGGCGGATGATTTGACGCACCGGGATCTGAATGACGCCGACAGCCGGGATAGGCTATTCATTGCCGGCATCATCCTGGCCGGGATCCTGCGCGACCAAGCGCCACAACGCTCGTTGGAGATCTGCGATCGCACGCTGAGCCGCCTCGCGGAACTCACGAACGTCAGCGATGCCACACGGCTTGAGCAAGTGCGGAGTCTTGCCGAGTCGTCGTACGCGTTGCGTAGCCTAGGTCGCAACGCTGAGGCGCACAAACGGATCGAGCGCGCCCTGGACGGTCTGCGGCAGTTGAAGCTTTACCCCGTAAAACGGCTGCAGCAGGAATCCAACGATACGCTGTCGGCCCTGGCCGAGTACGACGCGGCGAACGGGAACCTCCCGCGCGCCGCGGAAACTTATGAGAATCTGCTGCAGCTTGCAATCGCCGGCGGCGCAAAACCGGATGCGGTCCTGGTGGATGCGGCGGATATTTCGCGCTTTTATGCGAAGCTTGTTGGACTCCACGGTCGGATGGGCCACGCCGATCTCGCTGCCGGTTACCAATCCCGGCGCCTCGAATTGTGGCGGCATTGGGATGCCCGTTTTCCCCACAACACCTACATTCATCATCAACTTATTGCTTCGCGATCACCGAATTAACGAGCCGTGACGGGGGCATAGTACGGCGCGTCGCCGCAATGGTCAACTTTTCGTGGGCTCGCGGAGAAAAAACGGAGAGCGACTGCGCAGTATTCAGGGGGAGCTTACGACATGGAAATAACGAGACTATTGCAGCGCCTGCAGGACGGCGACAACGATGCGATGAACGACGTCATTCCGCTGGTTTATGACAACCTGAAGAACCTGGCCCGGTCTCATTTGCGCCGAGAGGTAAATCAACTGAATCTGGAAACTACAGCCCTGGTGCATGAAGCGTATCTGCGCCTTGCGCGTGGCCGGCATCCTTTGTACGAGAACCGCTTGCACTTTTACGGCATCGCTTCCCGGTTGATGCGCCAGGTTCTGGTCGATTCGGCGCGTAGGAGAGGCGCTGAAAAGCGGGGCGCTGCGAGAGAAGTCGCCGTAGCGGAGTTGCCCGACCGCTCGCCGGACGTAAGCCAAACGTTGCTGCTGATGGACGAGGCTATGCAGCGTCTCGAGAGGGTCGATCCGCTGAAAATCCAAATCGTTGAGATGCATTTCTTCGGAGGCATGACTGCAGAGGAGACGTCGAAGGAACTTTCCCTGCCTGTGCGGACTATTCGCCGTGAACTTCGTCTCGCGCATGCCTGGCTTCGAAGAGAGATGACGGGAGAAGACATTTCCTCGCGTCCGGCCATCGCCCAATAGCCCACTTTATCCGCGGCGGCCCGCATGGCTAACAGTGCCGTGCGCTTCCGATGATCGCTGGCGCGTAAGTGTCGGGATGAGCATAGGCACTCGCCTCGAATAGTCGACATACTCGCGATGGACGGTGCGCAGATCGCGCTTCTCGAATTGAATCGCTAACGACCAAGGACCAATGATCAGCAATGTCCTAGCGGCGGTGAGTGTTCGGTCCCAGTGATACATACAGCTGATCGGAGCGTCTCTATGCTCCTGGTGGGCTCAGTGATACTTCTCGCGATGCTCACCGGAAAGGCCCGCTCGGAATTACAGTAACCCGATTCGGCTCCAGTATCCCGTTGCCACTTGAATCGATCGCGCCTACGACCCAAAGTTGTGGAAAGGCTCAACGGTCCGAATCCACAAGCGCTAGAGTCTCCGCAGAGAGCCGTCTCGAACCAAACCGCTAGCTGCCCAGCACAAATTCGAACCACGATTCACGTCCTGGAGGGCACTAATCAAATCAGTCTGTTTCTCTTCTGAATGCGCCAGCGGAGGAAGATTTGTCGCCGCCGTAGCGGGTGACCACGGCGAAGAGCGACATCGTCGAAAAGCCGTGTAGTTTCCACCAGCTTTTGGTGCGTCGGGCTCGATCCCGCAAGATCGAGCCCTTTCTTCATCTACTTCACCGTGATCTTCTCCACCGTCCAGGTAGAGCAATCGCCTTTGTAGATTACGTGGGCCGATTCGCAGTGGATTTCGTGGATCAGACAGGTGCTTTGGCCGTGCCCGAGACTGGTTTGCGCCCACCCGAGCAACTTCCCGTCCTCCAAATCGAACTTATAGAGCTTACCAGTGAATCCATCGCCACTATATAAGTACTGCGGTGTACCGGGGCTGACGCACACGGTCCATGGCGCACCCATGCCGGTAATTGTTTTCCGAAGCTTCAGATCGGTGTTATACACTTGCACACGATTGTTCCCCCGATCCGCAACGTAGATATTATCGTTGGCGTCCGATGCGATCCCGTGCGGCGTAGAAAACTGATCGGGTCCCGAACCGTGAGTTCCAACCGCGCCGAGCCACGTTCCATCCTTCGACATCTTCGCCAGTCGCGAATTTCCGTAGCCGTCGCTGACATAGATGTTGTCGTGGGAATCCCAGGTCACGTCCGTTTCACGATTGAACGTCCCCGGCGTGCCGACGGGATACCGGGCTTCATTCTTTTCAGCACGTTCGAGAAAGCGTTCTAGATAGTCGATGGCTTCGGGTTTGCGGCCCAGCACCATCTTGACCATTCCGGTTGGATCGAACTTGACGATCATACCGGACCCTTCGTCTACCATCCATACGTTGTCGTACTTATCCACTCGTACTGAATGCGCGAATGATGCCGCATAGTTGTCAGGCCCCCAAAGCTTGACGAACTTCAGATGCTCATCGAATTCGAACAGCTCTGCCGCAGTTCCGCCGCGCGCACTTCCCCCAGTGCCGGTGCGCGAGTAAACGAACAAATGCTCCTTCGAATTCTTTGACACCCCCTCGGTTTCTCCGATCGTGTGACCGGGGACGGAGAGCGGTAGAACCTCTTCGTTGATTTGCAACTGCTGCGTAGATTTCTCAAGTTCGAGCTGTTTTTCCCGTGCGGCGATCGCCTCCGGGCTCGGCCCGCGTCCTCCACGCCCCTGCGCGTGAACCAACACGGGCATCACAAAAAGAGACAACATCACGATCGAGCGCTTCATCGAGATGACCCTCCTCGGTTCCCAAACGGCCTGTCATTTTATCACCCCTTGTCGCGCTCTGCGATCGAGAATCTCAAGCTTCGGCTTCGGTTTGCCGGCAACTTGATGCCCGAACTGCTCGGGTTCCGGTTTGAGTGTCATCGCTCTCCAATGTGGCTTCGAAGTCGCGATCCCATTTATCGGTTGCGTTGTGGGATGCGGGGAGC
>Ga0126371_10004571_pt1 | contig 12206 bp, 10 predicted proteins | sample PanSoiMetaPlot_4_FD_110145 | JGI IMG/M metagenome (GOLD analysis project Ga0126371, IMG submission 110145) | Tropical forest soil microbial communities from Panama - MetaG Plot_4 | ecosystem: Environmental > Terrestrial > Soil > Tropical forest > Bulk soil | place: Panama | collected 2016-02-17
CGCGTTATTGTTCGGGCGAGCATCGGCAATGCTGCCAAAGATTGGACATTTTTCGCGGGGAATTCGTAATCGCCAGACAGCGGCTCATCGATTCACGCAGGACCTTGAAGGTTGACAGGCCGATCAGGGTCCGGATTGGCCCTTTGGGGGGAACCTTACATCGGCGCCGGCCGGGTTCGCTATGGCTATCGAGCCGAAAGGACGAATCATGATTCCACCCGATACGGCGTCGGATCTGTCCATTTTCACCTTGTTCTTGCAGGCCCACTGGATTGTGAAGAGCGTGATGATTGGGCTGATGGCCTGCTCGGTCTGGGTGTGGGCGATTGCGGTGGACAAGACCATCCTCTATTCGCGCACCAGCAGGGCTATGGACGGATTCGAGCAGAGCTTCTGGTCAGGGCAATCGCTGGAGGAACTCTACCGCATGGTGTCGTCGCGGCCGAATCACTCCATGGCTGCATTGTTTGTTGCTGCCATGCAGGAATGGAAACGCAGTTTCGAAGGGCCAACGCGTTCGTTCACAGGACTGCAAATGCGCATCGAGAAGGTGATGGACGTTACCATCATGCGGGAGATCGAACGTCTGGAGCGCAGGCTCTTGGTGCTCGCTACAGTCGGGTCAGCCGGGCCGTTCGTTGGCCTGTTTGGCACCGTCTGGGGCATCATGACGAGTTTCCAATCGATTGCAGCTTCGAAAAATACGTCGCTTGCGGTGGTTGCGCCGGGCATTGCGGAGGCCCTGTTCGCCACCGCGATCGGGCTCGTGGCCGCCATACCGGCGACCATTTTTTACAACAAGTTCAGTTCTGAGGTGAACAAGCAGGCGCAGCGCCTGGAGGGGTTCGCGGACGAGTTCGCCGCCATTCTGTCGCGGCAGATTGACGAGCGCGCGTAACGGGGGACTTGAACATGGCAATCGGAGTTGCCGCCGAAAGCCCAGGCGGTCGCAGGCGGCATCGGCGCAAGGCGGTGATGAGCGAGATCAACGTCACCCCGATGGTAGACGTCATGTTGGTGCTCCTCATCATCTTCATGGTGTCCGCGCCGCTGTTGACTGTAGGAGTGCCGATCGATTTGCCCCAAACCCAGGCCAAGAGCCTCGACCAGGACCGTGAGCCTTTGACGTTATCGGTCAACCTGCAGGGTCAGGTGTTCCTGCAGAACAGTGAAATTCCGCTCGAAGAACTCGTTACCAAACTCAAGGCCGTGACCGATGCGCGAGGCGGATATGACGAGCGTATTTACGTGCGGGGCGATCGTAAGGTGGATTACGGCACCGTGATGCGCGTGATGGGGCGGCTGTCGTCGGCGGGCTTCCGGCGAGTGGCTCTCATCACCGAAGTCGAGCAGGGACGATGAACGCCCGGGACGACAGCTTGGAATGAGAACTGGTTACACCATATCGGCGATCGGACATGCCCTGATGCTGACATGGGGGTTGGTTTCATTTTCCGCCAAGCCCTTCGAGATGTCGCCTGAGGATTCGGTGCTGGCCGATGTCATTTCCGAAAGCGAGTTCAACCAGCTGACAGCGGGATCCAAGACTGCATCGCTGGTGACCAAGCCGTCGCCGATCGTCGACAAAATCGGTGAGGCGAAAGAGTCCCCCAAGGATGCGGTGCAAAAGGTCGTCAACAAGCCGGAAGTCTTGACCGAGACGGCGCCACCGCCTGACGCCAAGCCGCCCGATATCAAACCGCCGGAACCCAAGCCGGCCGCCGCGCCGCCGGCGGCAACAATTGAGCCCAAGCCCGAGACCGATCCGATCGCTGAAGCCCTCAAGCGCGAGGAAGCAAAAAAGAAGGAAGAGGCCAAGAAGCTCGAAGAAGCAAAGAAACGCGAAGAGGCTCGCAAACGCGAGGAAGCTCGCAAGCGTGAGGAGGCCAGGAAACGCGAAGAGGTGAAGTCGGATCTCGACCGCATTGAAACTGCGCTGCTCGACAAGCGCGCGCCGCAGCGTCAGATCGTCACCGGCTCGATGATCAATCCGACGCCGACACTCGGTTCGCCGACCGGCAACGCGCCGCAGTTGTCGCAGAACGAAATCGCCATGTTGAAGGCCCAGCTCATGCGCTGCTGGAACCCTCCGGTAGGGGTCGCGGAGGCAAAGGACCTTGTGGTGACCGTAAGGTTCTCGCTCAACCGCGATGGCTCTCTCTCCAGTGAGCCGATGGTGCTCAATCGTGGGAGGAACGCCTTGTTCCAGATCGCCGCCGAAAGCGCAACCAGGGCGGTGCGCAGTTGCCAGCCATTTCACCTTCCCGCTTCGAAATACGAAGCGTGGCAGGAAGTTGAAGTCAACTTCGATCCCAACGACATGTTCCGCGGTTGAAGTGATGCCGCCTCAGGACACAGATTCGGGCCTTCAGGATGCTTTCGCCATGTACGATCAATCCCGCATGCACAATCTGCGCGACCATTTCCCCGGAGAGGGCCGAAGCGCTCGCTCGGTGACGCGCCGCACGATGGTTCTCGGCGCGGCGGTCGGCATCGGCGCCGTCGCCGGATTCGGCGGCTCGGCCGGGGCGGTGCTCCGCTTCGACCTCAATCAGGGCAATGTGCAACCGTTGCCGATTGCGCTGCCGGATTTTCTGGCCGGCAGTCCGCCCGACGGGGAATCGGCGCGGGGCATCAGCCAGATCATCACCGCGAATCTCAAGCGCAGCGGACTGTTCGCTCCGATCGATCAGGCAGCGTTCATTGAGAAGATCACCAACACGGATGTGCCGCCGCGTTATCCGGATTGGCGTGCCATCAATGCCCAAGCCCTCGTAACCGGGCGCGTCACCCGCCAACCCGACGGTCGCGTCAAGGTCGAGTTCCGGCTTTGGGACGTGTTCGGCGCTGTCCAACTCGCCGGCCAGCAATATTTCAGTACACCAGACAATTTCCGCCGCATCGCTCACATCATTTCGGATCAGATCTATGAGAGGCTCACGGGCGAGAAGGGCTATTTCGACACCCGCATCGTGTTCGTGGACGAGACCGGGCCCAAGGAGCGGCGAGTCAAGCGCCTCGCCATGATGGATCAGGACGGCGCCAGCGTGCGCTACCTCACCAACGGCGGCGATCTCGTGCTGACCCCGCGTTTCTCGCCATCGTCTCAGGAAATCACTTACATGTCGTTCGGGCAAGGCGACCCGCGCGTCTATCTGTTCAATACCGAGACCCAACAGCGCGAGATCGTCGGCAACTTTCCGGGCATGACATTTTCGCCGCGCTTTACGCCGGACGGTCAGCGCGTAATCATGAGCTTGCAGCAGGGCGGTAATTCGAACCTGTTCGTGATGGATCTGCGTTCCAAGGCCACAACACGGCTCACTGATACGGGCGCGATAGATACCGCACCGTGTTACTCTCCCGACGGTAGCCGTATCTGCTTTGAGTCCGACCGGGGCGGACGGCCGCAAATCTACATCATGGCAGCGGGCGGTGGGTCAGCGCAGCGCATCAGTTTCGGGGACGGCAGCTACTCGACCCCCGTGTGGTCGCCGCGTGGCGACCTCATCGCATTCACGAAGCAGAGTCAGGGCAGCTTTGCAATCGGGGTCATGGGCGCCGACGGGAGGGGCGAACGTATTCTAACCGAAGGTTATCACAATGAGGGCCCGACCTTCGCCCCCAACGGCCGGGTGCTGATGTTCTTCCGCGATCCCGGTGGAAATGCAGGGCCATCGCTCTATACAATTGACATCACTGGCCGCAACGAATTGAAGGTACCGACGCCAAGCTTTGCATCGGACCCCGCATGGTCACCGTTGTTGGCATGAATTTAGGGCTCGCGGCCAATATGTTCCCGCCCTGACGACGCATGAAACGGCCGATCGTGTCGTTATGGTTATTGCCTCGTTATCGCCTCGTTAATGCTTCAGTAACCACTCGCGTTGCTTTCCCGCAGATGACCAGCATTACCGCCACACAGCAAGGCTGCATCAAGGTTGACAAAACCTTCGCTTAACGAACGCCCTGCTAAATCAAGGATCATGACCAGGGCTGGGACCGTGCCGGCCGCGCCAACAGCTAGAAGGAGTAAACGCATGCCGAAAGTCATGCGCCTCGTTCGTACCGCCAGATTTGCCGTTGCCCTAATGGCAGCGCTTGTTGTGGCGGCCTGCGCCAACAAGGCGAACGAACTCGGGGCTGGAATCGGTGGCGCCGGCGCCGCAACTCCCGGGAGCCAGCAGGACTTCGTGGTGAATGTCGGCGACCGCGTCTTTTTCGAGTCTGATTCGACCGATCTGACCCCGCAATCGCGCGGCACCCTCGACAAGCAGGCGCAATGGCTTGCCACCTACAATCGCTATGCGTTCACTATCGAAGGCCATGCGGACGAACGGGGCACGCGCGAATACAACATCGCCCTTGGAGCGCGTCGCGCCCAGGCGGTGCGAGACTACCTGGCGTCGCGCGGTATCGAATCCTCGCGGATGCGAACGATCTCTTACGGCAAGGAGCGTCCGGTTGCGGTGTGTAACGACATCTCGTGCTGGTCGCAGAATCGTCGCGCCGTCACGGTGCTTAACGCTAGTTCTTGATTTTGGAGCTGACGCAGAAAACGCCCAAGCGATACCCGGTGCAAGCGTCAGTTGCATCGACTGTGGAGCGCGGTACGCGTTATGCCCCGGTTGAAGCGCCAAAGTCACAATTTCGGCGCAGCTTCGGCTATTGTTTGCGGCTTCCACTCCTCCTGCGTCAATGATGCGAACGATGCTGAACCGTGTCGCCTTTGCTGCCATCACAGCCGCCTGTGTCGTGGCAAACCCAACTGCTGCCTTGGCGCAAGCCGGTGCCGCAGAGCTTTTGGTCAGGATAGATCGCTTGGAGAATCAGGTCCGCCAGCTCACCGGTCAAATTGAGCAAATGCAATACCGAAATCAACAGCTCGAGGCGGCGCTCAAACGGATTCAGGACGATAACGAATTCCGATCTCAGGAACCCGGCAGCCTTGGCGGATCGCGCACCCCGGCCGCCCGGCCGCCTACCGTGCAGCCGATCCAGCCGCCGGCATCCAGCGGTCGGCGTTCGGATGCATTCGATCCTGCGGAAAATCCCAACGCTCCGGGAGCACCTCGTATGCTCGGCGCCATCCCCTCTCAACCTGCGCCCGTGACTTCTCCACAGGGAGTAATTAGCGAAGAGCCGATGGGTGCGCCGTCGCGAAGTCCAAATTCGACCGCGCCCTATGCGGTTGCCACCGCGCCACCGTCGTCATCGTCGCGGGATATGTTTGATCTCGGCACTGGATACCTCCAGCGCAAAGACTACCCGCTCGCCGAGGAGACGTTTCGCGAATTTCTGAAGAGATATCCATCCGACAGACTTGCGGCGGACGCCCAGTTCGGACTCGGTGAGAGCCTGTTCCAGCGCCAAAACTATCACGATGCGGCCAACGCCTTCGTGGTGTTGTCGAAAAAATACGAAACCAGTGCCAAAGCGCCTGACGCGCTGCTACGGCTTGGCCAATCGCTTGCCGCCATAAACGAGAAAGAACTCGCCTGCGTAGCCTTTGGCGACGTAGGCCGCAAATATCCGCGTGCCTCGCCGAGCGTTAAGCAAGCGATCGAGCGGGAACAAAAGCGTGTCCGTTGCTGACGGCCCGGTTGGCGAGGCCGAGGCCGACATGTTGTTCGCCGAACTCGCTGCCGAACCAGCCCTTGTGCTGGCGATTTCCGGCGGTCCTGATTCAACAGCCTTGCTGTATCTCATGGCACGCTGGCGCGCCCACCAGCAGTCAGCACCCCACTTGGTAGCCGTATCAATCGATCACGGCCTGCGGCCTGAAGCCCGGCGCGAGGCGGCAGAGGTGAAGCACCTTTCCGAGCAGCTCGGTGTCGAACACCGTACTATGCGCTGGAGCGGCGCGAAACCTTCAACCGGGATTCAGGAGGCCGCGCGGGTGGCCCGTTACCGCCTGCTTCGCACTGCAGCCCGCCGTGCAAAAGCCCGTTGCGTCCTCACGGCACACACCCTCGATGACCAGGCTGAGACCGTGTTGTTGCGTATGGCGCGCGGCAGCGGACTTGCCGGTATCTGCGGAATGGCGCGAAAGGTGCCGATTGACGACCTTGCAGCGGGACGAACGGCTGAGGTGGCTCGTTCGGCACGTGATAAAGAGGGTCGAAATACCGGCCGCGCGGGTCGGGCCGACCGGGAGACCGAGGTGCTGCTGGTCCGGCCTTTGCTCGACATGCCTAAAGCGCGGCTGATCGTCACATTACAGGAGGCCGGAATTGCCTACGCGGATGACCCCAGCAACGCTGATCCACGTTTCACGCGATCGCGGTTGCGTAAGCTTATGCCGGTGCTGGCGAGTGAAGGATTGACGGCACAACGCCTCGTTCGTCTCGCGCGCCGGTTGCGGCGCAGCGAAGCCGCCCACGACGCTGTCGTGAATTGGGCAGCAAAGCGGCTCGGTTTGAACGCGGATATTGGGAAGGTAAAGTTGGATAGCGCTGATTGGCGGGAAATTCCTACCGAAATTGCGTTACGGCTGCTCGGCAGGGCAATCGCAACAATCGGGAACGAAGGACCCGTCGAGTTCGGTAAGCTCGAGGCATTGAGCGATGCTCTGGACGCGGCCTTGGCGGCAGGGACGCCGCGATTCCGCCGCACGCTGGCGGGCGCGATGGTATCACTGCAGCAAAACTGCATAATTGTTGAGCAAGCGCCGTCGCGCCGTTCCCGTCCACGGGATCAGAGTATGCGGCGCAAGCCGGACGCGGATATGCCGCGCAATAAGGCAAGGGCGTAAGTCTCCGCCGGAACGGAAAAGCCCTATTCACCAATGGCGTGCTATATTAGCCGAAATCCCCTGCTTGGCAGGGGCAAGGTGCGCACCTACATTGTTCGGAGTGGGGAGCCGGCTGGGTGTTGGTACGTTACGTCGTTAAAGGTGCCGATTGTCGAAGGCTCGATGCTGTAGGCAACCGATTAAGGGCACTTGGTTGAAGGCACTATTTGAAGGCGCTTGGCCTCGCACCATGAGGGTCGCTGGATGAATGCCAATCTGCGCAATTTCGCCCTCTGGGTGATCATTGTCCTGTTGCTACTGGCGCTGTTCACGGTTTTCCAGAACCCGGGGCAGCGAACGGTGTCGCAGGATATTTCTTTCTCCCAACTCCTCAACGACGTCGATCAAGGTAAGGTTCGGGACGTCGTGATTCAGGGGCCGGAAATCCACGGTACGTATGCAGACGGTCGCGGTTTCAACACCTATGCGCCCAATGATCCGACGCTGGTTCAACGCCTGTATGGCAAGGGTGTCACCATCACGGCGCGCCCGCTGCAGGACAATGTCCCGTGGTTTGTTTCGCTGCTCGTTTCCTGGTTGCCGTTCATTGCGCTCATCGGCGTGTGGATATTCCTGTCCCGCCAGATGCAGGGGGCGGGGGGCAAGGCGCTCGGTTTTGGCAAGTCGAGGGCGAAACTTTTGACCGAAGCCCATGGCCGCGTCACGTTCGAGGACGTTGCAGGTGTCGACGAGGCCAAGCAGGATCTTCAGGAGATTGTTGAGTTTCTACGCGATCCAGGCAAGTTCCAGCGCCTCGGCGGCCGCATTCCTCGCGGTGTGCTCCTGGTCGGCCCTCCCGGCACCGGCAAGACTTTGATTGCACGCGCGGTCGCGGGCGAGGCCAACGTGCCGTTTTTCACCATTTCGGGCTCCGACTTCGTGGAGATGTTCGTCGGCGTCGGCGCGAGTCGCGTCCGCGACATGTTTGAACAGGCGAAGAAGAACGCGCCCTGCATCATCTTCATCGACGAAATCGACGCGGTCGGTCGCCACCGGGGTGCTGGCCTCGGCGGCGGCAATGACGAGCGCGAGCAGACTCTCAATCAGTTGCTGGTTGAGATGGACGGCTTCGAAGCGAACGAGGGCATCATCTTGATCGCTGCCACCAACCGGCCCGACGTGCTCGACCCCGCACTGTTGCGGCCGGGCCGATTCGATCGTCAGGTTGTGGTGCCAAACCCGGACATTGTCGGTCGTGAGAACATCCTCAAAGTGCATGTGCGAAAGGTCCCGCTCGCACCGGACGTCAACCTCAAGACGGTGGCGCGCGGCACGCCTGGTTTTTCCGGCGCTGACCTCATGAACCTGGTCAACGAGGCGGCGCTGATGGCAGCGCGGCGTAACAAGCGCATGGTGACGCAGGTCGAGTTCGAGGACGCCAAAGACAAGGTAATGATGGGCGCCGAGCGTAAATCGCTCGTCATGACCGAAGAGGAGAAGATGCTCACCGCCTATCACGAGGGTGGGCATGCGATCGTAGCCCTGTACGTCACGGCAACCGACCCGGTCCACAAAGCCACCATCATCCCCCGAGGCCGTGCTCTCGGCATGGTCATGCAGCTTCCTGAACGCGACAAGCTCTCCATGAGTCTTGAGCAAATGACCTCGCGGCTCGCCATCATGATGGGAGGCCGGGTCGCCGAAGAGCTGGTGTTCGGCCGCGAAAAGGTGACCTCGGGTGCCGCCTCCGACATCGAGCAGGCCACCAAGCTCGCCCGTATGATGGTGACCCGCTGGGGCCTGTCCAACGAACTCGGTACAGTCGCCTACGGAGAAAACCAGGAAGAAGTTTTCCTTGGTTACTCGGTGTCGCGGCAGCAGAACATTTCAGAATCAACCGCCCAGAAGATCGATTCAGAAATCAGGCGGCTGGTTGAAGCGGGCTACCACGAGGCGAATATTATCCTCCAGGCCAAGCGCGCGGAACTGGAGCTGCTTGCAAAGGGGCTCCTTGAGTTTGAGACGTTATCCGGCGACGAGATCAAGGATCTGCTCAATGGCAAGCGGCCGCGCCGCGAATCCGTAATCGAGCCGGCATCGCCGCGCTCTTCCACCGTGCCCACCGCCGGCAAGCCACGTCCGCGTCCCGAAACCGGCGGCATGGAGCCACAGCCCCAGGCATAAACGAACGTTCGTCCAAAAGCGAAAATGCCACGCAGCGCGTGGCATTTTCACTTTTGCGGCGGCCGTGCCGACCACACGAAGGCGACGATCAGCCCCATAATTGTAAGGACGACTGCCGACAGTGCGACCACGGCCGGCCAGCCCGCCTGATTCCAAAACACGCCCGCCATTTCGCCGCCGACGCTGCCGCCGATATAGAAGCTGCTTACATAAAGCCCGATTGCGGATGAGCGTCCTTCGTTAGCACTCGCCGTCACGTAACCCGTCGACGTCGCCTGACACAGCATCCCGCAGCCGGCACACAATGCGAGACCGAGCACAATCACTGCCACCGGCTTCGCCAAAAGGAGCGCAAGGCCCGCAGTCCACACGGCAATGACGGCGATCATGAAGATGCGCCGCCCGAAACGGGTCACCGCCCGTCCGGTGAGCGGCGCACACAAGGTGCCGATCAAGTACGTGAAAAACAACGCGCCCAACAAGGAGGCCGAAAAATTGTAAGGTGGTGCCGCAAGATGGAAGCTCACATACGTGAAAATCGCAATAAAATTGAACAACACGCCGAAGCCGACCGCATAGGTCGCCACAAGCTGCGTATTGCGCAGGTGACGCAGCATCTGCAGGCCCGAGGCAACGAATCCCTCCGAGCGGACAAAACGCCGTTCCCGGGGTAGCTTCGTTGCCACCAGGATAGCGCCGAGGAGCCCCAGCCCTGCAAGCGCCAGGAACGCAAAACGCCAGCCGACGAGATCGGCAAGCACGCCCGGTATCAAACGACCGCAGAAACCGCCAAGGCTCGATCCGGAAACATAAAGACCAGCAACCCCGGCAACCTCGGCAGGCGGCCATTCGTCCCCGATATAGGCGAGAACGACGGTAAAGATTGGCGGCAGCAGCAGCCCCTGAATGAACCGCCAGGCAATAATGGTCTCGACGTCGGTCGAGACCGTCGCCATCACTATCGGCACAGTGACTGCAAACATTGCCGCCGTGATAAGGCGTTTACGTCCAAGTACGTCCGCAGCGGCGCCGGTGAACGGTGCCGTCAACGCGATGGCGAGCGTGCTGGCGGTGATCAATGTACTGATTCTTGCTGCTCCAACCCCAAACTCGCGCGTAAGCTCCGGTAACAGCGCCTGTGGTGCGTACAGATGAAGGAAGGTCGAGAAGCCGGCGGTGGCAACGGCAAAGCGCCGAAAATCAATGGCCATGCCGGCTTAATAACAGCGCGTCGGGAAAGTACAATACGCGTTCACGCCAGCCGCTTGCACGCCAGAAGATTGCGCGCAACGGCCAAGGTATGCTCCGGCGTGGCGGAGGCATCGATCGACGACCAGTCATTGTGCCCGAGCGCATACTGCTCCTGGGCGCGGGCGACAACCTCGCCGGCGTCCGATGCGTCGTCGCGCCGGGACCGCAGGCGCGTCAGCCGGGTGGCGACGTCGGCAGTGAGAAACAGTCCATGGAACGCGCCGCTGCTGGTTCGCGCCGCGCCGCGTAGCGCGTCGCGTTCCGCTGGCTTGGCGAAAACGGCATCGACGATCGCCGAGTGACCCGCCGCAATGATGCGTCCCGCCTTTTCGGCGAGCGCAGCGTAGACGCGCACCGCGCTTTCCGCCGTATATGCCTCTGCCGGCAGAGGCTCCTTTTCGCCGCGTCCTGCCAATGCCTTGCGCTCGACGTCGGAGCGCAGCACCACTGCACCCGGCGCCGGCACAAGCGCCGGCGCGAGCGCGCGGGCGAGTTGCGATTTGCCGGTACCTGACAATCCGCCGATGCCAACCAGCACCGGCGGCGGCGGTCGAATCAGTCGGCACGCCAGCGCGAAATACCGGGCAGCGTCGGTCCGGGCCTTTTGGCAGTCGGCCGGTTGCGCGATCGCCGCGCGGGACACGGTGACATTAGCCCGAATGGCGGCACGTAGCGACATGAAGAACGGCAGCGCTGCAAGTGCATCGAGATCGGAGAGGCGCCGTGTTTCGATGAGATAGCGGTTGAGCACCACGTTGGCTGCTGCGGCAAGGCCGCGCTCGACCAAATCCATCAGCAGGAAGGCCAAGTCGTACAGGACGTCGCCCGAGGCGATCAACGGATTGAACTCGATGGCATCGAACAGCACCGGATTCCCGCCGACCAGCGCCACATTGCCAAGATGGAGGTCGCCATGACCGCGCCGCACCAAACCCTGGGCGCTCCGCGCAGCGAGGAGCGGGCGAAGCCGAGCCAACATGATTCGACTGTCGCCGCTGAGCGCTTGCGCTTGCGCCAAGTCGAACAAATCCGGATTCGTCCGGAACGCTGCGTCGTTCTGGTCCACATAGGTCGAAAGCGCCATGATCCATGGCGCTCCCTCTACCACCGGGATGTGCGCGTGTGTCACCGCCACGGCGCGGGCGAGTCTGTCTGCGAGTGCAAGGTCAATTGCGTTGGTGTCTGCGAGGCGGTCGAGCGTCTTGGTTTCATCGAAACGGCGCATTTCCACTGCCCACTCGACGCTCTCGCCACGGCCAGCGAACCGCAGTGCACCGTCACTCTGCCGGGTAATCGGAATCACGCGAAGATAAAGCTCCGGCGCAAAAATGCGGTTGATTTCAAGCTCCGCCTCGCAAGCCGCCTTGCGTTGCGCCAGTGTTGAGAAATCGAGAAAAGGATAGCGAACTGCGCGCTTGATCTTGAAGGCGCGATCGCCGCTGAGGAATACAGCCGCCGAATGGGTGTCAATTCGCCGCACTGGCGCCCCAGCGTGTGTTGCCGGATCGGCCAGAAACGCGAACACCTCGCTCTGATAATTGTCCCCTTGGCGATTATCGTCCACTGTATCGCAGTCCTTGCCTCATGCACCTTAATCCGGGTGCCACGCTGTGATAATCCGTACTGATAAAAGCGCTGGGTCTTCGATTACGACGGCACCACCACCGAAGACGATGAGACCGGTTATCGTTTCGGTTGTCATGCGTTCCGCCCAGGAGAATACGTCACCGTTCGCAACGAGGATGGCGAAATGCATACATTTCTGGTCGTTTCGGTGCAGCCGGCGGTCTGATCATGCATTGTCGCAAAAGCCGGCGGCCGGCGCTTGTCAAATCGCCATAACGCTCCAATCTCTATGCCATAGCATCACCCGGAAAGCGGCAACCAGCCTGCGCGCGCTTTTGCCGGCCTGCGGCATCGCTGCGGGCCGGCACGCTGTCTGATGCAAGATGACGAGTGGATAGCCGCCCCGAATGCCTTTATAAGGGGTGTATTGAAGTATCTTTCGATAATGTTGACACTACCAGTGACAACGCTC
>Ga0126371_10004575_pt1 | contig 12202 bp, 9 predicted proteins | sample PanSoiMetaPlot_4_FD_110145 | JGI IMG/M metagenome (GOLD analysis project Ga0126371, IMG submission 110145) | Tropical forest soil microbial communities from Panama - MetaG Plot_4 | ecosystem: Environmental > Terrestrial > Soil > Tropical forest > Bulk soil | place: Panama | collected 2016-02-17
CGTTTCATGATATCGGCCCGTTGCTGCATCAACTGACGCAATTCATCGTGCGCCTGCCGTACTACTTCCTGCACGTGTCCCACATCGTATTTTGCAAGCGGCTTCAGTACGCCATTGGACCTTTCCACATTCTCCATACTTCCCCCAGAAGTGTTGGACGCAGTTAATTCGTACAACTTTCCCACTAATAGCTCCTAGCTCCGTTGCGGTGATGAAGTGACCATTCCGACGGACAGGACCCCGCTTAAAGTGCTATACGCACCGTCCTGCCCCAATGTTCCAGCGATCCTGTAAGGGAACTGAAACGTTTCACGGTTAGACGAAGCAAAAACGAAATGGTTAACGGGGAGTTAATGATTGTTAATGCGGGAGCCCAACCCTGCCGCACTAAACTCCTCTCCACAGATTCCGATGGTAACCAGTTAGGAGATGGTTGCATGACACCTGCTGCAAAGCCTGCGGCTGCGCCGGGTCCACTGCGAATCCTGTTGGTCGGCGAGCGCGAGGAAGATTTTTTTCTTGTCCGCGAGATCCTGGAGCGTAATCGTCCATCTCTGGCGACAGAACTGGAGCAAGCCCGATCACTCGAGGACGCACGTGTCCTGCTGCAACAAAAACCCTACGGTCTTGTCCTGTTTGAATACGAAACCGGAGATGCCGAGTCGATCCAGCTTGTAGCGGAGTTTCTGCACGCGGGAGTATCGATTCCATTCATTCTCCTCACTGAAGATGCGGACGAGAAAACAGTGGCAGAAATCATTGAGTCTGGTGCGTGGAACTATGTCGCCAAGTCGCAGCTCGATGGAGCCACCCTGGTTCGAACCATTCGTCACACACTCGCGCTGCACTCTCTCCAACAAGAGCAGCAAAGCGCGCAGGAGCTACTACGAAAGCTGTTACACGCCGTCGAGCAGTCCGCTGATACCGTATTGATTACCGACCGCGAAGGCAGGATTCAATATGTGAACCCTGCTTTTGAAAAACTGACTGGCTACGCACACGAGGAGGCCTGCGGGAAGACTCCACGCATTCTGAAGTCGGGTGAGCAGGGTCCTGATACCTATCAGGAGATGTGGAAGACGCTTCTGGCGGGGCAGGTCTATCGCGGAATTCTGGTGAATCGCAAGAAGAACGGCGACCTCTATTATGTCGAGGAAAGCATCTCTCCCGTCCGCGACCCCAACGGTGAGATTACTCACTTCATCTCCAATGGTCGCGACCTGACCGAGCGCCTGCGTCTGGAAGCTCAACTCGTACAAGCACAGAAGATGGACGCCATTGGACGACTTGCCGGCGGCATCGCCCATGATTTCAACAACCTTTTAACCATCATCACCAGTTATTCCGAACTGGCTCTGGACGCGGTGCCGCAAGATAGCCCTCTCGAGGACAGACTGCACGAAATCCTTCTGGCGGCACGACGAGCGGCCGAGCTGACCCGGCAGTTGCTGGCCTTCAGCCGCAAGCAACCACAGGCGTTGCGGGTCGTTGAAGTCAACCAGGTGGTGAGCAATATCGCCAAGATGTTGCCCAGGCTGATTGGAGAAGACATCAAGTTCACCTTCATCCCAGGAGAGCGTCTGGGCGAAGTCAGGATCGATCCGGTGCAACTGGAGCAGGTGTTGATGAATCTGGCCGCCAATGCTCGAGATGCTTTGCCGCAAGGCGGCCACCTCAGCATCGAAACATCGGACGTCCATCTAACCAGCGACTACATCCAAGGCAAGCCGGCCGTGATCCCACTGGGCCGGTATACCTTGATTACGGTTACGGACAATGGCTGTGGAATTCCCCGCGAAGACTTGCCCCACATTTTCGAGCCGTTCTATAGCACGAAGCCTTCAGGGAAAGGAACTGGTCTCGGACTGGCAACCGTGTACGGCATCGTCAAACAGAACCACGGGTTCGTCTGGGTTTACAGTGAACCAGGGTCCGGCACGGTTTTCAAGGTCTACTTCCCCTGCGTGTCAGGGCACCACGCGGTAAGGGAGGCGAGCCTGCGCGGCCAGAATCGGTTCCCCGCGGAACGGAAACGATCTTACTGGTGGAAGATGAACCGGCGGTCCGCAATGCTACGGGAGAGTTTCTGCGGTTGCAGGGCTATCACGTAATCGAAGCAGAAGATGGCCTTGCCGCGCTTGCCTCAGCCAGAAATCACGGCGGAACCATCGACTTGCTCGTCACAGACGTCGTGATGCCGAACATGAGTGGCGGCGAGTTGGCCAAGGAATTCGCCCAGATTCGCCCCGTCACAAAGTTCTTGTTTGTCTCTGGGTACCCTGGCAAGACAATACTCGATCACAAGGTCGTCGATCTTGAGACGAATTTTCTGCAGAAGCCTTACACGCTGAAGCAACTGTCGATGAAGGTTAGAGCCGCCTTGGGTCATTCTCCAGGTGCGGCATCGAGGGCGGCGTCTGCGAACTAGCGAGTTCGCTCGATATAATGACTTCCGGTCCAGGTCTCAATGCTCCCAGCCGCAAGCGGCGCGCTGTTCCTGTCCGTTGTTGTCATCGCACCGGAAAAAGTTGTGGCTGGTGCGATGCTTCTCCTCCTTTTAGGCGCGATTGTCTACTCGGGCATGCAGATTGTCGCCGCTCAGCGCTACTTGTCCGTCAAGCGGCCTCAACTCAAATCCGCAGCGCCCATCAGCATTTTGAAGCCACTCGCAGGTCTGGACCTCGACCTCGAACCGAATCTACGGACGTTTTTCGAACAGGACTATCCCGCTTTCGAGATTTTGTTTGCGGTTCGGAACGAGAACGATCCAGCTGTACCGGTGGTACGCCGCCTGCAAAACGAATATCCGCGGGTCGCTTCTCGCCTGGTCCTCACTGGTGAACCGCCCTACCACAATGCCAAGGTATTCAGCCTGGAGCGCATGCTCTCGGCTGCCAGTCACGACCTGGTCGTTATGAGCGACAGCGACATCCGGGTTACCCCAGACATGCTACGAACTGTCGCCGCCGAATTCCAGGACTCGAGCCTTGGAGTCGCGACGTGCCCATACCGTGCGGTTCCCGGTGCGAGTTTCTGGTCACGGCTTGAGGCTACCGGGATGAACACGGATTTCTGGGGAGGCGCGCTAGTCGCTCGGATGCTTGAAGGTATGCGCTTCGCTGTCGGGCCGACGATTGTTGCGCGGCGTGCGGTGCTGAACGCGATCGGCGGATTCGCAAGGTTGAAAGATTACCTTGCTGAGGACTTCGTCCTGGGAAAGTTTGCTGCGGAAGCGGGGCACGGCGTGATTCTTTCTTCGTACGTCATCGAACACCACATCGGCAGTGCAACCTTTGCTGAAAACGTGGCACACCGGCTGCGCTGGGCACGCAGCACGCGGCGGTCGCGTCCCGCGGGCTACATTGGGCAAGTGTTTACGATGCCTTTGCCGCTAGCGCTTCTCCTACTAGCCCTGGCTCCAGGATGGTGGCCGATCTTGCCGTTTGTGTTCCTTGTCCGTGGAGTCGCAGCGTACTCGATCTCACAACGCGTCTTGCGCGGCAAGCTGAATTGGTTCTTGTTGCCGATCGAAGACGTGATGGGATTCTGCTTCTGGCTAGCCGGATTTTTCGGAAACACGATCTCGTGGCGGGGACGTCATTACCGCCTGTACGGAGACGGGCGCTTCGAACTGATTTCTTCTGCGCCGGGTTAGAAAATAGCGTGACTCTTCTTCCGTGCACCAGAACACTGTCTTGCTGAGCGGAGCCAGAGTGCAGCGAAGCGGAACTCGGGCGGAGTCGAAGCATCCCTACCCTGGAACAACTGCCACACGCAATTTCTAACCATATGCCGCATAACACAACTAATCGGGCTGTGCCAGCCGTATCAAGCGTCCGTCTTTGAGTTCAAACTTGTCCCCACGCCAGGTCACAGTGTGTCCGGCGAAACTGGCAAGCCAGATTCCAACCGCAATCAGATCCCGCAGCGGAATCAGCCCCCAGCTACTGAGCACATGGCGGTCCTCCAATACGTTTCGACCTACGACCAGGGCAACCGCCAAGCGCGTGATTAACATGCCAATCAAAACAGCCCAAGTCCACGGAACCGCACCGAATGAAATAACGCTTAAAAACGCCCAGAAAATTCCGAAGGTCGAAGCCAGACCAATGTATCCACCAAGCCTCGCGTCTCGAACGCCTCGGGCCCAACGCATCTGATGGGCGATGAAGCCCGGTAGATCGTAGGCGGGGAGATGAGTTTCGACGACAACGTCTGAAAGAACAACTTTCAGTCCAAGCCCCGCGATCCGCTTCCCGAGCTCGTAATCATCGGCCAGGAAGTCGACGATCGATCTAAAACCACCGATGCGATCGAGGTCGGTTTTGCGAAACACCAGCGTTGATCCCAACCCGAAGCGGAGCCCACCCTCCAACTGGCGCGCTGCCAGGACCCCCGCGCAAAAATCCGTGCTGATGCCGAGCGATTCCAACCGAGAGCCGAGGGTTCGGGCCGCAATCCCGCGGTAAAGGCAGGTGACCATGCCGACTTTCCTATCAGCTAGCGGTGCGACGATCCGCTGCAAGTAGTCTGGCTCAACTCGAATGTCGCTGTCATTCACCAGGATGTATTCGAAGCGGCTCACAGCCAACATTTGTTCCAGATTGCTAACCTTCACATTCGGGCCAAGAATTTTGGGACAAACCACCAGTCGGATGGCGCGCTCTGGAAATTCACGTTGCAGCTGTTCAACACTTGCCACGGCTGGATCCGCCGGATCGCTAACGCCAAAGATAATTTCATACTCGGCGGGATAGTCCTGCGTGCAATGACTCCGGAAACTTTCATAAATCTCCGGATCGATGCCTTTGAGCGGCTTGAAGATCGAAACCGGAGGCAGGCTTGTTCCGGAGTTGTGCGCGGCCGCGGCGGCGGAGCGTAGAAACGCCCGAGCGCTCCATAGACAGAATAAGTAATAGAAGAAACTCGCGATGCAGCCCAGGATTGAGACGGCCTGAATAAAACGCACTAAGCTGTGAGCCATGCGAGGGGGATTTCGTTACTCATAACGAAGCGACTCGATCGGATCAAGAGTCGCGGCTTTCCATGCAGGATAAATTCCGAAGACAAGTCCGACCCCGGCTGCCGACGTAAAGCCAAAAGTCACCCAAAACATCGACAAGCGTGCCGGCAGAGATGGCCACACCTGTGGAATCGCCCAGACAATCACCGCGCCGGTCAAAATACCGATGATCCCTCCCACCGCCGTGAGCATGATCGCCTCGAGTGTGAACTGAAGAAGAATGTCACGCTTTCGTGCGCCGATCGCTTTTCGAACACCGATCTCCCGCGTGCGCTCCGTGACCGAGACCAGCATGATGTTCATGACACCTACACCACCGACAACCAATCCAACGCTTGAGATCGCGAACATACCAATAAAGAGCGCTCCGGTGAGCTGGTTCCACACGTCGGTGATCGAGTCCGAAGTCATGATTGCAAAATTATCCGGTTTGTCGAACGCAACTTTCCGCCGGCGGCGCAGCAATTCACGAATCTCGTCCATAGCCTTCGGCATATCATCGTGTGAAGTCGCTTTGACACTGATGACGTGCTGCTTCATCTCGGGATGCAGCGTCTTGAAGGTCGTCAGCGGCATGATGACGCGATTGTCGTTCGGGTCCTTTCCTCCACCGAACACCGACTTGATCTTTTGTACCGTGCCGACGATTTGGAACAGACGGCCCTCGATGTTGACCTCTTTACCCAAAGGATCCTGGTCACCGAACAATTCGCGCTGAGTCTCGTAGCAGATGACGATCACCGGAGAGTGATGTTCGTCGTCGAAGTCGCTGAACCATCGGCCGCTGGCCATGGGCAAGTCGAACACATCCTTGGCCGTAGCCATGTCGCCTTCGATGATGGTATTCCTGGCCTTCTTATCCTGATATTTGACCGCATAGCTGCCTACGCCCAGTTCCGGCCGAAACATCCGCATACCCGCCGAGACCGCCTTGATGTGGGGTAGGTCGCGCATCGCCATGGCGTCGTCGTAGGTCAGTTCCCGACGGCTGCGCATTTCGTCGGTCATGCGTCCAAATGTGAAGAAATCCAGGTGGAACACGAAAATAACGTTCGATCCTATGCTGGCGACGAGTTGGCGAACGTTGTCATCCAGTCCGCGGCCGATCGAAGATACGCCGATGACGACAGCCACGCCGATCACGATTCCAAGCACCGTCAACCCTGAACGCAGCTTATTGCTATTGATGGTGTCGGTCGCCATGTGGACGATTTCGCCGAATTCGCTTTTTCGCAACATGCGTACCTATCTCTCGCCAGCTCTAAGATTCGTTGCTTCTGCAACGGAAGCCCGGGGCCTGAGTCCTGCTACATTTCAAATCGTAGCGCCACGATCGGATCAAGTTTGGCTGCCCGCCGCGCCGGGTAGACCCCAAAAAATACACCTACACTGGCCGCGACCACTAGCCCCGCCAAGACCGCCCAGAGCTTGATGGACGATGGCATCCCGATAAGCGCAGTGACTCCCTTTGCCACCATGATTCCCCCGATGACTCCTACCAAACCGCCGAGTAGCGCGAGAATTACCGATTCGATCAGGAATTGCAGGAGTACATCATCGGGTTTGGCGCCCAGCGCCTTCCGAATGCCGATTTCCCGCGTCCGCTCAGTCACCGAAACCAGCATGATGTTCATAATGACGATGCCACCCACGACCAGCGACACAGCAGCGATGCCAATCGTGGCCATGAAAAACGTGTTGCTTAATCCTGACCAAATCCCGAGCAAGCTTTCATTTGTCTCAATCTCGAAGCTGTCATCGGCTCCCGGACGATCATGCCGGCGTGACCGTAAAGCAACTCTCGCCTCATCAATTGCCTGGTTCAGAGGAACTCCCGTTGCTGAGGCCTTGCCCCAAATCTGAATGCTGTTCTTATGCGATCCGTACTTCTTCAGGTAGACGCTGAGAGGAATCAGCGCGTAGTTGTCGGCGCTCTGTCCCAGCGTTTTCCCCTTCTTCTTACCGACTCCGATCACCTGATAAGTCCAGCCGTCGATCCGAACTTCCTGCCCCAGAGGATCGCTGCCGGCGAGCAAGTGTTCGACGATGTCTGTTCCCACGACCGCAACCTGCGAACGATTTTCGAGATCCGTACTGTTGATCATGCGGCCGATTGTCAGATCGGTATCCACAATCGTGGCGATCGCCGGCGTTATGCCCTGCACGTTGGTGTTTTCAATCGACTGTTCATTACGCTTCACTTTGCCATTGGTCTGCATCATGGCCCCGACGTACTGACAATGAGGGCAAGCATCGGAGACCGCCTGGTAGTCTTCCATTTCCAGGTTTTTGCGTTTTTCTGCCTCGAGAAAGTGATCGACGTTCGTCTCGACCGCCGACATCTTGCTGACGATGAAGACGTCCGCGCCTAAATTGAAAATCTTTTTGGCAACGTAGTCGTTGATTCCGGAGACGAAGGTCACGACCGCGATGACCGCCCCGACGCCAATCACAACCCCCAGCAGCGTGAGAACGGAGCGTAACTTGTTCGCCCACAGGGATTGCAGCGCCACGCGGATGGCTTCGGTGTAGTTCATAGATCGGCTTCCGGCTCTTCGCTACTCGGCGTCCGGCAGCTGTGGCGCCGGAACTGGGATCCTGGTCCCTCTAAGTTTATCAGTCTCTCCCGCAGAATGACGGAAAAGACAGAGCTGTGAGGAGTCGAAGTAGAGTTTGCATGCTCTGCTACAATCTTCGCGCCCGTTTCAAGGGTCTCCGCACGGGCACTATGAGAGCCTTTCTAACCATAATCGGTTCACTGCTGGTAAGTGTCCCTCTAGTCGCAAAGGAAGTGACGATTCACGGATTCGTCACCGACATCAAGTCTCCTACCTACTTTGCAATTGACGACTATAAGGTAACCTGCGGGAACACTCAGACCTTCAACGTTCGCGCGTCGGAGGGAGCTCAGCAGTTTAACTTTCGGCCCGAAGATATACACATAGGAACCGAGCTGGAGATCAATGGGGAGTACGACGAAGAATCCGGTGAGCTAAAGGCAAAATGGATCAAGGTCTTTCTTGAAGACGCAAAAGCAGTCAAACGCACGGCTCTGCTGGAGCAAGTGCCCAATCTTACGAGAGATGCCAGCGGATGGACCGGGGAGATTCGTGCGGACGGCGAGAGACTACGTGTGCTGCCGACCACTTCCGTCGCGATCAAGCCAAACAAGTCGGAGAGCAAGAATCTGACTCGTAACGCCGCACACGAACCGGCGCCGTTAGCATCGCTCGATGTATTGAATCTTGACACCTTCGTTCACTATGAAGGGACGCGCCAGCCGAGTGGCGAAATCGAGGCCACCAAAGTTGAGTTCGAGCACGCCGAATTGGAACCCGGCGAGGCAAAACTCTGGAAGCACTTGGAGCCCGAGGTGAAGGCTCCAGATTATTCCGCGCTCGTACCCGGCGAGTTCAAAATGCGGGGGTGCGTTTATGAATTTTGCACGAAGCAGATCGTTCCGAATGAAGAGGCGCAAAACTACATCTCCAAGTTAGGAGATAGTCTGATTCCTGCGCACCAGAAGCAACTTCCTGCCGATGACCCACTCAAGGTTTCATTCAGGTTCTATCTCGTAAAGGCAAAGAGCTTCAATGCGGTTGCGTATCCCAACGGCGTGGTGCTGGTCCATTCGGACGTGTTTGAGATTCTGCAGAATGAAGCGCAGCTCGTGTTCGTGCTCGCGCACGAGATTTCGCATGTTATCGAAAAGCATTCCTGGCAGGCTCATCAATATCATCGAAAGGAACTGATCGGGCTAAAGGCGGGAGGAGCGCTGGTGCCCTATGGCGGATTTCTGATTGCGGATTTGGCCGTGGCGGCGATTAAGAATAGTTACGCGAGATCGCTGGAAAATCAGGCCGATCGGATCGGCTTGGAGCGCATGCTTGCGGCTGGATACGACATCCGCGAAGCGCCAGCATCATGGAAGGCCGTCGCAGCCAAGAAGGGAGACGGCCCGGTAAATCCCTTCTGGAGCAATCACGATAACAAAGCGATGAGGCGATCCTACTTGATGGCGGAGCTGAGAAATCGCTACTCCGATGTCGACTTCTCAAACCTGAAAAAAGATAGTGAGGAGTTCCATAACGTTGCTGAAATCATTCAAGGATTAGAAGGCATAGGGCAAAAGAAGTCTAAATGAGACTGCCGCACAAACTTTCCAAGCGATCACATCCCATATAATGATTGCTGTAGGCAGCCGGACCGGACGGCCGCTTTCCGCGTTCTGCGCGGGGAGAGGAAAGTCCGAACTCCGCAGAGCAGTGTGCCGGATAACGTCCGGGACGCTGGGTTCAAGCCCGGCGGACGGAAAGTGCCACAGAAAACATACCGCCTCGGCGGTAACGCCGCGGTAAGGGTGAAAAGGTGCGGTAAGAGCGCACCGCCGCTCCAGTAATGGCGCGGGCATGGCAAACCCCACACGGAGCAAGACCAAATAGGGAGGAAGTCCGCAGCTTCGGCTGCAGACACGTGCCGGCTCGGTGCGTCAAACCTTCGGGTAGGTCGCTAGAGCCTGGCAGCAATGCCCGGCCCAGAGGAATGGTCGTCCCGCAGCAGCAGTGCTGCGGACAGAATTCGGCTTACAGGTCCGGCTGCCTCAAAGCTCCCTTTTCAACGCATTCCCATCGTCCAGCAGTAAAGATGATGATCTTCGCTCGTCCTGTCTCTGCCGGGAGACTGCACGCCTTTGAAACCCCAGACGCTGCACAGGAAGGGGACGAATATGAGGACAACATCCGAGTACCGACCATTCGGACGCAATCCGGAAGTACTGGCGGACTGTCGACGGAGGTCGCAAGAAAACTTCCCCGAACAACGGTCATCCCACTTGCGGAGATCTAGGAGATAATCGGTCTCCGTGAAGCACCAACGAAACATTTCCGAAGTCCTGTTTTACGTGCTGATAGTGTTCGCGCCAGCGTTTTTCGCTGCCGCGCGCTGCGGCGCAACTGCTGTCGTGGACCCCTCCTTGCCACGCATCGCAGCAAATACGAATCAACACACCGCTGGAGTTTTGTCCGAGGGCGGGCTCACCATGGAACTCGAGATCCGCGAAGGCGCATTTTATCCAGAAGACGAATCGGGCCCGAGCCTCCAGGTTTTTGCTTTCGGAGAGCGCGGTAAGCAACTGCAAATCCCTGGACCAATGATTCGCGTTCCGCAGGACACCAGGATCCACGTCACCATACATAACCTGATCTCGAGGAACGTCCTGATCCACGGCATGCACTCGCATCCCGGAAAGAATGAAGACACCTTTGAAGTACCCAGCGGCGCGACCCGCGACCTGGCATTTTCGACCGGCGCACCCGGCGCTTACTACTACTGGGCGACCGCCGGCGGCGACACGGTCGGAGGCAGGCCCTACAAGGAAGACAGCCAGTTGCACGGTGCATTCATCGTGGATCCACCGGGCACGGTGGCAGCGGATCGCGTATTTATCATTGGAACCTGGCGCGACCGCCAGCTGCCGCAGGAATCGTTTGACGTTCCGGTAATTAACGGAAAATCGTGGCCTTATACCGAGCGCCTGCAGTATCCGGTGGGCAAGGAAGTGCGCTGGCTGTGGCTGAATCCGAGCGGCCTTGTGCACCCGATGCACATACATGGCTCGTACTTTCAGGTGCTAAGCGTGGGCGACGCGGAGCACAGCGATTCCGTGCCAGCGTCGGAGATACGGGACGTTTCCACCAATTTTATGGCAATCGGTGGAACCATGACCACGCTCTGGAAACCAGAGCGCACGGGCCGATGGCTCTTTCATTGCCATATCCTGACCCACGTGTCTCCGGAAACATCTGCTTTTCATCACCAGGATATGCACGACGGAGCGCAGCATGCCGACCCGCTAAAACACATGGCAGGCCTGGTCATGGGAATCACGATTTTGCCCAACGGTATTCCTGTGGCGCATAACCCACCGAAGGCGGAACGGAAGCTCCAACTGTTGATCGCGAAAGATAGGTTGAATCCGAAGAAATATACCTACTCCGTCCTCGAACGCGGACACACGGCGCAAACCAGCGGCGGCCCTGGACCGACCTTGGTGCTCACCCGCAATCAACCAGTGGCGATCCACATCACGAACCAGCTCGACGAAGCCACATCGGTGCATTGGCACGGAATCGAACTGGAAAGCTACTACGATGGCGTGCCGGGATGGGGAGGCGATGGTCCAAAAGTCACGCCCATGATTTCTCCCGGAAAGTCTTTCGACGTGATCTTCGCTCCCCCGCGCGCGGGAACGTTCATGTATCACACCCACATGAATGACATGGCCCAGTTAAGTTCCGGACTTTATGGCCCACTCATCGTGGTGCCGGAAGGAACCACGTTCCATCCTGAGAGCGACAAGGTGTTTTTACTCTCGCGCAACGGGAAACGTAAAGACGGACAGTTGCTACTGAACGGCTCAACCACACCGGCGCCCCTCGAATTGCACGCAGGCGTGCAGTACCGCCTCCGGTTCATCGATATCCTTGCGAACAACTCGATCGCGATAAATGCAGTTCAGGATGGAAAGCCCGTTGAATGGATCCCCATCGCCAAAGACGGCGCCGATCTCGCGTCCGTCCAATCTGTTGCAACTCCCGCATCATTCACGATCGCACCGGGTGAGACCTATGACTTCACACTGACACCCGAGAAATCAGGAAAGATCGACTTTACGTACGACCAAACCTTGCTCGACGAACATGTGAGACAAGTCGCGATGGTGGCGCAAGAAGTTCGGTAAGAGATTCAACGACACCCTTTGGCCAGATTTCTTTCATTCGAGCTCAGGGACGTAGCAGGGATATTCACGTTGCGCCGAACTAGCCATTGAGGGATCGAGTTCGAAAACCTGCACAGGGTGGCTCGCGTCGGTCATCGCAAGCAGCCGTCCATGTGGCGCATAAGCGTAGCCGCCTCCGCCAAATTGTGTGCCGCCTCTGCCAGTACCGACACGGTTCGAACTGACAACGTAAGCGCCCGAGACCAGCGATGCCATGGCGCCGGCGATTTTCCACGGCTCCAGACTCACGCCGGAAGCACGAGGAATGACGATCAGCGATGCCTTTTGCCTTCCGTATGTTCGTGCCCGTTCGTTGAACATCGCGTCCGTGCACAGGAGCACACCAATCCGGATTCCCATCACTTCTGCACTGTCGAAACCTGAGCCATCGCCGACATACC
>Ga0126371_10004576_pt1 | contig 12202 bp, 7 predicted proteins | sample PanSoiMetaPlot_4_FD_110145 | JGI IMG/M metagenome (GOLD analysis project Ga0126371, IMG submission 110145) | Tropical forest soil microbial communities from Panama - MetaG Plot_4 | ecosystem: Environmental > Terrestrial > Soil > Tropical forest > Bulk soil | place: Panama | collected 2016-02-17
AAGAAACTTTCGCACCTGCCCATGCTCGCCGATCCATCGCATGGGACGGGCCGCCGCGACAAAGTTCCGCCGATGGCCCGTGCCGCGGTGGCTGCGGGCGCGGACGGCCTGCTCATCGAAGTTCACAACGACCCCGACCGCGCCCTTTCCGACGGCGCGCAGTCGCTCGAACCGTCCACGTTCACGCAATTGATGGCCGAGCTTCGCATTATCGCTCCGGCCATCGGCCGACGCGTTGCCTGATCATGTCGTCAGGCCACCTCATTTCCGGGGTCACCATCCTTGGTACGGGCCTTATCGGCGGCTCTTTTGGCCTGGCCCTTCGCAAATACACCACCGAGGTTTGCGTTTCCGGATGGGATCGACCCGAGATCGTCCGCGAAGCGCAATCTCGCGCCGCTATTGACCGGTCTTTCTCCGGTGAACTCGCGCCGGCGCTCCAAAGCTCCGACTTGGTGTACATCGCCCTGCCCATTGCGGCGACCATCGATCTTCTTCCGGAAATCGCGCGTCGCGCGCCCGCGCACGCCCTCATCACCGACGCGTGCAGCACCAAAGTACGCGTCACCCAGGCCGCTTCCGAACATTTTTCTAGCGAAGATGGCCCGCTTTTTCTTGGCGGCCATCCCATGGCGGGCCGCGAACTCTCGGGTATCGCCCATGCGGACGCCGACCTTTTCCGCGGTACCACCTATGCGCTCGTTGGCCAATCGCCTGCGCAAGAAAATCCGCGGGTCTCCGCCTTTGTGAAAATTCTGGAAAAGATCGGCGCGCGCCCGCTCTGGCTCGGCGCGCCGCAGCATGACTACGCCGTGGGCCTCGCCTCGCACCTTCCGCAACTCGCGGCCGTCGCGCTGGCCGGATTTCTCTACGACCGCCTCGACGAAAACGGGCTGCCCATTACGCTGGCTGGTCCTGGGCTTCGCGATTCGCTGCGGCTGGCGGGCAGCTCCTATGCCACCTGGCGTGACATCGTGCTCACCAATCAGGAAGTCCTCTCGGCAGCGCTCGATCTGTTCGCCCGCCGCCTCGACGATCTTCGCGAGCGGCTGGCCTCCCGCGAACTCGAGGCCGACTTTGACGCCGCCAATGAACTTTACAAGCTTCTTCGCAGCCTCTAGACAGCTCCGATGTCTTTCCCGTGTAGCTGGTACGTTGACGCTCGGGCTCGGCCGTCGTAGCATGCGCTCGATTCTTCTCACCTCTTGCAAAGGATGGCTATGAACAGTGGAACTTCGCGCCGCGAATTCCTCGGCGCCCTTACGGCGTTTTCGCTCTTCCCGCTCGAACAGCAGAAACCGGATCTGATCCTCTACAACGGAAATATCCTGACCGTGAATGACCGAGAGCCACGCGCCGAAGCCGTGGCCATCCGGCGAGACAGGTTTCTCGCCGTGGGCAGTGATTCGGACGTGTTGCATCTCTCGACCGCCGGGTCCAAGAAAATCGACCTTGGCGGGAAAACGGTTACGCCAGGTTTTATCGACGCCCATTCGCATCCGGCGGAGGCCGGGCTGATGCATCTGCGCATGGTGGACTGCGACCTGCGCTCGATTTCCGCGATTCAGGCCGCCCTGCGCGAGCGCGCCGCGAAAACGCCTCCCGGAGAGTGGGTACTCGGTTTCAAGTACGACGATACGAAAACGGAAGAAGGCCGGCCACTCACGGTCGCTGACCTGGATGCCGCAGCTCCGGATCACCCCGTGCACATCGAGCATCGCGGCGGCCACACTACCTATTCGAATTCGCTCGCCTTTCGAAAGGCCGGAATTGATGAGAAAACTCCGGATCCGCCGGGCGGAAAAATCGATCGCGATCCCGCCACAGGAAAATTGACGGGCCGCGTCGCGGAAAGCGCCAACGATCTGTTCGAAAATGCGATTCCCGGGAATTTCACGCGCGACGACCATCGCGAGGGCGTGAAGCTCATCTCCAAGATGCTGGCGCGCACGGGCATCACTTCCGCGACCGAGGCACAGGGCACTCCCACAGACCTACTTGCCTACCAGGACGCGCATGAGTCGGGCGATTTGCTGTATCGCGCCTACTGCTTCATCAACTTCCATTTTCTCGACGCCATGATCGCCGCGGGCAACCGCACTGGCCTCGGCGATGAATGGGTGCGCGTCGGTGCGGTGAAATTGGTTTGCGACGGGTCGATCTCCGAGCGCACCGCGCGCCTTTCGACGCCCTATGAAGGCCGTCCCAGCGACTACGGCATCCTGGTCATGACCGAGGAAGAACTCTACACCCACGGCCGCAAAGCGCACCTGGCCGGCTGGCAGATTGGGACACACGCCAACGGAGACGTGGCCATTGATACGACGTTGCGGGTCTACGAGCGCCTGCAGAAAGAGAGTCCGCGGCGCGATCCGCGGTTTCGGCTCGAGCATTGCACCGTCGTAAACGAGGGTCTCATTGCTCGTATTAAGGCTCTCGGCGCCATCCCTACGCCGTTTTCGACCTACGTGTATTACCACGGCGAGAAAATGCGCTACTACGGCGCCGAGCGTCTCAATCACATGTTTGCGTTGAGGAGCTTTATCGATGCGGGTATCCGTCCGACGCAGGCCTCCGATTATCCGCCGGGCGAATTCATTCCCATGATGGCACTCCAATCGGAAGTTACGCGCACAGACACGAAAGGCAATGTGTGGGGGCCAAAACAGCGCATTACGGTAGAAGAAGCCATTCGCGTAGGGACTCTGAATGGCGCTTACGCCTCGTACGAAGAGAATCTGAAAGGCTCGATTGAAGGCGGGAAGCTCGCGGATCTGGTCGTTCTGGACCGCGATCCGCTGAAAGAAAACCCTTCGACGCTGGTCACCATTCCGGTTGAACGCACCATGGCGGGCGGAAGGTGGACGTTCGAGTCATAACCGCACGCTGTTTTTCATCTCTCTCGCCGGATTTTTACTTGGTACTTCGGTACTCGTGTCGGTTTCCGGCTTGCCCGTCACACGTCAGCCACCGCAGTCCTCAACGCAAATGATGACCGCAACGCCTCGGAGAATTGATCGTTTTTCCTCTCAAATCAGATATTTCTCCAGTGGCTCCCAGTAGCTTGCTTTCCACCCGTCAGCGAGATGTTGCCCTTTGCCTTGCGGAAAACCAGCGTGGTCAAAGATAATTCTGGCGCCGGAGCCCTGCGCGGTGAGCTCGAACCTCACAATGGAGTAGATGCCTGGATCCCAGTCGACCACACGCCAGGCTTGGACAATTCGCTGGTTCGGCACAAGCTCGATGTGTCGTCCTACGATATGCCCGCGAAAAATCGTGAAGGGACCGCCGGCATCGGGAGAGATCTGCGTGAGTTTGTTTCCTAAGGCCGCGCCGGACTGCATGGCTCGACTGAGCTGTGTGACTTTCTCGAATTGCTTTTCGTCGGTGAGTGCTTCGTACACGCGCTTCGGATTCGCTTTGAAGATCGGTTCTTGGTGAATGGATTCTGCGGTACGAGAAACCCCCTCCTCAGTGTGAGCCAGTGCGCTAAGGGGACCAAAACCGAGGCCAGTAAGTACGGCGGCAGTACCAACGAGCATTTGCCTGCGGGTGGGCGGTTGGGCCGGCACCCGCAAATCGCTTGAGTCATTCATCGTTCCCTCCGAGATTCAGACCTTTAGCCACCCTCTGCGGATGGCACGCAGCATAGGCATCGAACCGCGAAAATAAAATATGTTCAAGATAATATTTTGCCGGCCGCAGCAGTTCGAGTGATACTTGCTTGTCTTTAGCTTCCGAGGAGACCTTATGCCTTATCCCGCTGGCCACTGCGTGGAAGTAAAAAGAACCATCGTTGACAGCGCACGCAGATTATTCAACCGCTATGGCTTCGATAATGTCTCCATTAGCCAGATTATGGAAGGCGCCAACCTGACGCACGGCGGATTCTACAGTTATTTCAAAAGCAAAAGCGATCTCTATTCCGAAGTCCTGGGATGTTTCTTCACTGACCCCAACTGGAAGAATTGCTGGAAAGGGGTACGTGTGGATCTCTCGTCCACGCATGTGGGCACACAAGTTGTGCGTGCTTATCTATCTCGCCAGCATTTCGAGAATGTTGAGAACTCATGCCCTATGGCGGCATTGCCGAGCTACGTCGCACGCAGCAGCAAGAATGTGAAACGCGCGTTCGAGACCGTGTTCAAGGCGATGGTCAGCGTCTTGGAGCGCAGTCTCAGCGATAAGAAGGGGCCCAGTCATGCAAGAGCTCAGGCGATCGCGGCTTTGTGCGTAGGCGGAATGGTTGTCGCTCGGTCTTTGGTCGACCGCGCTGTTGCAGATGAACTCCGTGATGCATGCATGGCCATGGCGCTCACGCTCGGAGGCTGGGATGACGCCACGGGTTCCAAGAGGCAAGCCTCTAGAAGGCGTCGGGATGAGCAAAACTAGGTTCGCGAGTGGCCGGCAACTCTAAAGTTTAGACTCCTGCTGGAGTCAAATTCTCAACTTACCCCGTCACGAAGACCGGGACAAAAGCCGGTTTCACTCCTCGCGCAGCAGAATCGCAGGATCAATCGAAAGCGCTCGTTGCGCGGGAATCCACATGGCCACTAGTCCGAGGAACGCCATAGCGACAACAACGCCAGCCAATACCAGCGGATCGCGGGGTGTTGCCTGATACACGATGAAAGCAAGCAGTCGACTCGCTAGGATTCCGAGCAGCAAGCATGCCGTCGACCCAAACACCAGCAATTTGAAAGCGCGTCCCAAGGCTGCCTGTAACACTTCCTTGCGCTGCGCCCCAAGGGCCATACGAATTCCTAGCTCGCGCAGCCGCTTGCTAACCGAATACGCAGCCATTCCAAAGACGCCGGTGATAGATAGCACTCCGCCCATCATCCCCAGTACGCCCAAAGACAGCGCCGCCATACGGGAAGGAAACAGGGCCGCGTCCATTGCTCTGTTCCATGGCTGGATGAACGAAAGCAGCCCCGAGTCTAAGTCCCGCAGCTTGGCTCGTATGGCTGCCGCAAGTTGCTGGGGGCTGGCGGTCGAGCGCACGACGATAAAGGTCTCAGTGGATGGGGATTGCAGAAGCGGAAAGAACATGGCCGGTGGCAGGGGGTCAGTGAGATCCACAGAGTATTTCCCGTCTTCAACAATGCCTACCACTTGCACGCGTTTCCCATCTGGCAGCCTATAGTATCGGCCCATCGCGTTGGTTACCGAGCCGAAGATTCTACGGGCAAACTCCTGGTTGACTACCGCTACGCGCGGCGCAGTTTTGTCGTCCTGCCACGTGACGTCCCTGCCCGCCAGCAAAGCTGTGCCCGCCGCACGGAAATATTCGGGAGAGATGCTAAACATTTCCGCGCCGGCGGCGGCCGCCGATGGTCTCAGGTCTGTCGTTTCGTTGGTGAAGACATTTGAACGGCTACAGCAGGCCGCATGTAATGGCGGAGTGCTGACCAGCGCCACGGCGCTTGCTTCAGGAATCGTCGCCATCGCGTCGATCATGCGCTTTTGCATGGCTGGAACAGCGTCATCTCGGTAACCGGCCATATTCAGATCGGTATCAATCAGCATGGCATTGCGCGGCTCGAAGCCGAAATCGCTGTGGAGCGAGCGCATTAGTCCCCGCACGGCTACAATTGAAGAGGTGACCAGCACCGCGCAGATGGCAACTTGCACTCCAAGCAACAGGTCTCGGGCAGTAAGCTGCCGTCCGACGGCGCTGGTTGTTCCCGACTTGATGATCTGATAAGCGTCCGTGCGAAGTATCTGTTTCAGGGGCACGGCGCCAAAGAGGAGCCCGCTCGCTAAACTCAACAACAAGGCAGTCGCATAAACACTTGCGTCTGGATTCACCGGCATATTGAAAGGAAATTGGGGAAACGGCTGCCACACCATGAGCCCGTGCAACACCATTACGCTGCCCCAAAGCCCCACGCTGCCCCCCATGACTGAAATCAGCAGAGCTTCGACAAGTAGCTGCCTCAAGATGCGTGCGGGTCCCGCTCCGAGCGCGAGTCGCAGCGCCACTTCACGCGAACGATCCGCGGCGCGCGCGGCAAACAGACTGCCCAGGTTGGCACATGCGGCCAGCAGAATTAACCCCGCCAGCAGCAACAATCCGGCAAGGAATGCCTCTATCCCACGGCGAAAGGCAACGCCAGGAAGACCCTCACGCGCCACAAGAAAGCGTATCTTGCTATCCTCTTTGGGATAGGCCTTCTCCAGATAGGACCCAACGGAGTTCAGGTCGGCGATAGCCTGCTCGGGCGTGACCCCAGCCTTTAGATGTCCCACTATTGAACCGACCCACCGGTTCCCACGATCGTTGAGACCGTTCCACCCGTCCACCTGCTCCTGGTTCACCATCGGCACAAAGAAATCGGGCCAGAAAAACAGGATCGTACCGCGGAATCCGGGGGGCGTTACGCCCAGGATGGTAAAGGGATGCTTGTTGAGCTGGACAGCGCGACCCACCACGCCGCGGTCATCCTGAAAATGGCTGTGCCAATAGGCGTAAGTGAGCACGATATACGGAGCGCTGTTAGGCCCTTGCTCGTCGGTTGCGTGAATAACCCGGCCAAGGTATGGCTGAATACCCAAAACATCGAAATAATTGCCGCTCACTTCGGAAACCCAAGCGCGGGAAGGGTTTTTGCCGGTGTCCAGGCCAGCTGAAGAGAAGGTATAAGCCGCGAGGCCGTCAAAGCTGCGGTTGCGATCGTGCAGATCGAGATAATCAGGATACGAGTGACTCGGGTCGTTAGGCCCTCCTACCTGGAAAAGGCTCTCAGGATGAGGCACATTCAGTGGGCGGAGGATCAGCCCATTTAATGCACTAAAGACTACTGCGTTTGCGCCAATCGCCATTGCCAGTGTGACAACCGCGAGTGCCGTGAATCCGGGATTCTTCTCGAGCGTGCGAAGCCCGTATCGTAAGTCGTGCCAAAGCATTTGCATGGCGACGTCCCCCGAATCCCAGTGCCCTAAAGGCAAGCGCGCTACCGACCTTCGCTCTCGCCTAACTCACTGTACTAGGTATACTTACCAGGTCACGGAGAGCCGAGGCGACACCACAGGTGCCCGTTTGTGGGAAGCGGGGTCGCGGAATCGGACAGCTGTTTGCGGTCAGATTCCGATTTGTAAAACTGGACAATGAGTTCCGGCTGCGACTTGTGACACTCTTAACTTCCCGTTTGGGCGTCACGAGCCCGCAGCGTCGGTGCTCGCTGGATCAGGCCAGCCGTGGACTTACTTCGCCCTCACAAGAACAGCGCGACGGATCTTGCGACTCGGCACCGTTATTGGGTTTGAGAGATTCTGGTTTACGGTCTCCGAACGAAATTAACGATCGCTTCGGTGACCTCTTCGGCCCGCTCCTGCTGAGTCCAATGACCACAACCTGGCAGGAGAACTGTTCCCCGAAGCTGCGGTACAAACTTCGATAGGTTGGCGATGACTTGGTCCATTCCCCGAAAGGCCAAAACCAGATCCCGATCGCCGGCGATGTACAGGGCAGGGACCGTTACTCTCGCTCCAGCCATAGGCGCTAAGAGCTCCCAATTGCGGTCGATATTGCGATACCAGTTCAGCGCCCCCTGAAATCCCGTGCGCGCAAACTCGCCTATATAAAAATCCGCGTCTCCCTCGGTAAGCCAGTGCGGCAGGGATGTGGGATTCATCATTCGGGACAGAAAGCCGCCACGGCGCGGGACCATTCCAACTTCGGCGGCAGCCGCCGCGCCATTTTTCCAATGCGGCGCATCCCCTGACGCAGAATAGAGGAGGGTGCGGATGCTCAGACGAACGTCGCTCTCGAGCTCGGCCTCGGCGATGCCCGGAGACTGGAAGTAAAGCTGGTAGAACACCGTGTCCTGGGTTTGCGGCATCATGCTTGTCGGACGAGCCGGTCGCCGAGGCACAAAAGGCACGCTCAGGCCGACCACGCCACGGAAGCGATCGGGGCGAAGAAGCGCGGCGTGCCACGCAACCGGAGCACCCCAATCGTGCCCGACAATCACCGCTGTCTCCGCCCCCAAGGTGTCCAGCAGGCCGATCATGTCGCCGATCAGGTGGAGGAGGGTGTACTGGTCAATTTCTTCGGGGCGCTGAGTCTGGCCATAACCGCGCATATCAGGCGCGACTGCGTGGAATCCGGCTTCTGCGACGCCATGCAACTGATGGCGCCACGAATACCATGATTCGGGAAAACCGTGGCACAACACGACCAAGGGACCGGCTCCGCTTTCGGCGATGTGCATGCGGATCCCGTTGGTTACCACTTCGCGGTGCCTTACCTCGTTCATTGGGAACCTCAGTTCGGGGCAGCCCACCCTTCGGTCATTACTGCCTTTACTCGCTCAACGAGCTCCGGGTTACGATACACGCTTCGCGGTTTGAGGAAGTTCTGAACCTCGATATACAGCTTATGTACAGCGGCGTCCTGGGCCGCGAGCCTTAAGAGCGCGGCGGAGAACTTGATGGTCTCTTCGAAGTTGGCAGGACGTTGTCCTTCCGTCCGCGAATCAATGAAGTCGGGTATGGCCGCCATCGACCACGGAGTATCGATGAGTTTTTCAGCTTCGGCAAAGAACGCCGGAGCCAAGGTCGCGAGTCCATCGCTCTGTCGACTGTGCGCGGCAAGCAACCCGGCCAAAACATCCGCCTCTAGCGCCGCCACACTCATACCCTGGCCGTACATGGGGTTAAAGCGGCATATGGCATCGCCGAGGGGGAGCAGCCTCCTCGGGAACTTTTCCAGACGCTCGAAATGCCGCCAGCGGCTCGCTTTGAAACCGAACCGCACGATCTCCGAGAGGCGCTTGGCATCACGAATTGCGTTGTAGACCGTGGGCGTGCGCAACTGCCGTGTATAGCTTAAGAACGCATCCCAGTCCTCTGGCGGCCTGTCCTCGTATCGTCCCGCGAGGCTCAGTATCCAACGGTTGCCCTCCACCGGGAGAAGCAAAGCGCCGCGGTTGTTGCGAGGATAATCGGGAAACGTGAATACACCGATCCAATCGGACCGGACGGCCTCCGGGATGTCAAACAGAGCTGAGCTGTAGGCGATGTCTATGCCGATCGAGGTTTCCTCAGGGATCGGTAGCCCCATGGATTGAAGCAACGCCAAGGTGAGGCGGCCATGTCCCGAGGAATCGACGACGAAGTCCGCCGGTAACGTTTCGGTTGTTCCGCCGGAGTTCTGACAGCAGACCGCGGCAATCGCGGCATCATCGGGTGTGCGGATGAACTCTCGAGCCAGGTAGCTCTCGCGTATCTCAACATTGCCATATTCGCCGAGCCTTTTGCGCACGGTGAATTCAAGCAGTGGCCTCGTCATACTGTAAATACGGATGCCGAGGTCCCGCTTAGGAAAAGGGTCATACCCCGGGCGCTCTACACGATAGTCGTAACCCATGCGAAGTGGTACGGCCCCGGCCTCGGAAAGGCTTTCTCCGAAATCCGGGAAAAGGCGGCTCAGCGCGTTTAAGCCGCCGGCCAGAAGGACATGTAAGTGCCTGCATTGAGGGGTTCCCGGCCTATATCCGGGGTCCTTCGGAAGTGCGTCATTTTCCAAAACGATGACGCGCTCGAAGAAATTCGCGAGGGAAAGAGCCGCAGTCAATCCCGCCATCCCGGCTCCGACAACGACGGCTTGTTTTCCGATCCGAGAGGGCATAGCAATCTCTTCCAAATTTTCCTTGGGAGAGCAATGCAATTCGAAAACGCGACCGATCATACCCCAGGGAAGCAAGCGGCGTATACTGCAGGCGATTCTGGAGCTGTTGTCGGCAACCTGGACAACGAGTCCCGGGTGCGACTTGTGGCAGTCTCAACTTCCTGCTTGCGCGTTAATCCAGGAGCGACATGCGGAGCAGCAAAAACATGCGAAGAGCTTGTCGATCGGCCGGAGGCGCCTCACTCGTGCCGCAAGGCAACTAAGGGATCAATGGCCGTCGCGCGCCGCGCTGGCAAATAACACGCCGCCAGTGCCACCATCGCCAACAGCGCGGCAATCACTCCATACGTCAGCGGATCGCTCGGCCGCACTTCAAACAGCAGCGCCGTCATAGCCCGCGTCGCCGCTAGCGCGCCCAAAACCCCGGCCACCAGCCCCGTCGCCGCGACCCTCATGCCATGCGCCACCACCAGCCGCAGCACGTCGCGCGCCTGCGCTCCGAGCGCGACGCGCACGCCAATCTCGTGCAGGCGCTCGGTCACTGTATAGCTCATCACGCCGTAAATTCCCACAAACGCCAGGACCAACGCCAAGGCGGCGAATCCGCCCACCAGCCACAATGTCAAGCGCTGCGACGCCATCGTCTCCGCTACGACCCGTGACATCGCCCGCATATCGTGCACCGGCAACTGCGGATCAATACCACTCAAAAGGCTCCGCACCGCCGAAAACACCGCCGTCGGGTCACCGTTCGCGCGAATCGCCAAACATATGTAGGCCCAAGGATTCTGCGCAAAGGGCACGTAGGTCTCTGCCGTCACCGGCTCCGCCAGCCCGTTGTGCAACACATTGCCCACCACGCCGACCACTTCCGATTGCTTGTCTGTCATCACGTTCAAGTGCTTCCCAATCGGATCCTGCCCCGGCCACAGCGTGTCCGCCAGCTTCTGATTGATCACCACCACCAGCGGCGAATTCGTCGTATCCGACGCACTCAGCTCCCGTCCGCGCAGCAGTGGTATGCCCATCGCGTGAAAATACCCCGCGTTTACCGCATGTACTCCAATCAGCGGCTGGTGTCCCCGTTCGAATGGCGCATGCCCGTCTGCCGTGCTCACCCCGGTCGTTGTGTCATCGCCCTCTAGCGGCAGATCATTCGACACCGCCACGCCCTCGACGCCAGGCAACGCCGCCAGTCGCGGCAAAAGCTGATCCAGCAATTCGGTGGACTTCCCCTGCTCGGCGTATCTTTCGCTCGTAAAATTCATCCGCATCGTCACCACGCCGTTGCCGTTGAATCCCGGCTTGACCTCCAGCATCCGTGCGAAACTCCGCACCAGGAGCCCGGCTCCGACCAACAGCACCAGCGACAGTGCCACTTCTCCAATGACTAGCAAACTCCGCAACCGGTTCTGCCCGCGCCCGCTCGTTGCGCTGCGCCCTCCCTCTTTCAGAGCGGCGCCCACGCCCGGCCCCGTCGCCGCCAGCGCCGGAGCAATCCCGAACAGCAGCCCGGTCAAAAGGGAAAGGCCAAACGCAAAAGCGAGCACCCGCAAATCCACGCTGATCTCCTGTACTCGCGGCAGATCCTGCGGACTCGCCGCCACCAGCAATTTCACCAGACCCCACGCCAACGCCAGCCCCAGCGCTCCTCCGCACAACGCGAGCAGCACGCTCTCCGTCAATAGTTGTCGCACAATCCTTAGCCGCCCCGCGCCCAGGGCGCTCCGAATCGCAATCTCGCGCATCCGCCCCACGGCCCGCGCTAACAGCAGATTGGCAATGTTCGCGCACGCAATCAGCAGCACCAACCCCACCACCGCCAGCAAAATGAGCAGCGTTTGCCGCACCGGTCCTGTCGTAAGCTCCCGCAGCGGCGCGATTCTCGCGCTATGCCCGGTGGTCGCTGGATACTTCTCGTGCAGTGTCGCGAATATCCGATTCACATCGGCTTCCGCCTGCTCGACCGTAACGCCCGGTTTCAGCCGTGCAATCAGGTTCAAATAGTGCGTCTCGTGATTCGTGCTCAGCTTGCGCTCCCAATCGGCCCTCGCGCTGAACACCTCCGGCACGGTATTCACCGGATTCACCCAAATTTGCACATCCCTCTGGTCCGCGTACTGAAAGTTTGCTGGCAGCACGCCGACAATGGACACCGGACGCCCGTCCAGCGCAATGCTCTGATTTGTCACATCGCTGGCGCCGCCAAATCGCGACTGCCAGAATCCGTACGCCAGCAGCGCTACTCGCTCTGCCCCAAACGCGCCTTCATTGGGCAAAAAAGCCCGTCCCACAATCGGCTGCACCCCCAGCGTGGTAAAGAAATTCGGCGTCACCACCATCCCCGGCAGCCGCTCCGCGGACCCGCGTCCGGTCATCGTGAAGTTCACCCGGCGGATCGCCGCCAACTGCTCAAACGATCGGCTCTGCGCCTGAAAATCCAGAAAGTCCCCGGCGGAAAACGGCGCCCGCGGGAGATTCGGTTGCACCTCCCAAAACCACACCAGCCGCTCCGGGTCCGGATAGGGCAGTGGCCGCACCAAGACCGCGTTCACTACGCTGAAAATT
>Ga0126371_10004578_pt1 | contig 12201 bp, 9 predicted proteins | sample PanSoiMetaPlot_4_FD_110145 | JGI IMG/M metagenome (GOLD analysis project Ga0126371, IMG submission 110145) | Tropical forest soil microbial communities from Panama - MetaG Plot_4 | ecosystem: Environmental > Terrestrial > Soil > Tropical forest > Bulk soil | place: Panama | collected 2016-02-17
CGGTTGACGGTGGCGACATTACGGTCGTACCCGGGGCTCCCCGCTGACAGCCAGATCTTTTTCGTTATGATGAAGAGCTATGGCACGTTATCTCATTACAGGAATTGCGGGCTTTATCGGGTCCTCGATCGCACGAGCGTTGCTTGCGCAGGGAGAGCAGGTGCGCGGCGTCGACAATCTGTCGACTGGCAGGCGCGAAAACATCACGGAAATTCTCGATCGCATTGATTTCCGCGAGGCCGACCTGCTTGATATGGAGGCAATGAAGAAGGCTTGTACGGGCGTGGACTGCGTCTTTCACCAGGCCGCGATTCCATCGGTGCCGAAGTCGGTGCGCGATCCGCTGGGCAGCAACCAGGCGAACGTCGACGGGACGGTGAACATCCTGATCGCGGCTCGCGATGCGAACGTGAAGCGGGTCGTGTACGCGGCGTCGTCATCGGCGTACGGTGACACACCGACGCTGCCTAAGCATGAGGAGATGAAGCCGAGTCCGATCTCACCTTACGCGGTGGCGAAACTGGCGAGCGAGTACTACATGGTGTCCTTCTATCGCTGCTACGGGCTGGAGACGGTGTGCCTGCGCTACTTCAATATTTTTGGTCCGCGGCAGGATCCGACGTCGCCATACTCGGGTGTGCTGGCGAAGTTCATCACGCAGATGCTGGCTGGAGAGCAACCGACGATTTTCGGGGACGGCAAGCAGAGCCGCGACTTCACTTACATCGATAACGCCGTTCACGCCAATCTTCTGGCTGCGAAAGCTCCGGCGGACCAAGTTGCGGGACAGGTTTTCAACGTGGCGACCGGAACCCGCGCCGACCTGAACGAGACGTTTGAAATTCTGAAAAAACTGACTGGGTTTTCGGGAACGGTGAAGTATGGCCCCGACCGCGAAGGGGACGTGAAGCATTCATTGGCGGACATCTCGAGCGCTGAAAACTATCTCGGATACACTCCGCAGGTGAATTTCGAAGAAGGATTGCGGCGCACCGTCGACTGGTATCGCGGGGAGACGAAGGCGGCAAAGGCCTAGAGACAGGTTTCAGGTTTCAGTCGTCGGCTATCAGCCAACAGCCACGAGCTAAAGCATGGCTCTTTCCTACCATTACCTTCGTGATCTAGGGTGCGATTACGACCGAGACTAGATTCGAGGCATGACACTTTCTTCGATGGTGGTTTCGCGCGACTTTCAAGAAGTGAGCGTTCTCGAGTGCATCCTCGGTGGATTACAGATTGATGTCGATGTGGAAACGCAACCCGAACGAGCACAGGCGAAGTTGGCGAAGTCGAAGGTGGACGCCCTCATCGTGGATTGTGATTTAACTGGCAGCGACCGCTTCCTGCACAACCTGCAGCACGATTCTCATTTTCCGGTAAACACGCCGCTCGTAGTGATGAGCGGACCGCGTGAGCGTCATGAGATCGATGCGACCGGCGCACTATTCAGCTTTGAGAAACCCATTTCGGTCGAGCAGGCGGTGCGTACGCTGTCGGCGGCGCGCAACCTGATTCTCGATGGGCGGCTTCGCTATCATCGGCAAGCGCTGGGTGTGCCCGTGGCGCTGAGCTGCGGAGCGCGCAAGCGTCTGCAGGCCGAACTGGTGAATTTGAGCCAGGGCGGCATCGGGATCCATGCCGAAAAGGAATTAGAGCCCGAGAAAGCAATCCAGGTTTCATTCAAGCTGCCAGGCACACGCTATACGGTGAAGGCCCAGGGCGAGATCGCGTGGACTGATCGTGACGGCAATGCGGGAATCCGCTTTGTGGACATTCCAACGCGCGTGCAAAAGGGTCTGCAGATCTGGCTGGCTCAGCAGTACTTCGCTCACTAACTCCCGCCGTCCGCAGACGGTGAATGCGCCACGCGCAATCAGAAGATTGTCTATCGGAAGCGTGCTTCTTTGTCTCTGAGTTGAGCTTGCAGTTCTGCCTCGGCGTCGCGCGATGCCAGCTTGGCGATCAACACCCCCGCTGTGCCGCGTCCCATCACGCCGAATAAATACCAATACAGTGCGGTAAAGAATCCGCCGACACCGAACAAGAGGCCGAGCGCTACAGGCCAAGGCGGCATCGCTTGCACAATCGTGAGGAAGATACAGAAGAAAATCAGGACTGCGGAAAAAAGGACAATGCCATCCATGATACCGGCTAAGGTACGGGCTGCAATTGGCTGCGGCCACCATGCGAGGTTGATCTTGGGCTCCGCATTCGAACCGTCCTCGAGCAGCGGCCCTTGAAGATCGGCGTGCGGCAGACGAATCGCAGGCCGGGACCCGATGGAGAGGATCAGGTCGTCGCGTTCTTCGGGGGCGACCAGCACCGGCGAGGCCTGCTCGATCCCGCGAAGCAGGGTTGCAAAGATCCAGTCGTTAAGTTGGCTCTTGGCCTGGGGGGAGAGATCGACGAAACGTACGCCCGCTTGGCCCCCGGGGTTCGCCCAAGCCACTTCAGCTCGGACGTCGAGCCTGGCGCGTGGATTCAGAAGGTCGAACCGCATCCGGACGGTCTGGTGCGGACGCAACGGGCCGACCGCCTGGATGGCGGCGCCCCCCTGACTGAGGTTGCGGATGATGCCGCCGTTGCCCTCGTCGAGGGTGACATAGATCAGGGAACTTATAGGGTGGCGGTAGTAGACGCGCGGCTGTTCAGCGACCCTCTCTGCGGTGCCGGCGGCTACTCCGCTGGAAAAATGCATGCCGGATCTTAGCGCCGATAGCAACAACTTTCGCAGTACCGATTCAGGTTCGAGCAGGTTTTCAGGAAGCGCTACGATGCTCGTCCGAGGCCACTTCTGGCTTTAGTTTCAGACGCTTAGCGCGATCCCAAGCAGTCAGCTTTTGGAGGTCGTAGCTGTAGGGACCGTAGCCCCGGAACGAATCTTCGTCGAAAAGCCGCTTGATGCCGCAGCCGGTACAAACCTGGTAGGCGCAACCTTGGGCGCGGATCGGCCAGCTCATTTTGCCATGCCAGCATCCGCGCAAGACGACCGCGGCCCCCGCCAGCCCGGTCGCAAACAAGCCGACCGGCCATAACCAACGGGAACGCTTGTTTTTCGACGCCTTCGATTCTTCTTCCACTACCACTAACCTGTGCAAAACCCTTACCTTTCAGCATATGACGATTCGTATGAGAGAGCAATCGCCAATCTTGGCCATCGGTAGGACATAGTTTCCCGAATGGACCCGGGATTCCATCGCGCGATGGCCATGTACTTTGTACTAACCCACGCCACGTCGGGAAGTTTTCATTTGGGATATGGTGGACCGGGGGCCAAACGCGGAGGACCATGGTGACGTTGGTGTAATCCGAAACGTTGCAAGTGCCGCGAAAGACCGATAATTTAGGCAAGATAGCCAGTGCCGATCGGGCGAAACCCGGAATATTAACTCTTTCGTTATAGGAACAACGTTCAATTGACAGGCTTTGCTCGATTGAAGACACTGCAAACCGCAGACGTGTGTTCTGCGTAAACCGTTTCTCAACTCGTTAATGGCGACCAAACCGTCGAACGCGAATCCGGGGCTGACGATCAACCCCGTGGATGTTGCCGATAAGGCGCTGGCTTCTCCGCCAGCAGATCAGCGCGAAGTGTTGCAGGCGCTGCTCGCGTTCTCGACTCTTCATGAACAGATTCGGCGGAAGCGTACCGAGGAAGCGCGGCGGTATGCCACTGGGATGGGGACGTCCGACGATGCATGGGAGTTCGAGAAATTCGTTCTCGACGAAGTTCTCCAGCTCGTGGCAGAGCGCGCACAGGCAATCACCGGCGCGCATGGAATTGCGATCGCGCTTGCTGAAGGCGACGAGATTATCTGTCGGGCGTCGGTGGGCGCCATGGCTCCAGATCGTGGAATGCGGCTGGATGCGAAGGCTGGATTCTCGGGAGCGTGCTTCCGTACGGGGCGGATCATCCGCTGCGATGATTCGGAGAAAGATCCGCGTGTGAATCTGGAAGCGTGCCGCCGGTTGGGCACGCGATCGATGGTGGCGGTTCCGCTGCAGGGGCAAGGAAACGTTCTCGGACTGCTGGTAGCGTTTTCAACCGTTCCGTACGGATTCAAAGATACTCATGTCCGCAGCCTGCATTTGCTTGCGGAACTGATCCTCGCGGCTCTGAAGCCCGAGGACGAGGAGAAAATGACGCGCGCGGCGAAAGTGGCCGCGGCCGAATTGCAGACGGCGGAACTGGACAGCTTGCGTCAGATCCCGCTGACGGCGCCGCCTCCACAAAATCCGTCCCCAGCACCCAACCCGCTGCCAATGGCGGATTGGCCTTCATCGATTGCCCGGCCAAGCGAACCAGAAATACCCCTGGAGCTGGCGAGTGAAAGTATCGCGCCGGCGCTTCCCGAAGACGACAGCTCGGTATTTCGGCAAGGTGCGTTCGGCGCGCTCGCGGTCGTTCTGGTTCTCGCTCTGGTGGGTGGAGGACTCTGGTGGGGTTTCCATGGTGCGAATGGCGTGACGGCCAGTTCTGCAAACTTGAAGCAGCCCACGACTGCAAACTCGCAGCCGACGATTCCATCGCCAAGTTCAACGACGCCACCAACGACGGGACTGCAGGCCGCCGATCAGAACGAGGGCATCACGCCCACCGGGACTCCGCTGGTGACTGGGATCGAGCATCACTCCGGAGTCGGAACGAGCACGGTGATCATCGATCTGCAGGACCAGGTGCAATACGAGGCGCATCGATTGACGGATCCCGACCGTGTCTACTTCGACCTGATGGACACAAGTTTGAGCCCGGGTCTCAATGGCAAAGTGATCGAAGTCAAGGATGGATTGATCGGGCGCGTCCGGATTGCACAACCTTCAGAAAACGTGACGCGGGTCGTTCTCGATACTCAGACCGGTTCCACCTTCTCGGTGAGTCTCGAGCAGAATCCATACCGGCTTGTGATCGAAGTCCGCAGCCGTGAGAACTCACCGCAACCCAACGCGAACGTCAATCAGACAGCGGCGCCGGCGCCATCGAATCCGGCGGCCAGCAGCGAGACCACCAAAGAGGACGCTCAAGTTCGTCCGCACGGTGCGAAGCTTCGGATCGTGATTGACCCGGGTCACGGAGGGTGGGACCTGGGCACGATCGGACGCGAAGGGCTGCTGGAGAAGAATCTTGTTCTCGAAGTCGCGCAGCGGCTCGGGACGATGCTGGAAAAGAATCTGGGAGCGGAAGTCGTCTACACGCGCAAGGATGATGATTTTGTGCCGCTCGAACAACGGGCCGAAATTGCGAATCACCAGCAGGCGGATCTATTCGTTTCCGTACACGCAAACTACAGCAGCCTGACAACGGCTCGTGGCGTGGAGACCTACTACTCCAGTTTCTTCTCACCGCCGGAAGCGCGCGAGATTGAGTTCCGCGAAAATGGAGAGGCTGGCAAGCTGACTCGCGCAAAACTGACGGGCGTGCAGTTGAAAACTAAGGTGGAAGAATCACGGAAGCTGGCAAACAGCGTTCAACATGCACTCCATGGAACACTCGCCTCGCAAAGCTCTGGAATCCGCGATCGCGGCGTACGTGAAGCTTCATTCGTCGTGCTCACAGGAACAGTGATGCCGTCGGTTCTAGCGGAAATCTCGTTTGTCAGCAGTCCCGCCGACGAAGAAAAACTGCGCAACACCGAATACCGACAGCAGATTGCCGAGGCGCTGTACCAGGGCATCGAACGATTTGAATCGGCCTCCCACAAGGTGAAGATTGCCTCGGCTGCTCCCCGTTTGCAGGGTAACTAATCTTTTCTCCGCCAGCATTGGCAACTGCCAAAAGATAAAGGGGGAGTATTTCCTTGTCGTGATCGCCCGTCCTGCATGTCCCGCCATGTTTCTCTGGGCAATCGACTCGCGATGTAAAATGGCGGTTCCGTCACGAATGTCAGCAGCAAGGCCTTGCAAATGAAATTCGCGGTTTCACTGATCTTCGCTGTATCAGTGATGGTCGGGTCTTCTTACGGCGGGGTGTGCGAAGGCAAAAAACATCCGCGCATCACGGCGATCTATCTGACGCAGTCGACCAAGGCCGACAGCGCGGCGGAAAAGTGGGTGTCTACCTTTCGCGATCGCATTCAGTCGTCGCAACCTTATTGCCTCGTAGAAGACAAAGATAAGGCGGTGATGGTGATCAGCGTCGTTGGAATGGACGCCGATCTCAACAAGAGCAGCACCGCCATCAGCCTGGCGATTTATACGGTGCGAGACAGCATATTTCTGGACCACTGGATGTACGTGGCCGACAAAGAGAATCTGGAAAGTTCGTGCGACAAGGCCGTTGCCGCGCTACAGAAGGAAATGAAAGAGCTCAAACGGCTGCGCCTGATTTAAAAAACGCGACGTGATTTCAAAGCGCGGACTCGCTACGCGAGTTAGTGAGGCTCGCCGATCCCACCGTAAGTCCTCAGCCACTTCAATTCTTCCCTGACTTTGATTTTGCCGTGCCACGGATTCTTGTCGAGCGGGTGATTCTCTCCCGGAAAGACAAGCAAGGTGCTGGGCACTCGCAGCGAATGCAAGGCGCGATCGAGAAGATATCCCTGTGAGACGGCGACACGAACGTCTTCCGCTCCGACTACCACGTGCGTTGGCGTGCTGACCTTTCCGAACTGATAAATGGCGCCTTCGCTCAAATAGCGTTGTGGCGTCTCCCATGGACGGCCGCCGAGATAGTAAGCATCGTCGGCGGTCATGTCGTCGTTGCCCCAATTCGCGGCGTGCTCGACTGCGCCAGCGCCTGTAACTGCGGCCTTGAATCGAGTCGTTTGCGTGATGAGCCAGTTCGTCATGTAGCCACCGTAGCTATAGCCACCGACGGTGAGATGGTTCACGTCGGCGATGCCGTCTTTCACGAGTGCATCGATGCCGGCGAGGATGTCTTTGCCTGGACGTGACACGAGTTCCGGAATGATTCCCTGGCGAAAGGCATCGCCATAGCCGACGGAACCGCGATAGTTCGGCTCGAAGACCAGCCAGCCGTCGCTGGCGGCCAATCGGTCCCACTGGTACCAGTCCATTTCAAAATGATTTCCGTCGGCGTCATCGGGGCCGCCGTGAATCAGCGTGAACATTGGCAGATTCTTGGCGCCGAATCGTCCAGGCGGGTAGAGGAGCATGCCTTCGATTTTTGTGCCGTCGTCCGCGGTCCACTGGTAGGGCTTGCCTTGGGGAAGATTGCGCTCGGTGAAGAGTTGGTTGAAGGCAGTGATGGGACGGGCTTGCTCGAGTGTGTCCGCCGATTCAGCCAGGTACACTTCGGCCGGGCGATCCAAGGACGAATAGACAAACGCTAAGCGAAACGAAGTTTTCGCCGCGGAGACCGATTCGTAGGTTCCAGCCCATACGTTTTTCTTGGCGAATGGCGCACCCGGTTTGTCTTGTGTGTAGAGGGAGACTTCTGTTCCGACGCGGGCGCTGGAGATGGCCCGGGCGTCGGACGAAACATCATGCTGGAGAACGGCGCCTTTGAAGTCGGCGGCCCAACGCTCGAGTTCACCGGTATCGGCGTCGAGCCAGTAGAGGCGCTTTTGAAAGTCCTGGTACTTCCCTTCTGCCGCGCCGTATTCGACGGCAAAAAACAGATGCTGATTGTCCTTCGCCCAGGTGATTTCCTGCTCGAAGCCTTCGTTATGCGTCAGCTGTTTGGGAACGATCGGCGGGCTGGTATGCGCGAGATCGACCGAATAGATTTCGGATTCCTCGAGGTGCTCCATCCGCTCCGAGATGGAAGTGGTTACCAAGGCGAGGCGGCGCCCATCTTCTGAGCTCGTCAGTTGGTGAACTCTCCAGGGAGTATTGGCGATCGGTCGTGCGCCGGGCGTCAGGTTGGCGTCTTTCTCCGCGTCGGGGATTTGCCGTGTGCCAGTTGCCGCGTGTCGGGACAAGGCGTCCGCCAGATCAAGCTTGTAAATTATGTCGCCGCGTTCTGCTGCGCGATATTGCAAGGTATCTTTCCAGATCTTTTCGTTTGCTTCTTTCTGATCTTTGTTCCAGGGAAGGCGGGTGGCGAAGTAAATCGCCTTCGAATCGGCGGACCAGGAAAACGCATGGACTTCTTCGCTGCTCGAGGTGAGCGGAAACGCTTCCCCGCCATTCGGAGAAATCAGATAGAGCTGCGCGCAATCTTTGTCATCGGCGCTGTCGTCGCCTTTGCCGGGTTTGGCATTCGGCGGCTTTCGCTCGGAGAGGAACGCGATCCATTGGCCGTCGGGCGACCACTGCGGCGAGGATTCGCGGCCCGAATGTGTCAGTTGAATCAGCGATCCGGCGTTTTGTCGGTCGCTGCGATAGAGCCAAAGATCCGTCTGGAAAATCTGGCGCTCCCAATCGGCGCGGTCGGACACGACGACGACGGAGTTGCCATCCGGCGAAATCTTCACCGCGGGGAAGTCGACGTAGTTGAAGAATTCGTCGAGCGTGATTTTTGGTTTTTCCGCTGCGGGGGCGATGGTTGCCAGAAAAAAGAGCAGGAGTAAACGTATGGGCCGGAGGGTCATAGGTGAACGGCAACGAGAAATATCATCTGCGACGGTGTGCGCGCAAATCGAAAGGCAACGACTTGTGATCTGTGGTCACAGTTAGTGGGAGTGTGCACGCATACAAATTCCTTTGGAGACGAGAGCGAGGAGAACTACTGCGAGATTGGGTCTGCATTCTTGAGCGAGTCGTCGAGCGACTGGTTGGGGCGCATCGCGCCTTCGATCAGGCGCCAGCCGTCGTCGTAGTGCCGCATCGCAACGGTTGATTTGTACTGCAAACCGCTCGTGTTCAACGCAGAGCCGACTTCATTCATCGGCGTCCAGCGCCACGTGAACTCAACTTCGGCGGTGTTCTCGCTCTTGCTGATGCCGGTAACTGCGATCAGCTCACGACGCGCAGTCGGAATACTGAAATATTCCTTTCCAGTTTCTGTCCCGTGAATCAAGTCGCGAAAGGTATCGACACCGAGGGGGGTCATCGCGACCTCCCAGCATGGTGGCGGCGTGACCTCCGCCGGGCACGGAGTGATGGAGCCGACGATCCAACCGTGATGCTGCAGGACGAGGTATTGGGGCGACGCGAAGTCCCTGTTCGAAACGGGGCCAATCCGCAACCAGAATTGCTGAGGGGCGGTGAAAGCATCGGATCCAGCGATGAGGGTGGAGGCGAGCCGACGCGTGAGAAAGTCGCGCGGAGTGCACGCGACCAGCGGACACAGCATCGCCACGATGAAAGCGAGTTTTCGCATGAATGAGGAATGCGCCTTAACGGCGATCTGCGATTGTAACTAATCGGGATGCACGTCGCGGCAAGAAAGGATGAGAGGTGATTTGTCCGTCATATTGCCGGGCCCAGCGGCCGGGAACGGAAACGCCGCATGATGGGCAGGTCCCCTCTGGCGTGATGCGATAGTCCTGCACCAGGTAGCTGTAGCGCTTCACCAGCGTGGCAGAGCATTGCTGGCAGCGAGTGTCTTCGAGATTGCCAACTCGCCCCGGCAGATTTCCGGCGTAGATGTAGCGCAAGCCCGCTTCCTTTCCGATCTGCACTGCGCGGAGTAGATCGTCAGCGCGGGTGTCGCGCGGATCGGTCATCTTGTAATCACCGTGGTAGGCGGTGACGTGCCATGGAATTTCCGGAGAAACGCTCACCAGAAATTCCGTAAGCCCGCGGAGTTCTTCCTCCGAGTCATTGAAGCCCGGAATCAGCAAGGTGACGATCTCAAGCCAAAGGCCCATAGCGTGGAGACTGCGGATCGTTTCCAGAATAGGTTGCAGACGGCCGCCGAGCTGGTGATAGTGGCGATCGTTGAAACTTTTGAGATCGACTTTGTAGAGATCGAGCCAAGGCCGCAGATACTCGAGCACCTGCGGCGTGCCGTTTCCATTCGAAACAAAGCCGGTGATTAATCCCGCTGCTTTGGCTTCCTTCATGATCGCTACCGCCCACTCGGCGGTAATCAGCGGCTCGTTGTACGTACTGACGAGAACTTTCGCTCCAAGACGAAGCGCATCCTGAACGAGTTCGGATGGGTCGGCTTGCAGGGGTGGGGAGATCGCATTGGGATCACGCAGCGCCTGCGACGTCACCCAGTTCTGGCAATAGGCGCAGTGCAGATCACAGCCCAGCATTCCGAAGCTGTAGGCAAGAGCTCCGGGGTAGGCGTGAAAGAACGGCTTCTTCTCGATGGGGTCGCACTGCACGCCACCAACGTATCCCCAGGGAACATACAGGGTGCCGCCACGATTGAAACGAACCTTGCAGACGCCTGGCTGGCCCTCCGGGATCGGGCAGGCGTGTCCGCAGGCGTAGCAGCGCACGCGACTGTTTTCGAGCTTCTCGTACAGATCGCCTTCGCGGACCTGTTGATCGACGATTTCGCGAAGTGTACTCATTGCCTGCTCGATCTAATTCTACTGCGCGGTGAGAGCGGTGAAAGGACAAAAGCCGAGACGGAGTTATGAGTTGTGGCGGCTCCGGCGACACCCGTCTAGGGTGTTCGCAGGAGTATCAAACCGGTTGCGAGAGGTGTGTGGTCGCGGGCGCTTGCGGAGAAAACCGTCGGCTAGTAAGCCGAGTCGCTGTGCTGTAGCGGTGGATGCTGACGCAGGAATTTGTTGGCCTCGCGCTGAATCGCGAGGGCCTGGGCTCGCGTTAATTGCGGAGTCATTACGGCGAGACGGTCTTTGCTGCTTGCTTTGCCTTCGGCGCGAGCGAGTACCGACCAGAAGTAAGCTTTGGTGACGTCTTTGGACACGCCGCGCCCGATCCAGAAATACGAGCCTAAGGCGTCTTGCGCATCGACATGGCCTTGCTCGGCCGCTTTCAGGTACCACTTCACGGCGAGGAAATAGTCCTGCGGTACATCGTCACCGGTGGCGTAACGAGTCGCCAATGCAGCCTGCTCATACGGATCGCCAACCTCGGCGCGCTTCCGAACCTCTTCAAGACTGGTTGCCGCGACTGGCGTTGGACGGGGAGCCTCACGAACCGGCTCGACGGCTTCCGGCTGAGCAGGCGCGGCCTCGACAGCTTTCGGACGCCGAAACCGGTCGAGCGCCCAAGGGGATAGCAGATAAGCCAACACAGCGACGATCGACAGGGCTGCTACTACTAACAGCACAAGATGGTGACGCGGAAATGTGTCGCGCTCGGAGGGGCTTTCCGCTTCTCTCAACTCCGCGGCGAAGGGGTAGCTCGCGGTAGAGAAAGTGGGAGTGAATCCGACAGTGGATTGCTCTTCTCTGCCCGTCGGAACACTGGGTGGTTGCGCAGCAAGAGCCCGTGCGCGAGCTCGCTCAGCACGATTAATGGCCGCGAGCGTGGTATCGGCCAGGCGCTGAAGGATGGTCCCATGACGATCGTTGAATGCGTGAGGCTTGGAGGAGAAGACTTCCAATAACCCGATGACAGTTTCGCCGAGGCGAATCGGGACGGCGATCATCGAACGGATCCCGAGACTGCGACAACTTTCACGATCGACGCGAAGATCGGTTTGGGCGTCGTCGCAACGCTGCAGATACCCGGTGCGCGCGCAATATCCCGAGAAGCCGGAGGTGATATCGAGTTTGGCGCCGATGGGCGGGGCATCGCCGGCGCTAGCGCGGCAGACCACGTCGTCGTTGTCTGACAACGCGATCGCGCAGCCATTGGCGTTGGTGAAGATCCGCGATCGGTCCGCGATTAACTGTAAGGCCGCATCGAGATTCGGCCCGAGGCCCTCGACTTCACGTTGCACCGCGGACAACGCCGTGAGCGTCGCGGTGTAGTCAGCGGCGCGCGATTCTTGTCCCGAGTTCGCAGAGATGGGCATGCGACGCTGTTGACCGAGGATGTCTCCGTAACGCACAGCCGACTCACCGTTCCGCGCGACGTAATTGGCCGCGCCCACCATCGCGTTGAGGAACAACCACTCCTGCAGCTTGCGGCGGGAGTCGTCGGAAAGCGAAGGAAAGCGGACTCCGATGCGTCCCGTGCGATCGGCCCACACCACTTGTCCCGTGGTGTGCAGGTACGTTTTGGTCTCGGATAAATCCAAGCATAAATTCACGCGGCGATTGACTTGCCAGGAAGACGAAGTCTGGATCGCTGCTCCGCTCTCGCTGATATTCAGAATTTCGCTGAGATCCAACACCATGTCGTCAGAGCCACCGTTGAGGCTGGCATAGGCAGGGGTGTGGACTTTCTGACGAACAGCGCGACGCCGACCACGTGGCACCGGCCTAG
>Ga0126371_10004580_pt1 | contig 12199 bp, 10 predicted proteins | sample PanSoiMetaPlot_4_FD_110145 | JGI IMG/M metagenome (GOLD analysis project Ga0126371, IMG submission 110145) | Tropical forest soil microbial communities from Panama - MetaG Plot_4 | ecosystem: Environmental > Terrestrial > Soil > Tropical forest > Bulk soil | place: Panama | collected 2016-02-17
CGCCGCTTCGCGCGTCAGCGTGCAGGAGGCTCTAAAAGCCGCGGGCCGCGCGCACAGCGAATCACGTGGCTCGGCTCGGATTCGCCGCGTGCTCGTAGCCGCTGAGGTTGCGGTTTCTCTAGTGCTGTTGATCGGCGCGGGTTTGCTTGGTCGAAGCTTTCTCAATTTAGCGCGCGTGCCGCTCGGATTCTCATCGGACCACTTGCTCACTTTTCAAGTAAACCCGATTGGCACGCCAGCGTCTCAGAGCCAATATTATGTGGACGCGCTGGCGCGAATTCAGCGATTGCCGATGGTTCGATCCGCCGCGTTCTCCACGCATTTGCCCGTGACGAATTGGAGATGGATAAGCAACAGGATCCAGGTTGTCGGCCGGCCCCCAATTCCGCTAGCCGAACAGCCGCAGATCGATTTCGGAGTGGCGAGCGTGGAATATTTCCAGACGGTGAAAATGGCGGTGCGAGGAGGCCGGATTTTCGATAGCTACGACATCCCACAATCGCCCGCCGCGATTGTGGTGAACGAAGCTTTCGTACGGCGGATTTTTCTTGGCGAAGACGCGGTGGGCAAACAGATCACGTTTGAGCGCAGCGACGCTCCGCGGTGGACCATCATCGGCGTGGTCGGCGACGTCCGCAGCAGTTCGCTGGGCGTGGAGCCGACTCCGCTGATCTATCGCTGCGCTTGTCAAACCGGCGCGGATGCCGCGTTCGGATTCGTCGTCCGCACCACGGGCGATCCCAAATCCGCCATTCGCGGGGTGGAGGAACAGGTCTATTCCGTAGACCGCAACCAACCGGTCTTCGACGTCCAAACCATGGACGAGCGCATCGACGCATCCCTCGCGCCGCAGCGCTTTCAACTCATCCTGATCGGCGCGTTCGCCGCCATCGCGATCCTGCTCGCCGTCGCCGGAGTCTATGGCGTGATGTCCTACCTAGTCGGCCGCCGAACGCGCGAGATTGGCATCCGTATGGCCATGGGAGCGACTCCGGCCCGCGTCATGCGCCTGGTCACCGGAGAAACGGCGGCATTGGCGCTGATCGCCGTGATCGCCGGTTTGGGCGGAGCCTGGGGGCTGACACGCTATATCAAGACTCTGCTCTATGGCGTCACCGAGCTCGATCCCACGACCTTCGCCGCCGCGCCTGCCCTGTTGGCTCTTATCGTCCTGGCGGCTTCGCTTGGCCCGGCGTCCCGCGCCTCGCAAGTCGATCCGCTCGTGGCTCTGCGGGAAGAGTAATCAGCTCAACAGCAACCGCGCCAGTTCTGCCGCGCGATCCGAAAACCGCTCGTCTTTCGCAAACGCCCGGGCTGCTTCCCCCATCCTCTTGAGCCCCGACTCATCCGCCAGCAGCAGCGCGAGCGCGGCGCGAAGCTCCGTAGGCCTCACCAGCGCTCCGAATTCCTCCCGCATCACGCTCCGCGCTCCGTGATGATCCAGGCACACCGCCGGGAGCCCCGCGCCCAGCGCCTCCAACAATGTCAGCCCGTAGCTTTCGTGTCGCGATGGAAACACGAACAGGTCCGCCATCGAGAGGAACATCCGCTTCCGTTCGCTCACGACATGCCCGGGAAAGACCACTCGCGTCCTCCGCAGCCTCGCCGCGCGCCTTTTTAGATCCTCCAAGTAATGCTGGCCTTGCATAAACGCCGCTTCGCCGCAGACGAATAGCCAAACAGGCCGGCTGGGATAATCCGCTCGGCCCTCCCATTCAAGCAGCGCATCGAGCAGAAGATCCTGGCCCTTTTCCGGAGAAATCCGGCTCAGCGTCAGCAGCACCCGAGCACCTTCCGGAACGCCGAATTCGCGCCGCAGCGGTTCCGGATCCACAGGAGCCGCAAGATCCCAAGCGCCCCATGGCAGCACGTGGATCTTTTCCTTGGGACACGATGCGTAGCAGCGCAGCAAGGTCTCCCGCATGGGCGCCGAGGGCACGATCAGTCCTCGCGAATACCGCACGCTGGCCTCCTGTTTTTCCCAAATCAGCTTCGCGAGACTCGGCATAAGCGACCGCAGCCGTGGATACCATCTCACCGTCGTCTCCGGGCGAATCCAGCCGCGCAAATAGATGGCGGCGATGTAGGCGACCACGTCGACGTGATAGATCGTGTAGATCCGGTAGCCACGCCGGGCGAGAGCTTCGAAATCCGGTCCTTCGGAAACGTCGTTGGATAAAACAACTGTCTCGGCCGGGTCATAGCGCAGAATCTCCTCCGTGGCGGCGCGCTCAAATGCGCCGCAGAAGCGGGCGTATTCGCGCTCTCCGAACCGCACCAAATCGCGGCCCGAAGGCGCTTCTTCTCCAGAGATGCCGCCGAGAATCGAAGGCGTGATCGTTCGCAACGCAAATGGTCGCGTGCGCTCCCACTCTTCTACCAGGTGATCGAAGACGGCCGCCCCGCCGCCCAGAGGAACGGCTTGACCGGCAAATCCACCGTGCGCCGCGGCGTAGAGGACGGTCACTCGGACGGTGCGTACTCCAGCACCAACAACGTCACGTCGTCCCGCACTAGGCCGCCTTCGCCAAAACGGTCGAGCGCGGCCAAAAGCGACTCGTGTAGCTCCGCCGCTCCTTGCCGCGCATGATCCCTCAGGAACACGCGCAAGCGCTCAGAATCGAAAAATACGCCATCCGGATTTTCAGTCTCCGTGAGCCCGTCGCTGTAGAGAACCACTTTATCGCCAGGAGCAAGCTGCGCCTCCGCTTTCTGGGCTGTCGCCTCCTCCAGCATTCCCACCGGCATGCCCGTAGTGTGCAGCTTCCGCAAGCGGCCGTCGAGGGAAACCAGGTAGGGGGCACAATGGCCCGCATTCGCGTAGCGCAAGCGTCCGGAGGAATCGAGCGTGCAATAGAACACAGTCGCGTATTTCTCACCCCTCGTACGCTCCAAAAGAAACGCGTTGAGCCGGCTCAACATCGCCTCGATATCGGCGGGCTGAGCCGAGGCCATCAGAAAAGCGCCTTGCAGCAAACCGGCCAGCAGCGCGGAGCTGACGCCTTTTCCCGAAACATCGGCGATGACCGCCGCCCAAAGGTCTGGCGAGAGCTGGCGGACGTCGAAATAGTCGCCACCCACCTGCGTAGCGGGAAGACTCGACCCGGCCGCTCGAAACCAGCCCTCCGAAGGCATCGCTACGGGAAGCAGGCCCTGCTGAATCTCTCTCGCTACGCGCAACTCGCTTTCGATCCGCTCCTTGGCGCGTTCTTCCTCCAGCAGGCGTGCGTTTTCCAGAATGGTCGATGCTTCCACCGCCAGCGTCTGCAACAGCTCGCGATTGCCGGCGGAAAGATCCGCGGGAGCGACGCGGGAATCCAAATAAAGCAGCCCGACCGTGGCTTCCGCCGCCGTGCTCATCCGCGTCTCCTCGCTCGTGCCGCTTTGCACGCGCACCAGCGGCAAACACACCACGCTTCGCAGCTCCAGCGCCATGATGCTGCGCTCGGGATTCGCCCCCTGGCTGCTCAGGGGATCGAAAGACATGGAAAGCAGATCGCGCCTCGAATTCAGCGCCCGCTGAATCACCGACGTCGGCACTCGCAAATCTTCGGCCTCCAGCGCCTTTCCCTCGCGGTCGCGCGCGACAGCCACCTCCAGTTCTTGAGGTTTTCGCAGCAGCAGAAATCCGCGCTCGCAGCCCGTTACCGAAAGCGCCGCATCCACCACCGCCGTCAGCACTTCTTGCGTAGACAGCGAATTCTGAAGCGCCCGCGCCACCTCCATTAGCGACCGCAACTTCTCCAGGCTGTTCGGACTCTCCGCTCCTGGAGGAGATGTTGAAAAGCGGTCCAGAATGCGCGTGATCTCGCTGGTTTCGAGCGTGAAGGTAAGCTGATACGACTCGCGGACCCCGAAATCGATGCGGTCGGAGTCATGCAAAACCCGGCGCGCAATGCGTTCGCCGTTCACCCAGGTTCCGTGGCGGCTGTTCAAATCCTCGATGGCGTAATGGCCGTCCTCCGCGAAAATGCGGAAGTGGCTTCGCGAAACGCGGTTGTCGCGCAGCACCAGGTTGTTTCCTGTGTGGCGGCCCACCAGAAACGGAAGCTCGCCGATCTCGACGCGGGTGCGCTGCCCCGATGGATTCAACACCAGCAGCGCGGCCCGGGCCGCTTCGGACCTGGTTGGCTCGGCGGCGCTCATTTCGACCTGGATACTATCGTTCGGCGGAGACCAGCTCCGGATGCCCGACAGCCTCTTGCGCCCGCAAAACTTGACAGTGCGAGCAGTAGCCGGCCACCTCCGTCCGCGCGAAGACGATCTCGAACCCGAATTGCGAGCTCACTTGGGCGCGCAGGTGTTGCAGCTCCTCGCCAAAGAACTCCTCCACGCGGCCGCACCGCAGGCAAATGATGTGCGCATGCTCCTGCTTCATGCGGGTCTCGTAGTAGTGCTGGTCGCCTTGGAAGTGAGCCAGGTCGAGCTCATCCACCAGGCCGCCCTCTTTCAGCAGCTTGAGGGTGCGATACACCGTTACCCGGTTGAGCTTCGGATCGCGCTCCTGGGCCATTCGGAACAGGCTTTCCGCATCCAAGTGCAGGCCCGACTGATCGATCAGATCGAGCAGCAGCCGACGTTGGCGCGTTAAGCGCACTCCTCGCTGGCGCAACGATTCTTGAATGCCGGCAGGCATATCTACTTGTGAATTTACCAGATTGGAAAACGCCGGACACCAAGGGACGGCAGGAGCCATATTAGGTAGGCCGTGCCAGCTACCGAAACGGATTTACAATTCGAATCTCTGCTTTAACCGTCCGGCCCGGGTATTCTGAATTTGGCTCCTTAAGCGGACGCCCCGGGTGCGCGACATCAAGAGCGATTCTCATTGTTCCATCTGCTCGAACCGATACGCCACCGTGAAAGATGGCTCTATGTGAATCGGCTGTCCGGTTTCGTTAAGGAACACTGCCACGATCGAGCGAAGCACATTATCGGCCGCCAATAGGCCATTTTCGATCTTGACGTCGACAGAGTCCCGGAATGGCCCGCCGCAAGTGGCATCCTGAATGTATAGCATCGTATTGCCCGAGGCGGGATCCATCGCGGAGGAGTCGTCGCCATTGGACCGCAGACCCCAGAGCACGCCCGCGCATTTTCCAGGCACGCCCGGATCGCGCATCCAACCCTGCAAATTGCCATAGACGCGGAGAATACGCACGCGGTAGCCTACGGGTGGATGGAAGGTGTAATTGTGCGTGCTCGCGCCAGCCATGCCCCATGTCCCTTGGCGCGAATCGGGACTGCCGAGCATGTCGTCGGCATGATTGGATGCGGCCGAAAAGGGCCCTAGGAGCGATGGAAGTAATAGAAGCGCTCTAAGAATGTGCATTGGGATGTCAGCCTCCGAGGAATTCAGCGGTTCGACCGCGGCCCGAAGAATCGGACAGGGCGCGGACGTAAACGAGTCAGGTCCGCATGAACCGGGCGAACGAACTTGAAGTTGCCTGGAACTGCTCCGGCCATCAAGACGTTTCCCTGGCTCTTCATTTCTTGTCTCGTTGATCGCGGGTTCGATCTGCTCGTTCACAAACCTAAAGCGAGCAAGTGGAACGAAAACCGCCAAAATTGGGATTCCCGAACATCTGACGCCTTGGAATCCGTAGCGCCATTCTGGAACCCGATGGCCCTCTGCGAATATTCAGCCGAAGCCGTGCGGAAGGAATTGGAGCACCTACTGGCGCGCCGAGAGTTCGTGCGCAACCAGCGCCTCTCCGGCCGATCGACGCTCATGTTCCCGCCCGCCCTACTTGCCAGAAAGCCGAACTAAAGCATGAGCCATGGCATAGTCGGCGACGGCGATCCCCAGGGCGGTTCCATCGACGGTGGCCGTCCGAAAGTGGATGCCGCCGAATACACGCGCGTCCCTCACCTCTTGCAGAGCGGCGGAGAAACTATGAAATGCGCGTGTGACGCCGTGCATCCCGTCGGAGGTTACGGTGATGTTGGTCTCCTCGCCGAAGGTTGCCGACAAGATTCGCGTGGCCGCACCGCTCACGCAGGAGTGCGCCGATGGGTACTCCGGAAAAGGAGGCGTCACGATCAACGGTGTCCAGGCCGGGTCCGGGGCTGTGGCGTCATTGCCATCGGTATCGCCCTGTTGGATCGCGCTAATTGGCCGCCACGCGTCATATTCGTACTTGGCGTCCCAGCAACCGATGATCGCATCCGCCATTCCCAAATTGACCAGCGCCAGCAATCTTGCCGTCTCAACCATGGAAAAGTGATGCTGTGTGGCCAGCGAAATGGCGACTGGATCCCAGTAATCGGGCGGATTCCCAGCTTGCCAGAAATTCGCGAAAAGAGTTTGGTCGGCGGTTCGGCCGGAGTTCGTGGAGCCTCCCATGTTTTTGACTTCGTTGTAATCGGCCGTGTACTGGTCGCTAGTCAACCAGGGCGGGCCCGCCGGGCGGAATTGCGACGGCGACCGAAGGATCCAGGGAGTCGTTTGCGCCAACTGCGGCGCGAGCCCCGGCGCCATCGCCGGTGGAGTTGGCCTCCACTGGCCGGGTTGAACCCCGCCCAGGAAAGGCGGAAGCGTATTGGAGAATCCGTCCTGGCTTCGCCATGTCCATATCTGATCGGCGACGCTTTGCCCCCAAGCCAATCCCGCTTTAACTGCATCTTCCGTGTCGGTGATGGCCGCCAGCGAAGCGGCGAGCTGTTTGTCGAATGTGGCTTTCTGAGCGGGATAGAGGTCTACAAGCGTGACATACGCAGCCTGCACAGCGGCGGCCCGTTTGGAAGCTCCCGGGGCCGCCGCCGGTGGAACATAGATCGGCGTGTACTTCCGGTCGATTCCGTTCACCGCGTCGAAAACAGCCGCCTGGACGATTGCCGCGCCCCGAGGTGCAAAGGGAGCGGGTGTAACAGGGGCGGTGAGCGTCGCCAGGAGCATCGTCTGATTCCAGTCTGTGACCTCGTCCGCCATCCCTACTCCGCATGCCAAGGCACTCCAAACCGAAAAACGAATTAGAGACTTCATGTTGTTTGTTCCTCCGTTGAGATTCTTTCCGTATTTCTTTTGAGTCTTTCTTATTTCAAAGTCGTTGAGCCATCTCCAGAAACATGTGGATGCTCCTGGTTTGTCAAAAATTCGACTGCGCAACGATAACTCAGATTGTCACGACGTGCAGGAAAGTACTAGGGTCCTAAAAGGACCATAAAGCCAGCTAGCCAGCGTTCGGAAGCCTGTATGATCTCCACTCATCGCTCCAGGGAGCCGGAGGGTAGTTGCTTTTTCTAAGGCGGCGTGTGCGCGCGGGACGCTTCGCGGTATCGCATCGCCCTTCAGGGTTCGCCCTGGACAGCGACGCCACATGCGACGCGGCTCTCACGTCATGCGCTCCTAATAACTAATAGATAAACAGCGGGCTTGCTAGCTACTCGATCTGTCCTGGCATCAGTTGAATGACGGACACTTTCGGCGGAAACAGAATCGGCATGGGAGGATGCGAGGAGGCTGTTAATGTGAGCTCGACATAGCAGGCGTAATTTTCGAAATCGAGCGCAATACTGAGTTCAGGACCATTCACCTGGAAGACATTGCTTCGTGCAAAGTCTTGGCTATCAAAAGGAGCCGCAGCGGTTTCCGCTCCGCTTGCAATATTCACCTGTATCAGGACTGCAACGATCTGGCCAGATCCGTCCCGGTAACGGAGCTTGGGACTAACTTCTGTACTGTTCAAAAGTCTCTCAACGGGTGTAACCCCGTAGCGAACCACCGCTTGCGTTTGTACCGGGGGAAGGGCCGCCAACTCTGTGGCGGCGGCAAGTCGAGTCCTTGGAGTTGTACGACAGAATTGGCGAAAACGACCTTGCGATGTCGGCAACGTCTACTGGCGCCGGCTGAACCGGCGCTGCTCTAAGCGACAGCGAGTGCCATTGCGTGTGAAGAATTGATTGCCAGACGCAAAGGCCACCTTCGACAGCTTCACCGCCCAGCAAGCGCGCGTAGCTCCTATTCCGGCAAGCCGACCTTCTTGCGAAGAGCTTTCAATCGCGAATCGCCATGAAGCAAAGCCAGTTCCGGGTTGCTGAGTATCCAACCCATGCGAACAGGCCCCAGTACCGCCATGCGATCCAGAACGTCTAGTGTGCGCTCCTTATCGCCCAAACCCGCAAAGATCAGGGCTTGCTGGAGCGGCCTCGGCGAAAGATTACTTGCGAGCTTTTCAGCCTCCTCGCGGCGACCCGACCTCGCATAAGCGTAGCCCAGACTGGCCCGATCGGCCCCAGTCTGAGGGTTGACGAGAATTCGGATTGCTTCCTCGGTTCTGCCCTGGCCCAACAGAGCGCGGCCCAAACACCTGTTCCTGCCCGGGTGGTCCGCCGGCAGCTTATTGCAATATCTGGCGGCCTCTTCATAGCGACCGGCTGAAGTGAGCACCTCGGCGATGTTGGACCGAATTTGGGATGAGAGCGGATCGTTTTTCTCCGCGATGCGTAGCTGATACAGCGCCTCATCGACCTGGCCGAGGGGACGAAGAAGAAACGCCGCGAATTCATTGTGCGCGGCCGAGCTGCTGGGATCGAGCTCAATCGCGCGCCCGAAGCTCTTTCCGATTCCGCCCATCGCGCGTCACGTGCGTAGAGCATCCCCAAGGCGCCCTGGGCCTCGGCTAACAGGGGGTCTTACGCCAGTGCCGAGCTTTACGATCCTGCGACCGGGGTGTTCAGCACTCCGATCCCGACAGGTTCAGGCGGAGGCCACACAGCCACGTTATTGCAGGATGGAACGGTGTTGCTGGCGGGCGGGTGGGTCTGCTGCGGGCAAACGATTTCGAACGCAGAGATTTACCGCCCAGCGATCCTCACGCCACCGCCTGTTCTGTTAACTGTTGGGGATTCGTTGCAAGGGGCGGTTTTGCACGCCACGACTCATCAGCTCGTCTCGCTGCCGGACAATCCTGCTACGGCTGGCGAGGCTTTGGAGATTTATCTCACGGGTCTGATCGACGGAGCCGTCATCCCACCGCAGGGGATCGTCGAAGGACACCTGGCCGAAGTTTTGTATTTCGGCAAGGCTCCGGGCTACGACAGCTTGAACCAAATCAACATCCGCCTGCCCAGCGGTCTCTTTCCAGGACCTCATACGACATCTTTACGTCTTGGCTATCTCGGTCGGTCGAGCAATGTCGTCACGCTCGGGGTTGAGTGAAGAGTTGCGTGAAGTTTGGTTCCTGGTATGAGACTCGACGACGCACCATTGATGGGGCATCTTAAATCTGCTGTGTGTGATTTGTTACAGCGATCAGTTCGCCTCCGGATGCGCAGAGCTGACCGGCCGCGTAGCGACAGCTCAGATTGCCACGATGGCCGGGAAAATGCTACGGTCCGTAGAAGGACCATAAAAAGTCGAGTCGCCAGCGTCTCGGAGCCTGAATGATCTTCACTCACCGCCCCATGCAGCCCGAGGATGTTCCCGAATGCGTGGAGATTATGGCGAGCCATCCCATCTTTGGCCCGCGATACGGCCGGGATATTGACCTGCTGCCCGAGGCGTGGGTCCGCCTGCTCCAATCCGAAGCGAAGATCACCGCGGTCATTCGCGCCGGCGAAGGCCCTCGCGCCGCCATCGTCGCGGCCGGCGTCACGTCTATCGTGCGGGACGATTTCCTTTGCGAACTGAAGACGCCGCCACATTTCTGGATAGGCCCGGAACTAACCAGAAGGATAGTGAAGGGCGAATCTCCCCTTCTCACCAGCAAACAGCTTCAGGAGGCTAACGCGCGCGGCGGGTTGAATGCGATTTGCTGGGAAGCCTGCACCCGGGTGGGATATGAGGCTGATGTCGAACTCCACCGCTACATAATGATGGCCTTTATTCAAGACCATCGAGGCTATTTTTGGAAAGAAGTGATCAGCTCGCCCGCCGGTCCGGATCATCTGAAATGGCTCCTCAACATGGGAGGCTTTCTTTGGGACCCGCTCGTCGGCGGCTACGCGTGTACGTTGAGACGCGATCCCGATGAAATCGCCGCCGAGCCCCATCTGATCGGAATCACACGCGATCTGGAGATCAATCGCAGGCAAAGCGATTGGGGAGGGGGCCGGATAGGCGTCATATTCGACTATCGTCCTCCGATTCTCGGCTTCAGCCTAGGCGAGCAGCGCCTGCTATCCTGCGCCCTTTCTGGAGCCACAGATGAGCATCTGGCTGAAATGCAGGGAACTTCGCTATCCACCATCAAGAAAATGTGGATCTCGATTTACCTTCGGGTGGAAGACCGCTGTCCCGAATTGATTTCCGATTCCCTCCCGACGCACCTTCCCGCCAATGGCCGCGGGACCGAAAAACGCCGCCGCCTGCTGGCGTATCTGCGCGAACGTCCCGAGGAGTTGCGCCCGATCTCGCGAAAACTTCTCGCGCAGACCGCGCGGGTCTGACATAGCAGATTACCGCGATAGGCACAGAAAGTGCTAAGGTCCTAAAGAACCGTGAGAAATCGAGTTACCAGCATCCCGGAGCCTGAATGATCTTCACTCATTGCCCCATGCAGCCCGAGGATATTCCCGAATGCGTGAATCTTATGGCGAGCCATCCCATCTTTGGCCCGCGATATGGGCGGGAGATCGAGATCTTGCCCGAGGCATGGCTCCGCCTGCTCCGATCCGAAGCGAAGATCACCGCGGTCATTCGCGCCGGCGAGGGCCCTCGCACCCCGATCGTTTGCGCCGGCATCACCTCCATTGTGAAAGACGATTTTCTTTGCGATTTGAAGACGCCGCCGCATTTCTGGATCGGCCCGGAATTAGCCAGGAGGATCGTGAAGGGCGAATCTCCCCTCGTCACCGGCAAGCAGCTTCAGGAGGCTAACACGAGCGGTGGATTGAATGCGATTTGCTGGGAAGCCTGCACCCGGGCGGGATATGAGGCGGATGCCGCGCTCCATCGATACATAATGAACGCATTTACTCATGAGCATCGGGGCTATTTCTGGAAAGAAGTGATCACCTTGCCCGCCGGTCCGGATCATCTAAAATGGCTGCTCCGCATGGGAGGCTTTCTTTGGGACCCGCTCGCCGGCGGCTACACCCGTGCGTTGAGAAGCGATCCGGTTGAAATCGCCGCCAAACCTCACGTGATCGGAATCACGCGCGATCTGGAGATCAATCGCAGGCAAGGCGACTGGGTAGGAAGCCGGGTGGGCGAGTTATTCGACTATCGTCCTCCGATCCTCGGCTTCAGCCGAAGCGAACAGCGCCTGCTCTCGGGCGCGTTTTCTGGAGCCACGGACGAGCACCTGGCCGAGATGCAGGGAACTTCGCTATCCACCATCAAGAAAATGTGGATCTCGATCTATCGCCGGGTGGAGGACTCTCTGCCGGATTTGATTTCCGATTCACTCCGGACGGACCTGTCCGCGAATGGCCGCGGGACCGAAAAGCGCCGTCGCCTACTAGCGTATTTGCGCGAACATCCCGAGGAATTGCGCCCCGTCTCGCGAAAGCTTCTCTCGAAAGCGCAAAGGCCGCGGAGCGCGCCGCCAAGCGAGAGAGGAACTCGGTGGATTTAGCCATGTGGAGCGAGTCCGTCTTGCGCGAGTCCCCTACAGAGGAGTGCTTGACGCGTGTACGACGCCAGAAGCAAACTCATGGGCCGCTTCAGCTCCTTGCGAACACAACAAACCCATTCGCCGGAATCACGACGCTAGCGGAAGCCGGCAGGCCGTGCATCGGCGGACCCGACGCCGCGATTCCGCCTCCGTTCCCCGCGACGATCGGATTCACCCAATTGTCGTAAACGTCGCTGTTGAAGACCTCGGCCCAGAAGCCGCCGCCGGGGAACCCGACATCGTAGTTGTACCAAGTGGCTTCGGAGAGCGTCGCGACGACCACAACATCCCGGCCCTCGCCTTCCAGCCAGCGGTGAAACGCAATCACCCGGTTCTGATTATGGACGTGGAACGGATTGACGTTGTCTCCGCGCAAGGCCGGCTGATTCCACCGCAGCCAGATCAAATCCTGTGTGAATCGCAGATGGTTCACCATCGCAGTGTCGCCGTTCAATCCGTCCCAGTAGAGGAGATTGGGCGATTGGGGATCCCAGCTCCACTGCTTGTCTTCGAGAAATTCCTGGCCCATGAAAATCTGTGGAATGCCTGGCGCCGTGAGCAGAATCCCCGTGGCGAATCGCGACCGGCTGCGGGCGTACCAGGAACGCCGGTCGTTGGAATCCGCGAGAAACGGAATGCGC